>Ga0335075_10008067_pt1 | contig 16182 bp, 17 predicted proteins | sample Lox_Sample_24_FD_206723 | JGI IMG/M metagenome (GOLD analysis project Ga0335075, IMG submission 206723) | Soil microbial communities from Loxahatchee National Wildlife Refuge, Florida, United States - Lox_Sample_2.4 | ecosystem: Environmental > Terrestrial > Soil > Wetlands | place: USA... | reverse complement strand
CGGCCCGCCGAGCTCGCGCGCGGCGCGCTTCAGCTGGGGGCTGATCCACAAGGCCAGCGAGGGTCTGTTTCCGCAGCTGATCGTGATCCCGCTGCACCGCGACCACGGGGTGGTGACGATGGCGGCGGGCAAGAACGACGTGATCAAGCTGCTGCCGCCGCTGACGCTGTCGGAGGCGCAGGCGCGGGAGTTCCTGGTGGCGCTCGACGCGGTGCTGGCGGAGTGTGAGGGCGCGGCGGGCAAGAACTGGGGCGTGGTGCGCGACATCGCTGTGACGACGCTGCGCCGCAAGGCGCGCGTGCCTTCCAGGTGAGCGACGAGCAGCCGCTTGCGGGCGCGTCCGCCGGGCTGGCGCGCGCGGACGTGTGCCTGCTGACGGGCGCGAGCGGGTTCATCGGCGGGCATGTGGCGGAGCGCTTGGCGGGGGCGTGTTCGCTGCGCTGCCTGGTGCGTGCGAGCAGCGACACCTCGCGGCTGGCTGCGCTGGGGGTCGAGCTGGTACACGGCGATCTCGCTGACAGGCGGTCGCTGGCGCGCGCCACGCGGGGGTGCCGCTTGGTGCTGCACTGCGCTGCGCTGGTGTCCGACTGGGCGAGACGCGGCGAGATCGTGGCGGCGAACGTGACCGGCACGCGCAACCTGCTGGACGCGGCGGCGGGAGCGTCGGTGGAGCGCTTGGTGTACGTGAGCAGCACCGACGTGTACGCGCACCCAGGCGGCAGGGGGGTGGACGAGACGCATGCGCCGAGACGCTTTGCCAACTGGTACGCGCAGACGAAGCTGGAAGCGGAGGCGCACGTGCGCGCCGCGCAGTCGGCGGGCACGCTGGAGACGGTGGTGCTGCGCCCGGCGACGGTGTACGGCCCCGGCTCGACGGACGTGGTGGGGGAGATCGCGCGCGCGCTGCGCGCGGGCCACATGCTGCTGATCGACAAAGGTCGCGCGATCGCGGGGCTGTGCTACGTGGAGAACGTGGTGGACGCGGCGCTACTCGCGCTCGCCAGCCCGGCGGCTGCGGGCGAGGTATTCAACGTGAGCGACGGCGTGGAGGTGACGTGGCGGCAGTTCACCGACGACCTGGCCGCGGGGCTGGGGTGCGCGGGCGCGCGCTTCAGCCTTCCGTATGGGGTGGCGAGCGCGATCGGCTGCTCGCTGGAGCACGCCTACCGTGCGCTGCGCGCGGGCACGGGTTTGACGCTGCCGGCGCTGCTGTCTCGCCAGGCGGTGCAGGTGCTGGGGCGCGATCAGGACTTCAGCAATCGCCGGCTGCGCGAGACGCTCGGCTGGGAGCCGCGCGTGGGCTACGCGGCGGGCGTGGATGCGACGCTGGGCTGGCTGCGCGGCGAGCTGGGTGGCTGACTGCGGGTGCGCGAGCGGCGCGTGAGCAAAGCTTCATGCGCGCGTTAGCTGACGCTCAAGTCGGCACGCGAGGCTACCGATGGAGGCTCGACGTCACCCGTACAAGACGAGGAGAGATCTCATGGCCCGGATCATCGTTACAGCCGATCCCTGCGAGCACGACGCGGCAGCGGTGGTGCTGGAAGAGCGCGTGTACCCAGTGCACCTCGCCAGCGATCACGCGGCGGCGCAGCTGATCGAGCGTTTGGCTTGGGCGGTGAGCGACGCGGAGCGCACGCGCGCACGGGTCGCCGAGCCGGCCGCGTAGGCAGCCGCGTCGCGCATCGGCGAGCCGGCCACGTAGGCAGCCGCGTGGCGCATCGCCGCCGCGTCGCGCATTGCGGCCACGTCGCGGCGGCCGTGGAAGCTGGGGTCGGTCGCGCCGGCCGTCGAAGCTGGCGCTAGCCGGCTTCGGCGGCGGTCTCGCGGATGACCTTCCAGCCGGCTTTCAGCGGCGCGAGGAAGTACGGCGGCTCGTCGGTAGCGAGACGCTCGTCGTACACGTAGTTCTTGAGATAGCCGGTGCTGGGGGTGCCGGCGGTGCCGACGATGCCGCGGAACTTCTGCGCGATGGCGCCGTAGATGTTGAGTTTGCCGAGCTGTTTTTGGTTGCCGCAATCGGGGTTGTCGACGAGGAACGAGTGGCTGGTGGAGAGGATGGCGGCGTAGATCCACGGGTTTTCGAGCGAGCCGGTGACGTTTTCGGCGTCGCAGCCGCCGGTGTTGTTCTCGCGTTCGCAGGTTGTGGAGTTGATTTCGGTGTCGTGGGATTCGCAGCCCCGACCGCTCTTTTTGTAGGTCTGTTCGACCGGGTGGTAGATGCGCACGAAATGGGAGGCGATCAGCCCCAGCGTCTCCGTCCCGGCGGGCTCTTCGCCGGGTGTGACGCCGGTGGGTATGATGTTGCCGTTGATGATGAGTTCGCGTTCGGCGGCGATGGTCAGTGATTTGCTGTAGCTGCCGTTGACGTAGACCGTGCCACAGCCTTCTTCTTCGGGCACCTCGTTGCTCAGGTCGGCGGCGACCTGTTTGTAGGAGTAGGTGCAGGTCCCGCCTTTTTCCTTTTTCCCGATGTAGATGAGGCCGTTTGCGGGCCACGAGATCGTGTGCGTGGTGCCCTGGTTGGTGACTTCGATCGTGTTGGAAGCGCCGTTGAGCACGAGATGGGTGGCGCCTTCGAACTCGTTGGCCGATTCGACGTACAGCTTCAAGCTGGTGTCGCTTTCGGGTGCCTTGAGTTCTTTGCCCTTCGTGTAGGTGCCGGTGGCCGTGTTGTACGTGGGCGAGGAGCCGGTGCACACGAGGTTGACGCCGCCGTTGATTTCGACGGTGTCCGGCGGTTCCTCGCCTTTGCGGCCGAATTCGACGTTGCCGCACACGTTGGCGGCGTCGTCGGTGTGCATCGGGCCACGCACCCCGTCTTCGGGGGCAAACTCGATTTCGGTGCAGTTGGCTTTGTCTTTGCTGCGCACGGAGTAGTACTGTTCGCATTCGGACTGCGACGCCCCGGTCAAAGTGTAGTCCTCGTCCTCGTACTGCGTGAAGTAGGCGAAGTCGAGGAAGCCGGTCACGCCGAAGGTGGCCACCACACGGCGAACCTGTACGGTCGCCGGCTGTTTCTGGCAGCTGGTGAGCTTGGCCGCGCCGCTGCAGCCGATCGCCTCGATCCTGAACGTGTTGGCAAATTCGCCTTTCGACTCGATTGCGGTCTTGAACGGGCTGGCCGAGCTGCAAGCCGTTGTTCCGGTGGGCGCGCTTTCGGCGGGCAGGACCGTCACTTCGTAGTGCGCGCCTTCTCCTTTTTTGCCTTCGGGCACTTCGGATTCTCCGCTCGGTCCTTCGCAGGTCTCCCAGTAGTCCGGGTTGTTCTGCAGCTTGTACGCGTACTCTTGGACGCCGGCGAGCGCGGCGTAGTAGGCCTGGGTGTGGTTGGCGGAGGTGGACGACAGGTGGATGTCCGTTCTGGTGGCGGTGAGACCGGCGACGATCAGTGCGCTGGTGATGAGCATCACGGTGAGCACGACGATCAAGGAGAAGCCACCCTCTGCGCGCATGCGGGAATATGTGTTGGTGGGGGAGATCATTGGTTTTGACAGGCCCCTGTGCTGACGACGGTCGGTTCTGTGAAGCCTGCGCTGAACGCGAAGGTCACCTGGCTGCTCAGGTCGACGTAGCGGCCGAGCTTTTCGTTCTTGTCTGCGGGCAGCGAGCGGAAGTTGACGGTCACCGCGGCGACGTGGCTGGCTTCGGAGCCCAGTTCCGGGCTTTTGAGCTGAATTTCTTGTAGCGACGAGATTTCTCCAGATTTGACTTCCTTTTCATATTTGAAATACTGGAAGATTTCCCGTGCGCCGGTTTTGGGATTGGTGTAGCGGACGATGTCAGGGTCGATGAGAACGGTCGACGCGGCTTTCGTTTTGAACGTCCATTCGGTTGCGTTCTTTTTCGATTCGGCGATCCACTTCTCGTCGTACAAGCTGCCGATTTCACCGCTCGTTTTTTTCCAGTAGATCTCGTGCTCCTGTACTTCGCTTGGCTGGATTTCGGTCTTTTTGCTGAAGGCGGTGACGAAGAAGAGCGCTTCGGAGGTGCTCGTTCCGAGCACGGGGTCCGAGTTTTCGGCGACGCACGTCGAATTGAGCTGGTCGACGATATGGTTCATGGCCGTCCGGCCGAGCTGGCTGGCCTGCACGTAGTCGGTGGCGCGCGAGGTCTGGTTGGTGGCGAGCTCCAGCAGCGAGAAGGTGGCGAAGGTGAGAACCATGCCTGCGACCATGGCGACGAGCAGTTCGAGCAGCGAGAAGCCGTGCTCGGAGGAGAGGTCGTGCAGGGAGGGAGGCACAGCTAGCATTTCACGCCTTTTGAGCTGGTTTCGACCTTCTGCGCCTTGCCTTCGCTCTCGGCCTTGTTGTTTTCGGTTGCTTCGGTTGTTTCTTTCGTTTCGGCGGCCGTTCGGTTGGTTGTCTGCGTCGATTCTTTTTGGGTCCGTTGGGTGTGAGTGATTTTGCCCTCGGTTTCTTCGGTTTTCCAGGTGGTGCGTTCGGTGGCTTCACCTGCTTCGCGTATCGCCTTGTTTTCTTCGGCCGACTTTTCCTGCGGGTAGATCTTGAATTCGGCGCCTTTGAGGCTGACGTTTTCGTAGAGCCGCTTGTCGACGCGGTCCTTCGACGGTTCGGTGGCCGATTCGACCGCTTGTACGCAAAGTTCGAACTTACCGAACGGCTGGAAGGGATCTTCGAGCGCGCCGCCGGAGAGCTTTTGGGTGTGGGTGTAGATGGCGGTGGCGGCGTTGTTGGGTGTGGCTGGAGCAGGCGAGGCCGCGCTGCAGGAGAGATTGGTGATCTTCACGTGCAGCGCTTCGGCGTCGCGCGTTTTCCCGGGAGCTTTTTCGCTTCCTTCGAGTGCTTCGAGGCTGACTAGGCTCGTGGGCGCTGCGACGGCTGTGGTGTTACCCGAGGTGACGATGCCTTCGCCGGGGACGACGGCGCCTTTGGTGATGGTGCTCGGGTTGTTGGCCGCGCAGTCGCCTGCGTAGACGCTCCAGGCTGACGTGAAGGGGAATAGATCGCCGCGTTCGTAGCGGGCGCCTTTGGCGGTCAGCCCGGTGGGTCCGTAGGTGCCGGTGGAGGCGGTGTAGTGTTCTTCGCCGCCGCTTTCGTAGGAGAAGGTCCCCGCGGTCCCGAGCTCGAGTTCTGGCGGGACCCCGAGTTCGCCGTTGGCGACGACGAAGGTGTCGCCGGTGACTCTTTTGCCTTCGTATTCGGCTTTGCCTTGGTAGGCGAAGTCGGCGGCGATCGCCCCGCCCTCGTTGAACGTGACGGCGTCACGTGTGGCGAGCCCAGGTGCGACGCTCACTTCGGCGGAGGGCAGTTTGAGCGCCCCGCTGGTGGTGACGTACTTGGCCTTTTCGGGGACTTCGACGGTGGCGGAGGTCGCGCGGATGCCGGTGAAGAGCACGCACCCCTGGCTGTTGGTGCTGTCTTGGACCGTGATCGGCGTGCCGGTTTCGTAGGCGTCGTGGGTGACGTCGACGGGCACTTCTGCAACGCCGCCGGTCGGCGAAGGCTCGTTATCGACATCGACCTCGAGCGAGGAGGAGGTGGGCGGCGTGAGGATGCTCGACTCGCTGACCGGGTGGCCTTTCAAGAAGTGCCACGAGACGATCGAGGTGACGCGGAAGTTGGGCGCGGTGTACGCACCGTGTTCGGCCACCGAGCAGGTCGTGTTTTCTTCTTTGGAGCTGAGCTCGTGGACTTCTTGCTTGATCGTGTAGTTGGTGCTGTCGACGGTGTCGGTGTACGAGCGCGGATGGCTGATCAGTTTTTCGAGCGAGCTGATGGGGGAGCTGCGCATGTCCTCCTGCGACTGCGCGGCAAGCAGCACAGCCTCGTTGTGAAAGCGCTGGTTTGTGGTCCCGTCGTCGACGGCCTGCAGGCCGGTGACGGTGGCGGCTGCGATCAGGCCGAGCAGCAGCGCGCTGATCAGCACTTCGATCAGCATGAAACCGTCCTGCGCGCGCGTGTCGGCCCACGCGCTCACCGACACCCCGCTCCTGAGTCCGGCACGGCGACGAAAGTTTCGAAAGAAAGTGACCATTGTTACAAGTCGCGACAGGCCTGCTACGCGTGCTTCGACAGGCCACGGCGCTTGCTTGAGCGCTCCTGGGGATGGCTGGACGCTCGTCTTGTCGCGCGTATCCCGCGCCGACGACCCGCGTGTGGATATCGCGACGCCGCGCTCACGCGTCGGCGCTGATCTCGGGCGAGATCGAGCTCGAGCGTGTTGGCCAAGCGCCTACAATGCGGGCTCCGTGGGGGACTGGTGTATCGGTAACACGGTGGTCTCCAAAACCGCAACGCGAGGTTCGACTCCTCGGTCCCCCGCTTTGGCCTGACCCCGGAATGCCGGGGTTTTTGGCTTTGTGGAGCCGATTGTGGGGTGATGACGGCGCGGGTGGCGATCCGCATCGGTCCGCTGGAATCCGCTCGAATCTGGAGCTTTCGATCCCTAGGGCGATCCCTAGAGCGTCGCTCTACGAGCGACTCCCGACACGGCGTCTGTGTAGTCGATCGGCCTGTCGCTCTCGCCGGCGGTCGCCGCGCCTGCCGACGCCGCGTCCCATCGGACGGTGTACGTCGGCGGTCCGAGCTCGCGCGCGAGCGCCTCAGGCAGCTTCGTGCCCCTGTCGCAGTATGGGCAGAGCCCGGCGAACCCGTGGGCTCCATCTCTACTCCACTCCTTGATCCGCCGCTCCAGGTCGGGCGTTCCGCTCCATGCCTGGGCGAGCTTGACCTTGAGGCCCTCCGCGCGTGCCTTGCGGGTCTCGTGCGCGCCCCACCCGGAGGTGTGCTCAGTGAAGCGACGGCCGATGTCAGCCGACCATCCGAGATAGTGCTGTCGGTTCTGGCTCGTGCGACCTGAGAAGTGCACAAGGTAGACGGTCCCGCGAGCGTTGGGATCGCGCCTCATGCGTCTATCCCTCGGCGATGCGACGCTCCCTCCTTAGCCGCGCGGCACGACGTCGATGCAATGTCGAGCCCGGTGGCTGCGCGACACCGCTCAGCGTCGCGAGATGTCTTCTGCGCGGTCGAACAGCACCGCCGGACGGACTTCGAGAGCTTCGGAGATCCTGAGGATGTTCGTGAGCGAGACGTTTCGCTCGCCGCGCTCGACGGCGCCGAAGTAGGAGCGGTCCAGGCCGCACTTCAGCGCGAAGGCTTCCTGGGAGATGCCCTGCTCCTTGCGGATGGCACGGATCGCGTCGCCGAATGCGACATGTGCTGGAGAGAGTCCGGGGATGGTGGTAGCTTTTCTGCTTGCTGTACTGAAGTCCACGGGCGATAAGTCTCGATAGAAGTGCAAATCAGTGCCCCCGCGCTGCGTCAACAGCCGGGGGCCGGCAAGGAAAGGGTGGACCTTCCCATGCAGCCGGAGGATATCCCGCGGGTTGCGCCCCCCGGCCGTGGCGATCTACGGCCAGGAGAGCGAAAACGAAGCGCTGGCCGACGAGCTGGCGCTTGATGGCTTCGACACACGGCTGGTCAGCGACCTCGCGATGGTCGGCGAGGTCGACCTGATCGTGTTCGGTCGTGCATCGAGGCGTGGCGCAGGGCTCGGCGCTCTACGTGCCCTGCGAGGGGGTGGGCTCGCGGGCTCCGGTGCCCGCGTCCTGTGGATGAGCACCAGCAGCGACACGACAGACACGCTGCGGGCGTTCTTGGCTGGCGCAGATGACGTGATCCGTGCGCCCTTCGTCTACGCCGAACTACTCGCGCGGGTACGGGCGCTGCTGCGCAGGCCGACCGGGGAGACGCCGCCGGCGATCCGGCATGGGGCGCTGACAATCCACACGGCCACACGGACCGTGATCTACGGATCGACGCCAGTGGAGCTACGCCGGCGCGAGTACGCGCTGCTGCTCTTTCTGGCGCGCGAACCGACCCGCGTCTTCTCCAGGTCCGAACTGCTGCAACGCGTGTGGGGCTACCCGCCTCGGGATGCGTCGCGGACGGTGGAGTCCCACGCTTCGCGGCTGCGCTGCAAGCTAGCCGTCGCCGGCGCCGTGGGATGGGTGCCGTCGACCTGGGGCGTCGGCTACCGCCTCGCACCCCGGCCACAACTACTCACGAGAGGAAGCCATGAACGAGCAAGCTGAGCTGGTCCGCTTCGGAGAAGCGTTCCGCCGGGCGCGCGAGCGGGACGGCGTCAGCGTCGCTGATCTCGCCGCCAAGACCGGCATCGACGCGCAGCAGATCAACGCCCTTGAGGCAGGGCGACTTGATCCGGGGTTCGACGTGATGTGCGCGTTGGCCGACGGGATTGGCATCCGCCTATCTGCGTTGATCCCCGACGCCTGGGTTTGACTCGCGCCGATCCGCGGATCGCGTCAAGCGCTTGCAGCGTTTCGCCGTTTGTCGGCGAGCTGGTACACGCTCGGCTTCAGGCCGGCTGGATGACGCACGCCGAACGCGAATGCGCGCAGGGCAAGGCGGCGGGTGGGGTGAGCGACGGGCAGCATGACCAGCCCGAACTGTCCGGTGGGCCACGGCACGTAGGTCTTCAGGCAGTTGGACAGCTTGGTGCCGTCGCGTCCTTCGTCTTCGCAGCGTTTGAGCCGAGTGGCGGGGATGCCTCCGTCGCGGTCAAGTTCGCGGCGTAGCAGTTCGAGTGCGTGGCGCGCGACGGGAGGATGGTGTGCGAGGTCTTCGGCGATTGCGGGCTCGTCGAAGACGACCGGGAAGATCGGCCCGGCCGGTGTGTCCGGCACGCTCAGCCCTCGCCGTCGGTGGGCAGGTCCCCGAAGTGCTGCTCGAACTCCTCAGGTGTCAGCTCGCGCTCGCCGTGGCGGGCGAGCATCGCTTTCACGCTCAGGTCGGGGCGCAGAACGACCCGGCCGTCAGGCCGGCGGTCCTCGACCACATAGTCGCCCGACAAATCGCCGCTGAGTGTTACGTGCGTCGGCTCCATCGCGCCTAGTGTCGCATGTCGTGACGACCGATCCAAGGGACGGCCGTCAACAGGTCGCCGTCGGCCGTACGATCCGCATATGACGACGAAGGAGCGTCTGCATCGGCTCGTGGACACGCTGACCGACCGCCAGGCGGAGCACGCTTTGCGGCTGCTGGGCGCAGAGTTCGGAGCGAGCAGCGGCGCTCAGACTCGCGTCGAGGTTGGCGAGGAAGGTGAGTCTGGGATCGCGGTGCTGCCGGAGGGATGGGGAACGACGCTCACGGGCGAGCCGATGCCTGATGTGGTGGCCGCCGTCCGGCGCTCCCGCGCAACGCACTGAAGTGCCGCGGCAGTATTCGACCTGGCATCACAAGTTTGATATAGCTCACCAGCTCGTGAAGCTCTCCGATCTGCCCACCCACGAGGATGTGCTCGCCGCGCACCTCGACGCCGATCCCGATTACCGCCGTGCGTGGGAGCGCACGGCGCTTGCCCGCGCAGTGGCGGTGAAGGTGATCGCCTATCGCGCCGAGCACCGCCTCAGCCAGATCCGGCTTGCGAGGCGGCTGGGGATGAGCCAGCCAGCCATCGCGCGGCTTGAGAGCGGCGAGCACAACCCGACCTTCCCAACCCTGCTGCGCCTCTCCAAGACACTCGGGATCGAGCTCGCGCTCGACATCGCACCCAGCGGACGCGAGCCGCAGCTCATCAGCAGTCGCGCACGGCGCAACGCCCTCGCGTCGTTCCACGGCGACGGCTACACGGTCCTAATCGCCGCCACCTGAGCGCGCCGCCCGGCCGACGGCGCACAGCGCCAACGGCTCGACCAGACGACGTGCACAAGCGCGCGATCGCAATGTCGTCGAGAGTCGTTGCCGCTCGTTGCCGCTCGTCGGCGGTGTCGTGTCCGGGATCGTGGTCGCCGTGCGTCAGCCCCGCTGCACCGCGCCGCGCAGTCGCACGATCGGGCGCCACGGTGCCGATGTAGCCGCGCCGACGCTGCCCCGCAGGCGCACACGGTCCGCTGACGCGGGTCCGTGCAGCAGGAATCCTTGCCCGACCGTGCAGTCGAGCTCGCGTGCGAGCGCCAGCTGGCGGTTGGTCTCGATCCCCACCGCCACCGCCGTCAGGCCGGCCTCCTTGGCCAGCGCGATCGTTGCAGCGAACATTGCGCGCCGATCTTTGTCTTCGTGGAAGCTGCTGGTGAGGGCGCGGTCGAGCTTGACCAGATCGATCGGGAGGCTGCCAGGCAACCCCAGCGAGAGTTGGCCGACGCCGAATTTGTCGAGTGCGATCAGTACGCCCAGTCGCTTGAGATCCTTCAGTGCGGAGCGCGCGCGCTCGGGGTCGCGCACGACCGCGTCTTCGCTGATCTCCAGGCACAGCGCGCGGCCGGGCAGCCGGCAGTAGGCGAGCTCCTCGCGCACGCGCTCGACGAGATCGAGCTCGGTGAGCTCGCGTGCGGAGATGTTCACGGATACGGGAACCGTGATGCCCGCCCGTCGCCAGATCTCAGCCTGTTGGCAGGCCGCGTGTAGCACCCAGTTGCCGATTTGCACGATCAGCTCGCTGTCCTCCGCCGGGGGCAGGAACTTCGACGGCAGCACCGTCCCGTTCAACGCGCGCCCTCTGCCCGTCGGTCGCCAGCGCACGAGCGCCTCGCAGCCGATCGCCTGCCCGCCGGCGAGTCTCAAGATCGGCTGGTAGGCGAGTAGCAGCTCGCGTTGGGGCAGCGCGTTGCGCAGCAGGCCCTCGAGTTCCTGGTGCGCGTCCAGCTCATGGCGCAGCCGATCGTCGAACATCTCCAGCCGCCGTCCGCCGGCGCCCTTGGCGCGATACATCGCTACGTCGGCCTCGCGCAGCATCGCCTCGGGGTCGACGTCGGGGTGCCGCGATACCGAGATGCCGACGCTTGCCAGAATCGCCACTTCGGCGGAGCCCAGCGGGAACGGGTCCTCCAGCGCGTCGAGCACCCGTTCTGCCAGCGCGAGCGCCTCGCCGTCGTCATCGATGTCCGCCGCCAGGATCACAAACTCGTCGCCGCCCAGACGCGCGACCGTGTCGCTGTCGCGCATCAGCTCGCCCAAGCGCTCAGACACCAACTGCAGCAGACGATCGCCGACGTCGTGGCCGAGGTTGTCGTTGACCGCCTTGAACTTGTCCAGGTCGATGAACAGCAGCGCCACCGCTCCTGGGCTGCGGTGCAGACGCGCGAGCGCCTGGCGGGTGCGGTCCATCAGCAGCAGCCGGTTGGGCAGCCGGGTCAGCGGGTCGTGCAGCGCCTGGCGCTCCAGCCACACCCGGTCGGTCACGTCCTTGCCGGCCGCATACCAGCTGTCGCCGTCGCGGCGGGCGCTCCACAAGAGCCACCGCCACGAGCCGTCCCTGTGCAGGTAGCGCGTGGTGATGTTCTCCAGCTCGGCGCCGTCAACCGTCGGCTCGAACATCGCGCCGAGGGCCTGCTCGAGGTCTTCCGGGTGCACGAACTCGCGGATCGGACGGGCCTGCAGCTCCTGTGCCGTCCAGCCCAACAGCTGCTCCCACGCGGGGTTCAGCAGCGTGAAGCGGCCGTCCAGCGAGATCGTCGCAAGCAGGTCGCTGGTCATCTCGAACAGGCGCGCGATGCGCGCCTTGCCGTCAACTCCCGACCCGCTGCCCGCGCGCTGTGTGCTCGACCCGTTGGAAGTCATCGCTGCTGAGCTAAATCGGCTGTATAGAGCCGACTGCCCGGCACCCGAGCGCCCTGCTGGACAGATAGACAGCGGGTGCCCGCTGTGGGCGGGCGCGGCGGCGAGTGCGCCGACAGGCTGCGGCACGCGACGGGTGGAGGTCTGACTAGCGCCGCGTCAAGTGGCGCTGCCGAGCGGCGTCGCCTGTTCGACGCCAGCTCCCTGGTCGCCGTGCGCCGGCTCGAGGCCCGCCGGCCCGGCATCGCCGCCGGGGTCGCCGCGCAGGAAGCGCCATACCGACAGGCACATCAAGATCGTCATGATCACCGCGCTCGCCACACAGTCCTCGCAGATTTTGTGCAGCGTGAACACCTCGCGGTAAGTGAGATACACGCTGAAGCCGAAGCCGCCCAACGTCAGCGCGGCAGTCGCGAAGCGACCCTGTTCGCCGTCGGAGGCCAGCAGCGTGCCAAGGATGGCGAGATAGCCGATAGCCCCCATCAGGGCCACCGGAACGCCGGCCAGCTCCGAGTAGACCGAGGTCTGCACCTGCTGGCAGGTGCTGGCGGCATGGTTCTTGGCCGACACGCACAGGGGCGGTTCGCCCGAGTAGTGGACGTACGTGAGATAGGTCGCCCAGCCCAGTCCGACGGTCGCGAGCACGATCAGCGCGATTCGCAAGGTCCGGGCGCTCATCGGCGTCAGCTCTTGAGCAGCTTTTCGACGGCTTCTTCAACGAACGCCGGTTCGCCGGGCGAGTTGGGGTAGGTGAGCTTGCTCGTGGCGCCGCCGCTGCGCCCGATCAAGAACGACGGTGTGCCCGTGAAGCCTTCGTTGTTCGCGATCTGCTTGTCGGTTTCCACCTCGTTCGCCAGTTCCGAGTCGTTGCGGTCGTTGCTCCACTGCACCAGGTTCAGCCCCGGCACCTGTTTGGCGATCCCCTGGATGAAGCTTTCCGTCACGTAGCCGCTGTCCTCTTCTCCCTGCTCGTGGTAGAAGGTCTCGATGAAGTACCACGCCTTGTTCTGCTTGCCGGCGGCGTAGGCGGCGATCTGCTGTGTGTTGAAGATCCCGCCCGGCTCCGCGCCCTCCTTTTCCGCATTGCCCGTGGCCGTGGACATCGAGTGATATTCGATGCGCAGCTTGCCCGTGCGCACGTACTTCGGGATGATCGTCGGCAGCGCGCCAACCGTGAACTCCTTGCAGATCGGGCACTCCAGGTCGCCGAAGTACTTCAGCGTCACCGGAGCCGTCGGGCTGCCGAGCGTGTTGCCGCTCTGCGGAATGCCGTCGAGCAGGCTGGAGATCGCCGAGACGGTGGCGTTCTTTTCGTTGCCGTGCTGCAGTCCCCCTTTGGAGCCGCCGCCCGTGGCGATCAGAACGACCACGATCGCAACCACCACCACGCCCACCACGATGCCGAGCTGCGTCAGCCGCGTGCGCCGTGCCGCGCTCGCCGCCGCTGCCTCCTCCATCGCTTTACGCTCCGCGCGCGCCTGCTCGCGGCGCTGCTTGCGCGTAAGGTCTCCCTCGTCCCCTTCAATCGAGCTCACGTGTGCATCTTTGCAAACTTTCGCTCAAGCGCGCTTAAGTATCGCTACGCTCGCACCAGCAGGCCACGCCGGATCGAGGCTCCCCGCCCCCGTAGCTCAGCTGGATAGAGCATCGGACTTCTAATCCGAGGGTCGCACGTTCGAATCGTGCCGGGGGCGCTGGCGTGCGCGCGAGGCGTGCGTGCGCGCGAGGCGTGCGGGCGTACGGGCACGCGGGGCGTACGCGCGCGCGGCGAGCGGGCACACCATGCTTTGATGCGCGGCCGTCGGCACGCGCATTACCATCGCGCCGATGTTTGTTGCCACGGCGCTGCTCTATCCGTGCGCGCTGGTGGCGTTGTGTGTCGGCGCGGGACTCGCGGTGGATCGCGTCAGCGGCTCGTTCCTGCCCGCGAGCCTGATCGTCGCCGTGGGCGCAGCCGCGCTGATCGGCCTCTCGCAGCTGAGCACCTACTTCTCCGCGCTCGCGCCTGCGACCCCTTACTTGATGCTGGCGCTCGCCCTCGCCGGGCTCGCGCTGGGGTGGGGGACGGCGCGGCGGCTGTTGGCGGCGTGCACCCGCCAGCCGTGGCCGCTGGCGATGTCGCTGCTCGCGTACGTGCTCGCGCTCGCGCCCGTGCTCGCCGGCGGGCGGCCGAGCTTCTCCTCCTACATGGTGCTCGCCGACTCCGCCGTGCACATGATGGGCGCCGACTTCCTCATCCACCACGGCCAGAACTACGCGCACCTCGACCTGCGCAACTCCTACGGCCGGTTCCTTACTTACTACTTTGGCATCAGCTACCCCTCCGGTGCGGACACGCTGTTCGGCGGCAGCGCCTACCTGCTCGGGCTGCCCCTCATCTGGGCGTTCCAGCCGTTCAACGCGTGCATGCTCGCCATCGCCGCCGGTCCCGCGTGGCTGCTCGCCCGGCACATGCGCCTCGCCGGGTGGTGGGCGGCGCTCGCGGTGCTCACCGCGGTCGTGCCCGCGCTCGTCTACGCCTACGTGCTGTTCGCGTCGGTCAAGGAAATCACCGCGCTGTCCATGCTGCTCACGCTCGGGGCGCTCGTCGTCGAGCACCGCCGCTGGCTCGCCGGCCCCCCCGCGCGTGCGATCCCCTTCGCGCTCGTGCTCGCCGCCGGCGTCTCTGCGCTCGGGCTCGCGTTCGGCGCGTGGGCGCTCGCCGCGGTGCTCGCCCTCGTCGTCGTGCTCGCGGGCGGCTCCCCGGAGCCGGTGCCGGCGGGTGCGTCCTCGTGGCGTGCGCGAGCCGGTGCGTCCTCGCGGCGTGCGGGAGCCGGTGCGTCCTCCGCGCCGGCGCCGGCGCGCACGTCGTCTCGGATCATCCGCCGGCGGCGCACCCCGGCGCTCGTGGCGGTGGCGGCGCTCACGCTGCTTGTCGCCGCCTGGCCGACGTGGCGCAATCTCAAAGCAGCGCTCCACGTCGCCCAGGTGATCGCCTCCACCAGCAACCCCGGCAACCTCCACACCCCCCTGCGGCCGATCCAGGTGCTCGGCGTGTGGCTGAACGGGAGCTACAAACTCACGCCGACGGGCACGGCGCTGGTTGCCACCCACGTGCTCGCCGCCCTCGCGCTCGCCGCCGCGGTGCTCGGCGGCGCCTACCTCGTGCGCATCCGCGCGTACGCGCTCGCCGGCTGGCTGGCGCTGATGCTGCTCGCGTCGCTGGTGGTGAGCAAGTCCGTCACCACCTGGGGGGAAGCCAAGACGCTCGTGCTCACCTCGCCGGTCGCCGTGCTGCTCGCGTGGGCGGGGGTCGCCGCGCTGCGCTCGCTGCCCGCGCGGCTGCTCGGAGTCTCGCTCGCCACGTTGCTCGCGCTGTCGCTCACCGCTGGGGTGCTCGTCTCCGACGCGCTCCAGTACCACGTCTCAGACCTCGCGCCCACCGCCCGCTACGAAGAGCTCGCGTCGCTGGACTCACGCTTCGCCGGCCAGGGCCCGACGCTGTTCACCGACTTCGACGAATACTCGCTGTACGAGTTGCGCGAACTCGACATCGGCGGCCCCAACTTCGTCTACCCGCCACCGGCGCTCGCCGGCGCCGCCAAAGGGTACGGCCACCCCGTCGAATTCTCCCGCGTCGCGCCCGCGGCGCTGCTGCGCTACCCGCTGATCGTCACCCGCCGCGACCCCGCCGCGAGCCGCCCGCCGGCGGCCTACCGGCTCGTCTGGCAGGGCGCCTACTACCAGGTGTGGCGCCGTCGGGCGGGGGCCAGGGCGGCGCGCGCCCACATCACGCTTTCCGGCCACCCCGCGGCGCAGTGCTCGCGGATCGAAGCGCTCGCCAGACGCGCCCGTCCGGGCGAACGGCTCGTCGCCGCCCAGGCCCCGTTGCTCGTACGCATCCGGCTGCCTCACGCCTCACACCCACGGCGATGGGTGCGCGCACACAAAGGCTGGGTGATGAACACCCCCGGCCGCCTGTCCGCGAGGTTCACGCTGCCGCACGCGGGCGTGTGGGACGTGTGGGTGCAGGGCCAGATCATGCCCACCATCCAGGTCAGCATCGACGGGCGGACGATCGCGCACATCGGCGGGCAGCTGGACGGCAATTCCCTCGTGCTCGACACCGTCCCCGCGATACCTCAACACCTCGCCGGAGGCGAACATAATCTTGTAGTTACTCGCTACGGATCCAACCTGTCTCCCGGACAGGGCGGACAGGCGGTCCTCGGCGCGGTCTTCCTCACCCCCGCCAACACCAACCCCCAAGGGCCGCTGCGCTCCGCCGCCGCGGCGGACTGGCCGAGCCTGTGTGGGCGGGTCTATCAGTGGGTCGAGCTCGTGCCCTCCGTCGGCGCGCGGACGTAGGCTCCCTGGCGTTTTGCACGCGCACGCACATCCCGCGCCGCCCGACCCCTCAACCCCCGACCAGATCCTGCTCGGCGAGAACCTCGAGCTGCTCGCGCACTTCGCCGACGAGTCCTTCCAGCTCATTTACCTCGACCCGCCGTTCAACACCGGCAAGGCGCAGACGCGCAGGACGCTCGCGGCGGTCCGCGACGCCCGTGGCGAGCACAAGGGCTTTCAGGGCGCCAGCTACAGCATGCGACTGCTCTCCCAGTCCTCCTACCGCGACCACTTCGCGGACTACCTCGCGTTCCTGCAGCCG
>Ga0335075_10008065_pt1 | contig 16184 bp, 10 predicted proteins | sample Lox_Sample_24_FD_206723 | JGI IMG/M metagenome (GOLD analysis project Ga0335075, IMG submission 206723) | Soil microbial communities from Loxahatchee National Wildlife Refuge, Florida, United States - Lox_Sample_2.4 | ecosystem: Environmental > Terrestrial > Soil > Wetlands | place: USA... | reverse complement strand
CGACAACGCCATCTCCCGAAACGACGCCGAACGCCAACCCACCCCCTGCTTCGACATATGCAGTTCTCCATTCCCTGCAACGCGGGCCCATTTTAGGCTGTCTCACTTTTGGGGGTCACTCCAATACCTTCCGTCGGAAGAGGTGGCTCCCATAGCGGATGGAAGTGGGTCATCGCGATACCCCAATGGGCGATTGCACAGTGAGGGTCTTGAGCGGCCACGCTGCGGAAGGCCTCCTCGGCGAGTCTGTATGCAAAGGAGTGCAAGAGCGCGATCGCGCGATCGAACTCATGCTGGACCCGCGGCTGACAGGAGGTCGGGAATGAGACCGTGCCCAGTTTTTCAGGCGCAGGGTGGTCGTGTTTTTCCTGCGCGGCTGAAAGAGCTGGAATGAGAACTGCCAAAATGAGGAAGCGCCGCATTATTTCGGTCTCCGCGAAGCTCCGATAGCGTTCCGAATCCTCAGATTTTACGATGCAGAGCCCACAACGCTGCTGGAGATCGTAACTCGCGCATTATCGCCAATAAGTGGCCCATCACCCGACACTCATAAGTGCGCGACTCACACGTCTCCACCCCGGCCATTTCTACCCATCGTCTGATGAACTGTTGAGTTATTCCGTGATGACGCGATCGGCCCATTCCACGAGCGAAACGAAGATCGCCGGGTTGCCGAACTTCGCCCCCCAATGATCCAGGTCTGTTTGCTCAACCGCCCGTGCACGGCTGCAGGCGCCGCAGGCATAAATCTGAACATGTCTTTCGGCAACCTTCGCGAGGGTCTGCTCTAACGGTGGCCAGCCAACCGGCACGACTGCGCCCGCAACCGATTGCCGCATAAGCGAGACTGCTTCGCCAAGCAAGAAAATCTGCACCGAATGCCCCGCTTCAGAAAGTGCGAGGCCGTGAAGAAAAGGAAACGCCGCCTTGGTTGGATCATCGGAACCCCAGGCGCTTTTCATCATGATATTCAGGGACTTATGCGAAGTTCCTTGACCAAACGAAGACGCCGCTCCGGCCAATGGTAACGCAATTAACTGGCGAAGAAAGGTCCGCCGCGCCATGAAAACCTCCCAGGGGAAGCCGAAGTATAACATGCGGTCGGGTTCGGGGGAAATCGCAAATTTCCGCCTACTCGTCAGTTGCTCTGTGGTTACCGGTTTCCGCGAACCGGGAAGCAGAAGCGCGTCTCGCTTTATGCATAATCGCCAATGCGCTCATTGAGGGATGGTCGACGACGATATGTGGCCGGACGCCCTGGCTCCTGAACGGGCAAGTTGACGGAAAACCGGCTGCTCGGACACCCGATTTATCAAGAGATGGGTATTTACCTGACTCAGGTACCCACTACATGTTGCGGTTTCAGAGCGGTCGCCGTGCGGAACATTTGACCAAAGATTTGTAGGGGACCGGTTCGACGGCGACGGCTTGTTCCAACAAACGGTAGAACAGTTTGCCTCGACTGCGCGATTTGCGCCGGTTGAAGCGGAACGTGAATTCATCGAGGTAGGCATCCAGATGCTCCGCGCTCGCCCCGCCCTGATGGGTTCCCAACAACCAGCGTTTGAGCAGGGCAACCGCCGGATGGACGTGTGGCATCAGCTCCGAAGCAGTTTTGCTGTTCCCCTTCAGATAGGTGAACAATTGATTTTGAGTTAGACATGATACCTCCTTGATTTGGGGAAACGTTGGTACGGCTTTGCGATTGCAAGCCGGATGGCCTTAGTGAAGGAACGTTCGCAAGTTGCGACTTAAAAGAGCTGGGGCCAAGCCAGTTCAGAAGAGCAATTTGTCCTCTGCAGTGCGAGGCTCTAGCAACGCCGCACGAAATCACTACATTGATGCATGGCTCCCGGCTGCCGCCTGCTCAATGATCGAAGCGACAGACTCAGGGTGCGAAAGGAATACGGAATGGCTTGCCTTGACCTCGACGACTTTCGAGCCTGCTCGTTTTGACATGGATCTCTGCGCGTCGGGCGGAATCATCCGATCGTCCGTCGTAACGAGATACCAGCTCGGTTTGGTTTTCCAGGCGGCGTCGGTGACCGTGCCGTTCAAGGCTTCCAGTCCCCACGGTACCTGTGAAGCAGCCATGAATTCCGCGGTCTCGGGCTTCACGTCGCCGGCAAATGATGCGGGGAACTTTTCACGGTCGAGAAGCAGGAAACCATCCTGGGGCGGCAGAATCGGAGGGGCTGGCGCGCCCGGAGGAGCGTTCTTGATCATGGTACCGACAGATTCACCGTTGTCGAGCGCGAATGCGGTGATATACACAAGGCCAACAACATTGGGATCTGTTCCCGCTTGACTGGTGACCGCCCCGCCATACGAATGACCCACAAGGATCACCGGGCCGTTTTGCGCGTCGATGACTCTCTTGGTCACTGCGACGTCCCCTTCAAGGGAGATTGTGGGGTTCTGAACGACCGTGACGTTGTAGCCCTTCTTCGTGAGAATCTTGTAGACGCCTTCCCAGCCTGAGCCATCGACGACCTTGGGCGGTGATACGACCGGAGCAGCAAAAACAGACCATCAAACGGAGCAGGCGCGACCGTTTCGTTCGGACTACTTCATCAGTGAGTTGCGCAGTCTCTCCGCTTCCGCTTCCTCGCCCTCGGGATAGCGGAAGCCAGGAGATCTCCTTTGAAAGGGCCTGGGACTGTCCCATTCTCGATGACTTGTCCATCGATAATCACCGCGACGGCAACTTAAACCCACAGATACAGCGGAGCTTCGTCCGAAATTGAGACCGATTGTCCGAAAATGAACGACTGAATACGCGCGCCTACGACTTCGGGCGGTGCACATATCGACAGGGTCCCGGACGGATGGTCGGCGATGGAGACAATGACCCAAGATTGTTTTTCGCCCAGATCGGTGCATTCCGGATGAGGGCCCGGACGCGGCGCCGTGGCCGTTTTTCAAACCCTAACGCCAGAGTCGCCGGTCGTACGGCCTTTGCCGGATTCAGGACGTCGGACTACGCGCAAACACAGTCAATTTGCGAGAGGGCTCTTTGCCGGCACCTATCTCCGCGCACGCCATTTGTGTGTCAAATAATAAACGATACTTCTTCGACTGGTCGACAAAGATTAACAACTGTCAGGCTCCCCGGCAGTTCCGCCCGTCTCAGTTTATGGAAGAGGATATCCCAGTCGGTGTGCCACCTTGGCGAATTGGGGGCGGGCCCCTGGCCACCGACTCACGGCACTCGCGCTGCGCCATAATGCCGGAGGTCGGCTAACCTGAAGGCGGGGGAATCATGAAAGCCGTCGGAGGTATCTGGCTGGATCGTTCCAGCGGTTCGACTCTTCAGGAGCAGATCGGCAATCAGATCAGAGAGCAGATTCAACGCGGCCTGCTTCGGCCGAATGAGATGCTGCCTTCCACCCGAGACTTGGCGGCACAGCTTCACGTATCCCGAAATACGGTCATTTATGCCTATGATCGCCTCGTCAGCGAAGGCTACATCGAGTCGCGCTCACGCTCGGGAATTTTCGTCTGCACACTAGGGACTCTCTCCAGGAGGTCACATGAGTATGGTGCGGCGCGGCGCAAGCTCTCTGTCGATGCTGAAAACAGCGTACCGCCCAAGGCTCTTCGCTCTCCGCGGCCCTTTCGTCCCTCGCAACCGGACGTGGGACTATTTCCACTGCTGATGTGGAATCGGCTGCGCGGACGGATTCTGCGCCAGATGGGCACCGATCTCCTGCATTATCAGGCGAACTGCATCCCGGGATTCCCTGCCCTGCGCAGGAACCTGGCGCTCTATCTGCGCGCCAGCCGCGGAGTGCAGTGTGACTGGCGCCAAATCGTCATCACCTCGGGCTCGCAGCAGGCTCTTTATCTGCTTGCCCATCTTCTCGTGCCACGCTTCGGCGAACGAGTTTATATGGAGGATCCCGGATATCTGGGTGCGAGGCTTGCGTGGCAGAGCGCCGACGCGAGAATCATCCCTGGGGGGCTGGACGAGCAAGGCGTGCAACTGCCCAACAGTGACATAAGAGGATTATCGCTTATTTATACCACGCCGTCGCGGCAGTTCCCTACCGGGGTGTCGCTCTCCCTGGCGCGACGGCTGGCGATCCTCGACTACGCTGCGCGCCAGAAGGCGTGGGTAGTTGAAGACGATTACGACGCGGAGTTTCGATACGGCGCAGCGCCGCTGCCCAGCCTGCAGAGCCTGGATGTCCATGGGCGAGTGATCTACGTGGGCACCTTCAGCAAAGTGCTCTTTCCGTCATTACGATTGGGCTACGTAGTGCTGCCGCCGGAGCTGTTCGACAAGTTTTGCACGGCCAGGCATCTGATCGACGACCACGGGCCGTTGATCGATCAGGCCACGCTGGCTCTATTTCTGGAAAGCGGCGCGTTTCGCTCCCATATTCGGCGCTGCCGCAAGGCGTACTCGGAACGCCAGGAGTGTTTTCTGGAAGCAATCCGCAAGTCCGGACTTCCGCTGGAGGTTCAGCACTCCGACGGAGGCATGAACCTGCTGGGCTGGCTTCCGCCCGAGGCCGATGATAAGGCCTGGTCAAAGCGGTTGTCGGAAGGCGGTCTCGACATCCCCGCCCTCTCGTTGTTTTCCCTCAAGACGCGCGCTCCCGGGCTGGTATTCGGATTCACCGCATTCACTCCCCGGCAGATCCGGGCAGCGGTCGAGCGCATGAGGCGGCTGCTGCAGTGCGCACTGTGACCATGCCTCGCGGCCTTACGGTTCGAGAGGCTCAGAGCGATCGCGTTCCAGATACCGAAATACGAAGTACAGAGGCCAGCCCATCAGGATCAATGCGACGCCCAGAATGGCCTGCCAAAAGCTGGTTACAAAGGTGGCTGCGATCACGCCCATTGAGGCGACAACAAAAAAGATGGGAGTGGCCGGATACAGGGGACAGCGATAGGGCCGCTGCAGTTGGGGGCGACGGCTGCGCAGAAGGATGACGGCGGCCACCGAAAGTCCGTAGAAGATCCACGAAGTGAAGACGTAAGAGGTGAACAGCTCGCGGAACGACCCCACGAGCGTAAACAGGATGGCCCACGCGCCCAGCGCGAGCGTGGCCACCACGGGTGCATGTCCGCGGCGGCTGATGTGAGCAAACTGGCGAAAGAAGAGTCCGTCGCGCGCCATGGCAAGATTGATGCGGGGAGCGCCAAGAACTACCCCGTTCAGGGCTCCGGCGATGGACACGATGATGAGGATGCTGATCAGCAATTCGGCCCTTGGGCCCAGCGCACTTTGCACGGCTGCGGCGGCCACCCGGTCTGTGGCGCGGATGGCATCCGGAGAGAGCACAGCGTAATACGCCGCGTTGGCGAGAAGATAGATCGCCGTGGTGACCAAGGTGCCGATGAGCAGGGCGCGGGGCAGAGTGCGGCCCGGATTGCGAATCTCACCGGCAGCAAAGGAAACCACATGCCACCCGTCGTAGGCCCAGAGAACCGCAACCAGGGCGGCTCCAAAGGAAGTGATCTCGAGTGCATGCCCGGAAGGAAGCAGATCGGTGCGCAACAATCTCGCCGATCCTCTCCAGTACAAGACGGCCACCATCGACGCCAGACCAACGACCTTCAATGCTGTCAGGGCATTCTGGATATGTTTGCCCGCGGAAACGCCTAGGCTGTTCACGAGGGCGAAGAACGCGATCGAAAGGGCCTGCAGCAGTTTCTGCTCCCAATGGTTCAGTCCCAGCAGTGGCGCTGTATAGAAGCCGATGGCGGCCGCCATAGTGGCGATGCTGCCGGCGTAGATCAGACTGATAGAGCTCCATCCATAGATGAAGCCGACCGCTGGTCCATAGGCCTCGGCCAGATAAACGTAGAGTCCGCCGGCAGCGGGAAAAGCTGCGCCCAGCTCACCCAGGGAGAGCGCTCCGGCGAGGCTCATCAGTCCCCCGAGCATCCATACGGCAAGCACCGCCGCGAGCGAATTCAGCTCGCGGGCAATGCTGCCGGCCATGAGGAAGATGCCGGAGCCGATCATGATCCCCATGATGATGGAGATCGAGTCGCCCAGGCCTAGCTCCCGGACTAGTGTCCCGGAAGCCGGCGCGGATGTGATCGTCCTGGCGATGCTCGTCCTCCGTCCGCCCATCCAGTCAGCCGTCTGTACGATCTGCGTTGTATTGAAAAACAAGACGGGAAAGTTCGCGCCGGCCGGCATCTGCCGATTCTGCCAGACGCTGCGCCACAGCCAGCGCATCTCTCTTCGGCTCGTCCTGGCCCAGCTTGAATTTGCCCTCGATGCGCGCGACTTCGAGTTCGAATCCCATGATGTACTTTAACCGCCGTTTGATGTCGTATGGCGGAATCTCCGAAGTCTTCCACCCATCTGGGAACTGCGACTCCATGCGCTCAGTCAGAGCCTCAAGCGAGCCTTGGAGCTCTTCTTCGCTCTGAATGCGCACACGTCCGTAGCAGTGAACGGCGGTGTAGTAATAGGTCGAAGGCATGTCGCGCCCGGGGTACCACGACGCTGTGACATAACTCGCGGGGCCGTGAAAGACCGCGAGCGTCGGGGTGGTTGCCGCGCGCAGCGCACGGGCATGCTCATTGCCCTCGGCCAGATGCCCGGTCAGAACAGGCCGGTCGCCGGAACGGTCGAGCGTAAGGGGAAGGTTGGTTGCATAGGGGCCGGCGTCGCCGTTGTTCATCAGCAGCGCCCATCCGTACTTCTCAATGAACTGCCACAGTTCTTCCTCGGCACGCGGCGCCCAGCAACTGCGAACAAACATGGAAAAACTCCAGACATGAGGTTCGCCGAGCTTCTGGCTCCGGTAAAGGTCCAGAGGATAACAGATTGATGGGTCCAGCAAGATTCGTGTCGCGCCAGTTTGTGCAACGGCCTTGCGGTTGTTGTCTGTGCCGGCCGGCCGCGCTCTGGCCCTTTTAACCACACAAAATCTGGACCTTTACCGGAACCACCACGAACATCACGATAGAATCTATCCGGCCTTTGCGTTAGGTCCGATTTACGTACTGGGGCGAGAGAGCAGCGCTTCAAATTCTTTCCGGACTGCTGTTCGCGGCCGTTCCGCCATGGAGTTTGCAGTACCGGAAAGTGTACCGAATCCGCACCGCGCCCGTTTAATGGAAATATGAACCACGCAAGAAATATCTTTCCGGAAGCCGATCTGCTTTTGCTCGACGGCAGAGTATGGACCTGTGACCCGGCCATGCCCCAGGCAGAAGCCGTCGCCATGGCAGGCGGAAAGATTGTTGCCGCGGGCAGCAGCGCGCAGGTTGCGGCCCTCCGCGGCCCCGGAACTCGTGTCCTAGAGCTGAATGGCGGACTGGTGCTTCCCGGTTTCAACGACTCCCACCTGCACTTCTATATGGGCGGCGATACGCTGACCAGCGTAGATCTGCGCGCCGCATCCAGCCCAGCCGAGTTCCGCGAGACCATCCGCCGCTTTGCCGCCGCACACCCGCCGGGGGAATGGATTCAGCACGGGAGTTGGGATCAGGAGCGCTGGACCCCGCCGGAACTGCCCACCGCGGCGCTGATCGACGAGGTCACGCCGCACCACCCGGTATGGGTCAACCGCTCCGACGGCCACATGCTGCTGGCTAACTCTCTTGCTATGCGGCTGGCCGGCGTAGACCGCAACACCCCCAACGTGCCGGGAGGCGAGATTGTCCGGGACGCCGCGGGCAATCCGACCGGCATCTTCAAAGACGCCGCCTGCCGCCTCGTCGACCATGTCATTCCCATGCCTTCACAGCGGCGCATCCGGGGCGCCATCCTCGCCGCGCAGCAGCACGCTCTGCGCTACGGGGTAACCAGCGTGCAGGACATGGGGGTGCTGGGCTCCCACGGTGCGCAGACCATGGTCGAAGTGATTCGCGCCTACCAGGATCTCGATCATGAAGGCCGGCTTCTGTTGCACATCTCCGCTCACCTGCCTCTTCCGGAGTGGCGGCGCCTGGGCAATGCCGGTATTAGCGCCAACTTCCGCTCGGGCCGCCTGCAACTGGGCGCAGTGAAGAGCTTTTCCGATGGGTCGCTGGGCTCAACAACCGCCTGGTTTATCGACCCCTACACCGACGCACCGCATACCAGCGGCCTGCCCAGTGAAGAACTCCTCAATGAAGAGGCCATGTACCGGAACCTGCGCGAAGCCGACGCGGCGGGACTGCAGATCGCCATTCACGCCATCGGCGACCGTGCTAACAAGGTGGTGCTCGACCTATGCGAACGCCTCCGGGCCGATAACGGCGTGCGCGATCGCCGCATCCGCATCGAACACGCGCAGCACCTGCGCCCGGAGGACATCGGCCGGTTTGCCGGGCTGGACGTAATCGCTTCGGTGCAGCCTTACCATTGCATCGACGATGGCCGCTGGGCAGAGAAGCGCATCGGCCCTCGGCGCGCCCGCACCACCTACGCCTTTCGGTCGCTCCTCGACGCCGGCGCCAGGCTGGCATTCGGCTCCGACTGGTGGGTGGCGCCGATCAGTCCTCTGCTCGGCATCTATGCCGCCGTCACCCGCCGTACCATCGACGATCGGTTCCCGGGGGGATGGATGCCCGAGGAGAAGATCGGCATCGAGCAGGCTGTCCACGCGTACACGGCCGGCGCCGCTTACGCTTCGGGAGAAGAGAAGATCAAGGGTACGCTCACGCCTGGGAAGCTGGCCGACGCGGTGGTGCTCTCCGAGGATATTTTCACGTTGGACCCGGTGCGGATTCCCGAGGTTCAAGTTGATATGACCATCGCCGGTGGGAAGGTCGTTTATGAGCGGGAAAACGACGAGGGGTAGACGGCGCAGGTCGATCTACGCTGAGCGAGCTCGTGCATTCCGGCACAAGAACAGCCGTCTGGCTGCTCCTGGGGAAAGCCGATGAGCTTTGTGGACCATCCCCAGCGTTTGTGGTGGCGCAAGCTGCTGTTTCAGGTGCACCTCTGGATCGGGGTGCTGATAGGACTTTATGTCGTCGCCATCAGCCTGAGCGGCAGCCTGCTGGTATTCGAAAGCGAACTCCTCGACGATGTGCCGCAGCTCCCTCATGCGTACGAGGCCGGCCCACTGAGCTGGGGCCGCCTGGCTTCCATAGCTGAAGCGCAGTTCCCGGGCAGTTCACTCGGCTACATCGACATGCGCACTCCGCGCCGGCGCGTCGTCTCCATCGCTCTCCAGCAAAATGCACACGAACGGCTCGTGTACGTCGATTCCGAGACCGGACGCATCGTAGGAGCTGAGCTTCCACGGCAGAAACATTGGCTCGTGGAATGGATCGAAGACTTACACAATCAGTTGGCCGCCGGCGTGGAGGGCGCCGTCATAAACGGCATGGGAGGAGCGCTGCTCTTCATCATGAGTGTGAGCGGGACTGTTTTATGGTGGCCCGGCAAGAAAGCCTGGAAGCGCGCCCTGGGGGTGAAATGGAATGCCCGCTGGGCGCGGGTGAACTGGGACCTGCACAGTGCCTTCGGCTTCTGGTGCCTTCTCCCGATCGCCATGTGGGGGCTGAGCGGCGCCTACTTCATCTTCCCTCAATCCTTCCAGCGGGTCATTTCGGTCTTCTCTTCAATGAAGCAACTCCATGACCAGCCCTCGGACTGGCACCCGGGCCAATCCGTGCTTCCCGTGAATGTATTCGTGGACAGGGCGATGGCCATGTATCCCCACGACCAACTCGCCTACCTCTACATGGACGTTTACCGCCCCCACGGCGTGGTCAAAGTATTTCTCTCCGCGAAGCCCTCTGCTCCCCTGACTTTCATGGAAGACGTTGTCACCTACCAGCCCGCTACCGGGCAGATTCTGTCGAATATCAGCAGCGCGACCTGGACGGCGGGAGAGCGCCTTGCGATGAACATCTACGCAGTGCATTTTGGCACCTTCGCCGGCGTGGCCGGACAGGTGTTGTGGGCGGCATTGGGGCTGGCGCCGCTCCTCTTGGCCGTGACCGGTTTCCTGATGTGGTGGAATCGGGTGTTGAAGAAGAAGTGGGCGGCGCTGCGATGAGAGGCTGCCGCACCCATGGTGCGCAAACGTCTGGAACCATCGATCCAATCATTTCTGGACCTTTACGTGCTCCAGCATCCACTCTAAGTTAAAGAAACTTTAATCCTGCGAAACGGCGGGCCCAACATGCCGTGGAGAGGATTTCAAGATCCGAGATGCACTCAGCCAAGATGCACTTAGGTGTCAAAGGCTACGTCCCTGGGGCGTGAAGACACCCCCGGAGGGTTCGGGGTGGAACTTCTCTTTTTGCTTTCGCTGCACCAGGAGCGGAGGCGGGTCCGCACGGTAATGACGGACGACTGAAGTTATCTGCCTCATCATGAGGATCGCTCAAGGGGCTGACTGGTTGCCTCCCATGTTTGTCTTGGTGCGTGGCGGGTCTGAGGTTGTATCCGGCGCGCCGGTCACAAACTATGGTGCCGCTTTCGCTCCGGGAACCGCACCTGCGATCACCACCCATTCCGGGGCCTCCGCAAGCAACAAGAGGCCCGGCAGCAGCGGCAGTAATCCTGTTCCCCTTCGCAGCACGTTCTGCTCTGGATTTCGAGCAGCAGCCCAATTCACGACGCCCATTTGGAGGTCTGGCATGAAACGACATTGCCTTGCAGTCTTTTGCCTGTTCCTGCTGTTCGCCGCCTTTGAGCTTCCGGCACTGCGCGCCCAGAACGCTACCGGCTCCATCTCGGGCCGTGTCACCGACGCTTCCGGCGCCGCGGTCGCAAAAGCAGCTCTCACGATTACCGATCTTGGAACCGATGTCTCCCGGACTACCACCTCGGGTGCCGACGGCGCCTATCACTTCTCCCTGCTTCCGCCCAGTCAGTACCGGATTTCTGTGGAGGCGAGCGGATTTCAGACGAGCGTCATCCCCAGCGTCACCCTGCATACGCAGGACACCCTGGTCGAAAACGTGGCGCTCTCCGTCGGCTCCGCCACGCAAACTGTCCAGGTAAGCGCGGAGAACGCGCAACTGGAGACCTCCGGATCGGTAACCACCACCGTGAGCCGTCACTTTATTCAGAACATGCCTCTGAACGGCCGCAGCTTTCAGGCGCTGATTGCTCTCACCCCGGGCAACGTCACCGCCAAGACCTTCTACACCAATTCGGGGCAGTTCAGCGTGGACGGAGAGCGCACCGACGCTAACTACTTTTCGATCGACGGCGTAAGCGCCAATGTGGGCATCACCCAAGGCAGCAATGTTTATCTCGGTAGCGCCGGCGCCGGCGCTGCCCAGGCCACCAGCAACAATGGCGGCTATAACAATCTGGTCTCCGTCGATGACATGCAGGAGTACAAGATCCAGACCGCATCGTTCGATGCCGAGTACGGCCGTACCCCGGGCGCCCAGGTCTCCATCGTGACGCGCAGCGGCACCAACCGGTTTCATGGCACCGCCTATGAGTACGTGCGCAACGACATCTTCGACGCCAACTCCTGGTACAACAACAACGCAGGTCTGGCCCGCACCGCGGAAAAACAGAACGATTTCGGCGGCGTGCTGGGCGGGCCCATCTGGCGCGACAAGGCGTTCTTCTTTTTCTCCTATGAGGGACTGCGCCTGCGCGTGCCGCAGTCGGCCACCGACGTTGTTCCCACCACCTGGGCGCGCCAGCAGGCCAACGCTGAGGTTGCGCCGTTGCTCGAAGCCTATCCGCTGCCGTCCGCGGGTCAGGATGTTACCGGCCAATGGGTTGGCCAGTTCTTTGCCACCTTTTCCAATCCCTCCACGTTGAATGCGACCAGTTTGCGCCTTGACTACAATCCGACCTCCAAGCTCAGCCTCTTTATCCGCGGCGACGATGCGCCGTCCAACGGCGCCCAATACGGGGCTTTCAACTTCTACACCCGGTCCACCTACAGCACAACCATCTCCAATGTGAACACGCTTACGGCGGGAGCCACCTATCTTTTGAGTCCCACCCTGGTCAATGACTTCCGCTTCAACATCAGCCATGCCAAAGGAGCCACGACCGTCGTCCCCATCGCCTTTGGGGGAGCCGTGGTTCCCAGCAGCGCATATCTGTTTCAATCCAATCCGAACTACAACATCCAGACGTCGGTGTTCTCGCTCTTCTTCAACGACGGCACCAGCGACTACTACGTCGGCAACGATGCCACAAACCACCAGCGGCAGCTCAACTACGTAGACAACGTGAGTTGGGCCCACGGCAAGCATAACTTCAAATTCGGCGTCGATTACCGCCGACTCACGCCCGCTAACGGCTACCGACCCTGGGACATCTCGTACGACTTCGACACTGTGCAGTCGCTGGTGCAGACGCAGGTGCCAGACTACGCCGGAGTCGATTCCACCGATACTTCCGAGCTGCGGCCGGTCTTCAACGACACGTCCCTCTACGCCCAGGACTCCTGGCAGGTGACGCCGCACCTCACCCTGAACTACGGCCTGCGCTGGGACTACGATCCGCCGCCTTCGGAAGCGTCGGGCCATCCCTTCTACACGGCGACCAACCTCAACGACCCGGCCAACGTCGCGCTTGCTCCCAAGGGCACACCGCTCTGGAATGCCAGCAAGCACAACTTCGCTCCGCGCTTCGGACTATCCTGGGTCCTGCGCAACTCTCCCGGCCTTGAGACCGTGTTGCGCGGCGGGGCCGGCATCTTCTACGGCCTGGGCGACCAGCAGGGCGCGCAAGGCACGCTCGGCTTCCCTTACTCCCGGTCCAACTATCTCTATGGGACCGCGGGAACCTATCCGCTCAGCCAGGCAGCGGCCGCGCCAATTCCCTTTTCGCTGAATCCCCCTTACTCGTTTGTCTTCGCCTTCGATCCCAACCTGAAGGACCCGCGCGTGTACATGTGGAACGCCTCGCTGCAGCAGGATCTGGGCGCGAGCCGTTATTTCCAGTTAACTTACGTTGGCAACGTGGGCAGGAACCTACTTCGCAATGAGATGCTGACCCCGGCGATGGGCGCCAATCCCGACTTCCAGTATCTGGACGTAACCACCAACAACGATCACTCCAACTACAACGCCTTGCAGCTCGAGTTCAGGCAGAACCTCTGGAAGCGCCTGCAGGTACTGGCCGGCTACACCTGGTCGCACGCGCTCGACAACGGCTCCAGCGTCGCGCTGCCCATCCCGTATCACACCATCTATGACCCGAGCCTCGACTACGGAGACAGCGACTACGACATCCGCAACAGCTTCAACTCCGCCGTTACCTACGAGGTCCCCGGGACCCACGGCGGCGGTCCCCTTGTTCACTACGTATCCAACGGATGGGCCTTCGACAGTCTCTTCCGCTCCAACAGCGCCGCACCGATTACGATCACCACTGGCGTTTACTCCTACGGCCTGATTTGGAACCAGACGGCCATCAACCAGCGTCCCAATGTTGTTCCCGGCCAGCCGTTCTACCTCGACGACGCGAGCGCTCCCGGCGGCCGCATCATCAACGCAGCGGCCTTCTCTACTCCGGCCAGCAGCTTCAGCCAGGGCGATCTGGCTCGCAACGCGCTGCGCGGCTTTGGAGTGTGGCAGGAAGACTGCGCCCTGCGACGCGAGTTTCCCATCCGCGATCAGGTCAGCCTGCTCTTCCGCGCCGAAGCCTTCAACGTCTTCAACCACCCGCTCTTTGGCGACGTAGGCGTCAACGACGGCCGTAATATCCTCACCAACCCGTACTTCGGCATCTCTTCCCAGACGCTCGCAGCCAGCCTGGGCGGCGGAGGCGCCGACGGCGGCTACAGCAGCTTGTATCAAATCGGAGCTCCCCGTTCCTTGCAGTTCGCAATGAAGCTCCAGTTTTAGCGCCCAAGAGAGGATCGAGTGGGTATGCGAGAATTCGGGTGCGTTCAGGGAGCCTGGCGCACTCGCTTGGCCCCATGTTGGTTTGTACGGCCGGGATGGATTTTCTGATCGAGAGATATTGAGATCGTGGTGCCGGCATCGCAGAGATGGCTGCGAGGAGCGCACACGCTTCAACTTTCCGTAATGTTATTCCCCGCTGACGGAGCGCGCATGAACATGGGTTCAGGAATCGTCCACGCAACATTTGCCGGCGCCATCCTTTCTTTCTCTCTCCTTTCAGCGCAATCCGTTCCTCCTCCGCCGCGATCGGCCGAGATACCGGTCAAGACCATTCTCCACGGCGTTACCCTCACCGACCCGTATCAATGGCTTGAAGACCGAAACAATCCTGCCACCGATTCATGGATCACTGCGCAGCAGCGCTATACGGCGGCTCTGCTCACCGCGCGCCCTGGAATTTCGATGCTGCGCGCGCAGGTACGCGAATTGGCGAACGATGAGGAACCGCATCGCGTTCTCTACCGGCGCGGCGATTACTTCATCGAGAGAAAGCCTGCCGGACAACAGTTCGCAAGCATCTATCTGCGGCACGGCGCGGCCGGCAAGGACCAATTACTGCTCGCACCCAGCGGTGCCGAGGCCGCTTCAGCCGACACCGTAGAGCTGCTCAATGTCTCCCCTGACGGCGAGCTTCTGGCCTACGGCGTGCGCCAGGGCGGCCGCGATCAGCTCAGCATTCACTTCCGCGATCTGGCCACTGGCCGCGACCTCGCCGCAGATACGCTTCCCGAGGCACGGTATCTCTACTGGGCATTGCCGATCACGCCCGATGAATCGTCTGTGTTTTACATCAAGTTTGACGCTGCTGGCCCGCGGCTCTATCGCCATCGCTTCGGCAATCCGGTTGCGGATGACCAACTGATCTTTGGACAAGGCATTGGTCCATCTGAGTTGTTGAGTGCGAGCCTTTCGCCCGATGGCCATTGGCTGCTCGTCACTGTTTTGCACGGAGCTTCCGGCTCCACGGACCTATACCTGAAAGATCTGCACTCGGCGGCCCCGTTTACGCCGGTAGTCACCGGCATACCGGCCACATTCAATGGCGCCATTGCCGGTCACACGCTCTTCATCGAGACCGATTGGAAGGCGGGGCGCGGTCAGGTCTTTTCCGGCGATCTCGATCACCCGCACCGTTCCTTTTGGAAGGTGCTGATTCCCGAGCCGGCTGACGCAACCATCCAGTCGATGAATCTCACCTCCAACCGGCTGGTGCTCAACGTCATCCACGACGCACACTCCGAGTTGCGGCCGTTCACGCTGCAAGGCAAGCCGCTGGCCGCAATCCCGCTGCCGGGAGTGGGTTCTGTGGCAACTGCCGATGCCGATCCCGAATCACCGGAGCTGACCTACTCCTACACCTCCTTCCAACTCCCGACAGGCTTCTATTCCTGGACGCCCGCGGGAGTCGCGCCCATCGACGTTCCTCCTGTGCCCGCCGGCCTTCGTGATCTGGTGGTTGATCAAGTCTGGTACAAGTCGACGGGCGGTGTCCGGGTGCCGATGTTTCTTGTCCATCGGCGCAGCCTCAACCTCGATGGCCAACTGCCGGTGTTGCTCTACGGCTACGGTGGCTTTAACTGGGCGCAGTTACCCAGCTTCTCCGCACTCGAAGCAGTGTGCCTGGAGCACGGCGGCGTCTATGCCATTGCCAATATCCGGGGCGGCAACGAGTTCGGCGAAGCTTGGCATCGCGCCGGCGAACTGGACCAGAAGCAAAACTGCTTCGACGATTTCGCCAATGCGGCGCGCTGGCTCATCGACCATCACTACACGTGCCCCGCCCGCCTTGCCATCGAGGGACTGAGCAACGGCGGCCTGCTCGTGATGACTTCGATTACCCAGCACCCCCAGCTCTTCGGCGCTGCGATCGGCCGCTATCCGCTCATCGACATGATGCGCTACGAGCACTTCACCATCGGCCGCTGGTGGGTAACCGAATATGGATCGGTGAATGACGCCGCGCAGTTCAAGACCCTACTCGCCTATTCACCCTATCAACACGTCGTGAGGGGAACTCCGTATCCGGCGGTACTGCTCATCACCGGAGACGGCGACACCCGGGTCGATCCATCAAACTCCCGCAAGATGACGGCGATGCTGCAAAACACCAGCAGTTCCGGCAAGCCTGTCCTGCTCCTCTACGATTCCACCTCGGGCCACTCCGGCACTCCTTCCGTCAGCACCGAGGTGGAGCAGACGGCCAACGAGCTGGAATTTCTCGACTGGCAACTTCATATTCCGGAGTCTTCCCGATGACCAAAGTTCCCGCGCGCCCTGTTGCGCTCCGCATTCTTCCCGCCGGTGCAGCACCCGCCTCTCTGTTGCTCTGCTTGATTGGTCTCGCTTCGCCACTGCCCTCATCGGCCCAGAAGAAGACG
>Ga0335075_10008064_pt1 | contig 16185 bp, 13 predicted proteins | sample Lox_Sample_24_FD_206723 | JGI IMG/M metagenome (GOLD analysis project Ga0335075, IMG submission 206723) | Soil microbial communities from Loxahatchee National Wildlife Refuge, Florida, United States - Lox_Sample_2.4 | ecosystem: Environmental > Terrestrial > Soil > Wetlands | place: USA... | reverse complement strand
TTGCGCTCACCGTTTTCCACCAGGACATCGAGGAACGCGTCGAGCGGGTGCAGCCCTCGCTCGTCGGCGATCGCGCCAAAGCTCTTGCCGACCAACGACTTATCCGGGCATTCAACGATCACCGCATCGTGGAAGTCTTTGTGCCACAGCGACGGGCCAAACTTCTTGCGGTCGAACTGACGGCGGAACCTGCGACGGTATTCGGTGTCGGCCAGCAAGGTGTTGCGCTCCAGCTGATCCCGCAGGTGCAGCGCTGCAGTGCCGGCACCGAACTCTTCGAAGACCGGCAAGTCGATACCGTCGGAGTACAGCTCGAACGGCACCGGCAGATGCTGGAACCGCACTTTCGAGCCCAGCACGGAGTTCATCACCCGGGTGCCCAGGCCGAACACGTGAACGGCCAACGGCATCGACTTGGCATCGGCCGATACCAACAGGCTCATGCGAACCGCTTTGCGCAGCCCGAACAGTGGGCTGCTGGCGAGGAAAAACAACAATCCCGATTCAGCTTTGGCCACATTGGGTGCGCTCTGCAGAATACGTCCGCGCTTGCGCAGCACCTTGATCAGCTTGCGGCGTTCACGCCAGGTCGCGAAGGTGGACGGCAACGCACGGGAGCGGAAGCGGTCGCCGTCGAGTTTGTCGATCGCCGCGTCCATCCCGGACATGCCGAGCATTCCGGCGTTGAGCGCGTCGTCGAGTAATGCTGCCATCTTGTCGAGTTCTGCGTCGGTCGGCTGCACGTCGCGTGTGGTGGCGCGATCGAGGCCCAGCACCGCGGTTCGCAGATCCGAATGACCAAGCAGCGAGCTGACATTCGGGCCCAACGGCAGGCTGTCGATCTTCTCAACGTATTCCGCCGGCGTCGCCCAGGTCTTGTTGTCTTCCAGGGCACCGAGGACGAATTGGCGCGGTACCGCCTCGACGCGGCTGAACAGGTCGGCGGCGTCGTCGGCGTTGGCGTAGACCGTCGACAGCGAGCACATGCCCAGCAGCACCGTGGTGACACCGTGGCGCACCGACTCTTGCAATCCAGGATCCAGCAACACCTCGGCGTCGTAGTGGGTGTGCACGTCGACGAAGCCCGGCACGACCCACTTGCCCTTCGCGTCGATCACCTCGGGGCAACCGGTCTCATCCAGCGGGCCCGCGGAGACGTCGGCCACGACGCCGTCGCGAATGCCAAGCGTGCGGGTCAGCGGCGCGCTCCCGGCGCCGTCGAACCACAAGCCGTCGCGAATGATCACGTCGTAGGTCACTGTCTTCCTCCGCTTCGTTGGGGTTGAAGCGAATCTAACATAGATAGTGAGCACTCGCAATCTTTACTTCTCATCGAGGCCTTCTTCACGCCCGGGTACCGACGCGTCGAACGCGTTGAGGGTGACACCGACCATCGAGAAGCATCCGACGAGGAAGACGATCTCGGCGAGGGCCACATCTCCAAAGGTGGTGAGCACCGCGCGATAGGTCGTCTCGGCGAGCGGTCCCCCTCGATTCAATGCGGCCGCCATGTCGTAGGCGACGCTCTCATCCGGGGTGAGATCGGCCGGACGCTCACCGGCGACGATGGTGGCAATCTTCTGCTCGGCGAGCCCGGCCCGTTGAGCGAAATACTCATGGCCGTATATCTCGTATCGGGCACCGAACTTCGCCGCGGTCACCAGGATGACGAGCTGATGGATCGCGGCGGGCAGCACGCTGTGCTCCCACATTGCTCTGTTGAAGGCCCACGCGGGCTTGCCGAATTGCGGAAAGTGCAGCCAGGCGTTGAACGGCCCGATTAGTGCACCGTCTTTCCGGCGGGCGACGAGGTCTCCGAAGTTCTTCTCGATCACGGCCACCATGTCGGCGTAGAGGTCCGCTTGGTCCGGGCTCAGGCCGGTTGGTGGTAGCAACGGCAGGCGCATCCCTACTCCTCAGATTTCGTGATTGTCGCTTACAACCGCCCACTGGTTCGCGGACGCTGCGCCTCCGGACTCACCGCGCCGAGCAACCCGGCCAGCTCGGCGACCGAAATCTCATCGAGGCGCCACACGGCGTCGATGATCTCGGCGCGCAGCGTGGCATCGGCGAACGGTTCACCAAGCCAATGGAATTTCTGCGCGACACGGTCCCAGGACATCGGTCGCGTCGGCGATCCCTCGAAGTCGGACTGTTCGCGGTGCAGTTCCCGGCCGTCGTGAAGCTCTATGCGCACGCGAGCCGCGGTGCGTTCGGGGTAAGCCGCAGTCAGATCGGCCGCGGCGTCGACATGGACGCGCGCCAACATGTCCTGGACGTCGTCGCGGCGCACGCGTTCGGTTTCGAGCTGCTCGGGGCCCACCTGGCCGTCCAGCAGTGCGACTCCCACGAGGTACTTGAGGTTGTAGTCCGCCTGCTCCTTGGTCGACGGGTGATCCTTGTTGCCGTAACTCCCGCCGCCGGCGATGTCGAATGCGCCCTGAAAGACCTCGAGCGTCACCGACGCAACGTCGGCGGCGCTAATGCCGTACTCGTCGCGCAGGGCCAACGTCGCGTCGATAATGACTTGACCGTGAATCAGTGAGCAGTACTGCTTGAGGTAGGTCTGTTCGACGGCGGTCAGCGACCGGTCGGATGTGCGCATGTCGATCGGCTGGTCGAACAACCGCTCTAAGCCGTTGGGACCCTCGAAAAGTGCTCTGGGTCCGGTGATTCCATGACTCGCGAGCATGGTGTTGTACACCGCACGCATTCCCGTGATGGCCGGCGAGATCCCTTTCCAGGTCGAAACAGGCTCGGCGTGCACCGCGGCGAGCGACACGTTGTCCACGGCAGAGGCGGCGATGGCGTCGGCGGTGTGCTCGACGTCGAGCTCGAGTAACTTGGCCGCGCCTGCAGCCGCCGACATGGCCAGTTGCAGCGCGTGGTTGAGCCCCCGCCCCATAACGGGAACCGTTGCGCTGAAACGGCTTTGGATCTCGTAGGCGACGCCCAGTGCCAGCAGGAAGTCCGCTCCACGCGCTTCGGCGTGTTCGGCGACGGCGAAAACGGCGCCGAAGTTGTCGGCGGGGTGGCACAGACCGCCGGGAGTCAGATAGGTGTCGAGCAGATCGGGATAGCGCACCAGCACCGCATTGAAGAACGCCGCCTGATCGACTGATGCGCGCCCACCGCCGACGAATGTCGCCGTCGGGCGGCTGCTGAATTGCTCGGCGTGGGCGCGGATGGCCGGGATGAGTTCTCCGTCCAGGGCGCCGAGCGCGCAGGCGATGCTATCGAGCACGTTTCGCTTCAACGTCGGCAGGACTTGCCCGCTCAAATCAGATTGGTCCGCCCGGACCACGAACTCCCCCAGTTGGTCCACAATATACGTCGTCATTGCCGGTCCATTTCTTCAGCGGGTGTCGAAAATGGTTGGTGCACTGAGGTCGTCATCACTCCCCGCGTCAACCCGGCGCCGCATGTCAGCGGACATCTCCGGCAGCTCAGCGAGATCAACCCAACGAGCCTCGAGGCTTTCATCGTCCGCGGGGAACGGTTCTCCGCTCACCCAGTCCATGCGGAACACAAGATCCAGGTATTGAGCACGATCGCCGTTGGCATGAACTATCGGGCGGGATACCGACACCAAGGCCAATCGCCGGGCAACCACACGGATACCTGTCTCTTCCAACACTTCTCGTACGGCACAGTCTGCCGGGTTCTCGCCGGGTTCGACAATGCCGGTGACGGGGGTCCAGGCCAGGTTATCGGAGCGTTGGATCAGCAGAACCTGCTGATCGCGGATGACGACAGCGGTCGCACCCGGCAACCACAAGGGCAGCTGTCCGATGTGCCGACGAAGCTCGACGACGAATTCGGGGATCGGCATACTCACGTGTTTAACAGGACCGTTAGGTCGCTGTCATCGGCGGCGGCAAAAACATTCGTGAGCTGCGGCACAAGGTTTCGACAAGGTCAATGTCAGATCCTCGTTATTGACCCCACGACCCGCTCTCGGCGGCGTGCGGCGAAACGAAGCCAGAAAGGAATCGCCATGACCCTCAAGAGAATCGTCGGCATGTTCGCCATAGCCGGCACGCTTGGCTTTTCAGCGATCGGACTGGAAGGCGTTGCAAACGCCGCTCCGATGCCGCAGACAGCTCCGATTGCCCAGCATGCACAGTTCGCCGACTGGGGCGGACACGGTTGGGGCGGACACGGTTGGGGCCGTCCCGGGTGGGGCGGCGGCCGCGGTTGGGGTTGGGGCCGACCAGGTTGGGGCCTCGGTTGGGGCGGACACGGCTGGGGCGGCGGCCGCGGTTGGGGCGGACGCGGATGGCGCTAACTCGGCTAGGGCAGACGTGGCTGGCGGCCGCACCTGACACAGCGTTGCGATTGAAGTACGACCGTCGCCTCGCCGATCAATTCGGCAAGGCGACCGTCATGTATGCACTTTGCGATTCAGAACATCTGTCCGCGTAGGACAACCAAGTCGGGCCGATTCAGCACGGCCGCGCCTTGACGTGGATCGGCGTTGTAACACAACAGGTCTGCGGAAGCACCGTGGTCCAGTCCCGGTCGCCCCAACCAGCGACGAGCATCCCAGCATGCGGCGCCCAATGCTTCGGTTGCGCTCATCCCGATGCCTTTGAGCGCTTCGACCTCGTCGGCGATTCGGCCGTGGGCGATCATGCTGCCGGCGTCGGTGCCCGCGTACACCGGTACGCCGGCGTCTCGGGCTGCGGCCATCCGCGGGTAGCACTGGGCGTAGAGGTCGCGCATATGTGCGGCGTAGGTCGGGTAGCGGGTCGCGGCATCGGCGATGCCGGGAAAGTTTTCGATGTTGATCAGCGTCGGCACAAGCGCGGTGCCGTGCTCGACCATCAACTCGATGGTGTCATCGGTGAGCCCGGTGCCGTGTTCGATGCAGTCGATCCCCGCATTGATCAGCCCGGGCAGCGCCTCCTCGCCGAAGACATGCGCGGTGACCTTTGCCCCGTGGTTATGCGCAACCTCGATCGCAGTCTTGAGCACCTCGTCGGACCACAGCGGGGCCAAATCGCCCACGCTGCGGTCGATCCAGTCGCCGACCAGCTTCACCCAGCCGTCACCGCGGTGCGCCTGCTCGGCGACCAAATCCGGCAGCTGAGACTCGTCTTCGAACTCGATCGCCAAGCCGGGTGAATACCGCTTGGGTTTGGCCAGATGCCGTCCGGCGCGGATGATGCGCGGCAGATCGGCGCGTTCATCGAGGCTGCGGGTGTCGGTCGGCGAACCGCAATCCCGCAGCAGCAGCGCGCCGGCGTCGCGTTCGGTCTCGGCCTGGTCGATCGCTTCGTCGAGTTCGATCGCGCCGCCATGTGTCCCCAGCCCGACATGGCAATGCGCATCGACCAGCCCCGGCAGCACCCAGCCACCGTCGAAAACCGTGTCAGCGTTGGCTACCGGTTCGCGGCTGATCCGGCCGTCGACGATCCACAACTCGACGGGCTCTTCGTCGGGCAGCCCCACCGCTCGGACGTGCAGACGCACGAGTGCGGCTACTTCTTACCGGGGAAATTCAGCTTGGACAGATCGAAGTCGGCCAGGCCGGGCGGCAGCTCGTCCAGACCCTGCGGCATGTTCGACAGGTCGGGGAACCCTGCCGGCATGCCCGGCATCCCTGCGCCGAGCGGTCCGCGGACCTTGGGCGGCGTCGGACCGAACTTCTTGCCCTTCTTGCCCTTGCCGCCCTTGCCTTTTGCGCTTTTGCGGGTCGCCGATTTTCGGCCCAACCCGGGAATGCCCATGCCCCCAACCATCGACGACATCATCTTGCGAGCCTCGAAGAACCGGTCGACCAGGTTATTGACCTCCGACACCGTTACGCCCGAGCCGTTGGCGATGCGCAGCCTTCGCGAGGCGTTGATGATCTTCGGATCGGCGCGCTCTTGCGGCGTCATCCCGCGGATGATGGCCTGCAACCGGTCGAGTTGTCTGTCGTCGACGGCGGCCAGAGCCTCCTTCATCTGGCCCGCGCCGGGCAGCATGCCGAGCAGGTTGCCGATCGGCCCCATTTTGCGGATTGCCAGCATCTGCTCGAGGAAGTCCTCCAGCGTCAGCTCGCCGGACCCGATCTTGGCGGCGGCGGCCTGGGCCTGCTCCGCATCGAAGACCTGCTCGGCCTGCTCGATGAGGCTGAGCACATCGCCCATGCCCAGAATGCGGCTGGCCATCCGGTCTGGGTGGAAGACGTCGAAGTCCTCCAGCTTCTCGCCGGCTGACGCGAAAAGGATTGGCATACCGGTGACTTCGCGGACCGACAATGCGGCGCCACCGCGGGCGTCACCGTCCAGCTTGGTGAGCACGACGCCGGTGAAGCCCACACCCTCGCGGAACGCTTCAGCGGTGGCGACCGCGTCCTGACCGATCATCGCGTCAAGAACGAAGAGCACCTCGTCGGGGTTGACCGCATTGCGGATGGCCGCGGCCTGCGACATCAGCTCCTCGTCGATGCCCAATCGGCCCGCGGTGTCGACGATGACGACGTCGAAGTGCTTGGCCCGAGCCTCCGCGAGTCCGGCCGAAGCGACGGCCACCGGATCACCCGGACCGGCCTCTTGCGCGGCATCGGCCGACGTGCCCGGGTGTGGCGCGAACACCGTGACACCGGCCCGCTCCCCCACGATGCGCAACTGATTGACCGCGCCGGGCCGCTGCAAGTCGCAGGCCACCAGCAGCGGCGTATGCCCTTGGCCGCGCAGCCACACCGCCAGCTTTCCGGCCAGCGTCGTCTTTCCGGAGCCTTGCAGACCGGCCAGCATCACCACGGTCGGCGGTGTCTTCGCGAACGCCAGCTGGCGGGTCTGCCCGCCCAGGATGCCGATGAGCTCCTCGTTGACGATCTTGACGACCTGCTGCGCCGGATTGAGCGCACCGGACACCTCGGCGCCCTTGGCACGTTCTTTGATCCGGCCGACGAACTCCCGTACCACCGGCAGCGAGACGTCGGCTTCTAGCAGCGCCAGCCGGATTTCGCGCGTCGTGGTGTCGATGTCGGCGTCGGTCAGCCGGCCCTTGCCGCGCAGCCCCTGTAGGGCGCCGGTGAGCCGGTCGGACAGCGATTCAAACACGCCGCCCAGCCTAGCGGTGTGACGATAGGCGCATGCTCGAGGTGATCGACAAGGGATCCAACAGCCAGGTCCATCCGGTGCCGTTGCTCTTCGTGCACGGCGGGTGGCATGCCGCGTGGTGCTGGGACGACCACTTTCTGGACTTCTTCGCCGACGCCGGCTACCGCGCGGTCGCGATGAGCCTGCGCGGGCACGGCACCAGCCCGACGCCCAAGCCGCTGCACAGGGTTTGCATCGACGACTACCTCGACGACGTCCGATCGGTCGCCGACGCCCTGAGCGACTCGGCGGGCCACCCCGTCCTGATCGGCCATTCCCTGGGCGGCTACACGATCCAGCGTTACCTCGAAGACCGAACCGCGCCGGCCGCGGTGCTGGTGGGCTCGCTGCCGCCGAGCGGCGTGCTCGGCGCGGCGCTGCGCGTCTGGCGGCGCCGCCCACAGATGACCGTCAAGTCGTTCAACGATCCCACCCTGGTCAGGTTCCTCAGTAGCGCAAAGCTCGCCCGCGAATACCTCTTCTGCAAGGACACACCCGAGGCCATCGTGCAATCCTGCTGGGACCGCGCCGGACCCGAGAGCATCCGCGCGGCGATGACCGATCCGATGTTCCGCCGTGTTAAAACCCAGCAGGTCACCACCCCGATGCTGGTCCTCGGCGCGACCCATGACGGCTTCGTCAGCACCCGCGCAGTTCGCGCCACCGCGCGCGCCTACCGGACCGAGCCGGAGTTCTTCCCCATGGGCCACAACATGATGCTCGAACCCGGATGGACTGCCGTCGCCGAACGAATTCACCGATGGCTGCAAACGCGCGACCTTCGCTAGGCCCGGCGCGGCACCATCACTCGTTTTGCGGCAGAGTTGCCCTCTTGTTCTCCTTGAACCACGCCACCTTGGCGTGCCAAGAACGTGCCGACCCGTAGGAGAACCCGATCGCGCCCAGGCACGCACACAACCAGACGGGCAGGGTGATATCGATGCCGGCCTCGGCCGTGGTGACCTGGATGACCGTCGCAGCCACACCGAAGGCGGCCGAGATCAAGTACAGGTTGGCCGTCACGGTTGAGCGGGGGTCCCTCCGCACGATCAGCATCACCCTGGCCGCGTAGCCGAACAAATAGGTGAGCAACACTCCGAGCACGATCCAGTACGCGCCGAACCAGAGGGTGCTGACGTGGGCTGGGAACAGGTCTGGGTGATAGCCCTCGTTCGCGACAATGAACACCACCACCAAAACCGGTACACCCAGCCAGAAAGGTGGCGCGATGTGCCGGCGGAAGATTCTTTGCCATTCGCGTTCGTCGCCGAGCCGGGCCAACCCGTGGTCGATGATCGCCGCCGCGGCGACCATCAGGCAGATGTGGCCGAGAAGATCTTCGACATTCCATCGCCGGAAGATGTAGTGCAAGGGTGGTCCCAGGGTTTCCGATGCCCATGGCGACATGAGCAGCACGGCGCAACCTTGCAGGGCGATGTTGAGGCTCGCGTCGGCTTCCCAGCGGGATCCCCAGGTGTCCCGTCGGACCCACAAGCTGTAAAAGACAGCAGCCAGTGTGACGATGATGAGGGCGGACATCATGCTCGCAACCGAATTCCTCTGCTCTGCTGTCAGACCGGCGGTTTGCTGGGGTCGGGGCGAAGGTCGCGCAATCTCGGCTTGGCGCGAGTCGATGCCAGATACTCGGTGACCGTCTCGGGCTGGATCAGCCCGAACCGGACAAGCAAGTCAATCGGGTTCAACCCAAGGTACTTCGCTGCTCTGATCAGGTTGTCGGCGGAGACCAACCTACCTTCGCGCGCCGCCTTGTAGTACGCCGATTTCCGATATCCGAACGCCTCGTACACCTCGGTGGCGGCGAGGGGTCGGCCAACGAGGTAAGGCAGCACCACCGCCGGATCCTTGTCGCGGTCCTCCATGGTTAGACCATATATGGACTCGGTAGACACCGTGTGACAACACGAGATTAACTTCTCCGATTAACCACCAATGTCTATTTTTGTAAACTATGGTCCCCGCTATGGGACCGCAGTCGGCGATGAGGAAGTTAGTACAGCGAACAGTGATCGCAGGCGGCGGGATGCTGGCGATCATCAGCGGCGTCGGCGGTGCCGGCTTAGTCGGGCAAGCCCACGCAGACGACCCTCCTTGCGTCGCAAGCGCGGCGGACGCATGCCTGGTAAACGCGCCCCGGCCGGCCCCGCCCCCTCGGCGCCAGCCTCAGACTGTATGCCAGCCGGCGGGTATGGCGGGAGCACACTGCTTTCAGCGGTGGGTGCCCTAACTCCCGCAGAACTCAGCGGCGGTGACCAGTCTGCGTCGCGACGTGGCACCAAGGGGTCGGCGTATCTCGGCTTGGTAGACGTGCCGCAAACAATGCGCGACAACATCTCGTAATGGGTACAAAAGTCTACTTTTATGAACTACAGTCCTGTTATGGAGCCAAGGAGATTAGTACCACGGGCAATGATTGCAGGCGCCGGGATGCTGGTGATCATTAGCGGCGTCGGCGGTGCCGGCTTGCTTGGACAAGCGCACGCAGACGATCCTCCTTGCGTCACAAGCGGGGCGGACGCATGCCTGGTAAACGCGCCCCGGCTGGCCGCGCCGCCTCGGCGCCAGCCTCAGACTTTTTGCCAGCCGGCGGGTATGGCGGGACAACACTGCTTTCAGCGGTGGGCGCCCTGAATCCGTAGAACCGCTGGCGTTGGCTCAGCCCGCGGGCGCAGCCGTGCCCAGCACGGCCAGGAGGTGTTGTTCGACGACAGTTCGCGCGTCGGCGTGGTCCGGCAGGCTGACGCAGAACACGTCGTCCACCATCGACCCCAGCGTGGTCACTTTGGCCCAGTCGATGTCGGCTCCGGCACGCTCCAGCGCCCCGGTCAGCAACGCAAGCAATCCGGTGCGGTCGGACGCGCGGATTTCGATGATCTGTCGGTCCGGTGTGCCTTCTAACCACAGAATGCGCGGCGGTGCCGTCGACCGGTGAACCGGAACCGCCGTCGGCGCCTCACCGACCGGCTTGGGGTCCTCGGTGCTGTTCCGCTGCTCGAGCTTGGCCAGAATGTCAACTTCGCCATTCAATGCGCCGATCAGCTGTTGACGCAACAATCCGGCAGCGGGCGGCGAGCCGAAGTGCGGCGAGACCACGAATTCGCTGATCGCGGAACCCTCGTGAATGTTCACCGACGCCGAATGCACGCGTAGCGAATTCAGGGCCAGCACCCCGGCCGCTTTGGAAAGCAGCCCGCGCTGATCCGGGGCGATCACCACCGCGTGGTAGAGACGCTGACTGCTGCCTGGCCGCAGCTCGACATGGACCTTGTGGTCGGCTGCGAGCGAAAGATATTCGGGGTCAAGAGGATCCGCATGAGGCAACGGCTCACCGGCCATCGCCAATCGGCTGCGGCGGACCAGCTCAGCGACCAGCGACGCCTTCCAGTCGCTCCACACCCCTGGCCCGGTGCCAAGCGAGTCGGCCTCGGTCAGCGCGTGTAGCACATCCAGCAATACCGGATCTCCGTCCAGCGCCTCACAGACGGTGGCAATGGTCTGCGGGTCGTTGAGGTCCTGACGAGTAGCGGTTATCGACAACAGCAAGTGGTGCCGAACCAGCTTGGCCAGCAGTTCGACGTCGGAAGGCCAGATACCGAGCCTGGTGCCGATCTGGGTGATCAACTCAGACCCGAGCACGCTGTGGTCGACACCCCGTCCTTTCCCGAGGTCGTGCACCAGCGCAGCTAGCAGTAGCAAATCGGGGCGCGCCACCCGAGTGGTGAAAATCCTTGCGCGGGAGACGACCTCGGCCGAATGCCGATCGACGGTCCAGATATGGATGACGTCGCGGGGCGGCAGGTCACGGATTGCGGCCCATTCCGGAAAAAGGCGGACCCACAACCCGGTACGGTCGAGCGTTTCGATGACCGCGACCGTGTCCGGGCCTGCGGCCAGCAGGACCAGCAGCAGGTCCAACGCCTCGCGCGGCCACGGTGTCGGCAGTTCCGCCGCGGAATCGGCCAGCCGGCTCAGCGTGGACACCGCAATGGGCAATCCGGTGCTCGCCGAGGCGGCCGCCACTCGCAGTACCAGCATGGGATCGTGTTGCGGTCGTGCGTCGCGGGCCAGCACGACCTCGCCGTCGTACTCGACCACTCCCTCGTCCAGCGGTCGCCGCGGCCGCCGACGGATTGCCGACATTCCGCGCCGCGGCAGCGCGTTGCCCGCAGTCCGGAGTCCGGCGTCGACGCGGTAGCTGATCGTGCGGCCGACATCAGACAGCGTCCGGGAAAGGTCGAATCTGTCACCGATATGCAGGGCGGCGCTGATCTCGTCCGCGAATTGGGCCAACAGCAAGTCGTGCCCGCGACCGGAAACTCGGTGCAGTTCGGTACGAACGTCGAGCAGGGTGAGCTGGGCTTCTGTCAGCGAACCCAGCGGGTTCTCCGGCCGGTCCACGCTCAGGCGATCGGCGAGGTGAGCTATCGCCAGCGCATCGAGCAACTGGATGTCACGCAGGCCGCCGCGGCCCAGTTTCAGGTCGGGTTCGGCGCGGTGGGCGATCTCGCCGATACGCCGCCACCGGGCATGCGTCTCGTCCACGAGTTCGCCGAATAGCGACCGGATTCCGGTGCGCCACTGCTGCCGCACCCCATCGATCAGCCGGGCCGAAAGCTCGTCATCGCCGGCGATGTGGCGGGCATCCAGCATGGCCAGGCCGGCAGACACGTCTGCGCCGGCAACCCGCACGGTCTCGGCAACGGTACGCACGCTGTGATCGAGGCGAATGTTGGCGTCCCACAACGGATACCACAGCTGGTCCGCGACCTGCCGCACGGCGTCGGCGCGCTTGCCGTCGTGCAGCAGCAGCAGATCCAGGTCCGAATACGGCACCAGCTCGCGACGACCCAACGAACCGGTCGCAACGATCGAAAAGCCGCTGCCGGCCGTGATGCCGATTTCGGCGGCCTTCGCGATCAGCCAGGATTCGTGCAGCTCTTCCCACGCTGCGCGCAGCGCGGCCGAATCAAGTTCACCGGGTCCGCGGGCGAGCAGAGCATCCCGGGCAGCGGGTAGATCGGTTGCCGCGCCGACACTCTTGCCGCCCGCGGCCTCCGGCCAAACCGGATCGGGTGAATCTGGTTCGCGCTGCTTCATTCCCGTCCAGGTCGGATCGGCTACTCCGGAGGAGTATTCATACGACGAGTGTCAGATTGCGTCGGCCCCGCGTTCGCCGGTGCGCACCCGCACCACCGTTTCCACGGCGCTGACCCACACTTTGCCGTCGCCAATCTTACCGGTACGTGCGGCCCGCACGATGCTGTCCAGGACCTTGTCCGCGTCGTAGTCTTCGACCAAGACCTCGATACGCACCTTCGGCACGAAGTCGACGGAGTACTCGGCACCCCGGTAAACCTCAGTGTGCCCCTTTTGCCGGCCGTACCCCTGGACTTCGCTGACCGTCATCCCCAGGATTCCAACCTGCTCAAGGCTGGCCTTGATGTCCTCGAGCGTGAACGGCTTCACGATCGCGGTAATCAGCTTCATTTCCTTTTTCCTCTTCAGCCGAATGGACATGACCCGGACTGCTGCCGACGACCGCGAGATCGTAGCCGCTCTCTGCGTGCTCAGCCTCGTCGATACCCGTGACTTCGTCTTCGGGGTTCAGACGGAGCCCAATGGTGTATTTCAGCAATAGCGCAATGACAAGTGTGCCAACAGCCGAAAACGTCAGAACACTCGACGCCCCGATGGTCTGTCGAATCAGCTGAGCGAAGCCACCGCCGTAGAACAACCCCGCCGATGTGCTGCCGCCGCCAAGGGCGATGGCGGGCGCTTGCGGTGCTGCAAGCAGACCCACCAGCAGTGTGCCCAGCAGCCCTCCGACCAGGTGAACTCCGACCACATCCAACGAGTCGTCGAATCCGAACTTGAATTTCAGCCCGACCGCAAGCGCACACACGGAACCAGCCACCACACCGATGATCAGTGCGCCGAGCACGTTGACCGACGAACACGAGGGGGTGATCGCAACCAGGCCGGCCACAATGCCCGACGCCGCGCCGAGCGTGGTCGCGTGCCCGTCGCGGATGCGCTCGGTGAGCAGCCAGCCCAGCATCGCCGCGGCGGTGGCCACGGTCGTGGTGATGAACGTCGTACCGGCAACGCCGTTGGAGCTTGTCGCCGAACCCGCGTTGAACCCGTACCAGCCGAACCACAGCAGACCCGCGCCGAGCATCACGAACGGCACGTTGTGCGGTCGCTGCAGATTTTGCGGCCAGCCTTTGCGCTTACCCAACACGATCGCCAACACCAAGCCCGCCACACCGGCGTTGATGTGGACCGCGGTGCCGCCGGCGAAGTCGATCGCGTGCAGTTTGTTGTTGATCCAGCCACCGTGGGCCCCGGTGACGCCGTCGGCGCAGAACACCCAGTGCGCGACCGGGAAGTAGACGACGGTCGCCCAGAGCGCGGCGAAGATCGTCCAGCTGCCGAACCTCAACCGGTCGGCCACTGCTCCGGAAATCAGCGCCACCGTGATGATGGCGAACATCAGTTGGAAGGCGACGAAGACGGTCTGCGGCAGTGTGCCGGCCAGCGCGATGTGGGTCGCCGGCGTGCTGCCACTGGCGGCTGCACCGTTGACCCCGATCAGACCCTTCAGGCCGAAGTATTGGGTCGGGTTGCCCGCGATGTTACCGACGTCGTTACCGAAGGCGACGGAGTAACCGAAGGTCACCCACAGGACGGTCACGACGCCCATGGCGATGACGCTCATCATGATCATATTGAGCACGCTTCGGACGCGAACCATCCCGCCGTAGAAGAACGCCAGTCCCGGCGTCATCAACAGCACCAACGCGGAGCTCGCCAGCATCCAGGCGGTATCGCCGGTGTCTGGCACTCCCATCGTGGGGAATTGGTCCACGGCCCCTAACCTCCTTCGGCAAGGCCGCCTCCAGCGTGGGATGCGACCGACGACCCGTGGTCAAGACAATGCAAAGTGGTTGTTTCGAAATGACACGCTGGCAGGTTTCGCCGGTGTTACATCATCCTCACAGCCGACAGATCAGCCCAGAAGCGCGTCGACGAACGCGGCGGGCTCGAACGGCGCAAGGTCGTCAGGTCCCTCGCCGAGCCCGACCAGCTTCACCGGCACCCCCAATTCCTGCTGGACCCGGAAAACGATGCCGCCTTTGGCGGTCCCGTCCAGCTTGGTCAGCACCGCTCCGGTGATGTTGACGACCTCGGCGAACACCCGCGCCTGCGCAAGCCCGTTCTGCCCGATCGTCGCGTCGAGCACCAGCAGCACCTCGTCGACCGCCGCACGCCGCGTCACCACGCGTTTGACCTTGCCGAGCTCGTCCATCAACCCGGTTTTGGTGTGCAGCCTGCCGGCGGTGTCGATCACCACGACATCGGCGCCCGCGGCAATGCCCTTGTCGACGGCGTCGAACGCCACCGAGGCCGGGTCGGCGCCCTCGGCTCCGCGCACCACCTCGGCCCCCACCCGCGATGCCCAGGTCTGCAACTGGTCGGCGGCGGCGGCCCGGAACGTGTCGGCGGCGCCCAGCACGACGCGTCGGCCGTCGGCGACCAGCACCCGCGCCAGTTTGCCGACGGTGGTGGTTTTACCGGTGCCGTTGACGCCGACCACCAGCAGCACCGAAGGGTGGTCGTCGTGCGGCAACGCGCGCACGGAGCGGTCCAGACCGGGTTGCAGCTCGGTGATGAGCACCTCGCGCAACACCTCGCGGGCATCGGACTCGGTGCGCACGTCTTTGCTGGCGAGCCGGCTGCGAAGCTGCGTCACCACCGACGTGGTCACCGTCGGGCCCAGGTCGGCCACCAACAGCGTGTCCTCGACTTCCTCCCACGAGGCCTCGTCGAGATCGCCGCCGCCGAGCAGCCCTAACAGGCTGCGGCCCAACGCATTCTGCGACCTGGCGAGTCGGCCGCGCAGTCGTTCCAGCCGCGCTTCGGGCGGTGCGATGGCCTCGACCTCCGGCGCCACCGAGTCGGCCGCGGGCGAAGGTGTTGGCGCTTCTACGACTGGCGGTGTAAGGGTATCCGGTTCGGGCAGTTGGACATCGGAGATTGGACGCTTCGGTGCGTCGCGCGGGATAGTGGCATCATCGCCGACGGCGGGCAGACCGGTGGTGTCGATCTGCTCGCCAGTTTCGGTGCGGCTGAACGTGATTCCCGACGACGCGGTGTAGCCACCCGACCGATCGAGGGTGCCGGTTTGCTCTGGAGCCGACAGCCTGATCTGCCGCCGGCGATACCGGACCAGACCCACGACCAGCGCGGCGATGACGATCAGCGCGGCGGCGACCGCGATCGCGATCCACAGACCTTCCGACAAGTGTTCCTCGCTATGTAGTGGTGACCAGCTGGTTGACCTGCTGGCCGCGCATCCGCTGGGAGATCACCGCGGTGATGCCGTCGTCGCGCATCGTCACGCCGTAGAGCGCGTCGGCAACCTCCATGGTCGGCTTCTGGTGCGTGATGACGATGAGCTGCGACTGGGTGCGCAACTGCTCGAACAAATTCAGCAAGCGGTGCAGGTTCATGTCGTCGAGCGCCGCTTCCACCTCGTCCATGATGTAGAACGGCGACGGCCGAGCCCGGAAGATGGCCACCAGCATCGCGACCGCGGTCAGCGACTTCTCGCCGCCGGACAGCAGCGAGAGCCGCTTGATCTTCTTGCCCGGCGGACGGGCTTCGACTTCGATGCCGGTGGTCAGCATGTCGTCGGGGTCGGTGAGCCGCAGCCGGCCCTCGCCGCCGGGGAACAGCGCAGCGAATACTCCTTGAAACTCGCGCTCCACGTCCGCGTAGGCCTCGCTGAACACCTGCAGGATGCGGGCGTCGACGTCGGCCACGACATCAAGCAGATCCTTGCGTGCGGCCTTGACGTCCTCGAGTTGGGTGGACAAGAAGTTGTAGCGCTCCTCCAGCGCCGCGAACTCTTCGAGCGCCAACGGGTTGACCCGGCCGAGCTCAGCCAGCTCGCGTTCGGCCCGCTTGGCTCGACGCTCCTGGGTGGCCCGGTCGTATGGCATCGGCGCCGGCGCGGTCACTTGCTCGCCGCGCTCGCGGGCCTGCTCATACTCGGCGACCTCCAGCTCGG
>Ga0335075_10008062_pt1 | contig 16186 bp, 11 predicted proteins | sample Lox_Sample_24_FD_206723 | JGI IMG/M metagenome (GOLD analysis project Ga0335075, IMG submission 206723) | Soil microbial communities from Loxahatchee National Wildlife Refuge, Florida, United States - Lox_Sample_2.4 | ecosystem: Environmental > Terrestrial > Soil > Wetlands | place: USA... | reverse complement strand
ACTTGGCCGCCACGTGCACGGCACGTACGAGCGCCTTCTCTTCGGGCGTCTCGCAGGCCGGAAGCGTTCCGTACGCGCCGGGGTCCGTCCCGAAGAACGGCTCGCACGCCCGCCACACTCGATTCACGAAACGAACGCGGCCGCTGATGCCCTCGTCGGTCCAGTCGCTCGTATCCTCCGGCGGCGTGACGTACAGCAAAAAGAGACGCATCGCGTCGACGCCGTTGCGCTCGGCGGTTTCGTCGATCCCGATGACGTTGCCGCGTGACTTCGACATTTTCTCGCCGTTGTAGAGCAGCATGCCTTGATGGAAGAGCCGCTCGAACGGCTCGTCGCTGCCCGTCACCCAGCCCCGGTCGTGGAAGAACTTGTAGAAAAAGCGCGAGTAGAGCAAATGCAGAACCGTGTGCTCGGCGCCGCCGATGTACTGATCGACGTTCATCCAGTAATCGGCGTGCTCGCGCTCCCAGGGCGCGCGCTCGTCGTGGGGATCCAAATAGCGCAGATAATACCACGACGACTCGAAGAACGTGTCCATGGTATCGCACTCGCGGCGTGCGGGACCGCCGCAGCGCGGGCACGTGGTTTCGACGAAGGTCGCGAGCGAAGCCAGCGGCGAGCCTTCGCCGGTAAACTCGACGCCGGGCGGCAGCAAGACCGGCAATTGCTCTTCCGGCACGGCGACCTCGCCGCAACGGTCGCAATAGACGATTGGGATCGGCGTTCCCCAATACCGCTGGCGCGAGATGAGCCAATCGCGCAGGCGCAAGTTGGCCGTCGCCTTTCCGGCGCCCAGCCGCTCCAGCCGCTCGGCGATCGCCTCTCGCGCGCGCGCGCTCGACATCCCCGAAAAATCGTCGCTGGCGATCAGGCGCCCGTCCTCGACGAAGGCCGCTTCGAGCGGCGCCTCGACGCCGGCGTGGTGGGCGGGAACGATAACGCGTGCGATCGGGAGCCCGTGTTTCTTCGCGAAATCGAAGTCGCGCTCGTCGTGGGCGGGAACGCCCATGACGGCACCGGTGCCGTACTCGGCGAGCACGTAGTTGGTCACCCAGATGGGGATCCGTTCGTGCGAGAGCGGGTTGATTGCGTACGCGCCCGTGAAGATGCCCTCTTTTTCCATCAAACTCGTTCGCTCGAGCTCGGATTTCGATTTCAGCGCATCGGCGAACGCCCGAATAGCGGCGGCGTTCTTCTTCGAGACGATGCCTTCGATGCGCGCGATCAGCGGATGTTCGGGGGCGATCGCCAAGAACGTCGCGCCGTAGAGCGTGTCGACGCGGGTGGTGAACGCGTCGATGCCGGCGTCGAGGCCGTCGACGCCGAAGCGAAGCTCCACGCCCTCGCTGCGCCCGATCCAGTTGCGCTGCATCGTGCGGGTGCGTTCGGGCCAGCCGTCCAGCCGGTCGAGATCGGCCAGCAGACGGTCGGCGTACGCGGTGATCTTGAGAAACCATTGCGACAGGTTGCGGCGCTCTACCAGGTGATCGCAGCGCCAGCAGCGCCCGTCGACGACTTGCTCGTTGGCCAAGACCGTTTTGTCGTGCGGGCACCAGTTCACCGGCGCTTCGCGTTTGTACGCGAGGCCGGCGGCGTAGAGCTGCAAAAACAGCCACTGGTTCCAGCGGTAATACTCGGGCTCGCAGGTCGCGATCTCGCGAGACCAATCGTAGCCGGTGCCCATCAACCGCACCTGGCGCTGCATGTTGACGATGTTTTGCGCGGTCCAGCTGGCCGGATCGACCCCGCGCGCGATCGCGGCGTTCTCGGCCGGCAGCCCGAACGCGTCCCACCCCATCGGATGCAAAACGTTGTAGCCCTGCATTCGCATCATTCGCGCGATTGCGTCGCCGAAAACGTAGTTCTTGGCGTGGCCGATATGCAGATCGCCCGACGGATAGGGCAGCATCTCCATCGTGTAATACTTGGGGCGCGCATCGCCGGGCTCGGCGCGATAGAGGCGCTCGGCTTCCCAGCGTTGCTGCCATTTACGCTCGACGGAACGGAAATCGTAGCTCTCGGCCATGGAGCGCTCATCGTACCCGATTCGCGCGCCGGCGCGCTACCTTTCCGGTCGGAACGATGCGCGTGAAGGTACGGCGTGATCGTTCGCGTCGCGCTGGTTCTGACCGCCGCCGGTTTGGCCGCGTTCGCCCTTCGGCATCCGGCCGTGCCCGCGCCCCCGGCGCAAGACGTCGCCGCGCCGGCGCCAACTCCGCCGGCAAGCGCCCCGCACCGGGCGCGGCGACCGACGTTCGCGCCGGCTGAGATCCTCGTCTACGTCGCCGGAGCCGTCGTTCGTCGCGGGCTGTATCGCCTCGCTCCCGGGGCGCGCGCCGTCGACGCGATCCAACGCGCCGGCGGGCTTACGCCTTCGGCCGATCCGGCCGCGGTCAACCTTGCCGCCCGACTCCAGGACGGCGACGAGGTGTACGCGGCGCCGTCCGGCGGCCGAACGCGGGCCATCGGTGCGGCAGCTCGCTCGCACCGGTCGCATCGACGGCGAAGCGCCGCGCAGCCGCCGGCCGGCGTCGACGTGAACGCGGCGCCTGCGTCGGACTTGGCCGCCGTGCCGGGGATCGGCAGCGCGGTCGCGGCGCGCATCGTCGAGATGCGCGAACGCGCAGGCGCCTTCGCTTCGCTCGACGAGCTGCTCGACGTAGCGGGTATGACGCAAACGCGATTGGAGCGCGCGCGCCCGTACTTGCAGCCTCCGTAATCGAAGCGGAGGTTGCCGCCAGAGACGAGCGAACTCGCTCTAAATGTCGGACCTGCCCGCGAAGGAGACGCTGCCGCATCTCATCCGCAGAGCGCTCGCGCCGTCGCGTGAAGAGCTCCTGGTCGAGCGCGTCGGCGGCAAGTGGACGCCCACGTCCAGCGCGCGCCTGCTCGAACGCGCCGAAAACGTCGCTTGCGGCATTCGCGTCGCCGGCTTGACGACCGGCGACCGCGTCGCGCTCGTCTCGCACGATTGCGTGGATTGGGTCGCTTGCGCGTTCGGCGCGCTCTTCGCCGGCTGCGTCATCGTTCCGATCTATCCGACGCAGGCGCTCGATCACACGGCGTACATCTTGCAGCACTCCGGTGCGAAGCTCGTCTTCGTCGACTCGCCCGCGACGTTGGATCATCTGCGCGCGAGCGGCGCGCCGATGCCGGAGGTGGCGGTGTTCGACTCCGAGACCGCCGGCGGGCTCCAAGCGCTCGAGCGGCGCGGAGCCGAGCTGCGCGCGGATCGTCCCGAGCTTCCGGGGGTCTTCGAGTCCGCGATCTCACCCGACGATCTGGCGGTGCTGATCTACACCTCGGGAACCACCGGCAACCCTAAGGGCGTGATGCTCTCGCACGATAACGTCGCGTTCGACGCCCAATCGGCGCTGACGTACGGGATGGAAGACGTCGAAGACGGGCAAGACGTGCTGTCGGTGTTACCGTACTCGCACATCTTCGAGCATACGATGATCTACATCTACTTGCTCGCCGGAGTGCGCTACAGCATCTGTCACGATCCGAACGAGCTGCTCGCCGATCTGCGCGACGTTCGTCCGGTGGCGATGACCTCGGTGCCGCGGCTGTTCGATCGCGTACTGGCGGGCGTGACCGGCCAAGCGCTGCGCGCCGGCGGCCTGCGAGCCAAACTCGTTCCGTGGGCGCTGCGAGCCGGACGCCGGTATCAGCGCGCCGTGAACCTCGGCGGAGGTGCCGGCCCGTGGCTGCGCTTGGAGTACGCCGTGGCCGAGCGGCTGGCATTGCGCAAGGTTCGATCGGCGCTCGGCATGGATCGCATGAAGTTCATTACCAGCGGCAGCGCCGCGCTGCACACCGACGTCGCGATGACGTTTTTGGCAATCGGCGTTCCGATCATGCAGGGGTACGGCCTGACCGAGACGTCGCCGGTGATCACGGTGAGCAAGCGGACTTCCAACGAATACGGCGCCGTCGGCCGGCCGCTGCCGGGCGTCGAAGTGCGCATCGCGGAAGACGGCGAGATCCTGACGCGCGGCCGTCACGTCATGAAAGGCTACTACCTCGAGCCGGAGGCTACCGCCGCTGCGATCGATTCCGAGGGCTGGTTTCACACCGGCGACATCGGGGAAATCGACGCCGCCGGGTTCCTGCGCATCACCGATCGCAAACGCGAAGTTTTTAAAACCGACACGGGCAAGTGGATCGCTCCGTCGCGCGTGGAATCGGCCATCAAGCGCTCGGTGCTGGTGGCGCAGGCGATGGTGATCGGAAGCGGGCGCCCGCATCCGGCCGCGATCGTCGCGCCGAACTGGGAGATGCTGCGTTTGCAGATGGAGTTGCCCGGCGATGCCGACCCCGAACATCTCGCGACGCGCCAGGACGTCCGCGATTTCATGGCGGCCGAAGTCCGCAAGCGCACCGCCGACCTGGCCAGTTACGAACAGATTCGCCGGGTCATCGTGATCCCGCGGGAGTTCTCGGTGGAGAGCGGCGAGCTGTCGCCTTCGATGAAGATCAAGCGCCGCGTGGTGGAAGACCGGTATGCCGCGGAGATCGACCGTGCGTACGAGACCGAGCTCGAACGTGTCCCGGCGGGTCGATGACGTCGTCCGCGGCCCAATCAAGAGCAAGACCGTCTTTCCGGTCTTGATCCTGCATCTGATCAAAGAGCAGCCCGACCACGGTTACGGCTTGATGCAGCGCGTCGAAGCGGTCTGCGGGGATCTGCTGGCGGTCAACACCAACAAAATCTATCCGCTGTTGCGCCGCTTGGAGGAGCGAGGCTTCGTCTCCGCCTCCTGGGACCACCCCACCAAACGGTCGCGCCGGGTCTACGCGATCACTTCGCAGGGAGAGGAGCGCTTGGAGCGGATCAAGCAGTCGATGCTGCCTTACCTCGACTCGATCGAACGCGCAGTCCTGCGGCTGAAAAAAGAGCTCTACGCGAAAGTGCCTGGATAATGGCAGAGGCGCCGAGGTTTCTGGCGGTAGTGCATCTGCGCGACCTGCGCTGCCCGCAATGCGGGCAGCGGTTGGCGAAAGCCGGCGCGAGATCGTTCGTGGTCGACGAGCGCGGCGATCCGGTCGGATTCGACGGCGACGAGTCGCCTTCGGAAATGCGTCTCGAACTGCGTTGCCCCGACGGCCATCCGCTCGCGCTGCTGGTTCCCAACGAGGTCGCGGCGGAAGACGTTGCGTCGACGCCGGACCACGCGCCGGTCGCGGTGGACGCGGTTTTGATCGACTTTTGAGAGCCGCCGCGACTTTGCGCTGCAGGTAGGCGCGCGCCTAGCAATAATCTGGGGTCTACCCGAGCTCGTGGAGGATCCAGCTTGCGCTTTCAACCGCTGCACGTCCTGTTCGCGGTCTCCCTGGCCGTGTCGTCGACCGGAACGTCGCCCGCTGCGGGGCCGCCGGCGATTCCCGCAACGACCCCCGACGGCGTCACTCACCATACCATCGTCCTGGACGGCAAAACGCTGGCGTATACGGCGAGAGCGGGCACGATCACGCTGCGCAACACCGACGATCAGCCCACGGCGCGCGTCTTTTATACGGCGTTCACGCTCGACGACGCGGACCCGTCGCAGCGCCCGGTCACGTTCTTTTACAACGGCGGTCCGGGCAGCTCGACGATTTGGCTGCGGATGGGGTCGTTCGGGCCGATGCGCGTTCAGACGTCCGACGGAACGATGACGGGGCCGCCGCCCTATCGCCTGGTCGACAATCGGTACAGCCTTCTCGACCGGACCGACCTCGTCTTCATCGACATGCCGGGCAGCGGCTACGGGCGTTTCATCGGCGTCGGGAAGCCGAAAGATTTTTGGGGCGTCGACCAAGACGCCGATGCCTTCGCGCAATTCATCCAGCGCTATCTCACGAATTTCAACCGCTGGAACTCGCCCCGTTTCCTATTCGGCGAATCCTACGGCACGACGCGCTCGGCGGTCCTCTCCAACCTGCTGGCGCAACGCGGAATCGCCCTCAACGGCGTCGTGCTGCTCTCCTCGTTTCTTAACCCGATGATCGACTATAACGACGGCGCGCCGATCGGCGGCGGCGATTGGGCGTACGTACTCTATCTGCCGACGGAGACCGCCACCGCCTGGTACCACCACGCGATCGGCGGAACGCTGCAAGGCGACGTCGATCAAGCCGAAAATTTCGCCAGCCACGAGTATCTCGACGCGCTCGCGCAGGGCGCGCAGCTGCCTGCGGACCGGTTCAACGCGATCGTGTCGCGGCTGCGCCAGCTGACCGGTCTCTCGGATCGCTACATTCGCAACTCGAACCTGCGAATTCCCTACGACCGGTTCGAAAACGAGCTCTTGCGCGAACGGGGCCTGACGGTCGGCCGTCTCGACGGGCGATTCGCGACGTACGTCCTCGACCGGCCGGAACTCTCTCCGGATTGGGACGCCACCGACGCGGCCGTCGACTCGGCCTTCGTCTCGACCAGCAACTACTACATCCGCCAGGTGCTCAAGTACGATACGCCGCTGCTCTACCGCGCCGAAATCTACGATCTGATCTTCGCCGACGGCAACAGCTGGGACTTCAAGCACGGCAACGATCCCCAGACGTTCAACGTCGCGCCCGACCTGGCTCAGACGATCACGTATAACCCGAATCTCAAGGTCTTCTCGGCCAACGGATACTTCGATTTCGCGACGCCGTTCTACGCGACGGTATACGTACTGACCCATCTCTACATCGCACCCGCGCTGCAGCGGAACATTACGTTCGGCTTCTACGACTCCGGACACATGGTGTATCTGCATCCGAGCGCTTTGGCGAAGTTCCACGCCGATTTGGAACGCTGGTACGCCGCGACCTTGCGCAACCGCTGAGGTAGGAAACGTTCGTGTTGATCAAACGAATCGCTCTCGTCATTCTCGCCGCGGCGCTCGTGGGTGCGGCCCCGGCCAAACCGCCCGCCGCGCCGCCGCCCCCTCCGGCGGAAACGCCGGACGCGGTTACGCACCATACGATGGAACTGGGCGGCCGGACGTTGGCTTACACGGCTCGGGCCGGCACGATCACGCTGCAGAACCAAGCCGGCGAACCGACCTGCCGGATGTTCTACACGGCCTTCACGCTCGACGACGCCGGCCCGAGCGCGCGTCCGGTGACGTTCTTGTACAACGGCGGACCGGGCAGCTCGACGATTTGGCTGCGAATGGGATCGTTCGGTCCGTACCGCGTGCAGGTTACCGACGGCGGCGGCCCGACCGAAGCCCCTTTCCACTTGGTGCCGAACCAGTATTCGCTGCTCGACAAGACCGATTTGGTCTTCATCGACGCTCCGGCAACCGGCTTCAGCCGGATCGTCGGCGCCGGTAAGCCCGAGGACTTCTTCGGCGTCGACGAGGATCGCGATGCGTTCGCGCAGTTCATCTCGCGCTACGTGAGCGCGTTCGGCCGCTGGAACTCACCCAAGTTCCTGTTCGGAGAATCCTACGGAACGCCGCGCACCGCGGTTCTGGTCAACTATCTCCAGCGACAGGGAATCGGCATCAACGGCGTCGTGCTGCTCTCGTCGGTGCTCGATTTCAGCCTCGACTGGGACGTGAACTTTACGCCGGCGGCGATCGGCGGCGGCGACTGGGCGTTCCCGCTGTATCTGCCGACCGAGGCGGCGTCCTCGTGGTATCACAACGCACTGCCCGGGCCGCCGACGACGCTGGCGGCGCTGTTGCCGCAAGTCGAGCAGTTTGCAATGGGCGAATATCTCAACGCGCTGGCCGCCGGCGACCGGATTTCGCCGTCCACCTACGCCGACGTGGTGGCGAAGCTCCACGACTACACCGGGCTTTCCGAGCAATACATCCGGGATTCGAATCTGCGCGTTCCGTATTGGCGCTATACGACCGAGCTGATGCGCGACCGCGGGCTGACGCTGGGCCGATACGATTCCCGGTACACGTCGTACGCTCTGGACCGGATCAACGACCGGCCCGAGTTCGACGCCACCGACGCGGCCATCGACGCCGCCTTTACCGGCGCCGGAAACTACCTCATCCGGACGCTGATGCGCTACGATACGACGCTGGAATACCGTCCGGTTGCCTATAGCCTCGTCCGGAACTGGGACTGGAAGCACGGCGGAAATCTGCCCACCAACACCGCGCAGGACCTAGCCGGCGCGATGGCCTTCAACCCCGGCTTGAAGGTCTTCTCGGGTAACGGATACTACGACTTCGCGACGCCGTTTTTTGCCACCACGTACACGCTCAATCACCTGCAGCTGCCGCCCCAACTGCAGAGCAACATCACGTACGGCTTTTACGAATCCGGCCACATGGTCTACTTGCACACGCAGGCGCTGGCACAGTTCCACGACGACCTCGAGCGCTGGTACGCCAACGTGTTAGCGGGGCGCTAAGGCGTTGGCCCGGGCCAGCGTACGCACGTAAATCGCGTCCAGCTTGACGTACGCGTCGCGCATCGTCGGCGTCGGCGCGGCGTCGGCGCTCTCGACCGCGAACTCGAGATTCTCGAGCGCGGACTGCACGTACAGGAAGCTCGTGAAATCGTGCGAGTAAACGCCCTCAGAGTCGTCGGGGTTGACGGCCGGCTCGACGCCGACGACGTCGGTGCGCAGGAGCTGCCGTTCGGCTGCGGACAGCGCCGAGTGCGCCAGCCGTCCCTGGGCGGTGGCTCGCGACGCCCGAACGCGCTCGCGCAGCGCGCCGATCTCCAAGGCGAACTCGTACTGCGACCGTAGGTCGGCGTCGGTTGCCGGCACGCGCGGATCGCGGCGTACGACGGCCGTTCGAACGTAGGTGCGTCCGTCGACGCTCAACCGAATGGCGTAACGGCCCGGCGGCACCAGCGGACCGTCAGCTCCGCCGCGCCCGAAGTTCCAGACGAAGCGGTGCGCTCCGGCGCCGGCATACGGCACCGGGTGCGCTACGATCCAGTGCGTCGTGAAATCGACCGAGTTCGGGTCGACGGCTTTCGGCGTCTCGGCGCTGGACCACCGGCCGAGCAGCGCGCCGCGCTCGTCGAGCGCCTCGATGACGACCGGCGTCCGCGCGGCACCGTCGAGATAGTAGTCAACGAAGACGCCCGCAACGCGGTTCTGCGCCTGCGGCTCGTCGAGCGGCAGCGGCGTGCCTCCGCCGTTGAAGTTGTTGCCGTAGCGAACGCGATACGCGACGCCGGGCGCGAACAGATAATTTCCGCGGGCGGCGACGGCGGCGGCCATCTGGCGCAGCGAGACCGCGTCGTCGAGCACCCAGAAGGCGCGTCCGTGCGTCGCGACGGCAACGTCGTCGCCGTGGATCGCGACGTCGCGAATCGACGTCACCGGCATATTGAGTTCCAGCGATTGCCAGTGCGCGCCGTCGTCGAACGAGACGTAGACGCCTTTCTCGGTGCCCGCGTAGAGCAGCCCGCGCTGGACCGGGTCTTCGCGCACCGCGTTGACGAACGATCCGTTCGGAATGCCGGCGGCGATCGAGGTCCACGTCTTGCCGCCGTCGGTGGTACGATAGACGTACGGTGCATAGTCGTCGAGGCGGTGGCGATCGACGGCGACGTAGGCCGTCTGCGGATCGAAGTGAGACGCCTCCACGAGCGCGATTTTGCTCCAGCTTCCCACTCCCGGCGGCGTAACGTTGTGCCAATGGGCGCAATCGTCGGTCGTGAGCCAGACGTAACCGTCGTCGGTGCCGGCCCAGACGGTGCCGGCACGCAGCGGCGACGGTCCAATCGAGTAGACGACGCCGTGGCGCCGGACGTTATTATCGTCGGCCAGCGTCGAGGCGTCCAGGTTGGACGGCGCGCCTTCGTCGCTGCGCGAAAGATCGGGGCTCACGATCTGCCAGCTGGCACCGCCGTCGCGCGTGCGAAAGACGTTCTGGCGACCGAAATACAGCGACGTCTTGTCGGCCGGCGAAAAGGCGACCGGCATCGTCCACGTGTTGCGCCAAATCGTTCCGGGGCGATCGATCGTCGGATCGACGTCTTGCTCCCATCCGGTTGCGACCAGCTCTTTGCTTACCGTACCGCCGAAGACGAGACCGGGGTGACGCGGGTCGGGAGCAAGGTAGCCGTTTTCGCCGCCGACGTCGATCGGCCGGAAGTCCTGTTGTGAGATCGTCGAGTATTGCGACGTCGCGCTGGGCGCCATGGCGGCGCCGGAATCCTGTTGCGCGCCGTACAGCCAATACGGAAAAGCGTCGTCGGCGACGACGTGATAGAATTGCGCGGTCGGCTGGTTATACCACGAGCTCCAGGTTTTTGCGCCGTCGACCGTGACGACGACGCCTTGATCGCTGCCCAGAATCATGCGCGAAGGATCGTTGGGCTCGATCCAGAGAGCGTGATAGTCGTCGCCCGTCGGATCCCCGAGGATCGCGGTAAACGACTTGCCGCCGTCGGCGGTGCGATACGTCGACGTGTTCATCACGTACGCAACGTCGGCGTTCTTGGGATCGGCGGCGATCTCGCCGAAGTACCAGCCGCGCTGCCAGATCCGGCTGTCGCCGTCGACGTGCGTCCAGGTTGCGCCGGCGTCGTCGGAACGGTAGACGCCGCCGTGGGCCGCATCCGAATCGACGGTCGCGTAGACGCGCTGCGGATTCGCCGGCGTCGTCGCCAACCCGATGCGTCCGACGCGTGCCGGCAGGCCGTTCGTCACGTGCGTCCAGGTTGCGCCCGCGTCGGTCGACTTATAGAGCCCGCTTCCCGGACCGTTGGACGGCGGATACACGTTCCACGGCGGACGGCGCGTCTGCCAGAGCGCGGCGTAGATCGTGTGCGCGTCGGCCGGATCGAAGGCCAGATCGATCGCACCGGTATCGGCGTCCTTGAAGAGCACTTTGGTCCAGGTCCCGCCGCCGTCGGTACTTTTGAAAACGCCGCGTTCGGCGTTGGGGCCGTACGCGTGACCGAGCGCCGCGACGTAAACGACGTCGGGGTTTTGCGGATCGACGAGAATTTTTCCGATCTGCCGCGTGTCGTCGAGGCCGACGTGACGCCAAGTCTTGCCGCCGTCGGCGGACTTGTAGACGCCGTCTCCGTAAGCGATGTCGGAGCGCATGTCCGCTTCGCCGGTCCCGACGTAGATCGTGCGCGGGTCGCTCGGCGCGACCGCGATCGCTCCGATCGAGCCGACCGGCTCGCCGTCGAAGATCGGATTCCACGTCCGGCCGGCGTTCGAACTCTCCCAAACGCCGCCGTCCACCGCACCGAAATAGAAGCGATCGGGTTCGCCGGGAACGCCGGTCACCGCGAGCGCGCGGCCGCCCCGAAACGGGCCGATCATTCTCCACTGGAGGTTTCCGAAATACGCGGGATCGACCGCGGCGGGGCCGCTTGCGGCGCGAACGACCGCGCTGCCGCTCGCCAACGCGGCGAGCACGACCGTCAAGATGCTGCACGTAAGACGACGCATGGCGTGCCTTTACGTGAGGAAGCGGCGGCGCCCTTCGCGGCGATACGCGCGATAACGGCGGCGCGCCGTCGCGTGCAGCGTGCGAGACGCGACGCGCGCGCCGCCGAAGAATTCGCGGAGTTGTTGTTGCTACCAGCCGCCGCCCATGTCGCCGCCGCCGAAACCGCCGCCCATGTCGCCGAAACCGCCGCCGCCCCAGTCCCCACCGCTGGCGCCGCTCATGTCGGCTTGACCGGCATCGGCCTGCCAGCCGCCGGCGTCGCCGCCGCCCCAGCCGCCGCCGGAGGCGTCGACCGGTCCGGGCGTGGCCGCATCGGCCGGCGAGGCAATGCCGCCTCCCCGCTGACCGAACATTTCGTTGCCGAGCCAGGCACCGCCGAGGCCGCCCAGCAAGCCGCTCCAGAAGCTTCCGCCGCCGCCGAAACCGCCGCCGCCGTAGCCGTAACCCGGCCCATATCCCGGCGGAGGGGCGCTTCCCGGCGGAACGCCCGGGCCGGCCGGACCGCCGCCGTAGTACCGCGGTCGCGACATCGCGCGCAAAATCGAACGCAAAAGCAAGAAGCCGATCACGGCGATGATGATCCACCAAAACATCGAGAGATGAAAACCTCCGAATGCGGGCGCGTTCCGTCCGGTCGCCGCGGGCACGCCCGCCGTGCCCGAGCCGCCGCGCAAGCTTCCTAGATGCTCGCGATAGACGCCCAGCACGCCGTCGACCGCGGCGCTCAGTCCGGCGTCGTAGTTTTCGGCCCGAAACTGGCTCTCCATCGAGTGCCGGATGCCGGCCAGAACGCTGGGCGTAAACCACTGCGCGCCGGCGCGGTCGGGAACGATGATGTCGCGCCGGTCGTCCTTAGCAATGAAGATCAGAACGCCGTCGACGTTTTGCTGCGTGAAAGCGTTGGCCGCGGCGGTCTGCAAGCTTTGGCCGCCCAGCGATGCGACCGTAACGACGACCACGTCTTTGCCGGTCTGCGCGTTGAAATTGCCGATCCGGTCGTTGGCTGCGGCCACGGAGCTCGGCGAGAACATCTGGGCTTGGTCGATGACGAAATCGCGAGCGGCCGCCGGCAGCGCCGGAAGCCAGCCGGCGAGCGCGATGGCGAGAGCGAGCGTTCGTTTCATGCGTACGGTCGAGACCTCCGGCCGTTCCTACTGCTGCGGGAGCGCGAAGTTTCGCCGGGCGCCCCTCCAGGAACTCGGCGGCCGTACGGCTGACAAACCCGCCATGGCAGAGCCGGCGCACCTGCGAACCGGGTCGCTCAGCTTTATCGAAGTGCTGGCGACCTCGGTCGCGCTGATCGGACCGAGCATGACGCCGATCCTGATCGCTCCGTACATGTACGCGAACGCCGGTAACGGCGCGTGGCTGGCGTATGCCTTCGGCGGCGCAATGCTGGTCGTGGTCGCGCTGAACATCAATCAATTCGCCCGCCGGTCGAGTGCCGCCGGATCGATGTACGGCTACGTCGCCGATCATCTGGGTCCGTTCTTGGGAGCGATCGGCGGCTGGACGCTGCTTTGGGCGTATGGCTTCGTTGCGGCCGCGGTGCTCGGGGCGATGGCGCTCTTCGTCGGCATGCTGCTGGCCGACGCGGGACTGCGCGGCGTGTCCGGCGTGGCCGCGTACGTGACGTTCGCGCTTGCGGTCGCCGCGGCGGCGTGGCAAGCGGCCTATCGCGGCGTGCAGATCTCGGCGATCGTCATGCTCGTCTTGGAAGCGATCTCGGTCGCGATCATCTGCTGGCTGATCGTCGTCGTCCTCGTCCACCACGGTCCCAGCGTCGACGCGGCGCAGCTGACCGTGCGAGGCGGATTTCCCGGAGGCGTCGGACTGGCCATCGCGACCGCAGTTTTCAGCTACGTCGGCTTCGAAAGCGCGACCGCCTTCGGCGGCGAAGCGGCGCGCCCCCTGGTCACGATCCCGCGCGCGGTGATCGGCAGCGTGCTGTTCGTGAGCGCATTTTTCATCGTCGCAATTTATGCCGAAATCGTCGGGATGCAGCACGCCTCGACGTCGCTCGACAAGCAAACCTTTCCGCTGGGGACGCTGGTCGCGCTTTTCGACGTCGGCTATTTGCGTGTTCCGCTCACGATCGGCGCACTTTGCAGCGCCTTCTCCGTCTGTTTGGCGTGCATCACCACCGCGGGCCGGATCGCCTACGCGATGGCCTTGGCCGGCATCTTGCCGCCGTGGTTTGCGTCGATCGAGCCCAAGCACGCAACGCCTCACGTCGCGGTCACGACCGTCACCGCGATCACCGCGATCGTGGCGGTCGCGTCGCTGGGGGCGGGCGTCGCGCCGATCGACGTTTTCAACAATTGCGGCACCTTGAGCTCGTTCGGCTTCATCGTGATCTACGCGCTGATCTCGGTCGCGGCGGCAATCTACGTCAACCGGCTCGGCGAGATGCGCTCGATCGATTTCCTGCTCGCGGTCGCGGCGCTCGGGCTGTTGCTGGTTCCCGCAATTACGCTCTTCTATCCGGTACCGCCGCCGCCCCAACGCTGGTTCGCGTACTACTTTTTGGCGTTTCTCGTCGCCGGCTGCGGCTGGTTTGCGATCGGCCGGCGTGCAGCCGCTTGAGCGGACGTCGACCGCCGCACGCGTGGCGTCGACGCTGCGCGACCGGATCGCCGGCGGCGACATCGCTCCCGGCGAACGAATCGTCGAGCTCGAGGTCGCGCGCGAGCTCGGCGTGAGCCGCAGCCCGGTTCGCGAAGCGCTTCTCAAACTGGCCGAAGAAGGCCTGGTAACGATTCTGCCCTACCGCGGCGCGATCGTGGCGCCGCTGGATCGCGAACGCCTGGGCGAGCTCGTGGAGTTTCGTCTGGCGCTCGAGCGCTTCGCGCTGGAACGGCTGGTCGAACGCCGCGACGCCACCGTCTTCGCGGTGCTGCGGCGCCGCGTCGCGACGCTGCGCGAAGCCCTTGGGGCCGGCGACCGCCGCCGCATCGTCGACGAAGATCTCGCGTTGCACCGCGCGCTGGTGTCGGCGGCCGGCAATGCCCTGTTGAGCCGCACCTACGACGGGCTGCTGGCGCAGATTCGCCTCTACATCGACTTCACGAGCGCGCGCTACGAACGCGCCGAAGACCTCGCCGACGAGCACGAGGCGCTGCTCGACGCAATGACGCGAGGCGACGTGGCGGCCGCGCGCACGTTGCTGGACGCGCACATCGTGCACGGCCTCGACGGGGAGTAACCGGACGGGCGCTTACAATCCGATCGAATCGATGATCGAGACGAACCGCTGGGTCAGCGGAACTTCGAACCACGTCTCGATGCGCGCGGTCAACTCCGGAATGCCGCGCAGGTGTGCGACGCCCTCTCGGACGGCGGCGCGGCTCGGCGCTTCGCCGACCAGTTCGTCGTGCAGCCGGTCGATTGCGGCATGCCCTTCGTGGCCCGCGGGAAGCGCGGCGTGCAAATCGCCGGCCGGAAACGGCGCCGGGCGTTCGGTCACGCGGTCGGCCATCGAGAGATCACGACCCGCTGTTGCGTGTAAAACGCGACGGAATCCTTTCCGTGACAGCGCAAATCGCCGAAGATCGAATCCTTGACGCCGCCGAACGGAAAGAACGCCATCGGCGCGGCGACGCCGATGTTGACGCCCACCATACCGACCGCGATTCGCGACGCGAACGCGCGCGCCGCGCCGCCGTCCGCAGTAAAGATCGACGAAGCGTTTCCGTAGCGCGACGCGTTTGCGATCGCGATCGCGGACTCCAGCGAGGGCGCGCGCACGATCGCCAGCACCGGACCGAAGACTTCCTCGCGTGCCAGCTCGCTCGCGGGATCGACGTGGTCGAAGACGACGGGCGAGACGAAGCAGCCGGCGCGGCGGTCCGCGTCGACGTCTCCGCAGAGCATCGTCGCGCCCGCCGCGGTCGCGCGCCGTACGTACGCATCGATCCGGGCGATGGCGTCGTCGCTGATGACCGGGCCCATTTCGACGTCTTCGTCGAGGCCGCGACCCAGGCGCAACGCGCGCGCCGCGCCGGCCAGCATCGGCGCGAGCCGCTCGCCTGCGTCGCCGACGGCGATCGCGACCGATCCGGCCAAACAACGCTGACCCGCGCCCCCGAACGCCGAGCTCATGACGGCGTCGACGGTCGCGGGCGTGACGCCGTCGGGCATGACCACCAGGTAGTTCTTGGCGCCCCCCAGCGCTTGCACGCGTTTGTGATTGCGAACCGCGCGTTCTTGAACCGCCCGTGCGACCGCCGACGAGCCCACGAACGAAACGGCCGCGACCGACGGATGATCGATCAGGGCGGCGACGGTTTCGGCGCCGCCGTGCACGACGTGGAGAACGCCGTGCGGGAGATCGCACGACTGCGCGACGTCGAAGATCGTCTGCGCGGTCAACGGCGTCTGCGGCGACGGCTTGAGCACGAACGTGTTGCCGGCGGCCAGCGCGATCGGAACCATCCACAGCGGGATCATCGCCGGAAAGTTGAACGGCGTGATTCCGGCGCACACGCCGAGCGGGTAACGTACCGACGTGCAGTCGACGCCGCGTGCCACGTCGGGCAGCGCGTCGCCCATCAAGAGCGTCGGCATGCCGCACGCGAACTCGACGGCTTCGATGCCGCGCCGGACTTCGGCGCGCGCGTCCGCCAGGGTTTTGCCGTTCTCGCGCGAGACCGAGCGCGCTAAATCTTCGCGGCGCCGTTCGAGTCCGTCCGCGAAGCGGAACATCGCGCGCGCGCGTTCGACGACCGGAACGCGCGACCACGATTCGAAGGCCGCCGCGGCGGCCGCGACGGCGCGATCGACGTCCGGGGTCGCGGCTTGCGGTACGCTCCCGATGC
>Ga0335075_10008061_pt1 | contig 16186 bp, 16 predicted proteins | sample Lox_Sample_24_FD_206723 | JGI IMG/M metagenome (GOLD analysis project Ga0335075, IMG submission 206723) | Soil microbial communities from Loxahatchee National Wildlife Refuge, Florida, United States - Lox_Sample_2.4 | ecosystem: Environmental > Terrestrial > Soil > Wetlands | place: USA... | reverse complement strand
CGCGGTGATTATTCTTTGGGCGGCTTAGCGGATTTGGGCAGGATGCCAGCCTGGCGCTTGTCTTTGAGCCGGTAGCTGTCGCCGCTGGTATTAACGATGATCGAGTGATGCAGGAGGCGGCCGAGCATCGCCACTGTGAGAACGCTGTCGCCGACCAAGGCGGCGTCCCAGTCTGCCAAAGTAAGATTCGAAGTGAGAATCATCGAGCCGTGTTCGTCACGGCGGGCCACTACCTGAAAGAACAGATTGGCCTGTTCGCGGCGCATCGGCATAGCCAATCTCGCCGATGACGAGCAGCTTGTAAGCGTTGATCGCGCGATGCATCACTTCGCGATAACGGCCCTGGCGCTGCGCGGCTTCGAGCATCAGCATCAGGCCCGCCGCACTAAAGAAGCGGGTTTGGTAACCTTGCTGGGTGGCGAGATAGCCGGGCGCGATCGCGAGATGCGTCTTGCCCACACCCGAGGGTCCGAGGAACACCAGGCTCTCGGCGCGCTCGATGAAGGCGAGGCGGGCGAGCTCTAGGATTTGCTTGCGCGGGGCGCCGCTGGCGAAGTTGAAATCGTACTGGTCGAGGGTCTTGATCGCCGGAAACCCGGCCACCCGCGCGAACAGTTCGCGCGTCCGCGCCCGGCGCGATTCGCGTTCGGCGATGAGTAACTCCTCGATGAAGTCAATAAATGAGGTGTGCCGTTCAGCGGCCTTTTGCGCGAGCGCGGAGTACTGCGCGGCGATACCGCCGAGCCGCAGGTCGCCGCATAACTCGATCAAACGCTGATGCCGGAATACTCACTCGGCCGCCGCCCTGATTAGCTCATCGTACAGGCGCAGCGAATGCTGATAGCCGGATGGCAATGGTGGGGCCCGCTGGTCGCGCGCGGCGATAATCGCTCCGCACCAGGGAGTTGGCAGCGGCTGCAGCCGTTCGCGTTCCAACTCCAGGCGCACCAGGCGAATCTCGCCGGTGGCCGCGTGGACGCGCAGCTCACGCAGCAGCACCGTCGCCGGAATCCATTCCGGCGCGGCCGCAGTTACGGGCTCCTCGAGATAGCGCTTATAAGCATCCAGCTTGCTTGGCCGCGCTTGACGCTGATAGCGCGGCAGCCCCTCGCGGCGCAGGTAACGCCGGACGCTATTGCGTGAAACCTCGAGCATGCGGGCGATCTCCCGAATGCTCTTCCCTGGCCGGCTCAGAACCCAGATCTCCACCGCTCCCTCCGCCATCAGCATAGGGCCCTCCATTACGGAAGTAGCCCGCGCCGGGCTGGGTCAGTTTTCCACCGGCAGCAACAGCATTCCATGCTCGTGTCCTATCTTCACAAACTGCTCATGCTGCTGACCGGCAATTTCGGGAAGAAAGGATCCTCGTATATACCGACGATGATGGCCCAGAGCCTCGGTGTTGCCGATGGAAAGCGTGCAAGGCTAATTACCCGCCGCGGCAGCGTCGAGGTGTTGGTAGAAGTCTCTGACCGCGTGCAGCGCGGCCACCTTCCCTGCCGAACGGACTCGGCCTCGACTATCCCGCAACAGACGTCCAGAGAAATCTCGGTTGGTGTAGGACCCAACGAGCTTACGCGCATCCAGGATCGGGACTGGGTCGCAGGTACGCCCTGGCACAAGAGCACACCGGCGCTGGTGGAGGCTCTATAAGCCGCCGCGCGCCCGCGGTCAATCCGCGCCACGTTCGCGACTTTGCGCGTGCCACTGGCCGATTGGCAAAGACTGATGCGATCGATGCGCAGGTCTTGGCCCATTTCGCCGAACTGATCCAGCCGCATACTCGGCCCTTGCCTGATGCGCAGAGCCGAGAACTGATGGCGCTGGTCGCACGGCGTCGGCAGATTATCGAAATGGTCACGGCTGAAAGCAATCGCCGTAGCCGCACCGCGACAGGTCTTACCGCGGTATTGCCGCGCACATCCGCTGGCTGCGCAAACAGCTCGCCGAGCTCGACGGCGCCCTGGAACAGGCGATCCGGCGCTCTCCGTTGTGGTCGGAAAAGGCCCGCCTGCTGCGCAGCGTTCCGGGCGTGGGCAATGTTGCCGTGACTACTCTATTGGCTCACCTGCCGATTCTCCAATGTTTCAATAGTTAGAGACTGAGGTGTGGTCCGGACAGAATTTGAACTTCCAGCTCAGTTTATCGTCTGCCAGACGACAGCCAAATGTTCCACAGCGCGACTTCGTGACGATTCTGGTTTGGTCGCAACCGAAGTCACTCGCCAGTTGATAGCACCGAAATCAATATTAGGCGGAAGAGCAGGACATCCGTTGGGAGCTGAAATTTGGAGATCGACGGGTATCGTCGTCAATGCGTAGTTCACACGAGCGTGAGCCACCAAACCAAATTATACTTGACCAACCGTTCCAGATTGTTTAGGATCGGCATGATTTCGCAAATGTTTCGCAATTAATGCGGGCCACCGAGTTCCGCTCGGTTATACCAGGCCAGTTCAAGAACTAACGGCAGAGCCGTAGTTAGCTCAAGCCGGATTGGTTGCTTTGTTTGCGGCGGTTACATATGCGATGCAATCCGCAGGGCCTGCGGACGTGACAGTATTGGCCCTCGCATAGACGATACATGCGGTGCCGATTCGATCACGAAGCAGAAGTAAAGATCTGCTGGCGCTCCTCAGTAGATTGCGCGCTCGCTGCCTATGTACCCGACCACTACCACTCAACGAACTTGGTCCCATGTTTGCTGCTTGACGACTTTATCTTATGCCGGGATAAAAGAAATTCAGTACGTCGCGAGCTAACAGATTTTTGAAATATTGCCCGGTTGAACAGGCCAACCCCAAAATACCGGCCAACACGTATGAGGTCATAATCAAGAGACAACCATGGAGACCGAGGCCGTTAACCACAATCGATTCAAGCTTTACGATATGGATGTGGAGTGGCATCGGCGCAGCTTCGCGCGGGATGTCGCTCTTGGCTTAAGCGCTGAACAAAAATGGTTGCCGCCGAAATACTTCTATGACGAGCGCGGCGCCAAGTTATATGAACAGATTTGCGCACTGCCCGAATACTATCTCTACCGCTCGGAACTGGAAATTCTCAGTACCTATGCTGCTGAGATACATGCTGAGATTGGGCATCTGCCATTAGTGGAGTTTGGCTCCGGGAGCGCCACCAAGACCCGTTATCTGCTCGCGGAATATGAGCGTACGGGGAGTGCGTTCCGTTATTGCCCGATCGACATTTCCCGAGGAGTTTTACGAGACACGGCCAACCGGTTACTTGACGAATATACTCATATCGAGATTTGTGCCATGCATACCGATTTCGCGGACAACCCTGAGGCCATCCGGGCGTTACAACTGGAGAAGAAGGCCGTGGCCTTTTTGGGATCCACTTTAGGGAATTTCACGCCTGCTGAAAGTGTCGGGTTCCTCAGGCGCACGGCCGCCATTCTCGGCCCTGACGACGTCTTTCTTCTGGGTATCGATCTCAAAAAATCTCCGGCAATTCTCGTCCCTGCTTACAACGATGCCCGAGGTGTCACAGCTGCCTTCAACCTGAATGTCCTTCGGCGAATTAATTCAGAACTTGGAGGGATGTTCAACCCTCAAAGCTTCGCGCATCTTGCCCAGTATAATTCGGAACGCGGATGTATTGAGATGCATCTCCGAAGCCGGCTCGCCCAGGACGTGCCGATTACTCAGATCGAACGAACAATGTCATTTGACCAGGATGAAACTATACATACGGAAAGTTCATACAAGTATAGCGAGGACGAAGTACGTGACTTGGGCTATAAGGCAAATCTTGTTCTACACCGTACCTGGCTTGACGATCGCCGACGTTTTCTTGTAGCGTTATTTCGACCATCATAGAAAATCGTCCGGCGCTATGAACCATCTCCACGGAAGGAGTTGGATTATGCATTCTGATCTCGTTGTCGGCAAGCGATTTGCGGATTTAACGCTCCCTGATCATCGGCAACAATTGACCAAGTTGTCTGAGTTGGCAAATGGCTTCCCGCTAATCTTAAGTTTCTATCGAGGCTATTGGTGACCTAAATGTGCGCTGCAGTTGCGGCGCTTTGTTGAATTGCAGAAGGACTTGGCCGTCAACTACTGTAAGCTGGCCGTTGTCAGCACCGATCCGCCGGAAGTGAGCGCGGCCTTCCGCGATGGACTCGCGGCGACGTACACGTTTCTCAGTGATCACAAGCGTGAGGTGATTCGCCAGCTCGAGATCGTGGAAGTCACCGCCCCGGATTTTAAATATGGGCTCGTGGCTCTCCCGTATACCTTTTCGCTGGCTCCCGATCTGACGATTCACGCGATTTATGACGGTTGGTGGTTTGTCGGACGTCCAACGCTGGAGGAACTACGGCAAGACATGCGCGCCTTGATGAAAGCATGCCGGCAAGACTATTACTATGATGGTCCGGCTTTGGACAAAGACCGCGAATAGTCAGAGAGCGTCAGGTATCAAGGAGGCGATTGGACGGTCCGGAGCCGGTTGATAAAGGCGGGCATATGGAGTCTGCCCGCGGATCTTAGTTTCAAGCGTTCGTTGTAAATGGCGATCGACCTTGTGGTCATTGATTGGATTCGCCGCATTATAGACATACAGTACCTCTGAGAGGAATTTAGCGTGATAACCCGACATTTCGAGCATAGGGAACATGATCGCTTGGTCCCAGGCCATCTGGTAGAAGGTGCCATCTGGATTCAGCAAATCTTCTCTTTTAATCAGTTTAAACAACCATGCGTAGAAGCTACGAAGATGTGAGGAGCGCCATTCATTGCGACGAAAGCTATTAGTTTCTATGATGTCAGCGGGTATTTCCGCTGAAAATCCGGACATATTATCCGGCCATGATCGATACTGACCGTAGGTCATCCAACAATTTGTCCTAGTATAAACCTCATCGACTTTTCCAACAACGCGGTTGTTAGCAAACCAGTCATCACCATCCAGAAGAATTACGATCTCGTCATCAGCGCAGGAGTGAATCGCATTATATAGATTTTCCAAGGCTCCCGTACGGAAAGCATTGCGTATCAAATTGATTACATCATATGAATTGTGGTCTGCAATGAACTGCCTCACCAGTTCGCCTGTAGCATCCAAAGAGCAGTCATCGATATAGATTACGCGGAACGCATCATAATCCTGGGCAAGAACAGATGAGAGATTGCGTTTATACCATCGCCGATTGTTATAGCTTGGTATTACTACGACGATCTTTTTCATCAGCCGCATCCTATCAAACTTCTGGACAAAACCGATAGCAGTTGATAACCGAGCGGTGAAGGATAGAGCCAAGTATTCCGCTGCAGCAAAGGAACGAGAGCTATGGGTAATACTGATCCATACGCCGCGCCTACCCCGAAGATTTTATATATTCATGACGATCTGAGCGAGTACATCTTGAGGCGCCATGGACAGGCGTCGCGGGCGGGACATCTTGTACGTGATCTGTTCGGGGCTGTATGCCGGAATCCCATGCGCGCGGTGCCGCTTACACTAGAATCGCAAATCGCCGCACTAGTAGCCGACAGTCACGCCCCCTTTGCGCTGGCAATCGGCATCGGGCGCGCCGGCGAACGTGTCGCACGACAGCTACATGCACGCACCGGCTGGTTCCCAAAGGTCTCACGCGTGGACATCACCCGCGAAGAAGATGGTGTCGGCGGGTACAACGTGGTGACAACGATTGCGATTCCTTTAGCGGAGCAGTTGCCGCCCCTAGATGGGATATCCTCCCTCGCCGTGGTTGATGATACGGTGTTTTCCGGCCTCACGATGCGCACTGTGTTGCTAGCGTTGCCGTCAGAGGTACAAGCACGAACTCAAGCCTTTTGCCTGAGAGGTGTTGCAGCCTCACTGCCGGGTATCTCAGCGTTATGCCCGATCGCGATCGGGTTTGCCGCGCCCGGGCGTTTGCTCGACGAGGTGAGTTTCATCAACGCCAGCGGCTTGGTGATGCGCATTGCCATTCGACGCCCGGATCGGCCGCCGCAGGCTTTTTTTGAGCGTCCGATGTGGATGCACGCCTGGTTTCCTGGCGATGCCGATGAGATCATCGAACTCTGCCAGCGTCTAAATTCCATCCTGGAGCCAGATGGCCAGCCCGCTCAATTTCCCTCGGAAGTTGACTGTAGCCAGCAAGCTTAGTGATAAAAGCCTTTCCACTATCATGCGCCCGGGATTCCCGGCGGCTTCATGATTTGTGTTAGCTGCGCTGCCTGGCTGGTTCAGCCGTGCTATTCCAAAACCATTGGAGAGTAACTGGAAAGTTTTGTTTAAAGTCGTAGAGCCTTACGACCCGTTGATACGCCCGCTGCCGAATGGCCGCTTGGGACTCAGCAGAGAGATCCAGCACCAGTCGCAACGTCTGGGTGATTTGTTCGCAAGATAAAATATCGATAAAAAATCCCGTGATACCTGGTTCGATCTGATCGACAAATCCACCGGCAGCCGAGGTCACCACGACCGGCCCCCTTTCCCGAGCCCATAGCGCGACTTCAAGCGGGATGTTGGAAAAGGTTTCATGCCGAGAGGGAATTGCTACTATTTTTGTTCGGGGCCATTGACATAGCGCCCGGGGTAAATCGCGTGAAAATCGTTTGATGTGAGTAGCCCTTATTCGATGCTGTCGTAGCAGTTCATCATACACCCGTTGTTGTGGATCGTGATTAAGGAAGGGTACAGAGATAAGTACGAAATGAATCCGTTCACGCAGTGGTGCAAGAGCGGGAATCAACTGCTCAAACCCTTTGAGCGGCGCAGCCCTGCCGAATGCTAAAATTAGGTCTGCATCGAGGGGGACGCCGTAGGCTTCTAGGGTTGTCCGGACGGCTATTTCGTCCTCTAAAGCAAAGGTGGGATCATCCAAAAGGATGCTCGAAGTGTAAGGCGCGAATTGTGGTGCCGGCAGCCGGAAGTTCGTCTTAAGGTGACTAGTAAAAGACGGACAGATCTCGGCCAGCGCTATCCGCGAACCAGGCCGCGACGCCTCAAGCCCGTGTTGTTCCCAGGCGAACTCGGTCGCGTCAGGCGTTCCCCAATGGCGGACAAAGGTCGTACTGAAGAGGACCAGGAGAATATCGATCTGATGCGAAGACGTTAAGCTCTGATCGATTCTGAGAGCATAAGGCGTTTGCAACCATGGTTGGTCCACACAAATGATCAGCGACCGGCCGTAGGCTGCTGTCTGCGTATGCAAGAGCGGTGCAACATTTTGACAAAGCGCCTCCCACGAAGGGATTTCCCAGAGGTCCTGGTTGGGATGCTGCCTGTATGGAATTGGATGCACGTACCCACCGAGCCGCGTAAGGCGTTCTTGCTGTCGCTGATAGAACGCGGGATCATAACCCCACGTATTCGCGTCAGGCGCCGGGCAGACCACATGAAGGTCGATTGAACTATAGCTCTCGGTCAGCCTCTCCCGCAGTGCCTCTAGGCCGCTGATGAGGAGTTGTGTTTGCGTGCCGATGCCATTAGTAAAGTTGTAGACTCCATTGTAGGTGAGATAGAAGATGGCGTTGCGCATATCGCTCTGATTTTAGAACGTGCTGGACCAGCCGTTCTATGACCCTATGCTGCCTTCATGCGACCTGCTGCTGAAACTTTTACCGGCCCAGAAATCGCCGCTTCCGTCACCTGATCGATTGTGGCTGCAGCGAGAGGACGAGATATGGCCATCACTACGATACTGTGTGACTTGGATGGCACGCTGGCCGATTCTCGAGAGGATATAGCCGCGGCTTTTCAGCACGCCTGGCAGAGTGTCTTTGGCGGAATCCCGCCTAGCGCCGCGATGATTGCCCAACATATCGGCAAGCCAATTGCTGAAATGATTGGCGAGCTCAGGGGGAGATTGTCTCCGTCGCTGCACAGCGCGTTTCTAACGGTATATCGGCAAATGTATCGCCGCCGGAATGCGCGTCTGACCCGGCTCTACCCTGGGGTGATGCTGAGCTTACAAGCCTTATCCGCATTCAGGCTCGGTGTCGTTACCACGAAAGAGTCAGAGCAGGCGGTAATGGTCTTGCAGCGGCTCGCCCTTTTGCCTTTTTTTCAGCATATCCAAGGCGGTACTTACAAGCTGCGGCTCAAGCCGGCCCCCGACACCATAATTGCAGCCCTGGCCGCATTACACTGTAAGCCGGCGCACGCTCTGATGGTCGGCGATACTCCTGCTGACATCTTGGCCGGGAAAGAGGCTGGCACCATGACTTGCGCCGTTACTTACGGCTTTGGCACACCGGAAACACTGTTGCAGTGCGCCCCAGACTGTGTGATCGACAGCTTTGGGCAGCTGCCGGAGCTCGTGCGAGAATCAGGAATTTGCGGAGCCGAGCCGGCTGGCTGATAAAGAATCGATGTCTCCGAGGGCGTTAGCCAGTATATAAGCGGAGACGACCGCAAAGTTGCCCCCAAGTTTCCATTGTTGAAGAGAACAGGAACGTGCCGATGACTCACAGTACCGATCACGTAGCCGTCCTCCCTAGTCTCAGTGAAACTGCCAACCCGGAGACTCTCGTTGAGCGTTACCATCAGGTGCGACAGTTTACCGAACAGCTCTGTCAGCCTTTGGTTACAGAAGATTACGTCATCCAGGCTATTCCAGACGTGAGCCCCCCGAAGTGGCATCTGGCGCATGTGAGTTGGTTTTTCGAAACCTTTATTCTCGCATCAGCGTCTCCGGCCTATCGACCGTTCGATGCCTCCTATGCGTATCTCTTCAATTCCTACTATGTGGCGGCTGGTGCGCGGCATTGCCGGCCTAAGCGGGGACTGCTTTCACGTCCGACCGTTGAGGAAGTCTATCGTTATCGAGCCTATGTAGACCAGCATATGACCGGCCTGTTAATAGATTTGCAGGGCGAAAAGTTCGAGCGCTGGGCGCCGATAATCGAATTGGGCTTGCATCATGAGCAACAGCATCAAGAGTTGCTTTTGACCGATGTGAAGTACAACTTCGCCTGCAATCCTTTGCGGCCTGCGTATGTGATCGCCGAGAGCTCGAAAGATACTCGCGCAGTCGCTCCTATCCGGTGGGTAGGCTTTGGCGAAGGGGTTTACTGGATCGGCCACGACGGCCAGGGGTTTGCCTTCGATAATGAGTCTCCCCGTCATCGGAGTTTTGTCGAACCCTTTGAGCTGGCGTCACGCCTCATCACAAATGGAGAGTATCTGGCCTTCATGGCTGACGGAGGTTATGAACGGCCGGACCTGTGGCTATCGATGGGGTGGGACACGGTCCAACGCGAAGGATGGCGCGCCCCGCTCTATTGGGAGCAGCGCGATGGCACATGGTGGACGATGACGCTCGCCGGCATGCAAGCGGTGCTGGAAGCGGAACCCGTTTGTCATGTCGGCTATTATGAAGCCGACGCCTACGCACGCTGGGCCGAGGCGCGATTACCGACCGAGGCCGAATGGGAAGTCGCGACAGTCCAACTGCCTGTCAGGGGTAATTTTGTTGAGCATCGAACCTTCCATCCCGTGCCCATCAGTGAGAGCGACGCCGGTGTTCCGGTGTCTCAAATGTTCGGAGATGTTTGGGAGTGGACCCAAAGTCATTATTCTCCCTATCCCGGATATGCAGCAGTATCAGGAGCACTTGGCGAGTATAACGGTAAATTTATGGCCAATCAGTTTGTATTGCGTGGCGGGTCGTGTGCGACCTCGGTCTCGCATATCCGATCCACCTATCGGAACTTTTTTCCCGCCGACGCACGATGGCAATTCATGGGCATTCGGCTAGCCAAAACAGCCCAGGCGTAAGCTCGCAGACTCGCCGGCTACTCTCATTATTGCGAATGTCCTTGTGCGAATCTTTCGAGGAGCACGTCCGTCCATCATCACTCAAGGCCAGATATGCTGACAGCAGAAAGCAAACAGCGCTTTCCGCTCTACCCTGAGGCGACTTGCTTAAACACCTATGGACCGCCGGCATGCGGCGAGAAAGGATAAGGGGTTCATGAGCGTTCACTAGATCGCCGAAGTGTACGCAGCGCTCACGCGATTGCCGGTGCAGCCGCGCATACACTCGGTGGAGCCCAAAACTGCGCCTGATTCAGTACCTAGCTGAGTGCCATTTTCGACCCCTATAGGCCATCAGTTAGGTCGTCAAATCGTCTCAAACGCTATTTGACTTTTCGTCGCTAGTTTCTAAGTAACTGAAATCATTAAAGGCTCTTGGTGGGCGGTGCTGGTTTCGAACCAGCGACCCCCGGCTTGTAAGGCCGATGCTCTACCGCTGAGCTAACCGCCCTGAGTGGTCAATCTCGACTCCGGCCCGCGAATGGGCCTTTCAAGTGCTGCTATCGCCCATCTTGCCGCAGTGCGCATGAATAAGCGGCTAATGAAGCTTCTGTCACTACACCCGTAGCTGTCGTGAGCCCGTTGGTGCCGACGCGGCGCCACCAAAATTTGTCAGGATCCCGTCGAGGCCGTATCGGCTGCCCCTATACTATCGTTGAGAGAATCCTTCAGCTGCTTGCCAGGTTTGAATTTGGCCGATCGGCTGGCCGAAATCTCGATCGTCTCCCCGGTTTTAGGATTGCGGCCCGTACGTGCATTACGATCTGACACTGAAAACGTGCCGAAGCCTGATATATTCACCCGCTCCCCCTGCTTCAACGCCGCGATTATATCGTCAAGAACGAGATTGACAGCCTTCTCCGCGTCAATCCGGTTGAGGCCAAGCTTGTTCGCCAAGCCTTCGATTAGATCAGCCTTCGTCATAGATTCCCACTCCGGCAAACTCCCCTCATGATGATCTATCAGTAACACAGCGGCGGACCGCCAAAAAATGACAGCCCGCCGAGTTAGGTTAGCGGAATTATTAGGAAATGTCAGGAAAGATTGGGCGATACTACTGGATTTTCCTGACTATCGTCCTCGTCTGCGATTGGAGTCTTGTCCTCCTGCTCTACCTTTAGCAACGCCAGCGCATCAGCCTGCCGCTGCTTGAAGAAGGCATCGTGATCCGACAGCACCAGAGCATGACGCAGAATCTCGTCCATGTGCTCAACTTTTATAACAGTTATATTTTTGAGCACTTGTGCCGGTATCTCATCGACGTCTTTCTCGTTTTCCTTCGGAATTACGACCGTCTTAATGCCGCCGCGATGGGCTGCCATAACCTTTTCCTTCAGCCCGCCTATCGGCAGCACGCGCCCGCGCAGTGTAATCTCGCCCGTCATCGCCAAGTCGTTGCGGATCTGTACGCGGCACAGCGCCGACACCAACGCTGTCGCCAGCGTGATACCAGCGGAAGGGCCGTCCTTCGGAATCGCACCCTCTGGAATATGAATATGGATGTCGATCTTCTGATAAAAATTCGGCGCCAACCCTAACGCCTCGGCTCGCGAGCGAACGTAACTCATGGCCGCGTGCGCGCTTTCGCGCATCACGTCGCCCAGTTGGCCAGTTATCGTGAGCTTACCTCGTCCGGGCACAATCGTAACTTCGACACTCAGCAGTTCACCGCCCAATTCGGTCCAGGCAAGACCCGTAGCCACTCCGACCTGCGGCTCGGTTTCGGCGATACCATAGCGAAACTTGGGCGGACCCAGATACTTCACAAGCGCCGAGGAAGAAACTCGGACATGCGCATTGCGATCGTTCTTAACTACTTCGACGGCAATCTTGCGGCAAACTGCCGCGATTTCGCGCTCAAGATTACGCACTCCGGCCTCGCGGGTGTAGTTGCGGACAATCCCGAGCAGTGCTTTATCAGAAAACTCAATATTCTCCTCCTTTAGCCCGTTGGCGTCGCGCTGCTTGCGAATCAAATACTTCTTCGCGATCTGGAGCTTCTCTGACTCCATATATCCAGGCAGCCGAATGATCTCCATCCGATCCTGCAAGGGCCGCGGAATCCGATCCAAAGTGTTCGCCGTCGTGATGAACATCACCTTCGACAGGTCGTAGTCGCAATCCAGATAGTGATCGTTGAAGGTGTTGTTCTGCTCGGGATCGAGTACTTCGAGTAGTGCCGAAGACGGGTCGCCACGAAAATCCGTCGACATCTTGTCGACTTCATCCAGCAGGACCACCGGGTTCCCCGATCCGGCCTTGCGCATCGACTGGATTACCTTGCCAGGTAACGCGCCGATGTAGGTCCGCCGGTGCCCGCGGATTTCAGCCTCGTCCCGCACGCCACCCAATGAGACGCGTACGAATTTACGACCCGTGGCTCGCGCCACTGATTTCCCCAGCGAAGTCTTGCCAACGCCTGGCGGCCCTACCAAGCACAGGATCGGTCCCTTCAACTGCCCAACCAGTGTCTGCACTGCGAGGTATTCAAGAATGCGTTGCTTGACTTTTTCGAGGCCGAAATGGTCCTCCTCGAGCACACGCTCCGCTTCATGGATATCAAGTTTATCTTCGGTGTATTCGAACCATGGCAGCGCCAGGAACCAGTCGAGATAGTTGCGCACGACCGTCGCCTCGGCCGACATTGGCGACATCATCTTGAGCTTCTTAATCTCGCGCTCGCACTTTTCGCGTGCCTCGGCCGGCATCTTTTTCTGCCGCAGCTTTTCTTCCAACTCCTGAATCTCGTTCTTGAACTCGTCTTTCTCGCCGAGTTCCTTCTGAATCGCCCGCATCTGCTCGTTGAGATAATACTCCTTCTGGGTCTTTTCCATCTGTTTTTTGACCCTGGAGCGGATGCGTTTCTCAACCTCCAGTATTTCCAATTCGGAACGCATATAGCCGAGGATGCGCTCAAGGCGCTCCGCCGGATTCGTACATTCAAGCAGTGATTGCTTGTCCTCCAGCTTGATCCCGAGATGGCCCACGAGCTTGTCGGCCAGATAAGCCGGGTCGTCTACCGCGGCGATTGACGTTACCATTTCGGGCGGAATCTTCTTGTTCAACCGAACATAATTGTCGAAGGTGGTGTTGACCGAACGCATCAGGGCTTCGACTTCAGTCGTACGCTCGCAAACCTCTTCGATTTCTTCGACTTCAACTTTGAAGAACTCGTCTTCCGGTACGTAGCGCAGAATTCGGGCGCGCCGCTTGCCTTCGAGCAAGGCCTTGACGGTTCCATCGGGCAGCCGCAGAAGCTGCACCACTACGCCCAAGGTGCCGACCGGATAAATATCGTCAGGACCAGGCTCGGACACACGCGCGTCCTTCTGCGCGGCAAGCAAAATTGGTTTCTTCTGAGCCTCGGCCATTTCCAGCGCTTTGATCGACTTCTGCCGGCCGACAAAGATTGGATAGACCTCATGAGGGAACACGATCAGCTCGCGCAGTGGCAGCAGCGCAACCTGTTCATTGGGGGAGGCGTCGCGATTGTCTTTTTTATCGTTGCGGAAAAGCATTTCCGTGGATCCCGATCTCCTGGGCTTTAAGCCGTTTCGGCGGTCTTCTGGTAGACCAGCAGAGGCTGCTCCTTCTGGGTCACAACCTCCTCTGAAATCATCACCTCCTTGATATTCGGCTGCGAGGGTATTTCGTACATCAGATCCACCATAATTGCCTCCATTATAGCACGAAGGCCGCGGGCCCCCGACTTGCGCTTGAGGGCCTCACGGGCGATCGCCTTCAGCGCTCCGGGCGTGAACTTAAGGTGGACATTCTCCATGTCGAACAATTTCTGATATTGCCGAACCAGTGCATTCTTCGGTTCAGTAAGAATCCGCACGAGCGCATCCTCGTCGAGCTCGCCGAGGGTGGCGATCACTGGCAGCCGCCCGACAAACTCAGGAATCAGGCCAAATTTCAGCAGGTCTTCCGGCTGTACGAGGTTTAGCAACTCGGATATGGTACGCGGGTCGCGATGGCTTAAATCTGCCCGGAAGCCCATCGTCTTGCCTGCGATCCGCCGCCGGACAATGTCATCGAGGCCGACGAAGGCTCCGCCGCAAATGAACAGAATATTGGTCGTGTCCACCTGCAGGAACTCCTGCTGTGGATGCTTCCGGCCACCCTTCGGCGGTACGCTCGCCATCGTGCCTTCGACGATCTTGAGGAGCGCTTGCTGAACGCCCTCGCCCGAGACGTCGCGCGTAATCGACGGATTGTCGCCTTTGCGTGCGATCTTGTCGATTTCGTCGATATAGACAATACCCCGCTGGCAGCGCTCGATATCGTAATCGGCGTTCTGCAACAGCGACAGGATGATATTTTCGACGTCTTCGCCAACATACCCCGCCTCAGTCAGCGAGGTCGCGTCCGCAATCGTGAACGGTACTTGCAAGAAGCGCGCGAGCGTTTGTGCCAGCAAGGTTTTGCCAACGCCGGTGGGTCCAATCAGCAGGATGTTCGATTTTTGCAGCTCGACGTCGCCAGTCACCATCTGCGAGTCGATCCGCTTGTAATGGTTATGAACGGCGACCGAGAGAATTTTTTTGGCCCGTTCTTGGCCAATTACATATTGGTCAAGGACACGCTTGATTTCCGCCGGCTTGGGCACCGCCGAACTTTGGCTGAAGGCTTCTTCGTTGTCGGTCTCCTCCGCGATTATGTCGTTGCAGAGGTCAATACACTCGTCACAAATATAGACGGTAGGCCCGGCTATGAGCTTGCGCACTTCGTCCTGGCTTTTGCCGCAGAACGAGCATACAAGATTGCCGGATCGGTCGTCATGTTTGGCCATAATCCCTCCCGCGGTTCATCTGGAGGACCTCCGGCTTACGATTACCTCATCAATCAATCCGTATTCAACTGCTTGCGCCGGGTTGAGGAACATATCGCGCTCGGTGTCCTTTTCGATCTTTCGGAGCTGCTGGCCCGTATGCCGCATGATGATATTGTTCAAAGTCTCTCGCGCGCGCAAAATCTCCCGCGCCTGAATTTCGATATCGCTCGCCTGGCCCTGCGCACCGCCAAGCGGCTGATGAATCATGATCCGCGAATGCGGCAGCGCGTACCGCCGTCCTTTCGTGCCAGCCAGCAGCAGCACGGCGGCCATACTCGCCGCCTGCCCCAGGCATAACGTTGAAACCGACGGGCGGATGAATTGCATCGTATCGTAGATTGCGAGTCCAGCAGTTACCGACCCTCCAGGCGAGTTAAGATAGAAGCTGATTTCTTTCTCCGGGTCTTCCGACTCAAGAAAGAGAAATTGCGCGATGATCAGGTTGGCGATGTCGTCGTTTACCGGATGGCCCAAAAAAACGATCCGGTCTTTGAGCAGCCGCGAGTATATGTCGTAGGCACGTTCCCCGCGGCCCGTCTGCTCAACCACCATCGGAACCAGGTTACTCATGGCGCATGAAATCTCCCCGGCCGAAGCGGCATTCCAGGATCCCTGACGGGCTCCAGCAGGCTACGCGAGTTCACAGTTTCCCGTTAAATAAATCCTAACCGCTTTGTAAAATACGGGCAACTGCCGTGCCGGCTGCCAGCGGACCATATCCAGCGGAAATATACGGAGGCGGGCGACCCTATGATTAGAGCTGATGCGGCTCAAGCGCCGGCCGCTTTATCGTTCGAAGGTTCATCCTGAACCGCTTCCGCAGGGGCTTTTTCACCAGCGTCGGCACTCGCCTGCGCGCGCTTCAAAAGCTGATCGAGCGTCTTTTCACGGCGCATGACCTGCTTGAGCGACGCGCGGTTCTCTTCGTGCGAATAATGTTCGGCAACCCGATCACGCGAGCGTCCGGCGCCAGTGACAATCATTCCGATGCGATTGCCTACCTCGTCGTCCGTAATTTCCACATCCTCCTGGTCGGCAATCGCATCGACCACCATCGCAGCCCGCGCACGCTTTTCCGCCTGAGTCTTAATCTCATCAGGGTTTTCACGGGCTTTGGAAACTGCCGCTTCATGCGACAACCCACCCGCCTCATAAGCGGAAGCCAGCTCGTGCTCGATTAGCCGCTGCTCGCGCGCGCTGAGTGACTCCGGCACCTCCACCTCGTTGCGCTGGATGATCAAATCAAGCAAGCCCTGACGGGCGCGCGAGTCGGCCTCGCGGGCGGCTGCCGCCTCGAGTTCCTTGCGTACCGTAAGCCGCAACGCCGCAAGGTCTTCCGCGCCTTCATCCTTGGCAAATTCGTCATCGAGTTGGGGCAGTACGCGCTCATAGATTTCCTTAACCGTTGCGTGCCATTCGGCCTTTTTGCCGGCCAGCTCTTTCTCAGCGTAATCGGCTGGATACTCACGCTCCTTGCGCACTTCTACGCCGATTTCCGCGCCAACCAGCACTTCGTCGAGGCCATGCGCCAGAGTGTCCTTCGATACGCGCAACA
>Ga0335075_10008060_pt1 | contig 16186 bp, 16 predicted proteins | sample Lox_Sample_24_FD_206723 | JGI IMG/M metagenome (GOLD analysis project Ga0335075, IMG submission 206723) | Soil microbial communities from Loxahatchee National Wildlife Refuge, Florida, United States - Lox_Sample_2.4 | ecosystem: Environmental > Terrestrial > Soil > Wetlands | place: USA... | reverse complement strand
GCTGGCCTGCCAATCCTCGGGCAGCATTCGTTTCACAATGTCCCAATCTTGAGTGATGAGTTCGTCGCGCATAGCGCCATAATAATTTATCTTTATTCATATGTCCATTATTAAGTTAGCGCCTATGCCCGCAAGGAGAGGGAGAATTGTCGGCCGATGGCTGGACAGGATTGGCGGTGAAGAACGCTGGACGGTTGCAGCGCGAATCGATAGAGTTTCGTCGCCATCGCCAAGGACCAGCAGAATCAATGCGCCGATGATGTAGCTACGGCCGTGGAAGGCAAAGATGCGATATAGGCCGTGTACGTTAATCCGTAGCGCTTCAGGTCAGGGAGGGATTCCGGTACGAGTGGGTCAAAAGGCATCCAATATTCCGGATGGTCAGGCATAATCAATGCCCGGACGCGGCTTGGGCCTATGATAATACTTTGGCATGGATTCGCCCAGGTAAAGTCAGGCGCATTGAAATTTCTGTCACCCCGTAGATATATCGGTCCGGTTTGCGCTGCGAGTATATTTCTCCAGTTACTTAGATGTCGCTCCCATTGATATGTTGCCGACAACTGCCAGAGCGATTGTGCCACAAGCATCACCGCGCTGAGTCGGACCATGTCCGGCACCTTTGTGGTTAGCCATTGTGGACGGACCCTTAATATGGCCGCCACAGGTGTGAGCGCCAAAGGAACCAGCAGGTTAAGGAAACGGCAATTATACTGTTCGGGAGGGTAGATCCGTTGTGGTTCGAGTATCGGATAAAGCCCCCAAATGAGCACGACCAGCGCGCACACGATCATGCCCGCCGGCCGTCTAAAAATCGCAGCCACTGTCGGATACATAGCCCCGAGCATCACAACCGCCCAAAACACGCTCATTTTCACAGTCCAGGCAGGGTCCAAAATCTGATGGAAAAATCCCAGTTTGAACCCATAGTATTGCGCAGGGATCGGATATTTTATGCCAATCCAGGCGATATAAACGGCAATGGTCAGAAACACGACCGAGGCGCCCATCACGGCCTGCCGCCACAGCCGTTCCTTGTCGGCGACCATCCGCCACGCCAGGAGCGCAATGAGAACCGGCCCCAAAAAGAACATGGATTCGTAGCTGCGCACGAGAATGATGGACGAAACCAGCAAAGTAACTGCGGCAAAAGGCGTCAAGGGCCGCACGAAGAGAATGGCAAATAAGACAGGCCAAAAGATCGCATGCACGATGATGTGCTCTCCCACCGCCATGAACGCGGCGTTAAGATAGCCCGCGGCACATGCGAGCATGACCAGCCAGAAATGTTGTGGCGCCATTCGATAGCATAGAAACATGGCTGCGGGCCAGACCCAGAAACAACCGATGCCGAAAAGGAAGGTAAGGCATGGAATCGAGTTCACTCCCAGGGCCAACGCAACGACGACCGGAAATTCAAACAAGTCGTGGGCAAAGCAGCGGTTGACGGCGATTTGGGCAAAATTTTGCGCCTCCAGGATCTTCACAAGATAAAAGGAACCATCCGCGTAGAGACAACGCGACGTGAGAATCGCGAGGACAATGAATAGCGCGAAAAACCCGCACGCGATGGGCGTTGGGTTGAATCGTCCTGCAAGTAATGGTTCGGACCGCATCATTTTGTCCCAGAGACGGTTTTGCCGGGTCAATTTGGGGCAAATCCAGCTATTTTAATGCCATGTTGTGGATTTTGAGAAACGTTGAGTTGGGTGGGGGCTGCGGACCGGTGAATATTTAGGTGCAACGTTGTCCTGACGGCTGACCACTTGTTGCGCCGCTGCACGCGGCGCTACACGGCGCAGCGCGCCGTGTTCCACCACGTTCGGTTCCTGGAAAGCAGGTTTGGAAACCTGCGCTACATCAACGGGCAATCAGATGAACGTGCTGGGCCTTTACCTGGGCTGTGACGCGGTCGCCGGGCGCGAGATTCATGTCTTCGCAGGATTGCCTGGTTAGAAGGGCGGTCAGCGGGAAGCCACAATCCAATTCCACACGCATCAACCGGCCGTCGTGACTCAGCGAATGGATTGTGCCTGGCAGATGATTGCGCGCGCTGTTCGAAACGCCGGCGCCTTTGAGAATGACGACGTTTTCCGCGCGGATGCAGGCGTAGACGTCATGCGCCCCGGGCGGAAGGCCATGGTCCACGGCTGCAAGCATCGCCGGGCCCACCGCGACTGTGGCCAGCCCGTTTTCAACGTGCTCGATGGTTCCTTTCAATACAGTTTCGACCGCAAGCGCGCCGGCAACATCCGGGCTGGCCGGGCGATTGAACAATTCCTGGACCGGCCCGGATTGCGCCACCTTGCCGTTGACCAATACAACCATTTCATCCGCCAGCGCCAGGGTTTCGAATCTGTCGTGGGTCACGTAGAGCATCGGCACCCGGAACTCGTCCCGGATGCGCGCCAGATAGGGAATGATGCGCGCCCGCAGGGGCAGATCCAGGCTGGCCAACGGTTCATCCAGCAGCAGAAGCCGTGGCGACGACAGCAACGCCCGGGCAATGGCCACGCGCTGCTTTTCCCCGCCCGAAAGGTCTGTGATTCGCCGCTCAACCAGGGATCGAATTTCGAGGACTTCGACCACGCGGTCCAGCGTCAATGATGGATTTGCCCCGTCGCCGGATTTTTGGCCGTATAGAAGATTTTGCCGCACGGAGAGATGCGGAAACAATGCCAGGTCCTGCGGCACGTAACCGATGCCACGACGGCGGCTTGGCACGAAGATGCGCTGCGAAGTGTCCATCAGGATTCGATCATCCATTTGAATAAATGCCGATTGGGCGGGTCGCAGGCCAGCTACAAGGTCGAGCAGCGTCGTTTTTCCCGCGCCCGACGGTCCAAAAATGGCGGTCACGCGGCCGCGAATTTCAACGTCCACTTCCAGCGTAAAAGACGCCAGCGGCACGGAAATATTTTTGAGCAGGAGGGCCATTCAGGATTTTCTTCGCCGGATGACCCATTCGCCGGCCCAGACAGCGATAAAGGCGAGCACGGTTGATACACCGAGCAGGCGATATGCTTCAGTGTCCTGAAAATCCTGCACCGACTCAAAAATGGCGAGGGAAATCGTCGTCGTCTTGCCGGGAATATTACCCGCCACCATGACCGTCGCGCCAAATTCGCCCAAAGCCCGGGCGTAAGCCAGCAGCATTCCACTCACGATACCGCGAAACGCCAGCGGCACGGAAATCGTGAAGAACACCCGCAAATCTCCCGCGCCGAGCGTGCGCGCGATTTGCTCGAGCCGGGGATTGACACCTTCAAACGCCGTCCGCACCGAACGCACGAGCAATGGAAACGACATAACGGCCAGCGCCAGCAAGACGGCGCGCCACGTGAAAATAATTCTAAAGCCCAGATGCTTGTGGACAAATCCTCCAATACCGTTATTGCCAAAAAAAGTCAGCAGGAGAAGACCGGTTGCCACGGGCGGCATCACCAGCGGGAGCGTAATGACCGTTTCAAACAGCGTCTTTCCCGGCCAATCATGCCGCGCGAGCAGCCAGGCCGCGCCCAGGCCAAATGGCAGAATGACGATCGTGCTCAATGCCGCAACCCACGCAGTGAACCCGATAATCTGCCATTCTTCAGCGCTCATTGAACGTCGAAGCCATATCGTTCAAACACCCGCGCCGCTTTTTGGGACTCGATATATTCAAGAAATCGTTTCGCTTCTTCCGGATGTTCCGATGTTTTGGTCATAGCCACAGGATAACGGATAGCCGGGCCGTCCGCCCGCGGAACTTCATACACAATTTTTACGCTTTTGGAAATGGCGGCATCCGTTTTATAGACCACCCCCGCATCCACGTTGCCGGACGCCACGGCAGCAAGCGCGGCGCGCACATTTTCCGCCGGCACAACTTTGGGCTTAACAGCGTCCCAAACGTGATATCGTTCGAGCCATTGTTTGGCATACACGCCCGCGGGAACGGCTTTGGGATCGGCCAACGCGATTTGCTTCACGCCGTCGCCGGCAAGATCGGTCGCGGATTGAATTTGCAGCGCGCTGTCCGCCGGAGCGACAACGACCAGGGTGTTGCGCAGCCGGTCCAAACGAGTCGCCGGATCAATCAATCCGCGTTCGGCCAGGCGGTCCATTTGCGTCTCATCGGCGGAAAAGAAAATGTCCGCCGGCGCGCCCGCCTCAATCTGGCGCGCCAGGGTGCTCGAGGCCTCGAAGTTAAAGACGACCGACCGTCCGGTCTCCTTTTGATAATCGTGGGCGATGCTTTTGAGACTATCGGTGAGGCTCGCCGCGGCGAAGACGGTCACATCCGCCCGAGCGGCAACCGTTGCGGCCGTAACGCATGCCATTGCCAGGATTTGAAAGAAGCGCTTCATATCATCGATGTTCAATTTCCCACTATGTAATACGCCGGCGCCGTTGCGTCCAGCGAATTTAGTTCATTTATATTTGACAAAATATATCGATTCGGGTGAAATGCGCCGCGATCAGGTAGCATCCAAACACTGTTCCTGGCAGGGACATCGCGCTGCGATGTCCCCGCCCGCGCAGAGCGGGCGGAACATGCGTGGAATGATGTCCGATTCCGCTTGTTGCGCCGCTGCACGCGGCGCTGGACGCCGCAGCGCAGCGTCCCTACCAAGAACAATGTCAGGACGCGACCCCGCGACCAACAGGCTGCCTTTGGAGGCTCTGTCAAACGATTGAAAATAAAAAATAATTATGCGAAGCAAAGCGCGTTTATGTCTGTCTGTTCAAGCTTTCTATTCCAAAATTCGCCTGGCCGCGCTGTTATCGGGTCTGCTTGCCGGTTTTGTCGCTGCGCCCTGTCGCGCCGGTTATACGGATTTTACTTCTACGGGAAATCCCGTCGTTGACTATTTTGTAAATTGGTTCCCGCGCGCCACGCGAATTCAGTCCGAGCAGCCGCACTGGATCACGCCTCTGGTCACGGTGACGCCCCGCTTGGAGCAAGAGCTTCGTTATGATCAATCCTGGACGACGATGAATGCGGCGCGTTATCCGCAGTTGGACAACTACGGCACATCGAAGGGAGTGGAATTGATTCCGTTTAATCCGGTGGAAGTGATCATCGGCATACCGGCCTATGAAGCGGAACAAGACCACCCCTCCAAATACGGGTGGGCCGATGAGACGTTTCTCATCAAAGGCCGGATTCTTTCCGGGAACGAAGAAAACGGGAATTACATTCTCACGGCGTTCTTTGGCTTGTCCGTGCCCAGCGGCAGCGACGTTTATTCGTCTCATCACTTTGGCTTTACGCCGACGATCGCCGGCGGCAAAGGCTGGGGAGATTTTTCGATTCAAAGCACCCTGGGGTTTTCCATCCCCGATAACGGTTTCGTGCATACCGGCGCGGGAAACTCGCTCGTTTGGAATACGGCGTTCCAATATCGCGTTAAAAAATACTTTTGGCCGGAAGTGGAAGCGAACTACACCTGGTGGCCAACCGGCGAACATCAGGGGCTCAATCAACTGCTGATTACGCCCGGATTGGTGATTGGACGCATTCCTATCTACGGTCGTGTGGGAATGACCTTCGGCCTCGGGTGCCAATTTCCTGTGACCGACCAGGGCACGATTCACCGCAATGTGATCCTGTCAGGACGGATTCCGTTTTGAGGAAGGTGCTCAAGTTTGGTGTCCATGCTTTAGCGTGTCCCCATTTGACGCGGTCGGGTAAAGGGACGGAAGGGACGCAAACGACGAAAGGATTATGCGGGTCGCGTGCGGCGGGACGGCCTTAATCGGGCAGAAGCCGGAGCACGCTAAAGCGTGGACACCAAGCACGGGGTTTTAGCAAATTTAGCGACAATCAGTTGCGTTCGGCTGGATTTTCTGCGAAAATTCAGCGGTCGGCGCGATGCAAATCTATCCCAAACATTACTGCGGCGTTTTTGGCATTTTTGGCCATCCAAACGCCGCCGAACTGGCGTATTACGGACTTTATGCGCTTCAACACCGGGGCCAGGAGAGCGCCGGCATCGTGACCAGCGACGGGCGGAATTTTCGCGCCCATCGCGGCATGGGCCTTGTGCCGCAAGTATTTAACGGTGATATCCTGCATCAGCTTGTTGGCAACATTGCCGTGGGCCACACCCGGTATTCGACGACCGGCGCCTCTCAATTAAAGAATGCCCAGCCCCTCACGGTGGATTGCGCCCGGGGCCAAATCGCCATTGCCCATAATGGGAACCTGACCAACGCCGCGCAATTGCGGGACGAACTCGAACGCCGCGGCTCGATTTTTCAAACCACCGTTGACAGCGAAATCATTCTGCATTTGCTCGCCCAACCCGACGCCAACGGCAGCAAAAATCCATTCGTCACGGCCCTTCGCAAACTCGAAGGCGCGTATTCACTCGCCATGATGACGGAGAAGGAATTGATTGGCGCGCGCGACCCTTTCGGCTTTCGCCCGCTGTGCATTGGCAAACTTGGGGACGCGTATGTGCTATCGAGCGAGACCTGCGCCCTGGACCTCATTCACGCCAAATTCATTCGCGACGTCGAGCCCGGCGAACTGGTGATCATAAACGAACACGGCCTCCAGAGCATCCAGGCGTTTCCCGAGCATCATCGCCGCGCCTTTTGCATTTTTGAATACGTCTATTTTGCCCGCCCGGACAGCACCATCTCCAACCGCAACGTGTATAAAGTCCGCGTGGAAATGGGACGCCAACTGGCGCGCGAATTTCCTATTGAAGCCGATGTCGTGGTCCCGGTGCCGGACAGCGGCAATTGCGCCGCGCTGGGCTACTCGCTCGAAGCCGAAATTCCGTACGAAATGGCATTCGTCCGCAATCACTATGTAGGCCGGAGCTTCCTGCAGCCGTCGCAACTTATCCGCGATTTTAACGTGCGGGTCAAACTGAACCTGATTACCGAACTGGTGAAGGACAAGCGCGTGATTGTGGTGGACGATTCCATCGTGCGAGGCACGACCTGCAAGGCGCGGGTCAACAATCTCAAGGAAGCCGGCGCGAGGGAAGTCCACGTGCTTGTCAGTTGTCCGCCGCACATGAATCCCTGCGTGTACGGAATTGATTTTCCCGACCGCAGCAAATTGATGGCTGCCAATCATTCCGTTGAGGAAATCCGAAAATATCTCAACGCTGATTCCTTGAACTATCTGTCACAGAACGGCCTGGTGACCGCGACCGCCCTGCCTCAGAGTTCGTTTTGCATGGCGTGTTACGACGGCAATTATCCGGTGCCATTCGACCCGGCAGTGGACAAGCATATTATCGAGCGCCGGAATGGGCGCGTGGGCAGCCTTACCGAAACGCTGGCGCAGGAACGGGCGCAAATTAAGTTGTTGTAAGGGTGAGACGGTCGATACAGGGACCATGAACCCGCTGGTTGCGCCGCTGCACGCGGCGCTACACGGCGCAGCGCGCCGTGTTCTACCACGTCATGGTTCATGGGGAGGGGTAGAAAAGACCTTCTAATTTTCTCACTTGCCGTTTTACGCTTTTGGTTATACTGACGGCGTGAAAGCGGCTATTTTCCACGGGAAAGGAAACATTCGCATTGAAGACGTTACGCCACCAGTCCTTAAGCCGGGCGAAGTGCGCGTTCAAATTGCCGTTGCGCTGACCTGCGGAACGGACCTTAAGGTTCTCAAGCGCGGCTACCATGCTAAAATGCTGACGCCGCCTTCGCCCTTTGGGCACGAACTGGCGGGAACGATTTGCGAAATTGCGGATTCAGCCGGCAAACCTTCATCCTGGAATACAGGCGATCGCGTGGTGGTGGCCAATTCAGCTCCTTGCGGCGACTGTTTCTTTTGCCGGAATCGCCAGGAAAATTTGTGCGACGACCTGATGTTTTTGAATGGCGCCTATGCCGAGACCATTGCCGTTCCGTCACGATTCGTGAAAAAAAACATGGTGCGGCTTAGGCCGGAAACTCCGTTTGAAGATGCAGCCCTGGCTGAGCCGCTGGCTTGCGTGGTCCAGGGCGTTGAAGATCTTAAATTGAAGGAAGGACAAACGGTCCTTGTCCTGGGCGCTGGACCGATTGGTTTGATGTTTGTCGCCCTGGCCAAACATCTTGGCTGCAGCGTGAGCGTGGCCGGTCGTGGCGCCAACCGTTTGCGCGCGGCGACGCGACTGGGAGCGGACCGCGTTTTTGACGCCGGGAAGGAAGGAAACATTGTCCAGGCAGTTGGCAACGCTTATACCCCAAGGGAATTCGACGTGGTCGTCGAGGCGATCGGCAAGCCGGAAACCTGGGCAGCGGCGATTCGGCTCGTTCGCAAGGGCGGATCGGTGAACTTTTTCGGCGGTTGCCCCGGCGGTACGACGGTCTCACTCGATACGCATATCATTCACTATTCCAGCCTGAAAATGTTCGCCAGTTTTCATCATACCCCCAGGACTTTTCGACGGGCGCTGGAGTTTATTGAAGCCGGCGTGGTCCGCGCGCGGGACTTTGTGGATGGCGAATGGCCACTCACAAAACTGCCGGAACTCTTCCAGCAAATGACGGCGGGGAATCGGGCGATTAAGACGCTCGTTCGGGTGGCACAATAACTGACGCTTCTTACAACAGGCCAAAACAAAAACCCTGACCTTTCCATGTCCGTGGTGGTGGAACACGGCGCTCTTCGCAAGTGGCGCTGCCACCGCCGTGTAGCGCCGCGCGCAGCGGCGCAACAAGCGGGTTCATCGCGCCAATGTATGCGAAAATCGAAAGGGACCTCCTCGAAGCAGTAATTGCCGTTTGAATGTCCAACGACGCCCGAAAGCGGTGTCGGTGGCAGCGCCACTTGCGAGCGTTGACTTGCCACCGCACTCCAAGACGGCAAGCGCGCGCGGCAGACTGGCGTTACTTCGTGATGAATGTGGTGATGACCTGGTGCATTTTTTTCAAGTCCGGCAGGTTGATATACATCATGTGCCCGGCGTCAAATTGGACGTAGGTAATATTCGTGCGATAGTTGCCGTCCAAAGACATGTGGTTCAGCGCATAGTGCATGGTGTCTATCGGGCAAACCAGGTCGCATCGGCCTCCCAGCACCAGCACGCGCATGTAGGGGTTTTGGTTCATAGTGCCGGCCAGTCTTTGGGCGGCATTCGGATAATTGTCCGGCGCGCCATAATTCCACGGCTGCACGCCTGCGAGCAATTCGTAGGGCAAATCATCCTTGAATTTCAATTCGTCGCGCACGTACTGATTCATCACCGCCGCAAAAGGACCGTACACCGCGGCATCCGAGGGATCAAAATCCGGAAATTCCGAGGCCGGGTCATCGTCGCGGCCGGTGATGCGCGAATCGTACGCGCCCAAAATCAGCCCCTGATCGTGCAACAATTGTTTGCGGAAGATGCCGGGGTCGATGCGCAGGTTGCTATCGATGATGACGTTTGTTTTTAAACCGGTCAACCGTGCCAGTTCCGCCACAACCCGCTCCTTTTCATCGGCGGACAGCGCATCGCCCTGCTGCAATGCCGCGGCGTACTCGCCCCGGGCAAACTGGCGGGATTCCGCCAGCGCCGCATCCAGGTCATTTTGGAGATCCGGGGGCAATTTCTTGTGGAAATGCGCCGCGGCCGTGTACGCCGGCAGGTAGAGGGGATACGGAATGTCATTGCCGGGATCGTCGGCGATGGTTTGAAAATTTAAAACGCCCGAAACCAGGATCAAGCCATTGAGATACATTCCGTAGCGGTCGCGCAAATGGTCTGCCAGTCCAGCGGCGCGGAAAACGCCGTAGCTTTCGCCGCACAGGAACTTTGGCGAAAGCCATCGGTCATGCCGGGTGGTCCACAAACGGATAAAACCTCCGACAGAATCCAGGTCCGCGGTATCGCCGAAAAAGTCTTCCGGTTTTTGGTCTTTCACTGCGCGGCTGAATCCGGTTGCAACCGGGTCAATGAAAACCAAATCGCTCGCGTTCAGGATGGAATATTTATTGTCTTCCATCTGAAACGGCGGCGGAGGCAGGGTGCCATTTTCGTTCATTTTCACGCGCCGCGGCCCAAGCGCGCCCAGGTGCAGCCAAACCGAGGATGAGCCCGGACCGCCATTGAAGCAAAACGTCACCGGCCGTGTTGACTTGTCAAAATCCCCCAGCCGTGTGTAAGCGACATAAAAAACGGATGCGATGGTATTGCCGTCCTTTTTGAGTATCGGCAGCATTCCCGTTTCGGCCACGTATTTGACCCGCTCACCGTCGATAGTGACCGTATTGGTGGTGAGCACCGGCGCGTTCGTTGCGTCCGGAATAACCACGGGAACGTCTTTTGGCGCGGCTGCGCCGTTGGTATCTTCGTCGCCCTGCCCGGATTTTGGGGCTGCAACTACCAATTCCGCCACCAGAGCCAGAGTCAAAATCAGAAAAATCTTTTTCATTTTGATTTGCTTGGCAGAATGCCGATTGGGTGAACTAAAGGCAAATGGAAACCAGAAATTTACGATTTACGAGTGGCAGCGCCACCTGCCGTTATGATTTACGCGAGGGGCGTGGATTCGGGGCGGTTAGTGAGTTTATTGGCCCCTGGCGATGGCGTTCATTTTCTTTTTGAACTGTGCTGCAGTTGTTGGTTCGGCCGGTTCGCGCAAAACTTCCCGAATCCGCTCTTCGAGCCAACGCGGAGGTGTTTGCGGTCGGGCCAGGCCGCGAAGTTCGATTTACATCTTTCTTTTTTGGCATATCGGGTTCAAGTGGCTACGGCAATCGCCTCTCCCATCTCTTTTGTCCCAATTTTCCGCATGCCGGTTTCGTTGGGATTGAAGATGTCTCCGGTGCGGTTGCCGGCTTCAATCGCCTTGCCCACAGCGTTTTCGATGGCTGCCGCCGCCTCATTCAACCCAAAACTGTGCCGCAGCATCAGGGCGGCTGACAGGATTTGAGCGATCGGATTCGCCAGGTTCTTCCCGGCAATATCCGGCGCCGTGCCGCCCGCCGGTTCATAAAAACCGAACACCTTGTCGCCGCTGGCTGCGCCCAGGCTTGCGCTGGGCAACATCCCAAGCGAGCCGCCCAGGGCGGCCGCTTCATCGCTCAATATGTCGCCGAACATGTTTTCGCACAGCATCACGTCGAATTGCGTCGGCCGCAGGACCAGTTGCATCGCCGCGTTATCCACAAATTGGTGCTCCAACTGGATGTCCGGATAATGTTTGCCGACTCGCGTGACCGTGTCCCGCCAAAGAATGCCGTTTTCCAGCACATTCGCTTTATCAATGCTCGTCACTTTTTTCCGACGCAACTGTGCCGCCCGGAATGCAACATTCGCGATGCGCTCAATCTCCTGCGAGGTATAAAGCATCGTGTCAATCGCTCGAAAATTACCGCCGCCAATGTCCTCAGTCTTCTTTGGCTGGCCGAAATACATCCCGCCCGTCAATTCGCGCACGACCAGGATATCAATGCCGCCGCCCTGCCGCTCTTTCGCCAGCGGACAGGCATGGGCGAGCGCATTGGGCAATTTCACCGGACGTAGATTGGCAAACAGGCCGAATTCCTTGCGGATGCGCAGAAGCGCCGCGCGTTCCGGGCGCTCTTCCTTGGGAATCGTCGGGTCCCGGTCCGGCAGGCCCACCGAGCCAAAGAGAATGGCGTCCGAACTTTTGCAAAGAGCCAGGGTCGCATCCGGGAGTGCCTTGCCGGCTGCGTCAATGCCGGCCCAGCCAACCGGGGCTTCGGTGATAGTGCAGTTGAAATTGAATTTTTTTTCCGCCGCGCGAATGACTTTGATTGCCTCGCGCATGACTTCCGGGCCGATGCCGTCTCCGGCGAGCGCCGCTACTTTGAACGTATTCATTTGAAGCGGCAGATTGTAATGAATGAATTGCTGAAAATGAAGAATGAATAATGAAGGATGGCGGAAGCCGTTCCTCATTTTGTCGGCGCCAACGGCGCTTTCCATACCAGCCTGGGGCAACGCCCCAGGGAATGGGTCACCAAACACCCCTAAGGGCTGAAGGCCCGTTTCATCGATCCGAGACCGAGCCGGCGCACGGGGTCAATTTTCCATTTATAGACCGCGCCGTTGGCGCTTATTTCCTGGCCGATCAGAACCTGGGGCGCTGCCCCAGGCTGGTATAGGTCGGGCCGTTGGCCCATAATTTCGCCGATGCTTTTGCCTTACAAAGTCGCCGCGACAGCTTGCAGATAATGATAAAACGCTGAAGCTTTATTTCGTCTCTGGCTTATAACCTTGCCATAGCCACTCCAGAGCTTCCGGCAGGGTTTGTTGTTTCACTCGACGGTCCACATGCCCGGCGTTGCGGGCAAAGACGAATTGGTACTGGTATCCCTTCGAGGCCAGAACTTTTGCCATACGTTCATTCGCCACCACCCAATCATGCATTCCGTCGCGCATGGCGTTCGGGTTCCACAAGTCGCGGTCCCCCACTTCCAGCCAGATGCGGATCGGTTTGGCCGGGTTCTCCGGAATAAGATGCTCATGAAATTCCCAGGCACCGTGCGGTGTCTGGGGGTTGGGCGGCCACTGCTGGTTCACGTATGTGCCTGAGTACGTCAATACGCGGTGATACCAATCCGGATGATACCACGCCATGATGAGGGCGCACGAGCCGCCCGAACTGCCGCCCATGGTCGCGCGGCCGTCGGGGTCCTTCGTCAGCGTTACATGGCATTTCGCCTCCACCAGCGGCAGCACCTCCTGCTGGACAAACTCCGCATAGCGCCCCGACATCGTGTCGTATTCCAGCCCACGTTCGCTTCCCTGGGCGTCACCGCCGCCCTTGCCGATGGAAATGGCGACCATCGGCGGGACCTTTTTCTCCGCAATCAAGTTGTTAAGAACTGTGAATAGCAATGGGTCCGGCCCATCTGCCCCAACGATAAATGGCGCGGGCGTGCCAGGGGTGTATTGCGCCGGTACATACGCGGCCACACGCCGCGTATAGTGCGCGGGATGGCTCGTAGTAACAATCAGGCTGGCCGGGTCACTCGGGTCCGGCGCGCCGAATGTCCCCGGCGCGCGCGCGATGCCCGGATAAATTTTGCTGTCTGCCGAACTCATCGTGAACTGATACACCGTCCCTTGCGGAATATTCGCCGCGGGCATCGCCTCCAACGCCGGGCGATGCGTAGGTCCGATGATAAAATTTCCGTTCACATCCACGGGCGGCACTGTGCCGTCGGGCAATTCGGTCGCGGTGACATAACCCGGCGTATGCGGGTCGCGCGTGGGTGGTGTGGGACGAACATGATGGCTGGGGCTCACTTGCGCCTGTGCGTCATTCAGACAGAGGAACACGGCGCAAAGGGTGATGATAACTTCATTTTTAAGTGGTTTCATAGCGGCCGCAATACATCAAACACGAGCGGGGTTAATTTTCCATTTATAGACCGCGCCGTTGGCGCTTGTTCCCTGACTGATCAGAACCTGGGGCGCTGCCCCAGGCTGGTATAAGTCGGGCCGTTGGCCCATAATTTCGCCGATGGTTTTGCCTTACAAAGTGGCCACAACGTTTTGTAGATAATAACTAACATTGGAATGCAGGTCAAATCTCCTCAATTATCGACACTGTCCTAATTTAGGGGATTAAGGCAATCGCCTGTAAACCGAGCCAGCCAGCGATTTGATAATATCCACACAGTCCTTTGGCTCTAATTCGTCGTTGTTAGCCACCGCCTCTATAATTGCTTTCAAAGCCCAAATCGGTATTTCGCTTGAACCGTGAGGACTGAATTTTCCATTTGGGTGATAATTTCTCCTTACTGACATTTCAGACGGGTCCCAAGTGGACTGTCCGATTTCTATTGAATGGTCGGGGTCGAGCACTACGGTTTTTTTGGGGTCGGGAATCATTTTTTTCCTTTCATGTCTTTTATGATTTGAAATTGCACGGCCTTCAAACGCCGCTGATAATAACCGGTGCCGGAATACCGGTCAAATTCCCATGATATTGGACGGTTTTCAGAGATTTCCATTAGTCAAATCTCGTTCCCTTGCAGGAAAACGGTCAGGCGCAACGCCAGCCCCCCTTAACGTGAACGCTTTTGCAGTGATTTATCGTTTTGAATTACGGTTTGAAAACGATAAATGAGGGGGGCTTGCAGCACCCAAAGCGAGCAGTCGCTTTGGCCTCAACCGTTTTCCCTATGGAATTGGTGCTCTTTTGAGTAGTTGGACGGCGGTAGCGAGCCAAATGGCAAAAAATCTAAGAGACCCATTGGTGTTCTCCGCCTTTGGAACACTTGCCAACGAGCGGATGGGAATTGCTTGAGACGCCACTGCCACACTTAATGCACTTGTATTTGGTTGCCATGTTGTGACTTGGTCGTGGTTACAGCCGGCTGTTGACTAACCTGCTCTCTTCCATCCAAAATCAAGCGTAAATTTTGCCTTCCTCGGTACGACGACGGGTTTATTTTCTTTTCAAGTTCTCCGCCTCCTTTATCAAACGCCAAAGCGGGACGGAAAGGCCCCTGGCGATGCTGTCGGCCACCGTAAGGCTTGGGATACGTTCACCCCGCTCAACAAGAGAAACCATTTTTGAGGACAAATCGGCTTTTTCCGCCAGCCGCTCTTGCGACAGGTTGATTTGTTTTCGGCGCTCTCTGACTGCTTGCGCAAAACAATCGGCCAAATCCTTCTTTGCCATCCAGCCAAAATGCCAATTTTAGGAACAATCGTTCTAGGAACAGTTGTTCCAATTTGTGAGGCGGGATTTTGCTTGACTGGCAATCCGGCGGTGCCAGAGTGTTGTCGCTCTTAATACAGGCCAAATTGACAATGGAAAGAAACCCAGCATGAAATTCAAAAAACTGAATCAAATCGGTATGGCTCTTACAATGGCTGTGCTTTTCGGATGCTCAAAGCAAGACAGTCAGCCCGTGACCGAGACATCGAATCAAAGTCAAGCGGTGCCAACAGCATCAGAGCCGACTCCAGCGCCAAATCAAGAGGCGTCTTCACCGCAGCCCGATGCGTCAAGTCAACAGCCATCTATCAGCCTCTCCTGCCTATACTCGATGCCACTGGGTGCCAACGGAACATGGTTGGTTTCTGAATACACGAATACTGGAAACGTTGGAATCCTAGCGTTTAAGGGAAAGTGGACGCTGGTTGACGACCTCGGTGATTCGCAGGGGGAACAAGAGGACAAATATACCAGCGACACGCCTTTTGCGGCGGGAGGAACAAACTCACCTCTTGTCGCCCACGTAATAGCGCCGGGAGAGACGATTGAAATCATAGACCAAGTGATTCACGGGGACGGCGGAGATGAGCAGACAATTTCTGCCACCACGAAGGCAAACTTTGCCGCAATGGTTGCGGGTTTTGGGGTCACAAACATAGATGACTTACGTGGCGATAGAAAATTTACATTCGAGATTGAAAAGATTGTTCCTAAATAATTTCTGAGCCGTAGTGGCCACCGTGCCAATGCATCCTCGGGTTTCACTGTGAGGGTGGAAGCATCCGTAATCGCTGGTCGCCCTTTCCAACAACCCGACCTTCCCTCGTTATTGTGATGTCGTTTGCAGGGATGTAGCGGGCGACCAATTTTGAATGGCCGTCCATCAGCCATTCGCCATTGACGATGCCGATAATCCGGCCTTCACGATTTTTGATGTATTCCATTTTCATACGCCTTGAATTTTCAAAATGTTTCTGACCGTGGCCGGATGCCAATTCCTACCGTTGCGGGTCGGGATGCCACGCCGGTTGAGACATGGACAAATTCCTTGAAGGGTGAAACGAAGCTATTTATTTTCTGCGATTTTGAGAATGGCCAACGTTATGAGAATTAAAATGACGAGACCGATGCCGCAATACAGGAGGAGTTGCGGGAATTTATTTAAGAGCTTTTGGGCGATTTCTTCGGCCTTTGATTCCGGCGACGACCCGTCAGGGTCATCGTCTGACCGGCGTTTCATGTAATCTCTGTCGCGAATGCCCATACGAGAAAGTCTGGGCACGAACGCGCCGAAATCAATGCGGAAGTTTGAAACCGTGAAATCACAATTTGTGATTTCAAGGTTTCGAGGCCTGCCGATGCCGGGCCCACGTCGGCGCCAACGGCGCTTTCCATACCAGCCTGGGGCAACGCCCCAGGGACAAAACGCCAAATACCCCTAACCCGGATATTTCATAAAGGGATTAACCAAAGAAGCGGCTGGAGCGTCCATAGGCTTGATTTCACTAAGCCAAATGAAAACGCCACACGCCGCTTCTTCGACAACAGACTGTAGAGAACAGCC
>Ga0335075_10008059_pt1 | contig 16188 bp, 15 predicted proteins | sample Lox_Sample_24_FD_206723 | JGI IMG/M metagenome (GOLD analysis project Ga0335075, IMG submission 206723) | Soil microbial communities from Loxahatchee National Wildlife Refuge, Florida, United States - Lox_Sample_2.4 | ecosystem: Environmental > Terrestrial > Soil > Wetlands | place: USA... | reverse complement strand
CCCTGGCCCTTGCGCGGAATGTAGTAGATGGTGTGGCCCGCGGTGTCCAGGTACCACTGGCCGGGCTGAGCCAGCAGTTCGTAGGCGTTGTCGACGTAGGCGGGGACCTCGCCGTTGCCGAGGCTTGCCGGTCCGACCAGGTTGGCGGTCTCGGACGACCCGGGGTACCCGACCCGCATGGTCGAGTTGTCCCAGCACGGCTCGGCCATCGTGATCGTCGTCCCGGAAATCGAGGCAACCGGGCACCGCGGCTCGGTCCAGGCACCCAGCCCGCCGGTGCTCAGCGACCAGTAGCCCTCGCCGCCGGTGTAGACGAACTCGACCTGACTCGGATTGCGCCAGTCATCCATGACCGCGGAGGACGCGGTGTAGCCGGTGGCGGTTGGCGTGAGCTTGACGGGCAGCGGGCCGCTGGCCACGTCGGCCCGCACCCCGTCGACGTACAGCTGGCGGGTCTGCAGCCCGGCCGGCGCGGGAGCCGCCCAGATGTCCTTGGCCGGATCGGACAGGCGCCAGCCGGTGATCCGCGTGGCGCCGCTGAGCACCGGGCGGGCGCCGGGAGCCGCCGTCCACACAACGTCGTAGCCGTTCGTCCCTGAGTCCTGGGCGCCGAACGCGAGCGGCTGGGAGAGCCGGTAGGTGCCAGATGCCAGTTCCACGGTGATGTCGCCGGTCATGTTCCCGTCCAGCGACCGGACAACCTGCTGCGCCCGCGCCAGCGTGCGCACCGCCTGGCCCAGGCTGGTGCCCGAGTCGGAGTCGTCGCCGTGCGGTGACACATAGATCGTCGTGCCTGCCGCCCGGCTCCCGGCCGCGCTGGCAGCGACCGGCGCGCCGATGACCAGCGCGAAGGCCGCTAGACCGGCCGATCCGAGCGTGAACAGATGCCGCAATCGAGACATCTCGTCGCCTTCCGCGCCTTACATCGGATGTTTAGCCCAGACCATAGAACCTCTGGCACCAAAGTCAAGTGTTTTTGAGCAGAAAGTTTGATTTTTGATGATGTCAGATCCGATGTCTGGAACCATTGCAGCATCGGTACTGCCGCGATCGCGGCGGCGGCACGGTGGACTGTTGCCTCGTGCGCCAGTCCGTATCCCGCAGTAGCTCTCCCAGTTGCTGATTCTGCGCGGTCAAGGTGGCTGTGCAGTCCACGGATCCTGCTTCCTGGTTACAGGGCGCGGCGCCCTCAGGGGAACCACGCGTCCGTTCGGGCTGATGTCCTTGATTTTCCGAACGGGCGCGGGCGACTGCCACAGCGACCGGTGACCCGCCGGGGCGTCGCCTTTCCCTGCGGTCTTACCGGTGAATTTCGCGCATTCCCCGCGGCGGCAGCTGACCGGGTTTCAGCCGGTGCGGTGGCGGGTGAGCTGGGCGTCGAGCGTGCCCTCGGCCGAGCGGCCGTGGGCGTTCAGCACCGCTGGTATCTGGCTTCGCCCGGTGAGGTTGAGCTTCTGGTAGACGTGGGCGAGGTGCGTCTCGACCGTCTTGACGGTGATGAACAGCGCCTGAGCGATGTCGCGGTTGCCCATTCCCGCGGCGGCCATCGCGGCGATCCGCTGCTCCGAGGCGGTTAGCGCGTCGATGCCGCTGGCCTGCGGCCGGCTGACGCGGGCACCGGTCGCCTTCAGCTCCTGAGCGGCACGGTCCCGCAGCGGTCGTGCGTGCGCGTCGCGGGCGATCTGGAACGCGACATTAAGCGGCGCACGAGCGTCCGTGCGGCGGTTCGCGCGCCGCAGCGCGGCACCGTAGTCGCACAGCGCGGCCGCGTACTCCAGGCGCGACTGTGAACGCGCGAGCTCCTCGGTCGCGTCGCGCAGCAGGCCGAGCTGCGCATCACCCCGCTCCAGCAGCGAGGCGGCGTGCAGCGTCATGCCGATGGCGCGATGAGTACCGAGCGCCCGCGCGAGCGGCAGCTCCTCGGCGATCAGCGCCCGGGCGGCGCCGAGGTCTCCGAGCCCGATCAGCGCGCGCGCCCACAGCGAGCGGAACGGAAGCGGCCCGACCGTCGGCCGGCGCCACGACGCCAGCCCGTCACTTGACGCCCTGAGCGTTTGGTAGCGCTCAAGGTCGCTGGCCGCCGATTGGTAGTCCCCGCGGGCGAGGTGCAAGCCGGCGCGGGTCGCGACGACCAGGTATGTGATGAGGTTCGGCGGGTCGTCGTCGGGGATCACGCTCAGCGCCGAGGAAGCTTCGGCGAGCCGTCCCTGCGCGGTCAGCGAGCCCGCCAGCCACACCCGCGCGATGGCGATGCCCGGCTCGTACGGGAGGTGGTCAACGCTGTCCAGGGCAGCGTCCGCGTCCGCCTCAGCCTCGGCAAGCCGGCCCATCGCCAGGTTCGCGTACGCGCGCCATCCCGATGCCCGGACGAACCCGGTGAGCGAGGAGGACGCGCGCGCCCTCGCGAGCGCCAGCGTCATGACCACCGCCACGCGTTCGAGCTCGTCGCAGAAAGACATCGCCGCGATCGCCAGGTAGAAGGGCAGGGCCGCCGGCCCCTCGGCGGACAGCACCTCGTCGGTCGCGAGCGCCCGGTCGGCTACCGCGATCACTTCGGCGGCGGCGGCGCCGCCGAGCCATTCCTCGAACGCGAGCGAGCCGAGCACCAGGCGGTCCGCGACTGTCCGCGGGGAGCCCACGGCACGGGCACTGCTCAAGCGAGCGGGCATCGACGCGGGGAAGGCCGGCGGTCCGGCCATGAGGATGCTCGCGAGCAGGTAAGCCTCCATGCGACGGGCCAGCTCGCGGTCTTCAACCGCGATTTCGTCGATCCCCTCGTCCAGCACCCTGGCTGACCGGGTGTAGTTGCCAGTGAGGACGAACGCGTCCGACAGTGCGACCCGCGCCAGCGCCCGGGTCCGCGCGTCCCGCGCGAGCGCGACCGCGCGCTGGAGATCTTCAGCTGCCGTTGGATCGCCCGCCTGCGCCTTCGCCCGGCCCAAATCGAGCAGCGGCGGCGCCGGGTCTTCCCCGTCGAGTTCCTCAAGCACCCGCCTCAGGTAGGTGACCGCTGCTTCCGGCGCGCCGGCCCCCGTCGCCCACCGCGCGGCGTCGCGCAAGATCCCGGCCGCCCCCGGATAGGCCCGTACTTCTCCCGCGACTAGGTGCGGCGCGAGTTCCCAGGGACTGGCACCACGCCGCGAGAGCGTCTGGGCGGCCGCCTGGTGCAGGCGCGCACGCTCCGGACCGCTCAGCGATCCGCGCACCGCCTCCGCGACCAGCGGGTGCACGAACGACGGCCGTTCGTCTGGGGTCACCACCCCCGCGCTAGCGAGCACTCCGATCACGTCCGCAAGCTCGGCGGCACCGAGCCCCGCCGTGCCGGCCAGGTCATCGCGGCGGGCGTGCTCACCGAGGATTGCCAGCGCCCTGGCGACCAGCCGGGCGGGCTCCCCGAGCTGTCCAAGGCGGCGCGTCACCGCCGGACGGGCCGCGATCCCGCCGATCGCCCGCACCCGTCGCGCTTCGCTCGCACGCGGGCGAACCCCCTCAGCCTTAAGCGCGCGCAGCAATTCGGCGGTCATCAGCGGATTGCCGCCCGTCGCCTCGTGGCACGCCACGCAGAACCCCGCGTCCCCCTCCTCCCCCAGTCCCTCAGAAAGCATCCCCGCGATCGCCTGTCTCGTCAGCGGCGCGGGCTGCACGACGCGTGTGAGCGGATCACCCTCAAGGGCAGCCAGCAGATCCGCGGGCAGGGGATCCGCGGTGCGGTACGCCAGCGCGAGCGTCACCGGCATCCCGCTCAGCCGCCGGACCGTGAACTCCAGGAACCGCAGCGAAGCCTCATCGCACCACGACACGTCGTCGACGCTGACCAGCAGCGGCGACCGCGCCGCCAGGTTCGACGTCAGCCAGTACAACGCATTGAGGCTCGCGAACGGCGGGTTGTCGGAGGCGGGCTCGCGGGGCTCATCCTCCAGCACCCACCGCGCACGACCGGCCGAACCGGAGAACAGCTCCCCGTCAAGGGGGTCGCCGCGGGAGACGAGCGGCCCGAACAGCTGACGGGCCACGCCATAGGGGAAGGCCTGCTCGAAAGGCGCCGCCCGGGCGGCCAGCACCCCCATCTCGCTGGCCACGGCCCGCCGCCGCGCCTCGAGCAGCAGCGCGCTCTTGCCGATCCCCGCCGGGCCGCGCAGCACCAGGACCCCGCCGTCCCCGCCCCGCGCCCGGGCAAGCACGCGGTCGATCTCGCCGAGCTCTTCCTCACGGCACCACAGCCCATGCGGCACCCCTTGACGCCCGGTGGCAATCGCCACGATGGGCCTCCATTCAAAAGGCGAGCGGCTTGACCCGGCGGTGCGAGCGTAAGAACGCCTCGCCGTGAACCTCAAGGATGTTGCCGGAAGTTGGCCGAATTACCCGCAGCACATGTCGGGGTTCATGTCGGGGTCTATGTCGGGGAGCGGCCCGGAGGCCAGCAGGCGCCGGCCAGACGAGAGTGCTTTGCATGGACGGTACCCCTGCTCCCGTCAAGCTCACGCTGGAGCTCTCCGCCGGCCCTGGTCCCATCGTCGGGCGGCTACGCCTCGACGATCGCGACGCACGCCCGTTCAGCGGCTATCTCGAGCTGATGTCGCTGCTCGAGGAGATCCGCGGCAGCGCCGTCGAGCCGACCCACCCTCGAAGACCAGACCGATGAGCAGGTACATCACCCACCTCGACCGGAGGAACACATGATCATCACCGGTAAGACAATCCTGGTGACGGGCGCCAACCGCGGCATCGGCCAGGCGCTGGTCCAAGAAGCGCTCAGCAGAGGCGCGCAGCGGGTGTACGCCGGCGCGCGCGTGCCCCTGCCCCGCCCCGACGGGCGCGTCACGCCGCTGGCCCTGGACGTGACCAGCGCGGCGCAGGTCCAGGAAGCCGCCGAGACGGTCAGCTCTCTGGACATCCTCATCAACAACGCCGGCATCGCGGACTACGACGACCTGAGCGACCGCGCGGCGCTGGAACGCCACCTCGCCGTCAACCTCTTCGGCACCCACGCCGTGACCCAGGCGTTCCTGCCGCACCTGACCCGTTCCCGCGGAGCCATCGTCAACAACCTGTCGGCCAACTCCCTCGCTCCCCTGCCGCTGATCCCGGCCTACTCGATCTCGAAGGCGGCCGCGTTCAGCATGACCCAGTCGCTGCGCGCCCTGCTGGCCGGACGGGAGGTGCGGGTCCACGCCGTCCTGACCGGGCCGGTGGACACCGACATGACCCGCAGCATCGACATCCCCAAGGCCTCCCGGCAGTCCGTCGCGCGAGCCATCTTCGACGGCATCGAGAAAGAAGAAGAGGACATCTTCCCCGACACCATGTCCCAATCCGTCGCCGAGGGCTGGCGCGACAGCCCGGTCAAGGCGCTCGAGCGTCAGCTGGCGGCTCTCGCCCAAGCGCCCGTCACGGCATAGAGGCCAGCCCGGACCGATCCGCGGCACGGCCGGAAGTCACCGGGGAACACGCGTTGATTTCGGCGCCCCGCCCGGATCTATACCGGCGAACCGTCTCCCACCGCAAGCGGACGGGCTGCACAGGTCAACCACTCGGAGAAAGAGAAGACAATGCGCGAACGCATCGAATCGACCCTCGTCCCGCTCAACCCCATGAACGATGACAACCAGGAGGGGGTGGTACCCGGCGAGACGCGCCGCTGGCGGGCCTTCTGGCTGCTCGCCACCGCGTACCTCATGACGGTCGTCGACCTGACGATCGTCAACGTGGCGCTGCCGACTATCGGCGGCAAGCTGCACTTCCCCGAGTCGGACCTGCAGTGGGTGGTGACCGCCTACGCGCTCACCTTCGGCGGGTTCCTGCTGTTCGGCGGCCGGGCCGCGGACCTGCTCGGCCGCAGGCGGCTGTTCATGGTCGGCATGGCCATCTTCACCGGGGCCTCGCTCGCCTGTGCGCTGGCCACGAGTGACACCTTCCTGATCATCATGCGCGGCATCGAGGGCCTAGGCGCCGCGGTGCTGCTGCCGGCCGCGCTGTCGATCGTGATGAACATGTTCCCCGAGGGCGCCGAGCGCAACAAGGCACTGGGCATCTGGGGTGGCATCGGCGCCGCGGGCGCCACCATCGGCGTGCTGGCCGGCGGCTCGCTCACCCGCTATGCCGGCTGGCAGTACATCTTCTACCTGAACGTCCCCATCGGCGCGACCGCCCTGCTGCTGGCCCGGCGGGTGGTGCCGGAAAGCAGGCTGGACGGTGCGCGCCGGCGTTACGACCCGCTCGGCGCCATCACCGTGACCGGCGCCCTGGTCGTCCTGGTCTACGCGATCTCGCAAGCGCCGACCGTCGGGTGGACCGCCGTCCGGACGCTCGCCCTGCTCGCGGCGTCGGCCGCCCTGCTGGCCGCGTTCCTGGTCATCGAGACCAGGGCCGAGGCGCCGGTGCTGCCGCTGCGCCTGTTCCGGCTGCGGACCCTCACCGGGTCCAACGCGGTCGGTTTCCTGCTCGGGGCCAGCTTCTTCGCGTTCATCTTCATCGGCACCCTGTACATGCAGCAGGTGCTCGGCTACTCCGCCCTGCAGACCGGTCTCGCCTGGCTAGCCACATCATTGACCGGCGTGGTGCTCGCCGGGCCGGCCCAGATGCTTGTCACCCGGGCTTCGGCCAAGCTGGTTATGGCGGCCGGGATGCTCCTGGTCGGATCCGGGGTCCTGTGGGCGACCCAGGTCTCCGCGCATGGGGACTTCTGGTCGGACCTCGCCGGGCCCTTGTTCCTGGCCGGCGGCTGTACCTGGGCATTCATCCCGGTGTCGATCGGGGCGCTGGCCGGCGTCACAGAACGCGATGCTGGGATCGCCTCTGGGTTGCTCAACACCTCCCAGCAACTCGGCGGGGCGATCGGCGTAGCGGTGGCCTCCACCGTGGTAGCGATCCACTCCCACGACCTCCTGCGCCAGGGGCACGCCGTGGCGGCCGCGCTCACCGGCGGATTCCAGTGGGCGTTCTGGGTGAGCGGGCTCACCGGCCTAGCCGCGGTGCCCGTCACCTTCCTGCTCATCCGGCGCAAAGAGCTGGCCCGGGCCGCGGCGGCCGCCACCCTGACCGCGCGCCCGGTGACCGCGACCGCCGACTGATCCAGCGGGACGGGGCGCATCGCTCACCCCGGCAGGGCCGCTCCCGCACCGTTGCCGTGGCGGGAGCGTGTCCCTGCCGGGCCGGCCGGGGAGCTGGAGGCATCCGGCCGGTTCATCGGGTCCTGGCGCATCGACGGCCTAGGCCGGACCCCGAGCCCGTGACAGGGTTATCGGCACCCACCGGGCTGGCGGCCGAGGTAGGCGACCAGGCGGTCTCCCAGGCCGACATGGGCTGTCACGGGGACGGGGGGGCTGAACAGAGGGTGCCGGCCGGTTTCGGGGACGAGCAGCGGGGCGATAGCCAGCAGGCTGACGGCCAGCGCGTCCGGGATTGGCCTATTGCGGCCGCAGGCCTGGGATATGTCCCATCCGTGTACGGCGATCTCGATGGCTCCCGCGCATTCGATGGTGATGGCGGGGAGCGGAAGGTCGCCGATGTCCGGTACCCGGGGCCGAGGGCCGACGGTGGCCCGTGCGGCCAGGAGCCGGCCGGCCTGGTCGCGGAAGGTGCGGGCAGGGTCGGCTGCCGGGTGGCGGTCCGGTGCGGCGGGGATCAGGGCGACCTGCCCGGTGGCGGTGGCGTCGTGGAGCGCGGCCAGGGACTCGCTGGCGTGCCTGAGCAGCATGTCCAGGTTCCAGCCCCGGCAAGGTGTCGGGCGCGGCAGCAGCGCGGGCGTGACATCGAGCACCGACCGCCCCGCGTAGCTGATGGCCTGCTCGAGCAGGCTGCTCCCCCTGCTCACCGGCGCGGCCCGGCGGTGCTGGCCGTGGCGGGCAGGACCGGCGGCAGCCCGAAGACACCGAACAGTTCGGGCTGGTTGAACGAGACGACGTGCGCGATGCCCTGGCCGCCGACGGTAAGCACCTGCACCGCGTGGGCGTGGTGACGGCCGTCGCGGCCGAGCAGGTAACACGCGAAGCCGGGCTGGCCGTTGGCGGCGATGGGAACCAGCTTGAAGGCCCCAGGCTGGCGGAGCACCGAGGTGCCGAGGAACCGCCCGATCCGCTCGCGCCCGGCGAACCAGGTGCGGATCGGCGGCATCTCGAACGTGGCGTCCTCCTTTAGCAGCTGCGACAAGGCGGCCACGTCGGCGTTCTCGAAGGCTGCCGCGTACTTGTCGAGCAGTGCGCGCTGCTCGGACTCGGCCGGCTCGCGGATGTCGTCCTGCACCGGGGCTGACTGTTCGAGCCGGGCACGGGCGCGCAGGAGCAAGCCGTTCACCGCGGTCGTCGTGGTACCGAGCAGATCGGCGACCTCGGACGCCTGCCACCCCAGGACGTCACGCAAGATCAGTACCGCGCGCTGCCGGGCGGGCAGGTGCTGCAAGGCGGCGATCAAGGCCAGCCGCAGGCTTTCCCTGGACACCGCGGCATCGGCCGGGTCGGGGGAGCCGGCCCGCATCAGCGCGTCGGGGATCGGCTCCAGCCAGGGAACCTCGCCTTGCCCGGCAGCTAGCGACGCGTATGGGTCCTCGCCAGGCGAGCCGAGACCGGACGGCAGCGGCCGCCGGGCACGATTCTCCAGCGCCCGCAGGCACGTATTGGTGGCGATCTTGTACAGCCAGGTACGCAGCGACGCACGGCCCTCGAAATCGCCGTAAGACCGCCAGGCACGGATCATCGTCTCTTGCACCTGGTCCTCGGCGTCCTGGACCGAGCCGAGCATCCGGTAGCAGTGCGCCAGCAGCTCGGCCCGGAACGGGTCGGCGAGCCGCGCGAAATCCGCCTGGTTCGTCATCGGAATGCCTCCCCTGCGTAGTTGCACGTGCTCCATCTCGATTGATCCGCGGCGCGGCCGAAAGTCACCGGCCGGCTCGCGTTGATTTCGGCTCGCCGACCGGATCAATACCGGCGAACCGTCTCACATCGCAAGGAGTCATGATGACAACTCACCAGCTATCCGGAACGGCGGCGATCGTCACCGGTGTCAGGTCGCCGGCTGGTGACTTCAGAATGGATGGCATGTTATGCGGCTACGATTCCTCGGAAGGCACTCGTCCCCGGGCAACTCGCCGACCCTGTGGGACACCGACGCGGGCCAGTACGTCATCCAGGGCTTCGAGCTGGACCGAGACACCCTTGCCCAGGTCGGTGACGTGCCGCCCGGCGAGCTTGTGATCCGGGTGCCCAGGGAACTCATGCGCTATCTTCGGGAGGCCTGTCACGATGCCCAGGACGACCTGGAATGCGCCGCGTCTGCCGGCCGGCTGTCGCGCGCTTGCTGAGTGCCGGGCAGCACCGTTCGAGTCAGCCGGCCCTCGGTAGCTGCCATGCCTGACCAGCCCCGGCAAGCTCGCGAGGCCCTCGGTGCCCGGCTGCGGGAGATCCGGCTGGATGCGAGGCTGACCGCACGGGCCCTCGCCCAGCTTGCTGGCTGGCATTACACCAAGGTCAGCAAGCTGGAACACGGCACCCGGCGGCCGTCGCCGGATGACATCCGCGCCTGGTGCAGGCACTGCCGGGCGGAAGACCAGGTGACCGATCTGATCGCCGCGGCCCGCGGCGTTGACGCCATGTACACCGAGTGGCGCAGGCAGATGCGGGCCGGGATGAGGCATTTCCAGGACTCCGTGCGACCGCTGTATGAGCAGACGCTGCTGTTCCGCGTCTACGAGACCACCTTCATCCCTGGCCTGCTCAACACCGCGGGGTACGCGGCCGCGATCGTCGGGTTCTGGGCCGGGCTGATGGGCCTGCCGACGGACACCGAGACGGCTGTGGCCGCCCGGATGGACTGGCAGAACGTCCTGTACGCGGGGAAACGGCGCTTCATGTTCGTGATCGAAGAACAGGCCCTCCGCACGCGGGTGGGCGGCGCTGAGGTGATGGCAGGCCAGCTCGACCGGCTGCTGGCGCTGATGGCACTGCCGACGATCAGCCTCGGGATCATCCCCGGCGCGGGCGACAGGTACGCCCTGGCCCAGGGCAGCTTCTGGATATTCGACGAGATAAGGGTCCAGGTGGAAACCGTGTCGGCGGGGCTGGACATCACCCAGCCCGCCGAGATCAGCCTCTACGGGCAGGTCTTCGACCGGCTGCAGCGCTCGGCGATCTACGGCCACGGCGCGCGTGAACTCATCAGGCGCGCCGCGGGTGATCTGAGCGGCCAGTAGTTCGGCCAACTTCCGGCAACATCCTTGAGGTTCACGGCGTGGCGTTCTTACGCTCTCACCAGCCCGTGTGAAGCAGGAAACCCGGCAGCAGGCGGGAGCAGAATGAACGATCTACTCGACAGCGCCGTCGCCGCGCACGGCGGCCTGGACCGGTGGAATCAGGTCAAGCTGATTACCTTCGACGCGTCTGTTACCGGGGCCTTCTGGCACCTCAAGGGCCAGGGTGACGCGCTGAAGGACGTTCGCTTGCAGGTGGACACCACGCGGCAGCGGGTGGCGATCGAGTTCGCCGGCCAGGACAAACGAGCGGTCTTCGAGCCCAACCGGGTCGTGCTGCAGCGTCGCGACGGCACGCTCATCGAGGCACGCGATGAGCCGGAGAGGTCTTTTGACGGTCATCAGTTCCTGACCCCGTGGGACGACATTCATCTCGCCTATTTCGTCGGGGAGGCGCAGTGGACGTATGTGAACATGCCGTTCCTCGCCACTCGGCCCGGGTTCGCCGCCGAAGAGATCGCCCCCATCGAGGCCGACGGTGAAACGTGGCGGCGGCTGGCAGTGACGTTCCCCGGTCACATAGCGACCCACACCCGTCGCCAGGTCTTGTGCTTCGGCCCGGACGGGCTGCTGCGCCGCCATGACTTCACCATCGACCTCCTCGGCGGGGTGCCCTCGCAGCTCGAAGCCGCCGGCTACCGCGACGCCGCCGGCATCATCCTTCCCACCACGCGACGGGCCTACGACCAGCTCACCCCGGATCATCCGTTGATGGTCGCCATCGACATGGACGACATCACCATCGGCTGACCCCGCGCCTCCCCGGAGCTGCGCCACCAGATGCCCGCCGCGCGGGGTCACAGAAAACAGGTTCACAGGGAGGAGCACGCCATGTTCGCTGACACGAAGGCATTCAGCACGTTCGCCGTCGATAACCTGGCCCAGGCCAGGAAGTTCTACGGCGAGACACTCGGGCTCCGGGTTTCCGCGCAGCACGGACTGCTCACCCTGCACCTGGCAGGCGGCCACGACGTGCGGGTATACCAGCAGCCGGGCTACACCCCGGCCGCCTCCACCGTTCTCATGTTCCAGCCGGGCGACATCGGGGCCGCGGTCGGCGAGCTGGCCAAGCGCGGTGTCGAGTGCGAGCGGTACGACGGGATGGACCAAGACGAGCGGGGCATCACTCAGGGCGGCGGCCCGTTCGTCGCCGCCTGGTTCAAGGATCCGGCCGGGAACACCCTCGAGGTGATGCAGGAGCGGTAGCGCGAGCAGCGCCTGAGTCCCGGTAGGAAGGAACTCTCGGTGACCACACCCCAGGCTCCCGCCCCGCTGCCGCGACGGGTACGTGTCCCGGCCGGCAGCCTCCACGTACTTGATTACCCCGGAGAAGCTCCAGCCGTCGTCGCCATGCACGGCTTCCCCGACGACTCGCGCATCTACCATCGTCAGGTTCCGCACCTTTGCCCTCGCCGGGTCGTCACCTTTGACTGGCTGGGCTTCGGGCACTCCGACCGGCGGCCCGCCGGCAGCGGCTTCAACCCTCGAGACCGTCAAGGCGAGCTACTCGCCGTGCTCGACACGCTCAAAATCCCCGACGCCGTCCTAGTCGGCCACGACGCATCAGGACCCGAGGCCATCAACTTCGCCCTCGAACACAGCGACCGCGTCACCGCACTGGTCCTCCTCAACACCTACTACGGCCGCGACCAGTCCTTGCACTTCCCCGAGATGATCGCTCTCATGGGCGACCCCGAATACCGCCAACTGGTCGACGCCATCATGGCCGACGAGGCCCAGCGCCTGTGGCTGCTGGGCTACACCGCGCAACGTTTCGGCGGCCATTTCGGCGACCCCGACGGCCTCGGCGCCGTCTCGGTGCTCCCCCAGTTCTTCGGCGCCCGCGACAACCCTATTGCCCTCGAGGAGATCCGCGCCTGGACCGCACATCTCCCGTCCGCCCTCGACACCCAAGACCAAGCCGTCACGGCCGGCAAACTGCGACACCTCGAAATGCCCGCCATCGTCGCCTTCGGAGCTGACGACCCGTACCTCACCCCGGCGCTGGGCCGCCACGTCGCTGGCCTGTTCACGAACCCAACGGTCCACGACATTCCGCACGCCTCCCACTGGCCCCAATGGGACCAACCCCAGGCCGTCGCACACCTAATCAACAACACGCTGGGATGATCCTGGAGGTTTATCCGGGTCAGGCCGAATGCCGGCCGGCACCGCGCCGGGGCAAAACGGACACGCTTCAAGCCGGCCGTGCAGCCGGGCTACCGTGGCACCCAGCGAGGCCGACTCGGCGAGCCACATCCGGCCATCTGTCTATCGGTTGTGACCATTTCGGCATCCTTCTATCACTTCTGACCACTTCGGCGCCGGATTTGTCCGGATTATCCCTACGTAACTCATAGGAAGATGATCCAGGCCGCCCACCGCGCGGACGTGAGGTGCCGGTGGGGCTCAGGGTGAAGGTGATGGAGACTTCTGACGGCGACCTTGCCCTTCTGGCTGGGGATGTCAGCTGCCGACCACGTGCTCATGAAGTGCTCCTCCTACTTATCGATCAGTAAGTTCGACGCCACTAGCTTACTGATCGATAAGCAAGTGGCGACCACCGCAGGCGATGCCCCTCTCTAGTGTTCGGCCAGGTCGGCGGCGGTGAGACGAGCGCGGATGGTGAGCACCGCAATGATCGCGCCCGTCGCGTAGATGATCGCGCCGGCCAGCAGGCCGGCCGCGTATCCGTTGGTCAGCGCCACCGCCTGGGCGTGACCGGGCAACTGGCTCCTGGTGACGGCCGAGGCGATGGCGGCCAGCACGCCGAGGCCGAGCGCGCCGCCGACCTGCAGGCTGGTGTTGAGCAGGCCGGCCGCGACGCCGGAATCGCGCGGCGCGACGCCCAGCATGCCCGTCGACGTGCTGCCGACGAACGTCAGGCCGAGGCCGAGGCCGCTGGCAACCGCCGCCGGCACCAGCACCGCGTAGTAGTTCGACGAAGGGGTCAGCAGCGCGGCGACGTAGGCCATCGCGCCGGCGCCAAGCAGCATCCCGGCCGCGATGACGGCCCGCGCGGGCAGCGCCGCCAGCAACCGCGGCGCGAGTCCGCCGGTCGAGACGCCAACGCCGACCACGAACGGCAGGTAGGCCAGGCCGGTGTGCAGCGCCGAGTAGCCGCGCACCACCTGCATGTAGAGCGTGAGGAGGTAGAACATGGCCAGCAGCCCGGTGCCGCAGAGCAGCATCACCGCGTTCGCGCCGCCCCGGTTGCGGTCACGCACCACCCGCGCGGGCAGCATCGGCGCCCGGCTGCGGCGCTCGATCACCACGAAGGAGGCCAGCAGCGCGGCCCCGATCCCGAACGCGGTGACGGTGCCCGCCTCGCTCCAGCCGTTGGTGTTGCCGCGGGACAACGCGTAGATGATCGCGGCGATGCCGCCGGTCGCGGTGACCGCGCCGGGGACGTCCATCGTGCCGCGCTCGGTCTCGCCCGGTACCAGGACGCCCAGGCTGGTGCCGATCAGCGCCGCGACCGCGATGGGGGCGTTGATGAACAGCACCCAGCGCCAGCTGGCGTATTCGGTGAGGGTCCCGCCGACCAGCAGGCCGACCACCGAGCCGAGCCCGGCCATCGAGCCGTAGACGCCGAGCGCCCTGGTCCTGGCCGGTCCGGCCGGGAAGGTGGTGGCGAGAAGCGACAGCGCGCAGGGCGCGGCGAGGGCGGCGCCGCAGCCCTGCACGAGCCGCGCGGTGATCAGCACCGTCTCGTTCGGCGCGAACCCGCCGGCCATCGACGCCAGGGTGAAGACGACCAGCCCGGCACGGAAGACGCGGAGCCGGCCGAACAGGTCGCCGGCCCGGCCGCCGGCCAGCAGCAGCCCGCCGAAGGCGAGCGCGTAGAAGCTGATCACCCAGTTCAGGTGCGGCGTGGCGATGTGCAGCGAGCGCTGCATGCTCGGCAGCGCCACGTTCACGATCGTGTCGTCGAGCGTCAGCATGAGCTGCGCGGCGGCGATGATGAGCAGCGCGATACCGAGCCCCCGGCCGGGCTCGGCCGGACGTCCCGTAGTCGCGCGGCCCGTTGTCGCGTCATGTACTGACATGGCGTGTCACAGTCCTTTCCATACGTTGCGGGCGATGTATTCCGGCTCCCACCGTTCGCGGAAGGGCGTGAGCACCTGCGGGGGGAGGGTGCCGATGATCGCGTCCCGGGCCTGCGGGCTCGCCTCGCTGAGCAGCCAGGGCAGGAACGTCTCCATGAACGGCCGGTTCCGCTGGCCGTTGGTGTTGCCGAAGCGCTGCCAGTCCTCCTCGGACAGCACGGCGTCGATCAGCGGGAGCCCGTCGTTCTCCTCGTGGGCGAGGTGCGCGGACAGCTTCGTGATCAGCTCGTCGACGAGGCCGCCGAACCGCTCGTGGCCGTGGTCCGGGTCGGCTCCCGCCGCGTCGATGGCCGCGAACAGCGGCTCGATCACCGAGTGCTCTTCCTCAAGCGCGTCCGCGAGCGCCAGCTGATCGCGGTGCCCGGCCACCGCGGTGCGCAGCGCGGGCCACAGCACGTCGTCCTCCGACGTGTGGTGCGTCAGCAGGAACGTCTTGAACAGCTCCCAGCCGGCCGCCGTCTGCAGCAGCCTGGCCGGATCGTCGTCCGGCCGGGCCGCGATCCGCCCGAGCCGCTCCAGGTCCCGGCGCAGCGCGTCGTGCATCGCGAACATCATGCTCATGTCCAGCTTGTACGTCATGGGTCTTCCGGCTCCTTCGGCATCGGCGTTAAAGTGATGCTGAGATCATAATGAGTCTAAGACTCACTTGATGTCAAGTATCATATAAGTCTGATACTCTTAAAGGGTTCAGCTCCGGAAGGGTAAGGTGATCGCCATGACGACCCAGGCGCGCCAGGACCGATCGCTCCCGCTGCGCGAGCGCAAGAAGCTGCGGAACCGCCGTGCCCTCGCCGAAGCCGCGCTGCGCCTGTTCGCCGAGAAGGGGTTCGACAACACCACGCTCGAGGAACTCGCTGAGGAGGCGGAGGTGTCGAAGAGCACCTTCTCCCGCATCTTCGAGGCCAAGGAGGCGGCGGGCATCGAGGCCGAGGCCGAGCTGTGGACCGCCTACCTGGCCACGCTCGCGGAGCGGACGCTATCCGGGCCGGTGCTCGGCGAGCTGCACGCGGCGCTGGCAGAAACGGTGGCGGCCCTCGACCCCGGCTGGGACAGCCGCTTCATCGCCACCCGCCTTCTCATCGCCGCCGAGCCGGCCCTGCTCAGGTACAGCGAGTGGCACCGCGCGCGGATCAGGGGCCAGCTGGCCGAGACCCTCGCGGAAAGGCTCGGCCTCGGCCCGGACGACCTGCGGCCGCGCCTGCTCGTGGAGCTCATCATGACCGCGTTCAGCCTCTCCGGCCGCCCGTGGGTCTACCGGGACGGGAAGGGCGGGCGCGAGGCGCTGCTCGACAGCCTGGCCGACGCGGTCCGCGCCATCCCGGCCAGCCTCGACCTGCGCGCCTCCGGCTAGCCGGGCTCAGTGTCGAAGCTGTCCGGGTCGAATCGGCGGGTTTGCCTTGCGAACGCCGTGGTCCTCGAGCACCGGAAGCAGGAGACAGTCACCGCGGGTCCGTTCAGAATAAAAGTGGAGGTGCGATGGACTCGCGTACGACCGGGCCGGTTCCGGGCCGCCGCTCGTCCTGCTGCACGGGCTCGGCCACCGGCGCCAGGGCTGGGCTCCCGTGCTCGACCTGATCACCCCGCAGCGCGAGGTGATCACCGTGGATCTGCCCGGGCACGGGCAATCACCGCCGCTGCGAGACGATGGCCGCCATCCGGTCGAGGTCATCGCGGACGAGATCGCGGAACTGCCATCCGGGCTAGGGATCGACCGCCCGCACGTGGCGGGAAACTCGCTCGGCGGCACGATCGCCCTGACGCTGGCGGCGACCGGGCACGCCGCGAGCGTCACGACGCTATCCCCGGCCGGCTTCCCGGCCAGCGACAACGAGGTCCGCT
>Ga0335075_10008058_pt1 | contig 16188 bp, 16 predicted proteins | sample Lox_Sample_24_FD_206723 | JGI IMG/M metagenome (GOLD analysis project Ga0335075, IMG submission 206723) | Soil microbial communities from Loxahatchee National Wildlife Refuge, Florida, United States - Lox_Sample_2.4 | ecosystem: Environmental > Terrestrial > Soil > Wetlands | place: USA... | reverse complement strand
TGTCCTCCACCTTCGCCGCCAGCATGATGCGGCGGCGACGTGGATCCCGCTCGGCATCGAGCAGCGCGCGGAAGGTCAGCATCTCGCCGAACACGCTGGCAGTCTCGGCAAGCGTGAGCGGCGTGCCTGACCTGAGGTAGCCCTGGGCCTGTCCAGCCAACACCTGGTGCACGCCATGGCCCAGCTCGTGCGCCAGGGTCATAACGTCGCGCGTGCGGCTGTGGTAGTTCAGCAGCAGATACGGATGCACCGAAGGGACTGTGGGATGCGCGAAGGCGCCGGACGCCTTGCCTTCGGTCAGCCGTGCGTCGATCCAGGGGCGGGTGAAGAAGCGCCCGCCGATTTCGGCTAGCTCCGGGCTGAATGTCGCATAGGCGCTCAAAACGCGCTCACGTGCTGCGTCCCAGCCGATTTCCCGGTCGTCGTCTTCCGGCAGCGGCGCATTGCGGTCCCAATGCATCAGCTTGGGCAGGCCCAGCCATTTCGCTTTCATCGTATAGTAGCGGTGCGCCAGCCGGGGGTAGTCGGCCTGTACAGCGGAGACCGACGCATCGACCACTTCATCCTCGACCATGTTGGCGCGATTGCGGAAGCTGGCGGGCCGCGGGTAGTGCCGCCACGTGTCGCTGATCTCCTTGTCCTTGGCGAGCGTGTTGGTGATCAGTGCGAACAGTTTCAGGCGGCTGCCGAATGCTTCACCAATGGCCCGGCCGGCGGCTTCACGCACCGCGCGGTCGCGGTCAGACAGCTTGTTCAGCGCGGCGCTGACTGTCAGCTCGTCGCCGTCGACGCGCACCCTCATGCCGGCGACGGTCTCGTCGAACAGCCGGCTCCAGGCGCTGCGGCCGGTCACCTCCTTCTCGTGCAGCAGCTTCTCGAGTTCGTCGGAGAGCTGGTGCGGGCGGAACACTCGCAGATCGCGCAGCCAGGGGCGCCATTTCGCCAACGCCGGATCGGCAAGCTTTGCTTCGAGCGCCGCATCGTCCAGGCGGTTTAGCTCCAAGGTGAAGGGGATGAGCTGGCTGCCGATCGCCGTCAGCCGCTCATTCACGGTCTGGTAGAACCGGCCGATCGCGGCATCGGTGGAATCGCCGGCGAATAGAAGCTGAGAGTACGACGCAAGGCGACCGATGGTCTCCTCGATCCGCTCGTAACGGGCAATCGCGGCCGCGAGCTCGGCGCCGGACATCGCGGCAAGCTTGCCGGCGTAGGCCGCCGCGAAGCTCTTGGCCTCGGACTCGGCGGTCTGGAAGTCCCGTGCCACGTGCTCGCTGTCCGGCCCCGGATAGAGGTCGGACAGGTCCCAGGCGGGCAGGTGCTCCGCCGAGGCGGCGGTTGCAGTGGAAGCTTCGGGTAAATGAGTTCGCCGCATCGCCGGTACGTCCTGGTGCTGCTATGTCCTGCACGCATGTAAGCCGGCCGCGAGTTGCGGCAAAGGGCACATGACGGGCGGGCGGGAGGCGGCGTGGCAAACGACCCGAAGATGTATTCCCCGGGACCCAATCTGCCGGCGATGATGTTCGGCCTGGCGCGCACGTGGCCGGAGCGGCCGATGCTGCGGCATTTCCGCGATGGCGCATGGCAGAGCGTCACCTGGGCTGCGTTCGCCCTGGCCGCGGCATCGGTCGCGCGGCATCTGCGAGCGGCCGGGGTCCACGCCGGCGACCGGGTGATGATCGTGTCCGAGAACCGGCCGGAATATCCGATCGCCGAGACCGCGCTGATGGCGATCCGCGCCGTGCCGGTGCCGGCCTATGTGACCAATACGATCGACGACCACGCCCACATTCTGCGCGATTGCGGCGCGCGCGGGGCGATCGTTTCCAGCGCGGCGCTGGCGGGCCGCTTGCGCGAGGCGGGGGCGCGGGCCGGCGGGCTAGAGCTGCTGGTGGTGATGGACGGCCCGCCGGAGGCTGCAGCCGGGCACCCGCGCCTGATTCCCTGGGCGGAGCTGGCTGCGGATAGCGTGCTGGCCGACGACATGGCCAGCGAGGCAGCGACGATCTCCGCTGATACGCTCGCGTGTCTGATTTATACCTCCGGCACCGGAGGCGCGCCCAAAGGCGTAATGCTGGCGCATCGCTCGATCCTGTCGAACTGCCGCGGCGCCTTTGAGCTGCTGCAGCCGTTGCGGCTAAAGAATGAGGTGTATCTGTCCTATCTGCCGACGGCGCACAGCTACGAGCATACGGTCGGGCTGTTCTTCCTACCGAGCATCGGGACCGAGATCGTCTATGCCCGCGGCGTCGAGCACCTCGCGGCCGACATGATGACGGTTCGGCCGACCATCCTGACCGCGGTCCCACGCGTGCTGGAGGTGATCCGCAGCCGGGTGCTGGCGCAGGTGGCGCGGCAGCCAACCTGGCAGCAACGCATGTTCGAGCAGGCGTTGGAGATAGGTTGCAAACGGATCGAGGGACGACGCCTGACCGCGACCGAGCGTGTGCTCGACCCGGTGCTGGACCGGTTGGTGCGTGCCAAAGTGCGACAGCGGTTCGGCGGACGGCTGATTGCGGCGATGTCGGGCGGGGCGCGGCTGGAGCCGGAGGTCGGGCGATTCTTCCTGGCGCTGGGGATTCAGTTGATGCAGGGATATGGCCAGACCGAGGCCGGGCCGGTGATCAGTGCCAACCCGCCTGACGCGATCCGCATCGAGACGGTTGGCCGGCCGCTTGTTGGGGTGGAGCTGCGGACTGCGGAGGACGGCGAGATCCTGGTGCGCGGCAATTTGGTGATGGACGGGTATTGGGGACGGCCGGAGGATACGGCGGCGGCGATCTCGGACGGATGGCTGCGTACCGGCGACATCGGCGAGTTGGACGCGGACGGCTATCTGCGGATCACCGACCGGAAGAAGGACATGATCGTGCTGTCGGGTGGCGAGAACGTCTCGCCGGCGAAGGTCGAGGGAATTCTGACCGCCGAGCCGGAGATTGCGCAGGCGGTGGTGGCGGGCGACGGACGGGTGGGGCTGACGGCGCTGTGTGTGCCGGCGGAGGGGTGCGACGAACTGGTTCTCGCGGTGGCGGTGTCGCGGGCGAACATGCGGCTTTCGGTTACGGAGAGAATTCGGCGGCATGCTGTGGTGGCGCCGTTCACGGTGGAGAACGGGCTGCTGACGCCATCGCACAAGGTGCGACGGTTCGCGGCGATCCGGGCGAATGCGGAGGCTTTGCGGAAGTTGCACTGGTAACCAGAGAGAACCTGTACTCGCGAGGAGAATGAACGGAGGTCACGGTCAAGGTCACACGGAGTTACACCGAGGCCCGACGGAGTTGCACAGAGGTGAATTTGTGCGCTTCGCGCCGGCGGCTGGCGGAACCGTCTCGAACTAGAATTTCCGTGAAACTCCGTCGGGCCTCGGTGTAATATAACCCCAGTACGCTGCGTTCGCGATTTGGCGCCTCCTGCACCAGCCAAGCTGGGCAAACGGGGTTTGATCGCACCAGCCACGCCCGTGCCGGCGCCGTGATCTCAGGTGCCTTGCCGGGTCCAGGACTGTCATCGAGCGCCGCCATGACCCTGAACCGGCTTGCGCGAACCAGGCAACGCTGGACGGCCCGGTGCGTCACTCCAACCGCTTATCCGCAGCAGCTTGGGGCGCAGCAAGCAGCGCCCGGCTTGCGTGCTTCGATCATGGCCGAGGCGACGTAATTCTCGACGCCACGGCCCGGCGCCCAGCTCGCAATCATGTCGCGGCTCTCGGGTTTGACGGTCACACGGATTTCGGTGAAGCCGGCATCTGCAAGCCACTCTTCAATCCGGTGTGCCGGAGCAGCACCTGCGACGCACCCGCAGATCAGCTCACGATCGGCGGCAAGCCCGGACGACAGCGGCGCAGTGTTCGCCACGTCAGCGATTGCGAGGCGGCCGCCGGGTTTGAGCACGCGGAAAGCCTCTCGGAATACCTGGGCCTTGTCGGGCACCAGGTTGATGACGCAGTTCGAGAGGATGACGTCCGCGGTGTTGTCGGCGATCGGCAGATGCTCGATTTCGCCAAGGCGGAACTCGACATTTGACGCGCCAACCTTGGCCGCGTTCTCGCGCGCTTTCTTCAGCATCTCATGAGTCATATCGACGCCGATCACGCGGCCGGTTGCGCCGACCTGGCAGGCGGAGAGGAGGCAGTCGAATCCGGCTCCGCTGCCGAGATCGACAACGACCTCGCCGGCCTTCATCACCGCGATAGCCGACGGATTACCGCAGCCAAGGCCGAGGTTTGCACCTTCGGGTACGGCCGCGAGATTCTCGGCCGAATAGCCCATCTCGCGTGCCCTGCCGTCCGCGTTTGGCGTGACATCACAGCAGGATGACGCAGCCGGCGCGCAGCAGTCGGAGACAATGCCGGCGGCAATGCCACCGTAACGCGTACGCACCATCTCCTTGATCTCGGTTTCATCAGTGAGCTGATCCGACATGAGTTCAGGCGCTCCTTTTCGCTGACGGTGCGGGCTGGCAGTTGGCGTCAGGCAAGCAGACCGGCACGAAGCCACAGTTTGGACGGCCGCAGGAAACAGGACATCGCCGAAGCGAAGAACCCGATAGTTTTGTGCGCAACCCAGCGGGCGAGGGTGCGACGGCGCGCGGCACCCTCACCCGGTTCGCTGCACCAACCGACCCCTCCCGCAGAGCAGGAGAGGTCAATTATTCAGGACCGTTGAATGAGTTCGATCTTGTAGCCGTCGGGGTCCTCTACGAAGGCGATGACGGTGGTGCCGAACTTCACCGGCCCGGCCTCCCGCGTCACCTTGCCGCCGCCGCGACGCACCGATTCGCAGGCGGCTGCAACGTCCGGCACGCCGACCGCCAGATGGCCGAACGCCGTGCCCAGCTCGTATTTCTCGACACCATAGTTGTATGTCAACTCGATCTCCGCGCCGCTCGGGTCGTCGCTGTAGCCGAGAAAGGCGAGCGTGTATTTCCCGTCCGGCACGTCGCGCCGGCGAAGCTCCTTCATGCCAAGCAGTTTCGCGTAGAAATCGACACTACGCTGCAGATCGCCGACGCGAAGCATGGTGTGTAGAAACCGGCTCATCTCATGTCTCCTTCTCTATGGCGTGTTGTCCGGATCAAGACCCAGCAGGAATAGCCCGGCGGCGTCGGCTTCCGCCAGAGTGGCGTCCCGCTCGGCCAGCAGGGTGCCACCGGCCTCGAAGGCAACTCCGCGCAATCCGGCGGCGGCCGCGCACCGCACCGTCTCGGGTCCGATCGTCGGAAGGTCGGCGCGGCGATCCTGACCGGGCTTTACGAGCTTCACCAGGACGCCGCCGGGACCCGGACGGGCCAGGGCGGCGCAACGTGCGAGCATCCCGTCAGTGCCTTCGGCTGCCTCGACCGCGAGCACGATTCCCTGCTGGATCACGCATCCCTGCCCGACATCGGCCGCCCCGAGCGCCTGCGCCACCGCGACGCCGCGGGCGATGTCGGCCATCGCCAGCGCATCCGGCGCTGTGCGCGAGAGCAAGCCGGCCGGGGCCAGTGCCTCACGCAGCACCTCGTGCGCGCCGACGACGCGGAATCCTTCTTCGCCGAGCACGCGCACGACTGCCGCCAGCAGCCCGTCGTCGCCGGCAAAGGCGGCGCGGCCGATGCGGGCCAGGATGCGTGTGCCTTCGGCATCCGGGCGCAGGTCGAGCAGCGACGGCCGGCGAACCGGCCCAACCAGCACCAGATCACCGCACCCATTGGCGCGTAATGCGGCCAGGATCCGCCCGGCCGCGCCGATGCGGATGAACTCGTGCGGATAGGGTGCGAGGACGGTGCGATCGGCGAAGCCGTCGAGCCCGACCAGGAACACGCCGCGCCCGGCGGCTCGGGCGGCGGCCGCCACTCGGCCCGGCATCGCGCCGCCCCCCGCCAGAATCCCGAGCGCCGGCCGCGCGCTTGCGTCCATCCTCGGTTCTCACAAATCCGCCCAGGGCGAATTTTCCGCCGATCGGAGATGCGCCGCAACCGGGGCAGACATGTGCGCGGCATCGTCATAGTCCCTGGCAATCCCGGGCGAGACCGACGATATGGCTGGCCATGGGCCGATCGCCCGCGCCGACCCGCCTAAAGGACATTCCCCGATGACAACGGTTCGCTGGCAACCGGATCGCGCAAGTCCACGACCCGTATGGCCGGTGCCGCCGCTCTTCGCGGCGATGGCACGCGGGTTCGGCGGACTGTGCCCGGCTTGCGGCAAGGCGCACCTGTTCAACGGCTTCCTCAAGGTAGTCCCTATGTGTCAAAGCTGCGGGGCCCCGCTGGGACTTGCCCGCGCCGACGATGCGCCACCGTATTTCGTCATCCTGATCACCGGCCATATCGTCATCCCGCTGCTGCTCCTGACGCAGAGGTTCGCCAGCCCGCCGGACTGGGTGCTGGCGGCAATCTTTCTGCCGTTGACCCTGGTGCTCGCGCTTCTGCTGTTGCGCCCGACCAAAGGTGGCATCGTCGGGGTTATAGTGGCGCTCGACATGCTGAAGTCCGAACCGAAGTTCGAATGACGTCCCAGCGGGCCGGGACGCCAGGGGCGCGGCTGGTACGCGTCGAGCTGGACGGCGAGCCCCTGACCCGCCTCTCGCCGCTGCTCGAGGCGGATCGTGCGCAGGCAGTGGCCGACCTCGCGGCCGAGAACCGATTCGCGCCGCGCAGTGCCCAACACGGCCCGCTGACTGGGCCGTTCGTGCTGCATCTCTCCATTCAGGAAGGGCGGTTGGTGTTCGACATCCGTCGCGCCGACGACGCGCCGTTGACGGCGATCGGCCTGGCACTGGGACCGTTTCGCGGATTGATGAAGGACTACGGCCTGCTGGTGGACAGTCACGCGACCGCGGTACAGGAAGGACGCGAGGCACGCATCCAGGCGATCGACATGGGACGACGCGGTTTGCACAACGAGGGTGCGGCACTTTTGATAACGCGGCTGGCGGGCAAGATCGACATCGACCTGCCCACCGCGCGCCGCCTGTTCACCCTGCTCTGTGTGCTGCATCAACGGCTGTAAGGCGACATTCCCACGAGTGGTTCCAAATGCACCACCTCGGGGCTATGATCCTGCAATGAGCGACACTGACTACGAGACCGACGTTGTGCGATGGTCAGAGCGGCAAGCGGCGCTGTTGCGCGAGCGTGCGGCTGGAACGCTGGTCAACGAAGCCGACCTCGATTGGACCAACATCGCCGAGGAGATCGAAAGTGTGGGCATCAACCAAAGGCGGGAAGTACGCCGCCGGCTTGCACGCATATGTCAGCATCTTCTCAAGTGGGCATTTCAGCCCGAACTGCAGTCGCGCAGTTGGCGCGCCACGCTCGCCATCCAACGGCGAGAACTGAAAGACGTGCTCAAGGACAGCCCCAGCCTCGGGCCATTCGTGGCGGAAGTACTAGAGGATGCCTACCAGTTGGGGCGTGTTTGGGCCGAGAAAGAGACCGGGCTCATGCACCTTCCGGAAGGAAAATGCCCCTGGACGTCTGAGCAGGTGCAAGACGACAATTTCTATCCCACAGTACCCGAGGTTTGACACGGATCTCGTGCTAACGCTTCCTCCCGTGCCGGCGTGGTACCGAGCGGCTGATGGCCACCGGTACGAGCCCGGAGCGCGTTGGACGATAGGGAACCATATCGTTATCACAACTATCTCGGCGGTGCCGCCGGCAGACAAGCGAAGCGCATTCCGCCACTATGCAGGGCGCGCCTGCCAGCCGAGGAGCCAGACACGATGCCCACCCCCTCACCGCTTATCGGCGAGCCGAAGATCTCGCTCGACACACCGGCTCTGCTGGTCGATCTCGACCTGATGGAGGCGAACATCGCCCGCGTGGCCGAAACCTGCCGCGCGCATGGCGTCGGCTGGCGACCGCACACCAAGGGCCAGAAGACACCCGAGATCATCGCCAAGGAACTCGCCGCCGGCGCGATCGGCGTGACCTGCGCCAAGCTGGGCGAGGCGGAGGTGCTCGCGGCCGCCGGGCTGCGCGACATCCTGATCGCCAACCAGATCGTCGGCCCGGCAAAGACGCAGCGCCTGCGCGAGCTTCGCCAGCGCGCCGATCCGATCGTCGCAGTGGACAGTCCGGCGCACGTCCGGGAACTCGGCGCGGCGATGCAGGGGCTCGGCCGGTCGCTCCGCGTCGTCATCGAGGTGGATATCGGCATGCACCGCGCCGGGGTTTTGCCGGGCGCGCCCGTGGTGGAACTGGCCGCAACGATCGCGGCGCAGGACGGGTTGCGTTTTGTCGGTGTCATGGGTTGGGAAAGCCATGCGGTCACGATCGCCGAGCCGGCGGAAAAGGCACGCACGGTAGCCCAGGCCATCGCATTGCTGACCGCCAGCGCCGAGGCGTGCCGACGCGCCGGCTATCAGGTGGACATCGTCAGTTGCGGCGGCACTGGCACCTTCCCGTTCTGTGCCCAGCAGCCCGGCGTCACCGAGATCCAGGCGGGCGGTGCGATCTTCAGCGACATGCATTACCGCACGCACTACCACCTGGATTTCCCCTGCGCGCTGACACTGCTCGCCACCGTCACCAGCCGGCCGACCCCGACACGGGTGATCCTGGACGCCGGCAAGAAAGCGATGAGCAGCGACGCCGCGGTGCCGCATCCGGTGAGGCTGCCGGCGGTGGGCATTCGGCTGTCGGCCGAACATGGCACGATCGAGCTCGCCTCCCCGAGCGAGCATCCGAAGATTGGTGACAAGGTGGAGTTGATCGTCGGCTACTCCGACACCACCGTGCATCTGCACGAGGAGATCGTCGGCGTGCGCAACGGCAGGATCGAGGCGATCTGGCACGTAGCCGGGCGCGGCCGGATCAAGTAGAGGGGCGCGGCTGGGAATGAAAGCGGGTTGAGACCCTTGCGATGAAGATCGACGGCGTTGCCTATCGCACGATCTGGGTGGACGAAGACGGCTGGTCGGTACGCATCATCGACCAGACGAAGCTGCCCTGGGCCGTCGAGATCGTGCGGCTGACGACACTCGAACATGGGGCGCATGCGATCCGAACGATGCAGGTGCGCGGTGCGCCGCTGATCGGCGCCACCGCGGCTTATTCACTGTGCCTCGCGCTGCGTGCCGATCCCTCAACCGATGCCATGGAGCGGGCGGCAGCGGTGCTGGCCGAGACCCGGCCGACCGCGGTGAACCTTCGCTGGGCACTGGAGCGGATGCTGGTGCGGCTGCGCAACACTGCTGTTTCGGCGCGTTTGGAGGCGGCCTATGCCGAAGCCGCCGCGATCGCGGAGGAAGACGTTGCTCAGAACATGGCAATCGGGCGGCACGGCCTGAAGCTGATCGAGGCAGCATCGGTCGCCAAAGCGGGACGGGCGGTCAACGTGCTGACGCATTGCAATGCCGGCTGGTTGGCGACGGTCGATTGGGGCACCGCGCTGGCGCCCGTCTATGCCGCGCACGACAAGGGTATCGAGCTGCACGTGTGGGTCGATGAGACGCGTCCTCGCAACCAGGGCGCGGCGCTGACGGCGTTCGAGCTGGGCAAGCACGGTGTGGCGCACACGGTGGTGGCCGACAATGCCGGCGGGCATCTTATGCAGCACCGCGAGGTGGACATGGTGATCGTCGGCGCCGACCGGGTAACTCGTAGCGGCGATGCAGCGAACAAGATCGGCACTTATCTCAAGGCGCTGGCCGCGCACGACAACGATGTGCCGTTCTGGGTGGCGGTGCCCGCCGCTACCATCGACTGGATGGTGTCCGACGGCATCGCCGAGATCCCGATCGAGCAGCGCAGCGCAACCGAGGTGACCGACGTAACAGGTCGTGCGCCCGACGGATCGGTGCTGACGGTGCGAGTCGCCGCCGACGGCAGCGCTGCCGCCAACCCCGCCTTCGACGTCACCCCGGCAAGGTTGATCAGCGGACTCATCACCGATCGCGGCTGTTGCGAGGCAAGCGCCGCCGGGTTGCTATCGCTGTTTCCAGAGCACTTACACCTCTCCGGCCCTGCGGGAGAGATCGCCGCGCATCAGCGCGGCGGGTGAGGGCGCCACGGCGTGCGAGGCCCTCACCCGGTTCGCTTCAAGAACCGACCCTCGATCAAGCCCAGGGCAGGCCTCGGTCTGCTTCGCAGCCCAAGCCCGCAGGGACGGGGGAAATGGATTTTCACGATGCTGTTTGCGCTGTCAGCTTGCGCAGGACCCCATCCGCGCCCGGCGCTAACTCCCAAACCGGCGCTATACATTGCGCCCGATGCGCATGATCCGCCCTTCGCGACGGTTCCCTACGAGCCGATCAGCCGCGAATCAGTGGTGGCGATCGCGCTGCGCGAATGGCGGCTGTTCGGGCAGCCAGTCGATGACGATCCCCCGGGCACCCGGCCCCCGCTGCTGCCGGACCAGATGCCGGAGCGCATGCCCGGTCTTTGGCAGCGGGTCGGCGAATACTGGTGGCTGGGGATGGACGCCGGGACCACCGCCTCTGGCTGGACGGGCAAGTACGGTGCCGACGGCACCGTGTTCCCTGCCGACGCGGCCGATGACTATGCATGGTCGGCCGCCTTCGTTTCATACGTGATGAGAATTGCCGGCGCAGGGGGACGCTTTCCCTATGCGGAGGACCACTCCTATTATATCGACGTCGCCAAAGAAATGGCGTTGGGGCAGACGTCCGGCTGGATCATCACGGCCGAGCGCCCGTCCGCCTATGCGCCGCAGCCCGGCGACCTGATCTGCGAGGGACGCGGCAAGGCTGCGTCGATAACCTATGACGACCTGCCGGCGCCGCTCTTCCCGGCGCATTGCGACATCGTGGTAGCGACGGCGCCGGGCCAGATCTCGGTCGTGGGCGGCAACGTCGATCACGCGGTCACCATGAAGCACGTGCCGGTCACCGCCGATGGAAAGCTCGCGACACCGGACGGGCAGGTGCTGGACACACGCTATCTCTGGATGGTGGTGCTGCGGGTGCTCTATCCCGCGCCGGTGTCGTGACAGCTATTTCCGTGCCGGGACCACAGTGATCTGACCGCTACGCTCCAGAGTAGCCAGTGCAACCTCATCCAGATCGGGAAGGTGCGCTCGTCGGATCGCCTCGGCGAGATCGAGATGGCTGACGCCGCGACGGCGCATCACCCGGGCATCAGATTCTCCGTTGCGCGCGACGACCATGGAGCGGCCCTTCAGGACGCGACCAACAAAGTCGGACCGCTGCGCCAGTTGGATTGCCGCCCAATAGACGAAAACAATCCCCGCGGTCGCGGCCAAGGTGGGGAAATACGGTGATCCCTGGGTCAGCGCGCGGCTGAGATTGGAGCCGATCAGAATCGACAGCACGATGTCCAGCGAAGATTGCAGGCCGAACGCACGCAATCCGGCGACGCGAATCAACACAAGGCCGTAGGCGAATGTCAGGACGCCTCGAACCGTCATTTGCCACCAGGTGATTTCTCCCCGATCTGGCCCGATCGCCAGATAGATGCCGTGCATAGCGAAGCCCCCTCCCCGATTGCGTCTTGTCGGAGGCAAACCATGCCGAAGCGTGGCGTGTCCACTGATGCAGTCAGGGTGTCTGCGCCCCGCCCTGACGGTTCTGCTGTTCGGCTTCTCGGTGCGCCGCGTCCTCACGGCGTCGTTGCTCGACTTTCGCGTGATGATGTCCGATCGCGCAGCCGGCCATGCCGCCGAGCACGGCATGGTGGCCGGCGACATGGCCCACACCGGCGCCAACCACGGCGCCGCTGAGGCAACCGGCGGCCGAGGCAGTGCCGGCGGAGATGGCGAACAACAGGGCCGAGGCGAAGATCGATTTCATGGCGTCCTCTCGTGCAGGCAGTGGCCGAACGGCAGCCGGAACGTCGGCGAGCAAGCGCCGGTTCCCACGGCGATCGGCGGGCGAGGTGCGCATCGGCATCTCCGGCTGGACCTATGCACCCTGGCGCGGCGTGTTCTATCCGCGCGGGCTGGCGCACACGAAGGAATTGGAGTTTGCCGCAAGCCACTTTCGCACGATCGAGATCAACGGCACGTTTTATGGCCTGCAACGGCCGCAAGCCTTTGCCAACTGGGCCGCCAGCACACCGGATGACTTCGTCTTCTCGGTGAAGGGGTCCCGCTACATCACGCACATGTTGAAGCTGCGCGATCCGGCGAAACCGCTCGCCAACTTTCTGGCCTCGGGGGTGCTGCGGCTAGGAGCGAAGCTTGGGCCGGTATTGTGGCAGTTTCCGCCGCAATTTGGATTCATGCCCGAGCGGATCGAGCCGTTCCTCCGCATCCTGCCGCACGATACGGCAGCGGCGGCGGAGCTCGCGCGTCGCCACGATGCACGGCTGAGCGGACGGGCGTGGACGAAGACAGATGCCAGCCGGCCGTTGCGGCACGCTTTCGAGATCCGTCACGATAGCTTCCGCACGCCGGAGTTCGTCGATCTGCTGCGGCACTACGATGTCGCACTGGTCTGCGCGGATACGGTGGAATGGCCGCTGCTGATGGATGTGACGTCGGATTTCATTTACTGCCGCCTGCACGGCTCGGAGGAGCTGTATGCCAGCGGATACGATGACGCGGCGCTCGATGCCTGGGCGAAGCGGGTGACGGCGTGGGCGCGGGGCGGCGAGCCGGGAGACGGCGAACGCGTCGGGCGACGTGTGCGGCGGCGGCGTGATGTGTTCGTTTACTTCGATAATGATGCGAAGGTGCGTGCTCCCGCAGACGCTGCCGGGTTATGCGAGCGGGTGTCGAAGATGTTGTAGAGTCGTGATATACTGACGGGCCAGTAGGTTGACTACTCGACGGTTCTTATGGCCGTCCGAGAGAGCGACTCTCTGCTGTCATGCTTGCGAAAACAGACATCCATCGAAGTACCCCGGCTTCGCGCTGCGCGAATTCCTGCTTTCGGGGTTGTCAGTAAATTGGCTGATGGCAAGGAAGAGATGCGGCGGGCAGCGATTTTTCCGACCCCGCATCGCGGCACTTTTGTCTTTCGCTCCTTGGATTGGGTCGCATCCCCAAGGATAGCGAAACGAGGGCCGGGAGTCCCTTGATCCCGACCCTCCCTGCCCCTGATACTCTCGGCATGACAGACGAGCTGGTCAAGGAAGAAACCCAACGGCGGGCGCTTGCTAACCTCAAGCGCATGATTGCCAGCCTGCGCAGCATAAGCAAGGGAAGGTGAAGGAGTCCACGGAACAGTCCCAGTCTGCTTCCGCAAAGAAGCAGGGCAGAGCTAAATCGGAATCATAGAGACTAGAGTTCCTCCTACGGCCCCATCGGCAGGCTAGGTGCAATTTGGAAAATCCAAAAAGGAGAGTCAGGAGAATTTTGTAAAGTGAGGGCATAGTTGGGAGAAGGATTGACGAAGCTATCCATATAACCGATGTGGACAAAATAGCCACTATCTTTCAAAAACTTAAAAATGTTCATTCCGACCTCGTGGTCTGCAGGGGACGGTCCTATAATGTCAACTTCGCCCGGCTTGTCCTTTGGTAGTTTTTGCAGCAAAAATGCCTTCAACGCATCTGTGAGTTCTAGCCTACGCGGCCCTTGGTTGATTATATTGGTGCCTCCGCTTTGGCCTTGTGTGATTATCCCGCTGTTGTTTGGGGCCACGATACCACCTGGAGACGCCGATTGCGCATACAAAGGGTCACCCGACCAAAAGATGCCCGTTGCGGCGATCGCCGCTAAAGCTAAGAGGCGATTTAAACCGATAGTGAGCATCTGCATATCCTAGCTTACTGCTTAGGCGTGGCATCCAAAGTAGGTCCTGTCAGAATATTGGGGCTAAAGGTCAAAAGCACGATCCTTTGTAGATGTACCGCTTGCATAGTCCCAAACGTGCCGTTATTTATCGCTGAGTCGATAATGGTGCCACCCAACTCGTCTATGGAGACATCGGATATGGCTCCCTCCTCTTTTATCAGGTCTTGGAGTTGAGTAATCTGGTAGGGTTGCATCCGCACTTTCAGTTTGGTCTCTCCCTGCTCAACGGCTCCAAGGATGTTTGGATCAATGCTATTGAACAAATCACGCATTTTCCGGCGTGGTAAATTATCTTCCTGAAGGATAGTGTTCTGTCCGCCGGTTTGTCCCTGCGTGATAATGCCTCTGTTGCCGGGGGCGACTATATCGCTGCTCGGCGTAGCTGCCGTTGTCGTGCTGGCTATTGGAAGGTACCCGGCCCAAAGCAGCATGGCCCCTACAACCCCGATTAACATCATAACAACGCCTCCAGCCCGAAGCGTGCCACGACCGAAAGTTGTCATAATACCGCCGCCTCCTGTTCCAATGAACAGGAGCATGACCGACAACCAATCGCTTTCGGACACGTTCCCCACTTCCAAATCATTGTGACAGCCACTCCCGTTCCGTGCTAATGACAAAATACACGGTCCAGCATGGCCACCATCTCCGACGAATCGGGACTCCGGCCCGTTCCGCCATCAGCCTCAAATACCAGGGAATGCCGCCCGGCGCTACAGTCGGGCGCTATTCCCTACCTTTACACCGTTTTAGAAATGCCCTGGCCAACTGGCAGGCCGTCTTGGGCTGCGTTAATCCGCGTTAGCGCGTCCTCAAAGCCACTCACTGGTCAGCTAAGTTAGCCCAGGCGCTCAGGAGGACGACGCTTTTTGCGGAGAGTCTGTCTGCGCGACGCTGCGGCTCAGCCGGTCGCGGCGCCCACCGACACAGGCTCAGGGCGGGAGAGGTGCATTGGTGGCGAGCTCGATCAGCAGCTCCGGGCGGATGTCATCGATGTGGCGGGCGCCGAGCATCGCCATGTCCCGGTCGATCTCCTTCGCCAGCAGCGAAATCGCGTGCCGTACACCGGGTTCGCCGGCGTATGCGGCGGCAAATAGAAACGGACGGCCGACGAAGACGCACTGCGCTCCAAGGGCGAGGGCTTTCAAGACGTCGGTGCCCCGGCGAAAGCCGCTATCGATCATGACTGTCATTCCGCGGGCTTCCACGACGGCCGCCCGCAGGACCTGGATCGGCGAGGCGGCGTAATCGAGCTGCCGTCCGCCATGGTTGGAGAGGATCACGCCATCGACGCCGTGCTCACGCGCTCGCGCGACGTCGGCGGGCGAGAGCAGGCCCTTCAGCACCAAAGGCCCTTTCCACAGCTCTCGCATTAGCCGCACATGCTCCCACGAGAGGCTTTCGTGCGCGGCAATGCCTTTCACCTGTGAGGAGAACAGGCCCGGTCCGCCGTTCGGCTCCAGATTCACGATGTGCGGAATGCCGCGTCTGAGCAGGGTGCGCCCGAGAACGCCGGTCAGCCAGCGTGGATGGGTCGCGACATCCCAGCTCAACCGGGCGTTCGGTCGAATGGGAAAGCTGAAGCCCGCACGGGCGTCAGCTTCGCGGTTCGACCCGACCGGGACATCCGTTGTCAGCGCCAGTACTGCAATTCCGGCGCGGGCGACGCGTTCGACCATGCCCTCGATTGCCTGCTGATTGGGCGACTGATAGGCGGCGAACCAGGCGTTGGGATTTGCCCGCGCCACCTCTTCGAGCGGCTCGATGGAATTCGCGCTCAGGATGAAGGGAATGTTCGCCTCGGCTGCCGCACGGGCCATGACCGCGTGGCCGTCATAGGCGACCAATCCGCTGCCTCCCATCGGGGCGATACCGAACGGGGATCCGTATTCTCTGCCGAACAACGTCACCTGCTGCGCGCGCTCACTGACGCCGACGAGAGTGCGGGTGACGAATCGCCAGTGGTCGAACACGGCGCGGTTGGTGCGCAGCGACGTCTCGGTCTCGGAGCCGTGCGCGACGTAGTTGTACACGGCGCGTGGCAGCCTGCGGCGCACCACTGCCTCGAAATCCTCCAGATCGAGGATGCGCTTCAGCCTGCTTTGAGCCTCGGTTGGGGGAGCGAAGTGGCCGGATCGCCGCGGCAGCAAACGCATAGGCTCACTCCAGCGGGTCGATCAATGCCAGGCCGCTTTCGGGGTCGCGTCGCTTGCGCAGATGTGCGGGACTTTCGGTCAACACGACTTCGAGCGTCGGTCGCACGTGCGCCTCGAACAGGTGGCCGGCGAGCGCGCTGCCGTCTCGCCTGCCCAGCACCACGTGCGCATGGAGCGAGCGCTCGCCGCCCGGCGCGAGCGCAATGTCGCCGATCAGCGAGGCCACCTCGACCTGCTCGGCGAACCGGTTGCGCTGGTAGTGCTTGTGCTCCCAGTCGAAATAACCCAGCACCACGTCGCTGAAGGCACCGATCGCGGTGAGCTGGGAGG
>Ga0335075_10008056_pt1 | contig 16191 bp, 15 predicted proteins | sample Lox_Sample_24_FD_206723 | JGI IMG/M metagenome (GOLD analysis project Ga0335075, IMG submission 206723) | Soil microbial communities from Loxahatchee National Wildlife Refuge, Florida, United States - Lox_Sample_2.4 | ecosystem: Environmental > Terrestrial > Soil > Wetlands | place: USA... | reverse complement strand
AAGAACACTCTAGGTGCTCATCACTGCGATCGTAGTCACATCTGGGGCGGAAAATCGCAAATCAACAAACCGCAGCCTTGTGCTTACAATTCCGCGCAGTATATCAGTCCAAGACTGCTCATCCCCAAACTCTGGATGCAGACTCCAGAGAAATTATAGTGGGCATTCCACCCTATAGCAAGACATGCGCTTTACCCTAGCTATATTCCAGCTCTTGCTCCTCTTCTCAGCCTTAGGGTTCGCGCACCCTTCCGACATCTCCCCCTTCGTTCTTGCATTAGACGGAGAGGAGACAGTCTACACAAACAATGACACCTCACCTCAATCAGGGGCCGAAAAGGACACCCTCAAACTCTTCAAGCGCCAAAATTGCGCCGCGAACTACTACTACTGCTCCACGGTAGTCTCCACAGCCGTCTGCTGTAGCACTGACTCCCTCTGCTCCCAAGACGCCGACGGAAACGCAGCCTGCTGCCCCCTCGGTGCCTACTGCACCGGCACCATTCCCATCATCTCCAACCCCGCCACCCCCACAATCACAAGCACCAACCTCCTCACAACCACCGATAGCAACGGCGGCCTCATAATCATCACCTCAACCCTCACTCAAGCGATAACAACCGTAGCCGCAACAGCATTCACCACCGCCCTAGTAAGCTACGTCTCCAACCCTTACAACTTCCCCTTCCCCTACCTGCCAGCCACATTCGCGAACTCGGCCGCCTGCGCCGCCGCCTATTCCAGCTGTGCGACAGAATATGGAGTTTGCACTAGTGACTTGCAAGGCGGTGCGGGATATGGGGTTACGATTTCGGCGCCGGGCGGAGGCACAACGGTTGTGCAGACTACGTCGGGGACGAGTTTGGGCGTCGCGAGCGCGGCGAGTGTGTGTGCGAGTTTGAGCAATGTGGCGTGTCCGGGGATTGCGGGGGGGTGTGGGGTTTTTGGTACGGCGGGGGCGACGGCGACGGGGTTCGTGGCGGGATCCGGGAGGTTGGCTGGAGATATGGGCTGGAGTTTGTGGGTTGGGGGAGTGGCTGCTGTGATTACGGGGCTCGTGGGGTGGGTTTTATGAGAGCAGGAGGGAATGGAATGATTTCATGAAGTTGATGATATCCATCTGCTTTACTGTGTTCTGTAATTTAATGAGCTTATGGAGTCTGTCTACTTACTTAGCAAGCCTCTAATTGCATAATTTGATCACATACCGACACCCAATACCCTTGCTTCGAGCTTTGGTAGTACAAGTAGCCTCTAAGAAATTGGTTAACGAGAACCAGTTTTGGTTGACAGCAACAAAATTACGTTGCTTCCAGAACTCGCAATCGCCCCTCCTTCTTCCTTTTATCGGCTTTTCTTCAGTTGCCTTCTGGTTGTCATTCGACAAGAGTATTGGTTTGGTCATCTCGTACGTTTAACAGGACAGGTGCGGCCATATCCATGTCTATAGACTATGGTAGCGTTACAACATTTGCATTGAGGCTTAGGAAGATCTCTCGGACAATTCTCTTACGTGCCTTATAAGGGCAAGACTCGATAGTTGTGTATCCAGCCAACCCTTGAAAAGGAGCCATAGGTGCAATCGAGAGAATAACAAATAAATTCAGCTTGGTGAGACTTATAAATCAGTGCTTATCCTTCTTGCTGCTTCCTCAGGCCCAAATCAGCATTAAGCTTTGCAAGTACGTGTTCAGCACGGCTACGTATGTCCTCTTAACCCGCCGAAATGCCAGAATCTCAAGTCCTCTCCTCTTTAAAGCCCCTTATTCGCACACGTAAAGACGCCACCAACAGCACCGGCGGCATGACACTCAATGATGCTCTCAACGCCCGTGTAGGTTCCAGCAACCAAGAAGAAAAGCCCAATCAGAATGATAATTACATTCAATGTTAACATCATGCATCCGTAAGGCGTCTGTGATTGAAGTCATGTGACGCCACCATCCACACTTCACATGCGGATATAAGCTATTCCCCAGAAGATGGAACTAAAGAATGAATCGAAGAGCGAGATTATCAAGGAGAGCAGATCCAAGAAGAACGAAATAACCTCAGCAATAACGAAGGCACCAATCCACGTAGCAAGCAGGATGCCCGCCCATGTACTCCAGCCAAGAACCGTGTGCTCATTCTTGTGTCGGCTGCCATTGAACATGCGGAAGAAGATGAAGCGTGTAGAAACAGATGCATATAGGATACTCAGGAAGATGGTTGCAAGTAAAACTAAAATAAAGGTGAAGATTGCTTAGCACAGGTCGAGCTTGGACAGACCACTGAATATTCTGGGGAGCGAACATAGCTAGCATATAAAGGTGGTTATGACTGTAGACACCACCGTACACTGGGAGTGACCCGTTATTGTATTCAAGTACTTGAAACTGACAAGGACATGAATACCCCCAAATTCATGAGTATACGTACTACCTCGGAGAGCAGAAGGTACCTTGCTGAATGAATGTGTTGTTTAATATAAAACTATAATCATCATTAGTAATATAAAAGAGAAAGGTACAGTTGATTTTTACCAAATTGCAGTTGCATACCATGCCCAAGTTTTGCCCCAGAAAAGCATTTGACCTATGTCACAGATATCTCTAACTTCGGGGTGGCGCTGACAGAACTCCCTTGTTAACACATGTTAGCTAAAGTGCTATTAGGGTAAGTTGAGGCAAGATAAAGTGTAATACCGGAGGACAAGTGGCGTGTAGAGGACCAGGGCTGCAACAACCACGGTCAAGATGAGACCAAGAACAAAGCCAAGGACTGAATAGCTATAAGAGAAAGACATGATTGCAAGGCAAATTAGACGAATAAGCATCTTGTTAGTAATAAGGCATTTCCTGACCGTAGGACAGTGTTCAACGGGACGCACTATACTCTGAGAAGAGGAGAAAGGCAGTTTTCTGGTCCTATATTGCAACGCATGGCCAGCCTTCAGCTCAATCTGCTTGCCGAGGATATCAGAGCCTGAGCCATTGTTTCCGAAGTCATAGCCAGCTAGATGTGGCAAGACGGGAGCAATTCTGCCTCCAGTTTTTCCACCTTCATAGCCAAATTGTCTTCGGGTTCCAGTCTCTTGTCAATGTTGATGGGAAGAGGTTCTTTTTTCTCGTTGGTATATTGATCTAACGCCATTTTCGGGATGAAAAATGTATTATGGGAGAGTAAGAATACCGGCTGCATTAAGCTAGTATTGATCGAACAAATAATAAGGAGTATGTGGACGAGAGAATATATCTCGTACACGGGCTGATAGTACTCGATCGAATATCGAGTAACTTTGACACAAAAGTCGATTTGGGGAAACCAGAAAAAGGCATTGACACAGAGGACAGAGGGAGTATTAAAGGTCGGGGATGTATGCTACCCTTACCCTGCAGCTCAGAGTGAGAGCAAAACTGGGATTATCAGGATGACAAGTGAACCCTATGGGAAGATGAAGATTAGTGGGACATGTAGACTTAACTTATAAAGGCAAGGATGAGCAATAGCTCGGTTTTAGCGGACTTGGAGGACAAGATCCAACACTTGTGGCCCACTATCTTACCAACCGTTCCACTTAATTTAAAGGTCATGATGTGTGGTTACGTCCAAAGTGCTTCTTTGACCTGGTACCTGGTATTTAGAGATTCAGAGGCTGAGCGACTTCAAGAGAAAAGCAATTCGCAAAGTGAGAAATGTCGTTCCGCGAGGCAGAACTATCCTGGCATCATACCACAGAGAGGGGTGCTCACTGCTAGTCAGAAAAGGCCTTGACGACGTTCGTGGCTTGCAGCCAGGTGGCCCGTGGAACGCCACCTAGTGCCATCCGCTCATGCACAGACCACGGCGTTTTATAAGAGTTGCCTCGTCTGCACTGTATATAGATCATCTCAATAAGCCAAGCTCAACGGAATCGACCAAAAGACATCTCGTCATGAAATCTGGCTTCATCCCTGAGGGAGCAGACTTTGATTGAGCTGAAAGGGCTACATTCGGCTACGGCTCCTGAACTTACAGTACCATGGCCTGGAACCTGGTCGGGAGACCTTGTGTCGTTTCTCCTCTCGCACATCTGTCTTCGTATTCGTGCTGACCCCACACTTTTTCGCTATTTCCTAGCCCCAATTAGTTTTGGAGCAACCCTAAAATTTGGAGTTCATGCACGTGATATCGGTGTCTCCGGTCCACTGCTGAATAAAAGGATGACCCTTGCATTGCTTTACACGCTTGTTTCCACTTACCAAAAGTGGTGGACATACGCTTGGGTGGACTTTCGAAGTGTTCGAAACTCTAGTTGGACTCAAGAGAGCTCTAACTTTATTGTACAGGATTTAACCCTTTCTGACAACTTAATCGTTCAAAGCTTCAATCCAGACGCGGATCAGGCTGATCTGAGAACATAAAGCAAATCGGCTCACACAGACCTTTCTGGCCTTGTTTCACAGACAATGGCATTCTATAAGCTTATTTGTCAATGATCCACTTTCTGCTTGAGAGGCGAAGCAGGATACATAATTTGTCTCTGTATAAGTTAGGTTTCTATGATCTATTGGCCAACTCAATTACCTTCGCTGCGGCTTCCTCAAAGTCATCAAATGCGTGAAGAGGAAGCCCACTTTCTGCTATCTGTGTTTCAGTATCAGCTCAGAATTCTCTACCCTGCGTAGGCAAGACACTCACAATCTTCTGGCCTTCCGCCTCATTAGTGCCTCTGATCCTTACCACCACCGGAATTTTCATCTCCAACTCCTTGAACGCCAGCAACACGCCATTCGCAATCATGTCTCCCAGGGTCAGCCCACCAAAAATATTCACAAAGATCGCCTTGACCCTCGGATCCTGCAAAATGACCTGGAAGCTCTTCTTGACAGTCTCACTTGTAGCCTTCCCTCCTGTGTCCAAGAAATTCGCAGCCTTGCCTCCAGCATCTGCAAGTGCGTCGACTGTGTTCATAGCAAGTCCAGCTCCGTTGACCAAAGTACCGATATTACCATCTCCAGCAAGTTTTATATAGACAATGCCATCTTTTTCTGCTTCCACTTCTTCCGGGTCCTCATCTTCTTCACGCCTTAGGGCATGAATATCAGCTTGCCGGTTACCGCTTCGTAATGCAGCATCGTCGAATCCAAAACGTGCTCCTGTCACTTTGAGCCCCCCAAGCCGTTCAACGAACTTGGTTTCCAGGAGGAAGGCTTCCTTCTTCATGAAGATGTCCACGAGCCCTTGGATAAGCTTGGGAAGAGACTGTCGAGAAGAACCACTTAGCTGAAGATGTTCGGCTACTGTGGAGACTAGTTTGCTGTCAAAACCCGTCCGGTAGTCAAATGAGAAAGATTTCGCTTCGTCATGGTAGTTCTCGGAGTTCATTGCTGGAGAGGCGATGATGCAGGGGGAGAGGCTAGACCGGTCAATACCAACTGCTAGGAGACGTTGCTTGCCTTTCCCTGAGTACTCGGATGCATTGATGCCCCGTTCTCTCAGGAGATTGAAAGCTAGGTCTTCCCTAACGTACAAGTTGCGCTTCTGCATTCTGGCCATAGTTGATGAACTTGATAAAGGGAGTGGCCTCCTGGACATTGTATAGATACTCCTCCGCTGGGATGCTCCTGTGAGATTTACTCCGCTACTTTCTCGTCCTGTCTCTCCCAAAAGCCTCTTCATTGTATCTCCAAACTTTGCCGGGTGATTAACCATTGTAACTCCTACTTGTTCCAGGGCTTTGATCTTCATTATTGCATTCGGCTCGCCTGGTACCGTGAAAGCACCTGCATGACCCATCACACGGCCCGGTGCGGCATGAACTCCGGCGATCAATCCAGCAATTGGCCTATAGACCCAAATGAGCAAAAGGGGACACAACTGGCACCTCCGACTTACTTTGGGTTTGAAGTGCGTTGTCTGTAGTCTTTGATCCATTCGACTGCATCCATTTCTGCTGTGCCACCAATCTCCCCAATCAAAAGAATACCCTCAGTCTCATCATCATGCTCAAATATCTTTAGCGCATCAACAAAGTTGGTGCCTGCAAGGACATCGCCACCTATACCTATACATAGACTTTGGCCAAGCCCTGCTCTTGTTGTTGATGCAACGGCTTATAACATTAGCTATACCCTCACAATGATAGATGGTGCTGGCACGTTAGATCTTGGACATACTCTCGTAACTTAATGTGCCAGATTTTGCAACGATACCGATGCGGCCAGGGATGAAGCAGGGCAAGGGCTGAAATCCGATTCTGCACTTGCCAATGGCTGATATTACTCCAGGGCAATTGGCACCAACTAATCTTGACCTTGATTGAGTTTTCAGTATAGAATGAATCTGAATCGATAAGTTAAATCAAGCCATGTTTCAGGAAGGGTATACTTACTCTCAAGATGTCATGAATCGGAATGTGTTCGGCAACGACCACTATTAGAGGTACCTCTGCCTCTACAGCCTCCTCAATAGCAGCAGGAGCTTGATTAGCGGCCACATAAACCCCCGTTGCATCAGGCTTAAGTTTTTCCATAGCCTACTTAATTAGATTATATTTCTACACGGGGCACATAGTCTTTGGCCAATTACCTCCCGCATAGTTGGTAGAACTGGCAGTCCGAGATGCTCCCCATTCTTTCCAGGCGTCACACCACCGACAATATTCGTTCCCCATGCTATTGACTCTTTCGCATTTGCTGTAGCCTATATGATACATCAATGTGAATCTCTAGATTGACAAATTTATCAGTCTTACTTGTCTACCTATAAGGTGATATATCAGTCTGGTGATCCGAAGAGAGCGCCATGGAATGTACTCCGGCCTACCTGTAAACCCTTGAAATATGACTCTCGTATCCTTTCCAATCTTTAGATTGGATACTGTATCTTCATATGATTTTCTTTGCATAGAACTACTGAAGGATGCAGATCCGGTTCTACGTGAAAAGTGGTACAACGATCGAACAGTGTGAACTCGGCGGAGCATTCTGCCCACCAATAACAATTATGTCTCTATATCTATAAACAGCGGTAACATGTGTCTATGTGAGAGAAAGAAAGAGAAAAAAGTAGAAATTTAAAGGCTTCTTCAAAATAAATATATACAAAAATCAGCTGTCTCCGCAGTCGGAAATACAAATATTTTGGAGAAATCAAGCCGTATATCCATCCCCTCACCCCGAAAATCGGCTCTGCCTGGGCAGCAGGATAGGCATCTCTCTTCGAAGCAACAGAGCCAACCCCGCAAATTGCCTAGACTCGCTAACCTTCCCCAGTCTCGAACGTACAGTACATGGGCGCATTTGGAGGCGTAACCATCGACCCTATCCTGTAAGGCACAATTTTTCATCTCATGCAGTAGCACTTAATGCTTACAGATACGGCACATGCGTTGCCAATGTACGTACTGATCACGCCTAGGATTTGTCCTTTATCCAGTTAAATAGCATTGCTTTCAGTCACAAGCTCTTGTGCTGCAAGTCGTATTCTTATCGACATGCTTCGCTTGCATGAATGAAGTTGCAGGCAATGACTGGCTAATGCTTGCATTCGTCCGCACAAGTGGAGATATTCGTCACATGCATTTAGACCCCACTGGGAAAGCTTTCGATCTTCAACACCATTTCCTTTTTCTACCTTTGAGTTTCTGCTCATACCCTGGAGCATTATTGTGTCTCTCCATTCAAATATATTAGAGCATAATGTCTAAGGCTCGAAAAGGTAAGTAAATTCGAGGGTGGAAAGCCAATAAATATATACCTAACACGTACAAGAACTGGAAAGCTCCATTGGTAAACTATCACTATCACCACAAAACAACAAAAAAGCCTCCGCACCCAAGAAAAACCAACCAATCGCCGATTCCTGGGAAGACGACGACCTCTCCTCGGGCGACGAAACTGACCGCCCCATCTCCCAACAATCATCCGGCGACTACCCCTCCGCCCCACCTCCTACTCCCATCAACGGTTCTGGCTACAGCCCCTTTGAGGAGCCCTGGGGCTTAGGAGGAGCGTCCTACGATGACAGCCTAAGGTTCCGCAGCGAGCAGACAGGCTCCAATATGAGGCCAGAGAAGACAGATGCCGTTGCGAAGAGGCTGATAGCTGGTGCCCTTGGGGTGAGGGCCCCGAAGAAGACGGAGGAGCAGAGGGCCTATGAGAGGGCTGTCAAGGAGAAGGAGATAAAGAGGAGGAATGGGGAGAAGGAGGCGAAGATTAGGGCGGAGGAGGAGGCGAAGAGGGCGAAGGCGGCGGCTTGGGATGATTAATATTTGTTTTGAAAGGCCTTGGTTATGGGACATGGGAAGAAGGGTCGCTGCAAGGCGGGGTTTTCATCATTATTCGGCGGGGGGCATGATGGGAGGGTCTCTCTGCGTCTTATTCATTGTTTGGAGGGGGAATTTGCTGGGGTTTTAAGATTGGTACACTATATGCTTAATAAAAGCATAATTGACTTCGCACAAACGAAAAGATGCTTCCCTGACCAGATCTCAGGAGTAGTCGATCTTCGCCGCACGTCACCATGATCATACAAGTTAGCAGTGTGATGCGTTAGCTAGCCATGTATACAGTCACACAAGGCTGATGCAAAACAACAATCGTAGCTTTTGTCATTCACCTTGTCTCATTCCATATGAGCTCATGAAAGAGACAGGGGCAATAGTTCAATTGTATGAGCACTAAACCGTGACTGCCACTATAGAAAACGCCTTATCGCCCTTGAAATCACGACCCTCATAAACCATCCAGTATGCTCATGTATGACTCGTGATTGTTCTCTAGACAGTCCTCCACCTGTGCTTTCATCTTCTTATCCCAGCTATGACATCCCTGAGGATTCGACTCGTTCAACTCAGTAAGATCCACCGATCTGTTCTTGATGAACTTCAAGAGTGTCACCATCTGCCATCTCGAGCTGTGAGGGCTTGTGTCAGCATCTGAATGACAACAACGATTATATTTTGAATGCGAGGGGTATGCAAGGTTAGGATTTGGAGAGATGGTCGAGCTTACCGTCTCAGGACTGTCTGTAGGGCCAACTCGGGTACCCTCAAAGAGGAAACGAACTGAGTTTGGTGCCTTTCCTTGCCGCTCACAGAAGGCATCCATAAGCTTCTTCAGTTGCGTAGTACGCTTGATCTTGAAGAAAACCTCGTTGTTATTATCGGTCACCTTGATATTAAGGTGCTCTGTTGCACGGGGATCTTCTGGTTTACCGCCACCGGGGCTGCCGTTGTCTGATCCAGACATTCTGAAAAAAACGGGGTATGAATCTATTTCTAAGAGTGGGCTGCGCGAGGCTGTGTAAGCGTTTAGTATTGGTGAAAACGTTTCAGATATGCTTAGAGCGCGTCTCACTCACATTTGAAGCTACCGTGTGCCTTAAGAGTCCAGTGCCGAACCCCTTTTTTGAGTGGTTTGAAGTTGTGTGTTGAGAAGTGAACTAAAGTGATCATGCAGATTTCAAGTTAAGGCAGTGAATGGAGGAGAGACCAGGCGCTGATTGGCTCCCGTTAATGATAAGCGATCGTAGAGACGATTCTGGAAAGCAGGGACGAAATGCAGGGCAAGCTCGTCATGGATGGTAGTTGCATATTCTTCGACTTTGCATTCACTAAGTCAATTCAGAATTCAAGATTTAGTGCGGAAGAAAGTGGCATATCCAATTCAGAATCTTCCTTTTGAAGCCCTAATATAGAGCAAGACTTAGCTAGGTCATATCAAGCATGGTAAGTTGCAGCAATTACATCTTCTCTTCGGGATTATTAAAATTCTTATAGCCAGTAAAGAAGGAAAAGACTGATACTCCTCCATGTCATCCTCTCGCAGTAAGTTTGTCTCATATGATTGTGACATGTCGGCATTGGCTAAGACTTTCTCCAGTGTGCTATCCAAGGTAAGTCCAGCGTCGGAGGTATTCATAAGGTATAGCTGACACGGTCCCTCAGATTGTCTGGCAAAGAATTCCTACAACGAATCCAAGTGCCAATCTCAAGTTGACGCGCTGTATGAATGTTGTAATGCATTTTATGAGAAGAACGGTGATGATGCAAAAAGTGTGAGTTGTCCGAAGGCAAGCATGCTCAGACTCAAAATGGAGCAGAAGGCGCAGCAACCCGGAACGTGAGAGAGCTTTGCTTTCTGGAGGCGAACGGAAGCAATGAAAAGTAGCCACCGGCGACCATTCATGTATATACTGTTATCAGCAACTATCTTATAGAAAAGTATATAACACTCCAGTGCCATTGCCCACCCTCAACCCTGCGAAAGGTCAGGTAACATAAACAGGGGAGCGACGGAGTCACTCTGGGCGCTCAGGAGCACGCAAGAGATCCTCAAGGGACCTGACCAAGCATTGATGGCTTGATCCGAGACTCTAATTAGAACGCCATTTATTCAATGAAGAGAAGAAAAAGATTAAGTTCTCGCTCGGGTTAATCAGGGCCGCGCTAGCCTCGCTTGGGAGCGTACCTTGCGCTACAGGGGTTGAAGTGAACGCGACGCCAAACCCAAAATATTGTGGTCTTGTCTCAACCTCATGGCTTGAGCCTGACTACACAATGATCCGTATTTCAACTCTATTCCCCAAACCGACTTGACGCAGGCCCAGATAGCCTCATATTCCCCCATGGCTCCCATGATCAGAGGCGATGGCTCTTCTTTCCCTAGGCGTCCTCGTAGCTTCATGAATCCGCAGGTATGAGCATTGCTGTCTGCTATCTATTTCAGTTTCTTGAAGCTAACAAAAAGTAGAATGCTCGAGAAGGTAGTTGGGAATTTACAGAAGTACGTGTCCTTATAACGAAATTTTCTTCATTTCACCCTCGAGTACTCACTTTTACCAGTCGGAGAGACAGTCGGATGGCTCGCGAGAAGAATCCGATGAACCTGCATCTTATGACGACGATCACCTAGAATACCAAGATAATGAAGATGGTGGGCGATACATCTTGTACTTTATAGAAGCTGGCCATAAGATACTGACGAGATCATAACTAGACTCTCAGGCCTCACCTGCTCTTCTAGAAGGCCCCGAGAACAATGAGGACATTTTACATCCGCTTCGGGAGGCCGCTAATCGCGTGGGACGGGAGATTGAGAGATTCGCAGAGGTTCTAGATGGATATAATCCCCTTAAGGCAGCCAACGATGAGGAAAGACATGGCATGACATTCGAACTTATCGAACTATATCATAGTATTGCCCTTGAGACAGTGGAGCATCTCCATGACCAACATGCCTCCGAGCGTCGTAGAAAAGATGGTGCAAGATGGAGAAAGAAGATGCGCGGATTTAAGATCAGCCAGGATCCAGAGCTAATGGATATGGATGATATGGAAGAGTCTGGGCTATCAGCGCTTGACTCGATGAAGACCTCGATTGCTGATCTAGAGCGCTGGGAAGAAGAAGCTCGGACATGGGATCTCTTAAGTCGTATGGTCAAACTCCAATATCCTCATCCAGGTAAAAGGAAGCTATCTGATCAACAGCCCAATACAATCCACCGCTATTCTTCGGAATGTCAAATATGGGATGCTTTTTTGAAGGCGGATCATCTGGCTCTTGAACGCCAGACGGTATTGAGATGGCTACAGGACGCTGCTGAAGAGTCTGGCGAGGACATTGACGTACTTGTTCAAGAGCTTCAACAGAATGCAGAACGAGGAGACATTATAGCTCACGGTTGGCTCCACACAAAGGCCGCTATCAAAAACCGAAAGCGGGTACATGTTTGGCCCCATGTTTTAGATCCGTCATCTCCCGACGTCCAAAAAATCCATCTCAACTCTGCAAAGACTGAACCCCTCGTTACTCAGCTGGATCCTGATGCCCCGACCCGTCAAAATAGAAAACTTGAGGTCCAAGATCAATATTTTGAACGCGCCGTATGGCTAGGATGTTACGAAATGCTTCGTCGGGGCAAAAGTCCTGAGGAAATAAGGGAGTGGTGCGGTGACCGGACCGAGATCTGGAGGGCTGTTAGTATGTGTGGCCTGCTGGATGACATCGACGGAGACCACGATAGAAATATGGATAATACTTCAAGTATCCTATGGCGACGAATGTGCTTCGCATTGGCTAGACGGGGCGGCAGCGATGAGTACGAACGAGCCGTTTATGGCGTTCTGAGCGGTGATTTATCAACTGTTGAGCCAGTATGTCGCACGTGGAATGATCATCTGTTCGCCCACTATAACGCGCTTGTCAGGAGCCAGTTCGAGAATTACCTACAAATCCATCACCCTAGTCGTGCGCCGACAGACATAGTTCAAGCATATGGGATGTTTGATGCTGTTCAATTTCATGGCGACCCTGAAACCACGGGGAAACGTTTAGTCAATTCACTAAACAAGGCATCTAAAGAGGTATCCGCAACTACTCGGACAATGAAGATGTTGCAAGGCGTTTTGATTGCTAAAGAGTTCAATAATTTTATATACCAACAAGGACTCGCGTTGTCAAAACTGGCAAATGCTGAAACCGAATCAATCGTTATCCCAAAAATCGACATCAACCCGGAGAAGGAAGATATCAACGCATATATTGCACTCAATGATTATGATAGCCTTAGGGTCCTCGTCCATATGCTGCTTGCCTTCAAGAGTCTAGGTCTGAACCTTGGAGATATGGTCCAGCAAATGGCCATCGAGAACATTATTGTAGCCTATATTGGCTTCCTAAGACTTGCGGGGAAAGAGGAACTGATACCTCTGTACGCTTCTCAATTGACTGGAGACAGGCTCTATGCTACTTTGAGCCGAGAACTTGTCGACGTCACAGACCCCGATCAGCGAGTAACTCAAATTAAGCTGATGAAGGAACTCGGGCTAGACGTCCAGAAGTTCGTCAAATTTCAGACTCAATTTCTGTTCATGGACTTTCCGGACGATTCAGACGATTATCCTGCTGAGCGGACTTTCAAACTCCTCGAAAATGATCGAGCGCCAGGCTGTAATGGCAAGATGGTCAGGGCTGGTTTTATAGGAGAAGATATTGATCGGACAGATTTACTACTCATCAGGAGCTTGGAGTGGTATCTGCTAGTTGACGGTCTTTGGTCCGAGACATTTGCCACCGGCGTTCAACTTTACAAGCGCTTCTTCAGTAAGATTAGATGGTCCGATAACTCATCAGTCACTAACTTCGTCTTAGAACATGCTAAACTTGCTGCCGCCATGGAGCTGGCCCGAAGTGTCTCAAGTTCCCACATATCTCTAAGCAAAACACACTCGTTACTGGGCGAGACTCTTGACATTACAGATCTTGAGAATGAGGCAGAACAGGAGGATATTGCAGAACGAATCGAGGAAAATTCAGGCGCGCAAATAAGACTTCTAAAACGTTACCTCGCAGCAGAAGCAAAGAGCTTCAGAGAGTTGGAGCTTCTGATCGCAGCCCTTGAATACATTGAGCTTGCCGGTGACAGCATTGCAGCAATGGAAGAGTACTTCTCCGGATAGCCATAGTCTGTGCACAGCCGCTGACTTAATTCACAGTGCAAATGATAAGGGAAGGAAGGAGAGCCGTATCAATCTTCATAAAGCGTTGCAGCCAACGAAAGCCACGGTAAAAGATCTTCTACAAGATTGGCTGACTACAAGCCAGAAAGGTAATGGCCAATATTGACGGTTTACTACATCACATACTGACGCATGTTATGCAGAGGAACCAGAATTCAAGATGCTTCGTGAAGCATACCTACCCGAAATAATACTTGCATATGACAGCATCCTGCACTTTTCAGGTATAGCCTTGTCGCGCGACAATTTCTTGGAGTGCATGGAACTTTCGACCGTAATTGCTGCAGAAGACTCTGACTTAGCCGATATGTTTGTTAAGAATGGTCGAATGAAAGAGTTGGTAGCGGCTTTTGCAGACAATAGTAGAGCTCTTCTCCAGGCTAATACCGCCGGAAAGAGCAGGACTGGAACAACAAGTAAAAAGCTTAGGACTTTAGGGTGGACACGAGAGCTTTGGGATATCAAGCTCTAGAATGCTCCTTCACAAGATGTCGGAGTCGGTGTGGTTTGGCAGCGAATTCTTGAAGTTATATGCTCACCATACTCGTACTGGTTCGAGCAATGAAGAAAGTGGCATATAAGCGCAGACTCTCGTGGTCCGATAAATTTGAAAGGGCTTAAGAATCATGTAAATCTATCCTGAAGGATTTATAGATCGATCTGCTGCCCCTAGGTCAAGAGGGATCACAATCACAATCCATGCCAAGATTGCATGTCCTACTAAGAACCCCTGAATAGTGCGGCTGCTCGGTGTCACCATTATAAGCAAAGGCCCAACATTAAGCGACTTAGCCCGTGCACCATCGCATCGCGAGCTGACGGGAAGGCCGCGACGACGAGGACGTCGCAACACGATGCGATGATAAGAGACGGACAGAGTGCAAATTAAAATGGCAACACTAAGTGGCGGCCAAGCAAGTGTCATATCCGGAGGGACATCGTCATTTGGGCAATTTCGGCTTACAACCTTTGTCGATTCGACGCCGAAGGCTTCGAGGACCACTGCACCTTCTCCAGCTTCACGACCTGCCCCCTCTGCTGAGAATGTCCAGCCAGTGTCCCAGCACGGAGACAATGGCTCGACACTATCATCCTCGCACAACTTAGCATCCTTCGCGAATACTCTGCAATCCTCACCACAAACGTTCGCGCCTACCCCACCAAGCATAAATGCAACCAACACCCAATCTAGCGCACCGGCACCAGCATCCCATAATGGATTTGGTATCTTAGATCTTGGCTCCCATGGATCCCACGGCTCCCATAGCTCCCCGCCAGTTCGCGAGGGCAAGCTAGGTCCGCACCGTGATGGACGAGTACGGAATCCGGTTCCTTCTAAATTGAAGGGCAGGACGGATGATAAGAATGGCGAATTCTCAGTTATGCATATGGATATGTCGGGCTCAGGGGGACACAATGATATACCAAGGGGCGAAGCAGCCCAACGGACGAGCGAGAATACGGCGCTGGCCGCCAGAGCGGCTGCAAACAACGATGGTTACAAAGCAGTAAAGCGGCGGCGTATCGAGGCATCAATCAATGTGCAACCGGCACAAGACGAGCGAGTTATTCAACCCCCTCCCTCATTTTCGACTTCTCCTCAGCATCAGCAGGAGGTTCACCGTACCCGATCGCTCACATCCGAGGAAACAAAATACGAACAGGCCCGCCTACTTACATTGCTTCGAAGTATTAACCCCCTTACTGTGGTAGATCAGATTTGCAAGGCGCTAGCATTTTTCGGCGGAATACCAGGAGCTCCACCGCCGGAGAATGGGGGCTTTCCGGAGAGTGCAGACGCGAATGGCAGCGGTATGCTCTTTGTGGGATGGTTGTCAGAGATATTTCCAGAGCTTGAGAGGAAAGCTTGGAGACCTGAAGTTTTAAAACCTCGGGAAGTAAATCGAGGACCAAGACCCAGGGGTAGACCAAAAGGGAGCAAAGCTTCTAAAGTACGAAAAGACAAAGGCATTAAGAAAGGGCCAAAGCATCCTAACAAAATAGACGGGCAAGGCATCAAAGCGTCTACTGCACAACACTCAAATCCAGTCTCTGGCACTTCAGCAGAAGTTGAAAACATGGACGAAGAGTGGGTGGATATTACTGAACTTGAGCCACAGGCCGAAAAGGATGCTAGCCAGGAGCAGGTATTCTCTAATCAAGAAGGGGGCAGGAGTGGAAGCCTTCCGAAGACGAGGCACCAAAGACCCTTACCTGATAATATGTCTTCAGCCAACGTCAATACGCTAGATCGTATGCATGACGATGGGATGGACCATCAGTCCTTTACAGATGTCAGCCAGGATTTTTCACCTAGAGTAACAAATTCCGGAAAGCGTCGTCCTGGACGACCAAAGGGGTCTCGCAACAGGCAGAGAGATCTCGAGCAGGAAGGTAGCCCAAGTATTGCTTCATTAAACCATACCAATCAATATCTTCCTGAAGTACGTCCTGTCACATCAACAACTGCAAGGCAGACACCGAGCGCGAATACACAGCAGTCTCCTCAAGTGTTGGCTAAACGCCGGCAAGGCCAAGTTTCAAAAGATCCAGAACCAGGGCCTTTGCCACCTGGCCAAATTCAAGGCTTGACTGCCGAAGAGCGAGCTGTTATTGAAGCATTTCGGACAGCACAAGCTGGAAGGACAACTAATAAACCAGCAGCGGCTAATGAGAAGGCGAAGAGACCACGCCCAAAAGCCGGG
>Ga0335075_10008055_pt1 | contig 16192 bp, 11 predicted proteins | sample Lox_Sample_24_FD_206723 | JGI IMG/M metagenome (GOLD analysis project Ga0335075, IMG submission 206723) | Soil microbial communities from Loxahatchee National Wildlife Refuge, Florida, United States - Lox_Sample_2.4 | ecosystem: Environmental > Terrestrial > Soil > Wetlands | place: USA... | reverse complement strand
CAGAACGGCTTGGTCTCGGGGTTGGCGTCCGGCGTGCCGACGAAGCCGATCTTTCGCTGCTGATATGCCATCGGTTTTACTCCCGTTCCATGATCAGCGTCGCCGAGCCGTGCCGCGTGCCGAGCGATCCGCCGGTGCCGTGTGCCAGTGCTACGTTGCAGTTGGGCACCTGCACCTTGGGGTGCGCCTCGCCGCGGAGCTGACGCACGGCCTCGATCACCTTGGTGATGCCGCCGCGATTGGCCGGATGGTTGTTGCAGAGGCCTCCGCCGTCGGTGTTGAACGGCAGCTTGCCCTGGCCGGAGATCAGGTTGCCGTCGGCAACGAACTTGCCTCCCTGGCCCTTGTCGCAGAAGCCAAGGTCCTCGATCTGCATCAGCACGGTGATGGTGAAGCTGTCGTAGATCGAAGCATATTTGATGTCGGCGGGCTTCACGCCGGCCATCTCGAAGGCGGCCGGCCCGGACCAACGGGCGCCCGAAAAGGTAAGATCGACCGCTCCGGCAAATTGGCCCTTGGGATGCTCACCCATGCCGAGCACCTTGATCTTTGGGCGCTTCAGGCTGCGGGCGATCTCGGGCTTCACCACCACCAGCGCGCCGCCGCCGTCGCTGATGACGCAGCAATCCAGGCGGTGCAGCGGGCTGGCGATGATCGGCGAATTCAGCACGTCCTGCACGGTGACGACGTCGCGCAGCATGGCGTGCTCGTTGTACTGCGCGTGGTGCGAGGCGGCGACCTTGATCCAGGCGAGCTGCTCGCTGGTGGTGCCGTATTCGTGCATGTGCCGCTGTGCGCACATCGCGTACATGTTGGCAACGGTCGGCGCGTAGGAATATTCGAATTGCATGTCGGGCTGCGCCGGGTTGCCGGCGCGCGGCGCAGTGCCGGTCGCCTGGCCTTCGCTGCGCGGCCGCCCGGCCAGGGTGATCAGCGCAACGTTGCAGCGGCCGGCGGCGATCGCCTCGGCGGCGTGCGCCACCAGCATCAGATAGGACGAGCCGCCGATATCGGTGGCATCGATGTGGCGGACATTCAGGTTCAGGTAATCGACCATCGAGAGCGGGCCCATGCCGGGCGCGTCGCCGGCGCAGAAATATCCGTCCACGTCGTCCTTGGTCAGTCCCGCATCGTCCAATGCGCCCTTCGCGCATTCGGCGTGCAGCAGCGCCACCGACTTGTCGGGCGCTTTGCGCGTGGGATGCTCGAACGCACCCGCGATATACGCAGCCCCTTTCAAGCTCATTCGACAGTCTCCTCCTGATTGCTCATCGCGAAGCGATCATACCGACCAGTGGGCCGGCTGCCAGTCGCGCCCTTCTGGCACGCACGTCGCCGTTTGGGTAGTCTGGGTGGCATGTCAAGCGCCGCCTTGTACGCGCCGCCCGGGCCGCCCATGCCGCGCGGCGAACTCTCGTTGTCCGGTTTTCTTCGCGCCATTCGCACCAACGCCCTGACGATGTGGCCGGAGGCGGCGTATGAGCAAGAGGTACGCACCCGGCGGATGTTCGGACGCACCTATATGCTGTTGAACAGCCCGGCGGCGATCCATCGCGTGCTGGTGGAGAACCACACGAACTATCGCCGGTCCCCGGCGTCGGTGCGCATTCTGCGGCCGATCACCGGGGTTGGGCTGCTGCTGAGCGAGGGTGACGACTGGCGGCTGCAACGGCGCACCATCGCGCCGGCGCTGGCGCCACGGGTCATGCCGATGCTGGCGCGCCATATTGCCTCGGTGACGCAGGAAACCATCGAACGTCTGGCGGGTGCGGTGAACCGGCCCGTCGATCTGCTGGCCGAGATGGAACAGACCGCGCTGGAGATCGCCGGCCGTTCGATGTTCTCTTTAGAGATGCGGCAGTTCGGTGCGGAGCTGCGTGCACGAATCATGGAATACGGCCTGCGCTGGGCGCGACCGCACCTGATGGACCTGATGCTGCCTTCCAGCGTTCCGACGATCCGCGATCTGTTCCGCCGGCGGTTCCAGAGACGCTGGATGCGGTTCATGGACGAGATCATGCGCGTGCGCATGGCGATGCCGCCGCCAGCCGAGGCGCGCGACCTGTTCGATCTGTTGCGGGCCGTGCGCGACCCGGAGACCGACCGCGGGTTCACCCACGACCAGCTTCGCGATCAGACTGCGACGATGATGCTGGCCGGGCATGCGACGACGGCGGTGACTTTATTCTGGGCGTTGACCTTGCTGTGCGGCGCGCCGGCCGAGCAACAACGCATCGCCGCCGAGGCAAAGGAGCTCGACCTGGGACCGGATGGCGCTGCCGATGCGCTGGCGCGTCTCGTCTATACGCGTGCGGTCATCAGTGAGGCGCTGCGACTCTTTCCGCCGGCGTTCACGCTTGCCCGTGCAGCAATCGGGGCCGATCGCGCGGGCGATATCGACATCCGTGCCGGTGCGATCCTGATGATCGCGCCCTGGGTGCTGCATCGTCATCGCCGGCTGTGGCGTGATCCGGAGCGGTTCGATCCCTCGCGCTTCCTGCCCGATGCTCCGCCGCCAGCGCGCTTCGCCTATTTGCCGTTCGGCGCCGGGCCGCGGGTCTGTGTGGGTGCGCAGTTTGCTCTTGCCGAGGCGACGCTGGTACTTGCCGCATTGGTTCGTGAGTTCGAGGTGACGCTGGACGAATCCCGCCCGGTCCTGCCGGTCGCCGTCGTCACCACGCAACCGGACCATCACCCGGCATTCCGGCTCCGTCACCGCTCTACGCCACGACCATCCGTTCAAATGACAAAGGATGCAGCCTGAGATGCCAAACGCAATCGAGCAGATCCGCCGCTATCACGCTGAGCTGACCGAGCTCCGCCGCGACATCCATGCGAATCCGGAGCTCGGGCTCGAGGAGCATCGCACGGCGGATATCGTGGCGCAGAAACTGGCGGAGTGGGGCATCGAGGTGCATCGCGGGGTCGGCGGCACCGGGGTCGTCGGGGTTCTGCGCTCCGGCAACGGACACGGGCGGATGGGGCTGCGCGCCGACATGGACGCCCTGCCGATCGAGGAGGCGACCGGTCTTTCTTATGCCAGCCGCAACCGTGGCACGATGCATGCCTGCGGCCATGACGGGCACACCACCATGCTGCTTGGCGCCGCGCGCTATCTGGCCGAGACACGCGACTTGAGCGGCACCGTGCATTTCATTTTCCAGCCTGGGGAAGAAGGTATCGGTGGCGCGCTGGCGATGCTGAAGGACGGGCTCTTCCAACGCTTCCCGTGCGATGCGGTGTTCGGACTGCATAACCGGCCGGGCATGGCGGTCGGCCGGTACGCGATTACGCCGGGCGCGGCGATGGCCGGCGGGGCGTTCTTCGATATCGTCGTGACCGGTCGTGGCGCGCACGGTGCACGGCCGGAAGAGAGCATCGATCCGGTGCTGGTTGCCTGCCACATCGGCAGCGCGCTGCAATCGATTGTTTCCCGGAATGTGTCGCCGCGGGAGACCGCGGCGCTCAGCATCACGCGCATCCAGGGTGGCGATGCGTACAATGTCATCCCGGAGACTGCGACTCTGTCCGGTACTGCACGGACCATGCGGCGCGAAACGATGACCTTGATCGAGCAGGCGATGCAGCGGCTGGTGCCCAACGTCGCGGCTGGGTTCGGCGCGGCAGCCTCGGTCGATTTCCGGCTGATCTTCGCGCCGCTGGTCAATCATCAGGAGCACACGCGCGAAATCGCCGACATCGCTGCGGAGCTGGTGGGCGAGGAGAATGTCGATCGCAATAAGCCGCCCGCGGTGGCATCGGAGGATTTCAGCTTCATGCTGGAGCAGGTGCCTGGCGCCTACATCAATATCGGCAATGGCGAGCAGAGCGCACCGGTGCACAACCCGAAGTACAATTTCAATGATGATGCGATTCCGTATGGGTCGGCGCTGTTCGCGCGGATTGTGGAGAGAAGGCTCGCGAGGGAGACGGGAGGAGAGGCCGAATAAAATTCCGCCCTACGTTGGGAGGCGGATGCCGCGCCTAGTGCGACGGATGTGGCTCTCGGCCGATATCGAAGAAGTTCATATAGGCTGCAAATTTCTCGGCTTCGGCGCCCGGATTCAAACCATGGTCACCGAGACGGTAAGCGTGGCGTCCGTAGCCGCCGTTCGGATGCTGGGCAACGGCGCGGGACACACGCTGAGCCATGGCCTGATCCAGCTCCAGATTGAAATGCCGATATACGGTTGCCACCGTCCGTAGCGGATCGGCGACAAGGTCGAGATAATGGACGTGGAGGATCGGCTCGGCGAAGCCGTCCTGCTGGCAGGCGCGCATCATCCGCTCTGCGCCGTCGAGCCAGCGGGCGCTCTCCTGTCGGCCGATTTCGATCCGGTCCACCTGGCGCGAGAACGGCCGGCGCAGCACCTCGGTGAGCTTCGCCACCGATGCCAGGACCCTCAGCGGATCGCGATGGACGAAGACAATCCGGGCATCCGGGAAGGCGGCACGAAGATCGTCCAGCGCGAACAGGTGGTCGGGACATTTCAGCACCCAACGCCCGGCACCGTGGCGATGTGCAAGATGCTGCAGAAACCGTCGCTCGAACCGGTATGCGGGCAAGTGACCGTCGCGGTCGAGCCAGCTTCGATAGGAAGGGATGCGGTAGGTCGTATCGAATCGCAGGCTGCGGAACACGTGCGCGGTGATTTCCGAGCATTCCTGCGGCGACTCGGCGTGCAGCGGGTGCAGGCTGCGGAATTCCGGTGCGAGCACCTCGAAAAGCCGCAACTGCCGGGAGACTTGCCGGATCGCGCGGTCGGGCCCGCGCGCGGGGCGCGGATCAACCGTTTGCCAGACACGGGGGGCTTGGTTGCTCCGGTCCCTGAGGAGCAGGCGATGCAGGAAGGTGGTGCCACTGCGCGGCAGGCCGGTGATGAAGATCGGCTTCTCGATCGGGGTATCCAGAATCGCCGGATTGTGCAACTCCGCGTCGCGGAGTCGGAGCAGGTTGGTCAGAAAGCGTAGGGTGTCCCAGCGCAGTGCGAAGCGTCCAACAAGGCTGAGCGCGGCCTCGTTGACGCCGGCGGTCAGCAGCCGCCGCAGGGGCTGCTGGAATGGCGGGTCACCGAACTCGTGAAGGCCGGATCGGCGCTCGGCGAGAGCAACGATCTCTTCGGGCTCGATCAGGCGGTCGAGCAAACCTACGCCGCCGGCCAACGCGTCGGCCGCGGCGAGAGCGGCGGGAATCACGGACAATCGAGCAGCCTCGAATCGGATGCCGGAACGGCACTGTGCAAATAGCGCATGCCGCACGCCGCGGAGTGTCGTCTTTGTAAACGCGACAATACGTTACATCACGTTGGCGAGAGCCGGATCGGCAGGGAGCCCCTCGACGTGGCAGTTGGTTCTCCCATATTGGCAACAACACCCAGAGGGAGTCTGCCGGCCTTGCCACAGCTTCGTCGCGCCGTGTCGTTCCTTGCAATGGCGCTTTTGCTCACGCTGCCAGTTGCCTCGGCGCCGGCGCAGCCGGTGGACCGGACGGCCGTCGCACCGATCGAGGCGCTTGATCAGGCGCTGGTCGGGATCATGAAGGCCGGGCGGCAAACGCCGTTCCAGCAACGGGCCGCCATGCTCGCACCGGTTGTCGAGCGCGCGTTCGACCTCCCCGACATCCTGAAGGTTTCGGTCGGTCCGGGCTGGTCGGCTCTTACCGGCGATCAGCAGGCGGCCCTGCTGGCGGCGTTCCGCCGTTACACGATCGCATCCTATGTCGACAATTTCGATAGCTACAACGGCCAGCGCTTCGTGGTCAGCCCGACCACCCGCACGCTTGGCGACGGGCGCATGGTGGTGAATACCCAGCTCATTCCGCAAACTGGTCCGGCGCACACGCTCGATTACGTCATGAGTAAGACGGATGCCGGTTGGAAGGTGGTCGATGTGCTGGCCGATGGCTCGATCAGCCGGGTCGCCCTGCAACGCTCCGATTTCAGCGCGTTGTTCGACAAAGGCGGCGCGCCGGCGCTGCAGGCCAGGCTGCAGGAGAAGACAGAGGCGCTGTCGCGCGGCTGAGGGCCCCTCACCCGGCTCGCTTGCGCGAACCGACCTCTCCCGCAGAGCGCCGCATAGCGGGAGAGGTGGATCTTAATTCGACCGCTCGAGGCAGTGATACTCGTGGTTCGGCATCATGTCGGTCGCCGACGCCATCCGATTCGACAGGTTGAAGAACGCCACGGTTTCCGCCAGATCGAAGATGTCGGTTTCGGTCAGGCCGACAGCGCGTAGCCCGTCGCGGTCGGCGTCATCGACCAGCCACGGTGTGGTGGTCAGCTTCCAGGCGAAGTCCAGCATCGCCCGCTGCCGCCGGTCGAGCTTCGCCACGCGGTAGTTATGCGCCATCATTTCACCAAGTTCCGGGTCGCCCGACAGCAGGCGAACCGCGGCACCATGTGCGACCAGGCAGTAATAGCAACGGTTGGCCGACGAGACGACGACCGCGACCATCTCGCGTTCCAGCTTCGACAGGCCGGACTCCGACAGCATCACCTCGTTGTACATGGCCATAAAGTTGCGCAGCCGCTGCGGCTTCAGGCTGTAGGCGCTGTACACATTCGGGACGAAGCCCAGCTTGTCGAGGCATTTGCGCCAAACGGCGCGCAGGTCGTCGTCAAGCCCATCCGGATCGGGCACGCCGAGCTTGGAGATGTGGTCGGGCTGCGGCATCGGCGCGCCTCCGGCAGGATCAGTCTAGCACTTCCTTGTTGATGACGTTGTCGCGGTTCGGCTTGCCGTCGAGCACACTGAGGATGTTCTCGGCCGTCACGCGACCCATTCCGGCGACAGACTCCGTCGTAACCCCCGCCATGTGTGGCGAGGCGATAACGTTGTCGAGCTTCAGCAGCGTGTTGGCAACCGGCGTCGGCTCGGCCTCGAACACGTCGAGGCCGGCACCGGAGAGATGCCCGGTGGTCAACGCGTGGTGCAGGGCCGGCTCGTCGATGATGCCGCCGCGCGCGGTATTCACGATCGCGGCGCCACGCTTCATGCGGCCGAGCCGCGCAGCGTTGAACATCCCGACCGTCTCCGGCGTCTTCGGACAATGGACGGTAACGAAATCCACCCGCGGCAGGGCGGCATCGAGATCGTCCACTTTCTCCCAACCGGCCGCGCGAATGGTTGCTGCCGGCACATATGGGTCATAGACCAGCACATTCATTTCGAAGCCGGCGCAGCGTTTGGCCGAGCGCGTGCCGATGCGCCCGAAGCCGACGATCAGCACAGTTTTGCCGGCCAGCTCCGCCGGCAGCCCCTCGTTCCGGTCGCTCCATTTCCCGTCGCGCACCTTGCGGTCGAGCGTCGGGCCGTGCTTGGCCAGCGTCATTATCAAATAGAGCGCGTGCTCGGCGACGCTGATGGAATTGGAGGTTCCGGCCACCATCAGCGGCACCTTGCGCGCGGTCAGCGCCGGCACCTCCACCGCGTCGTAGCCGACGCCGATGCGGGCGACCACTTCCATATGCGGCGAGGCATCGAGTTCCGTCTGGCGATAGGGCGTGACGCCGAGCGCGATGCCAGCCACATCGCCGAGAAGCGGCAGCAGGTCCGCCTGGACGATCGCGCTCGGAAAGGCCTGCACCTCGATGTCGTCGCGGGCGGTCAACAGGGCCACACCTTCCTTGCCCATCGTGTTCGGGACCAGCACCTTTTTGCGATTGGTCGGCATTCCGAGTTCCTTGTTCAGTGTCAGAGCTTGCGTTGCAGGTTGGCGACGTAGCTGCGATTCCATGTCGGAGCGATCATCACCTCGTTGATCACCACGTGCGGCGGCAAGCAGGCGATGTAGCGGATCAGGTCGCCGCAATCCTCCGGCTGGACCATGCGCGCCCGCTCTTCGGGGCCTACCGGGTTCGGCCGCTTGTCGAGTATCGGTGTTGCGACTTCACCGGGCAGCATTGCGGTGGAACGAATGCCGTTGACGCATTCCTCCATGTTGATGGTGTGGCTGATCGCCACCACGCCATGTTTGGCGGCGGTGTAGATGGGCCCGCTGAACCCGCCGATGAAGCGGCCGGCCATCGAGGCGGTGTGGATGATCAGCCCGTCCTTCTGCGCACGCATCAGCGGCAGTGCGACGGTCACGCAATACAGCGCAGACGACAGGTTGCCGTGCACGACTTCGTCGATGCCCTGCGGCGTCAGCTTATTCCAGTGCCGGTCGAGGATGTTCAGGCCGGCATTGTTCACCAGGATGTCCAGCCGGCCGAGCGTGTCCTTGATGAAGGCGCCGACCTTCTGCACTTGCGTCGACTGCATCAGGTCAGCCGGCTGCACATGAGAGGTGCCGCCGTTCTCTCGGATGCGGCCGGCGACGTGCTGCAATGGCTCGCGCCGGCGGCCGGTCAGCACGATCGTCGCGCCCTCGTTGGCAAGCGCCAACGCGGCGGCCTCGCCGATCCCGCTGCCGGCGCCGGTGACCCAGGCGACTTTTCCCGCGAGCTTCGGCATCGGTGGCGTTCCTTCCCGTTCTGCGGCCCCGCATTCAACGGGGTTGCACGGGTCGGGGCAAGAGCACGCGCCGCGATGCCGTTTGAAAGGCCGTGATTTCCGGCTTCAAAAATTGATGCCAACGGTGCGGACGTCGAGCATCAACGGCGTTTGGCCATGACGTGAGTTCTTACTCTGCTGCCACCCGAGGCAAGTCGCGCGAATAGTCGACGCTGACCGGCGCGTCCGCCTCGAAGGGATCCTTCAGGCCAAGCGACTTGCCGTGCTCGCGAATCGCCGGCATGACTTCCTGGCACAGGAGGCGGATGCAGGTGCGCGTGTCCTCAGCGCTGACGGTACCGTCATTGCCCCACATTCCCATGATGCCGGGCCGGGTCTGCTCGATCAGCGACTTCAGTCGGGGGATCACCTGGTCGGGAGTACCGGCGATAATCATCGTGTTTGCGACCTGCTCCTCGAACGTCGGCTGCCCGCGTGGGTTCTTTGCACGCCCGACCGCGAACTCCACGAAGCCGCGACGGCCAGACGGCGAGAAATAGCCGGACGGGTTGGCCCAGACGGGATGCGCGAGGCCGGTGAACTCGCCCTGCATCCACATGAACTGCCGCGCGTTGCGCAGCGCCTTCTCCTCGTTGTCCTGCACGTGGACGCGGATCAGGTAGCCGAAATTCTCCGGCCCGGCAGTGTAGCCGACTTCGGCGGCGGACTTGGAATAGAGATCCCAGATCGTGCGGGTGGCGTCGATGGCTGTGTTCAGCGCAATGTACGGGTAGCGTTTCTTCGCTGCCCAGATCACTGTTTCCTTCGACAGCACGCCAGGAATCCATACCCGCGGATAGGGCTTCTGCAGCGGTACCGCCCACGGGTTCACCACGCGGTTCTGGTAGTGGGTTCCTTCCCAACGGAACGGTCCCGCTTGCGTCCAGGTCTTCACCACCAGGTCGTGCGCTTCCTCGAAGCGTTCGCGGTTATAGGCCGGGTTCACACCGGTCGCGAGCTGCTCCTGTCCGCCGCCGCGCACGAACCCCGATACCAGCCTGCCCTTGCTGATCATGTCGATCATCGCCAGCTCTTCGGCGAGACGCACCGGGTTCTCGGCCAGTGGCAGCGGGTTGCCGAGCAGCACAATCTTCACCCGCTTGGTCACCGCGGCCAGGATCGAGGCGAACACGTTGCATTTCGCCTGCATGCAGAACGGCGCGTTGTGGTGCTCGTTCAGCATGATACCGTCGGCGCCGCATTCTTCGGCGTAGATGTAGTCCTCAATATACTGGTTGTAGAGGCGGCTGCCGGCGACGGGATCGAAATGGCTGTTCGAGAACGTCAGCGCGGTGGCGCCATATTTCAGCCCCGCCTTGGCGTCGTAGGCCGACATCGGCTGCTCGGTGAAATACATCAGATGCATGGCGCGCTCCTTCGGTCTGTTGCGACCGTCAGCTCGTGGTCAAGAAGGGCAGGACAAGGTTGGCCAGTTCGTCCGGTTTCTCCATATCGACGAAATGTCCGCAGTCGCGCACGATCTCCAGCCCCGCGTCGCGCAGCGCTTTGGCATAGACGTCGCCCGCGCTGCGCGGGACGATGCGGTCGTCGGCGCCCCACACCACCAACGCTGGGGAGCGGATGCCGCCCAGGAGATGCGGCAGGGATTGGCTGTACATGTATGGCTTCCAGGCGATGCGGAAGCACATCTCGCGGGCGATGTCCCACTGCTCGAGCTGGTCGGTGGAGACATCGCCATAGATGGCGTGAAATGCATCCAGGTTGTGGAATCCCGCCTGCGGATAGGCGATGTAGCTGATGATCGCCTGGTCCAGGATCTCGCCCTCGGGCGGCTTGATGCCGTGCGCACCGACCAGCACCAGTCGGTGGAACTGGCGCGGCGACAACGATGCCATCTCGGCCGCGATCCAGCCGCCGAAGCCAAGTCCCAACAGCGCGCAGTCATCGATCCGAAGCTCGGTCAGGAGCCATTGGTGCATCGCCGCGACGTCGCGCACGCTGCGCAGCCATTGCGGTCGTTCCGACCGTCCCCAGCCGGGGTGATGCGGCAGCAGGACAGTGCAATGCTGGGCCAGCCTCTCGTAGAACGGCAGCCGGTCCGGCGTGCCGATATCATGATGCAGCACCAGCAGCGGGCGACCGCTGCCGCCGCGCGAGACGTGCATCTTTGTCCCGGCTACTGTGATCGCCGTATCGGTCCAGGCCGCGCTTGCCGTCATGCGTCCCCCTGATGAAACGCCGTGCCTTCGTAGGGCGGAAAAAGCGAAGCGCATTCCGCCACTGCTCAGCCGCACCACCCAGCGAGGATACTCACCGCTAGCCGCGCTTGTCCAATCCGGGGCTATGTCGATGAATGAGGCGCGCGACGCCGGACAGCATGCGATCGGCGCGGGCTAAGCACAATCTTGGCCTGTTGGAAAAACACAGCGGACTCAGGCTTCATAGATCCAACCCGTCCCGCCTGATCTCATGCATAAGCGGCGTGCGATCATGATAGGCGGCCGAAGGATATGGCTTCGCATCGAAGAAAGCGCCGGTGCTGTCGAGAAACTCGACACGGAGATCGGCCAGACGAAACCGTTCCTTCCAGGCATCCGGCAATTCTTTGAGGAAGACAGCTACGTCGTAGTCGGAATCCGTGCGGGCATCACCGCGCGCACGTGATCCGAAGAGTACCATGCGGTCAATCCGGTCCCCATAGATTTCCTCAAGCGCGGCTTTGAAACGCTGCAAGGTAGGATCATTTACCCGGGCAGGTGACATCTGTTCGGTCCGCCTGACTTTCGAACTGTAGCACAGGAGACCGCAGCCCGTCCAAGGCGAGGCAACCGCTCGTCAGCCTCGCTCATCGAGCCGCTACGATGGCTGCCCGTTTGTTGCTGGCGTGCCGAATGGGCGGGAGATGGCCGGCCCAATCCTCGAGTCAAGCCCGAGGATACGGGCCGGCCATGACGGGGGGAACAGGCTCACTCCCGGGCGAGATCCGCCAGCAGCCCCGCGGCCACCATCAGTTTTGACAGCGTCAGCCCTGGCCCGACAATACTCTCGACCGTCTCACGGATGCGCTTGACTGGTCCGGCACGGCTTGCGCACCAGGTCTCGATCGCCGCCGATCCGATCCCGCCGGTCGCCACAGCTTGTGCCGTGAGCCGTCGGTGCGCATCCGTGATCTCATCGATCGCACGATGCAGCGCCATTCGGTCGAAATGATCGGCGACAGGGATATTCCGCCCGGCATCCAGGATCGCCTGCAACCGAAAGGTTTCCCCGACCGCGAAGTGAACAGCGGCGATCTCGGCCGCCGGGCGCCCGGTGCGACCCGCCACCAGCGCAATGTCGGTGCCCGCCGCGAGATGCCCCAGCGACGAAAGCCGCCGTGCCAGATCCTGCGGCACGCCCTGGGCGATCAGGTCTGCCGCGCGTGCCGTCCGTGCCTCGGCGGCCGGTGACGGCAGCGTGTGATCGAGTCCTTGCTCGACCTCAGCGATCCCGGTGCGGTAGCGCGCGACGACCGCATCCAACATGCCGCCGGTCAGCTCGACGTTGCGGATGAACCACACCATCCGATCCAGCAGCAGGTCCTGCAACGCGGCGTACAGTTCTAGTTGCAACGCCCCGGGCACACGATCGTCGAGCGCATCAATCGCCGCATTCAGCTCCGACAGACCGAATGAGTCCCGCGTCGCCGCGTAAGCGGCAGCGATTGTTGCTGCGTCCGCCCCGGTCTCATCGGCGAGTCGTGGAACAATCGCCGGCCCGCCGCGATTGATGATCGCATTCGCCAACTGCGTGGCGATAATGTCGCGACGCAGGCGGTGCGTAGCGATCGCGTCGGCGAAGCGCTCGCGCAGCACGGCAGGGAAGTACCGTACCAGCTCACGCGCAAGATACGGATCGTCCGGCACGCGGCTGTCCAGCACATCGTCATGCAACGCAAGCTTCGCATAAGCGAGCAGCACGGCCAGTTCCGGCCTCGTCAGCCCTTCCCCGCGTCGGCGGCGCTCAACCAGCGCGGCGGTGTCGGGCAGGAACTCGACCGCCCGGTCGAGTCGGCCTTCCTGCTCCAGCCTCTCCGTCAACCGCTGATCCAAACCGATGTCGGGCGCCGCGCGGCGCTCGGCCAGAGAAAGCGCCAGCGATTGAAGATAGTTGTTGCGCAGCACGAGTGCGGCCACCTCGTCGGCCATGTCCGGCAGCAGTGCGTTGCGCGAAACCTCATCGAGCCGGCCATCGCGCTGCGGCGTGGCGAGCGCGATCTTGATGTTCACCTCGACATCCGAGGTGTTGACTCCGGCGGAATTGTCGATCGCATCGGTGTTGAGGCGAACGCCATGCTGCGCTGCCTCGATTCGCCCGCGCTGCGTGGCGCCGAGATTGGCTCCCTCGCCGATGACCTTCGCGCGCACCTCGGCGCCGGTGATACGGATGGCGTCGTTGGCACGGTCGCCTACTTCGGCGTCCGTCTCGGTCGAAGCGCGTAGATAAGTGCCGATACCGCCGAACCACAGCAGCTCGACCTCGGCTTTGAGGATCGCGTGCATCACCTCGGCCGGTGTGGCGGCGTCGCGAAACAGGCCCAGCGCGGTCTGTGCGTCGGACGACAGCGCGATCGACTTGGCGCTGCGCGAGAAGACGCCGCCGCCCTTGGAGATCAGCGCGCGGTTATAGTCGGCCCAGCTCGAACGCGGCAGATCGAACAGACGCTTGCGCTCGGTCCAGGCCGTCCCTGGGTCCGGGTTGGGATCCAGGAAAATGTCCCGATGGTCGAATGCGGCGATCAGCTTCAGCGTGCGCGACAGCAGCATGCCGTTGCCGAACACATCGCCGGACATGTCGCCGACGCCGACGACGCGGATGGGCTCGCGCTGGATGTCGATGTCGATGGCGCGGAAGTGCCGCTTCACCGACTCCCATGCGCCGCGCGCGGTGATGCCCATGCCCTTGTGGTCGTAACCGTGACTGCCGCCCGAGGCGAACGCATCGCCAAGCCAGAAGCCCCGGGCGATGGCGATCGCGTTGGCGGTATCCGAGAATGTGGCTGTGCCTTTGTCGGCGGCCACAACCAGATAGGGGTCGTCGGGATCATGGCGCACGGTGTCGGGTGGAGGCACGATGCCGTCAGGGCCGATGTTGTCGGTCAGCTCCAGCAGAGCATCCACGAAGACGCGGTAGCTTTCGGTCCCCTCGGCCATCCACGCCTGCCGATTTGCCGGCGGCGGCAACTGCGTCGGTATGAAACCGCCCTTCGCACCCACCGGTACGATGACGGCGTTCTTCACCTGCTGCGCTTTCACAAGGCCCAGCACCTCGGTCCGGAAATCCTGCGGCCGATCGGACCAGCGGATCCCGCCGCGCGCTACACGGCCGAAGCGCAGGTGCAGACCCTCGACGCGCGGGCTATAGACGAATATTTCGAACAGCGGGCGTGGCAGCGGCAGATCCTCGACGTGGCGGCAATCGAACTTGCAGGCGATCGTGCTGCGCGGCTGGCCGTTGGCGTCGGTCTGGAAGTAATTGGTGCGGATCGCCGCCTCAACGAAATTGACGAAGCGGCGCAGGATGCGGTCGTCGTCGAGACTCGCGACATCGGCGAGCGCGGTCTCGATGTCGGCCCTGATCGAGGTCTGACGGGCGGTACGCTCGGCGTCGGCGAGCCGTGGATCGAAGCGGGCATGGAACAGTGCCACGATCCGGGCGGCAATCGTGCCGGAGCGGGTCAGCGCGGCGGCCAGGTAATCTTGGCCGTACGGCACACGGATCTGCTGCATGTAGCGTCCAAAGCTGCGCAGCAGCGATGCGTCGCGCCAATCGAGACCGGCTTCCAATACGAGGCGATTGAAACCATCCGACTCGGCGAGACCACGCAACAAGGCCAGCAAGGCAGTCTCGATCGACGACTCGACGGCAGGAAGGTCGATGGCAACACCAGAGGCGCGCTCGATATCCATATCGTGCAGCCAGATCGGCCCGGCGTCGCCATGGTCTTTGACGTCGATCCGATACGTGCGCTCGTCCAGCACGCGGAATCCGAGGTCTTCCAGAATCGGCACGAGTTCCGACAAGGGCAGCGCGGTGCCGAGCGAGAACAAGCACAGACCGACGCACGCCGCGCTCTCGCCGAGCTGTGGATGCAGCCGCACCGCGCGTGGTCGCTCAGGCGACAGCCGCTCCAGAATGTCGATGTCGGCGACGGCCCGTTCCGCCGTGAAGGCCTCGCGATAGGCAGCCGAAAAGGCATCCCCGTAGCGGGCACCGAGCTCGCGTGCGCGCGCTCCACCGATCTTGGCCACCAGCGCCTCGCGTAGCCCGTCCCGCCAGGTGCGCACAGTCGCCGCGATGCCGGCTTCCAGCGTTGACTGCTCGATGCGCGGCGTGGCGCCTTCGTCGCGACCGATGATGAAATGTGTGCGCGCAAGTGGGCCTTCCGGATACGCCGGATACGCTGCCGAGACATGGCCTCGGTAGATCTCCGCAAACCAGGCACCCAGGCGCAGCCGGACCTGCGTGTCGTACCGGTCTTTCGGCACGAACACGAGGATGGAAATGAAGCGGTCGAACTCGTCCGGCCGCACCAGCGCGCGGATGCGCGGGCGCTCCGACAGGTTCATGATCGCCATGGCGAAGCGAAACAGCGTGTCCTCGTCGATCTGGAACAGCTCGTCGCGCGGATAGTTCTCCATCACCGCGAGCAATGCGCGGCCGGCGTAACTCGCCGGATCGAAGCTAGCGCGGGCGACGACCTTGGCTACCTTATGGCGCAGATAAGGCACCGCACCCGTTGTGCTGGTATAGGCGCTGGCGGTGAACAGCCCGATCAGCCTCAGCTCGCCTTCCAGTTCGCCGCGAGGCGAGAACAGCTTGATGCCGACATAATCGAGATAGACGCGTCGGTGGACACGTGACTTCACGTTGGCCTTGGCAATGATGAGAGCCTGCGGGCGGGCGAGGAAGGCACGCACCTCCGGCGTCATCACCACCATGTCGCGCCCGCGGCGCAATACCCGTACCGCGGGATCGCGCAACAAACCAAGCCCTGTTCCGGGCACCGGGTCGGCGGCCGTGTCGCCATGCGGGAAGCGGTACTCGCGCACCCCAAGAAACACGAAATTGTCGTTGCGCACCCAGCGCAGGAATGCCACCGCTTCGGCTACTTCATCCTCGGCGAGCGGTGGCGGGTTCGTGCGATAGGCGCGAATCACCGCGTCGATACGCCCCCACATTTCCGCCCAGTCGTCGACCGCGCCCGCGACCTCCGCATAAGTCTTGGTCAGGCCTTCGATCAGCGCCGCACGCGCAGCCGCGTCGTCGATGCGGCTGAGATGCACATGGATCAGGCTCTCTCGCTGCAGGCCGGGCTGGACGGCGGCGCCGGCGTCGGCTTCCAGGCGCAGCAGCGCCCCCTTCAGGTCGCGCTCCACGGCCAGGATCGGGTGCGCGACGAGCTGCGGCTCCCACCCCTGCGCATCCAGCTCGGCCAGCGTGGAGTCGAGCAGGAACGGCATGTTGTCGTTTACTACCTCGAGCACGGTGAGCTCGTTCACACGGCCGTCGGTCAAGAATTCGTAGTCGGCGAGACGAATGTCGGGGCCGGCGGGTCGCGGCTTCGCCACGTGGGCGAGCGCGGCCGCCGCCAGACGTTCCAGATCGGCCGGCGCATAACGCGCCAGGTCTTCGCGGGCAGAGCGGCGGAACAGTGTGTCGGCGAACTCGGCCGGTGTCGTGTCGGAAAGGAGGTCGA
>Ga0335075_10008054_pt1 | contig 16193 bp, 18 predicted proteins | sample Lox_Sample_24_FD_206723 | JGI IMG/M metagenome (GOLD analysis project Ga0335075, IMG submission 206723) | Soil microbial communities from Loxahatchee National Wildlife Refuge, Florida, United States - Lox_Sample_2.4 | ecosystem: Environmental > Terrestrial > Soil > Wetlands | place: USA... | reverse complement strand
CGCGATCGGCCCGATGCGCGAGCAGAATTACGGCCGGCTGATCCTGGTGTCGTCGACCTCGGGGCTGCTCGGCAATATCGGCCAGACCAATTACGGCTCGGCCAAGCTCGGCGTCGTCGCGCTGGCGCGGATCATCGCGATGGAGAACCAGTCGCGCGGCATCACCGCCAATGTCATCGCGCCGTCGGCCGATACGCGGATGACCCGCTCGGTGCCGACGCCAAAAGACCCCACCGCCGCCGCCGCGCGCGAGGAGCGGCTGCGCCGCAGCCGCGCCGACGCGATCGCGCCGCTCTGCACCTTCCTCGCCTCCGAACAGGCGGGTTATGTCAACGGCCAGGTGTTCCACCAGCGCGCCGCCGAGCTCTCGCTCTACAGCCAGATGCGCCCGGTGCGCATGGTTCACCACAATGGCGGCTGGACGCCGGAGCTGATCGAGGAGGTGGCGATGCCGGCGCTCAAGATCGCCTTTACCCCGCTCGACAGCCGCGGCGTCCATTCCGACATGCCGATGGAGTAGCCGATCAGCGCGAGTTCACAGCCGGCGTCGGCGGGCCCGAGTCCGGGCCAAACCGCGCCGGCTGGTTTTGTGCTGCTGCTTGCCCTGGCGTGCGTGCTTTACGTGCCGATGATCGCGGCGATCTACGGGTCACCGGAGGGGGACCCAGCGAATTACAGTGGCGAAAACCGCTATTCTGTCGGCTGGGACGAAATTTTTGTGATGCTGTTCGGTATCCCGCTCTGGCTGGCGCTGGGCGGGATGCTGTTGTCTGCCGCGCGCTCGGGACGGATGCCGGTTTGGGTGAGAGGATGGGCCTTTCTCGTCCATATCGCCGCGGCGATCACGGTCTGGTCCGTGTTTCAGGTTTATCTCGACGCGGATGGCGGTGTGTCGGTCATCGTCCCCGCGCTGCTGCCGCCGCTCGTTGCCGGTTACGCCGCGACGATGCGATTGCCGGCATTCTCCAGGCTGCCGCCCGACCGGGTCAGCAAGATCGCGCTCGCCGCGATGGGCGTGGTGATGGCGGCCGCGATCCCGCTCGGCTTTCTCGACGCGCAGAACCTGCCGACACACGTGGCGGCCGACGCGCGTCGCATGGACGCCATCCTCGCCAAGCGCCAAGCCGAAATCGCCAGGGATCAGACCGAAGACGATGCGCGCTTTAAGACGTTGACCCCGGATTCCTCGCTCCAGGACTATGTGCACTACGTGCATTACACGGACGAAAGCGACCCCAAACACGCTGCCGCGCTCGCCGGTGCGCGTCTGGTGAAGTCGCGCCAGGCCGATGCCGTCCAAATGCTCGACCAAGGCAAGATCAATCAGCTCTGGGAGCTGTGGCAATACGATCTGGAGGCGACCCCGGCGCTATGCGCGGCGTACGACCGCGCGCTGTACCGGCTGGCCACGGATAAGGAGATGTTCGATCTGAATGTCGGCGACTGGCTCAAATACCAGCTGCCCAATATCAAATTTTTCGCTGCCGGACGCTGCGATCTCGATTCCGGTCTGACCGCCGCCGCGGCGCGGCTCGACAAAATCATCGCGGTCCCCGGCAACACGGAGTGGAAGGATTTTCTCGCGACCCTTGTCGCGCTGCACCGGAAAGGCTGAGCCGCTGGCTATTGCCCGCCGGCCTTGGCGAGCTGGAAGCACCAGTAAAATGACGTCTCGCCGCGCTTGCGGAAGTCGCAGCGCATCAGCGTGGTGCCTTTTTCGAGGAAATAGTGGACGTCGGGCGTGTCGGTCTGGCCTGTCGCGGCGCTGTCATAGACGACGGTGACGATCTTGTACCCGTCGCTCACCAGATCGTAGAGGCTCTTGTCGGTCGTCTGCCATTTATGCGGATGGCCTTCCGACACCGGCCCGCTGACGGGTGTTTGCGCCTGCGCGGCGACACCCAAGGCCAGGCCCAAAACTCCCGCGACCACCGCACAAAACCGCCAGCGCTGCATGACGCCCTCCCCGTTCGCCCCAAGCTTTGTCTCGTCACCCTGATCTTAGCCGAATTGATGCGAGGAAAGAGGCGGCCGCGCAACCCCCGCGCAACAGGGCGGCGCTTGGCAGCGCGCGACGATGATGGGATGATGCCGGCAACGCTTCGCCCGCCTTCCGGGAGCACCCGATTATGATCACCGCGATCGTCCAGTATCGTCTGCCGCCGAGCATCGACCAGGCCGCCTGCGCCGCGCATTTCCGCAAGATCGCCGCCGGCTTCCGCACCGTGCCGGGTCTCATTCGCAAGCAGTTCATCTATGCCGAGGATGGCTGGGCGGGCGGCGTCTATCTGTGGAAGACCCGCGCCGACGCCGAGGCGTTTTATTCGGGGCCATGGCTTGACGGCATCCGCGAGCGCTACGGGATGGACCCGCAGATCAAATATTTCAACACCGCCTGCGTCACCGACAACTCGGCCGAAGCGATCCTGCTTCCCGACGCCGCGGAGTAACCGCCGGTCGTTTTTAGAGCCGCTCCCCGGCGCAAGCCGGGGTCCATTTTGTAAACGCCCCAGACAGCGGATAAATGGGTCCCGGCTTTCGCCGGGAAGCGAAACAATTTTGCAAGTCTCGCTCAATGCGGGGTCGCGACCACCCCCGGCGTCAATTGCAGCGCCGGCGTAACGGGCACGATGTTGTACGTCGCCGCGAAGGGCAGGTTCTTGACATAGCCGGCCATGAATTCGTTGATCGAGCCGATCGGCGATTGCGGCACATAGACGACATCGAATGATTTGAGCACCGGATCGGCGTTGCCCGACACCGGCGCCAGCGCCTCCTGATAGGCGCGGACATTGCCGCTCTCATCGCGCCGGATCACAAGGACATCGCCGGTTTGCGCCCCGGTCTTGGCGCCGCCCGCCTCGGCGATCGCGCGCGTCAGGGTCAGGGGCCGCTCGCTGTGGATGACACCGGGCTTCTTGACCTCGCCCTCGACCCACAGTACCTCGGGCGCATAGGCGCGCACGGTGAGGGACATAGTGGGCGCGCGAACCTTCTTGGCATAGAGCGCGGTGAGCCGGGTGGTCGCCTCGGGCACGGTCAGCCCGCCGACCACGACGCTGCCGATCAGCTTTGGCACGACCGTGCCATCCTCGCCGACCATGACCTTGTCGTTGAGCTCCGGCGAAAACGGAAAGCGGATGTCGAACTGGTCGCCCGCGGTCAGGGTGTGTTCGGGCGTCTGCGGTGCGCCGCCCGTGGCGACAGTGCCCGATGCCAGCGGCGGCGGCTTTTGCGTCGCGCAGCCCGCGAGCAGCGGCCAGAGAAATGCGAGCGCGACGACGACGCATGACCCCCATCCCAACCTTCCCCCGCCAGTGGGGGAAGGGGCGCGCCGGTGCCTGTAGCCTCCCTCCCCCGCTGGCGGGGGAGGGTCGGGGTGGGGGTGATGGCTGCGGCTGATCGGGTTTCGCAAAACGAAGCGTGCTCTTTGACAGCGCTCGACTATTGCCGCTCGACCTTCTCCACGCCGGCGATGCTCATCGACCAGGGCAGCGCCGAGCTGCACCAGATCTGCACCGCCGGTTCACCGAGCTCAGCGCGCTGGTCGATCCCGCCGACCCTGAGCCCATAGGATGGCGGGTTCGGCTCGGGTGAGGTGGCGTAGATCGGCGTCCCGCATTCCGGGCAGAAGCCGTGCGCGCGCTTGTTCCCGCTCTCGGCGGTCTTGAGATAGGTCTTCGGCGCGCCGCTCTTCAGCACGAAGGTCCCCGGCAAGGTCGCGATATTGGTGCGAAAGGCCGTGCCGGTGAGCTTCTGGCAGTCGTTGCAGTGGCAGACGCGCACCGTTCCCGGTTCGACCTCGGCCTCATAGCTGATATGGCCGCAATGACAGCTGCCGGTGATTTTCATCTTGCCTCCATCCCGAACTTATCGTCGCCCCCGCGAAAGCGTGATGACGACGCTAGGTTTTCATCCATCTTCAATTAAGCCTCAGAATGCGCCGAGCCCCAAAATCCCATCGACCGGGTCGACCCCGGCAAGCACCCGGCGGCCGATCAGGTCTTTCAATGTCTCGGTGGTGCCGCCGCCGAGCGTGCCGTAGCGCGCGCCGCGATAAAATCGCGACACCGGGAACTCGTCGGTGAAACCGTAGCCGCCATGCACCTGGATCGCCTCGCTGGTGACGCGCAGCGACATCTCGTTGACGGTGATCTTTGCGGCCGCGGCGAGCAGCGGGTCGGGGAATGGGTTCGCCGTCGCGCAGGCACGGTAGAGGATCGAGCGGCTGGCCTCGATGTCGCGGTACATCTCGGCGAGCTTCCAGCGCATGCCCTGGAAATCGGCGACCGCGCGGCCGAAGACGGTGCGTTCCTTGGCGTATTTGATCGCCTCTTCGAGCGCGCCCTCGGCAAGCCCTAGTGAGATCGATGGGTTGAGGCAGCGCTGGGTGTTGAACGCGCCGAGAAGCTTGCGGAACCCGTCCTCCAGCACGAGATTTTCCGGCGGCAACTCGACATCCTCAAAGCGGATTTCGGCGAGGTTCTCGCCACCCATCGTGTGATAGGTGCCGGTCACCGAAAAGCCCGGCGTGCCTTTCTCGACCAGCACGCAACCGATCCCTTCGCGGCCGGGCTTTTTGTCGACGCGGGTAAAGACGACAAACCAGCCCGCCTCCTCGGCGCGGCTGATCAGCGTCTTGACGCCGTTGAGCCGCAGCTTGTTGCCGACATGGTCGACATTGGTCTTGTAGTTGGCGACATCGGTGCCGGCGTCGGGCTCGGTCATGCAAATCGCCAGCAGGCATTCGCCGCTGCACACCTGCGGCAGCACGCGCTTTTTGATCGCGTCGGGGGCGTAGGTCGAGATGATGCGGGTTTGCGCCCCGACCTCGCCGAGCACCGCCATCGCCGTCACGTAACAGACCTTGGCGATCTCCTCGAGCACGAGCGCGGTGTCGAACACCGGCAGCCCCAGCCCGCCATATTCCTCGGGCACCGCCATGCCGAGCACGCCCAGCTCGGCGAGCGGCTTCATGTTCTCCCAAGGAAATGTGCCGTCCTGGTAGCGCGGCGCGCGCTCGCGGAACTCGCCTTGGGCCAGGTCGCGAATGGTGCCGATGAATTGGCGCTGCTCGTCGCTCAACGTCGGAAACAAGGCTCTCTCCTTTATGCCTGCCGCCGCAGTATGTCTTGCCGCGGCGGCGGTCAGAAGCTATGGGTCGGCACAGTTTCGTGTCGAGGCTCGGCGATTGCAATTTCTCTCCAGGCTCGCCCTCACGCTGGTGCTGGTATTGGGCGCCGCCGCCACGGCGCGCGCCGAGGATGCCGCGAACCTGCGGCAGCAGCTCGACGCGCTAAACAGCAAGATCGAGCGGATCGACGCCGACATGAGCGGCACCACCCAAGGCAACACCGAGATCAAGACCGAAGCCGACGCCTATGCCGCCGATGTGAAAGCGAACGGGGCGACCGGCGACGACCTCAAGCAGCGGAGCCAGCAGCTAGCCGCCCGCCGGGCGGAGCTGGATAGCGAACACACCGCCACCGGACAGACCTGCAGCAAGAAGACGGAAACGACCGAGGAATATCAGGCGGCGCTCGCGTCCTGCGAGAAGGCACGGCAAGCCTACCAGCAGCATGCCGACGCGTACCGCGCGGACGAACAGCATCTGGCCGACGACCTCGCCGCATACCAGTCCGCCGCGCAAAAGCTGCAAGCCGAATACAAGGACATCGAACAGAAGCGCCAAGACCTGCTCGCGCAGCAGGCCTCGCTAAAAGACGAGCGGCAACAGACGCTCAGCCAATTCAACGCGCTCCGCGATCGGCTCGTCGCATTGCAGCCCGGCCCGAGCCTGCCGCCCGCTCCCACCCCACAGCTCAGCCCGAAATAGGGGGCAATTCTCGGGCAACATTTTGCGGAGCGGGGTCGAAGATTGATCTCCAGGCATATGTTGGTGTACACACCAACATATGCCGCAGCTACTGCTCCGCGAACGGCATGTGCTCAGTGAGAACGCCTTTGCCGAGCTCGTGATTTGGCAACTGCCGCAAGCGGTGCCCGGCAGCCCGCATCAGTTCAAATATCGGCTGGCCTTTGTCGTCGATGAAATATGCGCCATGCGTTTCGACAACGAGGCCAGCGAAGGTGACCACAAGCACCTCGGCGACCGGCAAGTCGCTTATACGTTTGTCTCGCTGCCACGGCTGCTCGGCGATTTCTGGCATGAGGTGACCAGATGGAGACGACCATAAATTCGGTCACGATCGGTATCGCTTCCGCGGACAGCGTTGCGGCGCGCGCCGCACGGGCATTCGCTGGCGAGCCCCAGGGGGCCTTTATCAGCTTTCCGACCGTCGAACTGCTGTGGAAAGTCATCACCCCAAAACGGTGGGAGTTATTGCGCCTGTTGGCCGGCGCCGGTCCGCTTTCCATCCGCGAGGCGGCACGGCGCGCGAAGCGCGATGTGAAATCCGTTCACGGCGAAGTTCAAGCGCTGCTCAAGGCAGGGATCTTGGACCGCACCGAGGATGGACGGATTGTCTTTCCGTACGACGAGGTCCATGTCGATTTCGTCCTGCGCGCCGCCTGAGCGCTACTCACCCCATTGCTGATCGAGCGCTCGGCCCATCGCGGCGCGCAGCACCTCGTGCGGGTCGGTGAAGTGAAGGGTCTCCATCGCGCTGTCCCAACTGCCGGAGATCGTGCGCAGCCGGTGATCGAGCCAAGAATCGCCGAGCCGCTCGGCCCAGCCCGGCGTGTCGCGTGACGCGAAGAACGCGAGCACCAGCGCGCCGAACAGGCAGATCCCCAGCATTTGGCGCGGGGTAGCGCCGCCGCGATGCAAGCTCGGCGGGATCGCGTCGGTAACGAGCGGCGCGCGCTCGCTGCGGCTGAGCGTGTAATGGCTAATCAATGCCATGATGCACGTATACGAGGTTGCCAGGTCGTTGCCGGCCCCCTCCCCGCGCCTCCGGCGCGCACCCTCCCCCGTGGCCCAAATTTTAATTCCACTTGGGGAGGGTTGGGGTGGGGGCCGGCAAGGACAGTGAAGCCTCTCATGACCTAGAACCGGAAATAGATAAACGGCGCGATGCCCTCGGGGCCAAGCGCGTTGATCACCGCGAGGATGAGGCCGCTCGCGACGCCCAGCCCCCAATACGGCACGCGAGCCAGCGCCTGGCCGACGCGCTCGAACGAGCCCGGCGGCAGGAACTGGCCGGCCATGCCGATCAGGATCAGCGCCACCATCGCCGGCTGCGCCTGCTGGATCGGCTCATGCCATCCGCTGCCAAGACCGCGGATAAAGATGCTCGCAACGGTGAAATCCTCGGCGCGGAAAAAGATCCACGCCAGGCAGACAAAGTGGAAGACGACCAGCCAGGAGAGGACTGCACCGGCGCGGCTTGCCGGTCGCTGGCCGAGCCAGGGCATCGCCATCCGCTCGACGGCGAGCCCGCCGCCGTGCAGCGCGCCCCACATCACGAATTTCCACGCGGCGCCATGCCAGATGCCGCCCAGCAGCATCGTGACCATCAGGTTGCGGTAGGTGTTGAGCCGGCCGTGGCGGTTGCCGCCGAGCGGCTTATAGAGATAATCGCGCAGCCAGAACGACAGCGACATATGCCAACGCTGCCAGAATTCCCGGAGCCGCAGCGAGCGATAGGGCTGGTTGAAATTGCGTGGAAAGCGGAACCCGCACAGTGCCGCAACCGCGATCGCGATATCGGTATAGGCGCTAAAATCGCAGTAGATCTGCACCGCGTAGCCATACATCGCGAACAGCAGATCGGGGCCGCCATACTGGTCGGGCGCGCCGAACACCGGGTCGACCAGCCCGGTCGCCAGGTAATTGGCGATGATCACCTTTTTCACCATGCCGCCCATGATCAGCATCAGCGCGGCGGCGACCGGGATCGGCTCTCGCGAGGGCCGGGCGAGCTGCGGCAGGAAATAAGCGGCGCGGACGATCGGCCCGGCAACCAGCTGCGGGAAAAACGACATATAGAGCGCCATGTCGAGCGGCGCCCGGCACACCTCGACATCACGCCGATAGACATCGGTGATGTAGGAAATGCCGTGAAACGTAAAGAACGAGATGCCGACCGGCAGCAGCACCTCAAAAAACGGCAGCTCGTGCTGCAAGCCCAGCAGATGCGCCAACTGGTTTGCCGACGACACCAGGAAATCGAGATATTTGAAGATGCCGAGGATGACGAGGTGCAGCGCGACGCCGATCGTCAGCACCGCCCGGCGGCGATGCGGGTCGCCGCTGCCGCCGATCAGCAATCCCGCGACATAGCTGATCGCCGTGCTGCCCGCCAGCAGAAAGCAAAAGCGCCAATCCCATTGCGCGTAGAAGAAATAGCTGGCGGCGACCAGCATCGCCTTCTTCTGCACGAAATGCCGGTCGAGCAGCACCAGCAACACCGCGACGACCATAAAAAACAGCAGAAAATCGAGTGTCGGAAACAGCATCTCTCGTGTCGCGGGTTGACGGCCGGCGAGGGGTTCTATCGGGCTGAGGCAGCGCCGGCAAGGTACCGGCGAAAACAAGATGGCGACAGCACGTCGCATTCGTCGCAAGCAGCCTAATTGCGTTTGCATCGGCGCGGCGCGTTCCGCAATATGTGAGGCGCGGCCTAATGTGGGGGGCCGGGGGGCAGGGTCGCCGTGCGCAAGATCGGCTGGTTGAGTGTGATCGGACACCGCGTCCGGTTGGTGGGGATCGCGGCACTTTTCATCTTAAGCGTTGGCATCGCCGGCGCCCGTGCCGACGACGATGCGTCGGTACGCCGCGTGGTGGTTTTTGGCGACAGCCAGGCGCAAGGTGTCGCCGGCGGGTTGCAGCGCGTCCTGATCGATGATCCACGCTACAAGGTGTTGAACCACTCGCACCCCGGCGCCGCGCTGGTCCACTCGGACAACGAATGGCTGGTGCCGATCCAAAGCTTCATCGACAAGGAAAAGGCCGAGGTCGCGGTGGTCATGTTCGGGGCGAATGATCGGCTCGACCTGCGCGACGACGACGGCAAATACGTGCATTTCCGCACCGATGAATGGCGCGCCGATTATGCCAAGCGCGTCGACCGCATCCTGACCGCGCTGGCCGGCGCGCATCTCAAGATCGTCTGGTGCGGCAACCCGATCGCCCGCAGCGCGCAATATTCGGCCGATATGAGCTATATCAACGACATCTTTGCCGGCGAGGTCGCGCATTTTGGCGGCTCGTATTTGCCGCTATGGACGGTGATCGCCGACAATCAGGGTCAGTTCACCGCTTATGGCCCCGATCGCAGCGGCCAGACCGAGCGGTTGCGCAACGATGACGGCATCCACTTCACGGCCGCGGGCTACGAGCTGATCGCCGAGCGGGTCATCAGCGTCCTGCCCCAGCTCCAGGCGAATGAACGCTGACCGGCGGCACGCTGCTGGTCGGGTTGTTTGGGCTGGTCGAGTTGTCTGGATCTCGCTAGCGGTCGGTGCGGTCGGCGTCCTTCTGCTGTTGCAGGCCTGTTTGCGTTCGGATGAGACGACCGCGCCGTTGCCCGCGCCCTCGCAGCGCCTGTCGTCGCCGGAGGCACTGGCGCCATTTTTTGCTCGGCTCGCCGCGCTCGATGGCAAACAGACGCAACAACCGCTCCGCATCATGCAGATCGGCGACAGCCATACCGCCAACGATTCATTCAGCGGGCGGATGCGCGACCGGTTCCAGGCGCGATTTGGTTCGGCCGGGCGTGGCTGGCTGCCAGCCGGGATCCCGTTCAAATATTACCGTCCGCATCTTGTCAGCGTCAGCGAGAACGGCTGGCAGCATGTGAAGCCAAGCGACCATGCCGGGGTCGCGCTCGGCCTCGATGCGATCGCCGCGGTAAGCCAGCCGCCCGATGCCAGCATGACGATCGAAAGCACCGATCCGGTCGGCCCCGACCGTTTCGCGGTCGAGTTCCTCGAACAGCCCGATGGTGCGGCATTCACCGTCGCGGTCGATGGCGGCAGTCCGATCCGGGTTTCAACCGCAGCGGCCGCGCCCTCGGTCAGGCGCTTCGACCTGCCGCTCGATCATCCGGCGCACCAGATCGAGCTGCGCGCCGCTGAGCGCCCACCGGTGACGCTGCTCGGCTGGGATGTCGAGCGCCAAGCGCCGGGGATTATCTATGAGAACCACGGCACGATCGGCGCCACGATCGGTCTCGTCAACCAGATGACGCCACAGGTGGTATCCTTCGAAATGACCGAGCGCCAGCCGGGTTTGCTGATCATCGCGTTCGGCACCAATGAAGGCTTTGACGACAGCCTCGACACCAGCCGTTACGGCGCGCGCTTTCAGGACAATGTCGAATCCCTGCGGCGCGCCGCGCATGGGGTGCCGGTGCTGATCCTCGGACCGCCCGACGGCAACCGCGCCGAGCGCGGCTGCCAGCCCGATCCTTGCGGCACGGCGTCGAGCGAATGCACTTGGCACGAGCCGCCAAAGCTCGCCGCCGTGCGCGATATCCAGCGCCGTGTCGCGGCGGCGCAGGGCTGGGCGTATTGGGACTGGTTCGGCGCGATGGGCGGCACCTGCAGCATCGACCGCATCACCACGGCCAACCCGCCGCTCGCGATGCCCGACCGCGTGCATATGAGCACGCCCGGCTACCAGGCGATGGCCGACATGCTGTTCGGCGACCTGATGGGCGGCTATGAGATATGGAAGGCGCAGCCGCGCACCAGCTGAGCCGGTCGGAAGGAACTCAAGGAAAAACAATGGCAGCCGTTCCCCAGGGCAAGAACATGGCCGAGCATTTCGGCATCCGCATCGTCGAAGCCGAGAAGGATAAGGTTGTCGCCGAGCTCGACGCCGACGAGCGGCATCTCAACAATCGCGGCATCGTCCATGGCGGAGCGTATATGGCGTTTGCCGATGATGTCGGCGGGGTGACCGCGCGCCTCAACATCGCCGACGACATGACCACGACCACGGTCGAGTCGAAGAGCAATTTTTTTCGCGCCTCGCCGCCGGGCAGGCTCACCGCGGTATCGGTGCCGCTGCATGCCGGACGAAGCACCGTCGTCGTCCAGACGCAGATTTTTGGCGCCGACGGCAAGCTCGCCGCGCAGGTGACGCAGACCCAATTGGTGATCCCGCGCGTTCCAAGGGAATGACCCTCGACCCGCGGCTCAACGCGTTCCGCCCCGACCTCGCCGACAGCGCGCTGCGCGGCCAGGTCATGGCGGTGCGCTATGCCGAGGGACAGAAGGCGCGGGTGACCAGCGGCCTCGTCCCGGTGATGCATGAGCCCCACCCGGAGTCCGCGCTCGACACGTTCTTTCACTACGGCGAGGCGCTGCGCGTCTTTGACGAGACCGACGGCTACGCCTGGTGCCAGTCGCGGCGCGACAATTACGTCGGCTATATCGACGCGGCGGCACTGGCCTTTGGTGAGCCGCCGATAGCGACGCATTACATCGCGGGTCTCGGCGCCTATCGTTATGCCGAGGCGGATCTGCGCTCGCCGATCATCGACTTTCTGCCGCGCCATGCGCCGGTGACGGTAGCGCAAGCCGGCTTCCAATGCCGTGGCACCGCCTATGTCTGGCTCGACGGCGGCGGGTTCTTGCCGGCCGGGTGTCTTTCGACCGAGCCGCCGCGCTCGCCCGACCTTGCCGCGGCCGCCACCCTCTATCTCGGCTGCCCCTATCTCTGGGCCGGCCGCAGTTTTCTCGGCATCGACTGCTCCGGGCTGGTGCAGGAAGCTTTTCGCGATCTCGGGCAGGCCGTGCCGCGCGACACCGACATGCAGCGCGAGACGATCGGCTTGGCCATCGAGATCACCGGCCCCGCCGATCTCCGACGCAACGACCTCATCTACGTCCCCGGCCACGTCATGATCTGCACCGGGGAAGGCACGGTGATCCACGCCTATGGCGGCGACATGCGCGTGCGGCAGGACAGGTTCGCCGAGCTGATGGCGACAAACGGCTGGCCGCTCGCCGACCTCACCGTGCGCCGGGTCTAGGGCCGTATTCACTTAGGCAGAATCATCTCATCATGCGCCTTGGCCGGACTTGATCCGGCCATCCACGTCTTCTTGTTCAGACGTCGGAGGCGAAGACGTGGACCCCCGGGTCAAGCCCGGGGGAGGCGAAAATCTAGACTGAAAACCTGCACGGCCGGGGCTCGACCCGGCGAAGGCCCGACTACCCCACGTGCTCGGGCTTGCCTTTGCGTTTGGTCGCGGCGAAGTCTTCGAGCTGCTCTTCGTTCATCGACTTGTACATCTCGCGCGACGCACCCTTGAGGTCTTTGACCTTCGTGTCGCCGCGTTTGGCGGAGAGGGCCGCCCCCGCCGCCTTTTGCTGCGCCTTTGATTTTGCCGGCATCACCGTTCTCCCGGGACTCTGAACTGTCCGGTAAACGCGGCTAGCGCGGTCGAGGTTGCCGGGTCCGTGGTGGATCCCGGCTTTCGCCGGGATGACGTTGGAGGTCGGCAATCACCGACCCCCAACGTCACTTGTCGAGCCAGACCGTGCCCAAATCCTGGTTCACATAATGGCTGGGGCTGATCTTCCAGCCTTTGACATAAGCGCGATAGGGCACGATCCGGTAACGCCAGAGCAGGAAAATCTCGTGCACTTCGGTATCGAGCACGCGCTTTTCGAACTCGCGCATCAGCGCGCGCTGCTTGGGGAAATCGGTCTCGCGCAGCATCCGGTCGTAGATGTCGACCTCTTCCGGGTCGTCGTAATTGCCGAAATTGAACGGCGAGACCGCCTGCGGCAGGTACTTTGTGCCGTCGAGCAGCGGGTTGACGACGGTCTGACAGTCACCATCGAGCGCGATGCCGAAATCGCGCGTATCCATCAATTCGGTATAGGGCCCGGTGGCGAGCACGCGCTGGGTCGCCTTAACGCCGATCTTGGCCCATTGGTCGATCGCCCAGATCGCGTTGAATTTGTAGGGCTGGTCGACATCGCGGTTGAGCAGTTCAAAGCTGAGATTGTCCTGGCCGGCCTCGTGCAGCAATCGCTTCGCCTCGGCGCGCGACTTCTCGATATCCGGCCAATAGCCGGCAAGCTGCTGCAGCTCCTCCTTGGTCGCCGAGAGCGGCGTGCCGGGAAAGCTGACACCGCCGACCGTCTTTTCGATCGTGATCTTGGACAAAGCCGGCGCGCTCCCCCAGCGGTCGATCGCCAGGGTCAGCGCCCGGCGCACGCGGACATCGTCAAATGGCGGCCGCTTGTGGTTGGGGGTGATGACCGCGCCGCAATTCCAGTCGCTTTCCTGCACCGCGAGCTGATCGCCGAGCGCGGCCTGGAGCTCGTCGCGCGTCGCCGGCGGGAAGCCGCGGAACTCGATATCGGCGCGGCCGCTCTTGATCGCCGCGACGCGGGTTGCCTGCTTTTCGGCGAAAATGCCGACAAACCCGTCGAGATAAGGCAGGCCGGGACGGTAATAATCCGGGTTGCGCTCGCCCGAGATCGATTGCCCGACCTGATATTCCTTGAGGCGAAACGGCCCCGAACCGTCGATATTCTTCTCGTACCAGTGCGGGTCCTGGTCGAGCTTGGCCTTGGCGTAGAGAAAGGCGTAGGGGTCGGCGAGCGCCGGGAGAAACGCCGCGGTGGCGAATTTGAGGTGGAAGACGACGGTATGCGGGTCGGTCGCCTCGACCTTGTCGACAAAGCCGGAGAAGTACCCGCGCTGCGAGCTGATGACCCCGGCGGGCGGAAAGATGATGTGGTTCCAGCTCGCCGCGACATCATCGGCGGTCATCTTGGCGCCGTCGGCGAATTTCACATCGTCGCGGATCGTGAAGGCATAGGTTTTCCCGCCATCGGTCGGCTTGGGGATTTCGGTACAGACATCGCAGACCAGATCCGTCGTGTCGGACGGGTTATTCGGGTTCGAGCGGATCAGCACGCTGTAGAACGGCGCCGCCGAGAAGATCGTGGCAAAGGTGTTTTCGCGATGCCCGTCAAAGCTCGGCGGCGAATCGGCCGGGATCACATAGGTCAAGGTGCCGCCGCGCTTTGGCTGCTCATCGGCGAGCGCGCCTGCGCCGAGAGACATGAAGAGCGCCGCCGTGCCGGCGGTCAAGGTTCTGTACATCGCTATCGACCCGGAAACGGCTCAAGCGGCCTTGGTCACGCCCGAATCGTCCTCGATCGGCAGCGGGTGCCAATTGCGCGAGACGACCCAATCGGGCCGCGGGTTGGGGCCGAGCACCGGCTTGTTGGCGACCGCGTTGCACGACACGTAGATGTGCCAGCGATCCTCGGCCGAAAGGTTGTGCCCCGAGGCATGCAGCACATTGCAATGGAACAGCACACCCGTGCCGGCGCGCCCGGTCACCGCAACCGGCGGCGGCGAATTGCGCAGCACCTCGATCATCTTTTCCTTGGGGATCACCCAGAGCTTGTAGCCGGTCGAGGTGTCCCAGGCCGATTCGATGAGGCCGAGCTTGTGGCTGCCGGGGATGATGTAGAGCCCGCCGCTGAACTCGCTCGTGTCGTTGAGCATGACATTGAACGTCGCCATGTTGGGCGCCGGGCAGCCATCCTTGCTCCACGAATTGTAGTCCTGGTGCCACATCCAGATCGTGCCCTCGATCGCCGGCTTGGCGTTGATCTTGGTGTGGTAGACATAGGCGTCGCCGCCCAAGACTTGCTGCACCGGCCGCAAGACGCGCGGCGTGCGCACCAGCGCGCGAAACGGCGCCGAACGCGTCGCGCCATCCTCCTCGTGCACCCGGAAGATGGTTTTGACCCCGCCGGTATGCTCGCGGAAGACTTCCTCCGTCTGCAATTTCGACAGCCGCCCCACTTCCTGGCGCAGCACCGCGATTTCGGCCTGGCTGAACAGATCGGGGAAGATCAAAAACCCGTCGCGCTCGAACTGCGCCATCTCGGCCGGGGTCAATTCCATTACTTACTCCCGCAAAAAAGCTTTGACGCCAGTGTCCTGGTTTAGCTGCCTCGCCGCATCAATTTTCTCGTCACCCCGGCGAAGGCCGGGGTCCAGCCCTGCTCTGGATACCGGCCTTCGCCGGTATGACGAGAGAGTGGAGCGGGCTCCCAGCCTCTGACGGATCACGTCGGATCGGCGAGTGCCGCCACCGACTTCACTTATCCAGCCAGATCGTCGCCAGATCCTGGTTGACGTAATGGCTGGGGCTGATTTTCCAGCCTTTGACATAGCTGCGATAGGGCACGATGCGGTAGCGCCACAGGAGGAAGATTTCGTGCGCCTGGGTGTCGAGCACGTATTTCTCGAACTCCCGCATCAGCCCGCGCTGCTTGGCGAAATCGGTTTCGCGCAGCATCTTCTCGTAGAGCGCGATCTCGTCCGGGTCCTCGTAGCGGCCGTAATTCGCCGGCGAGACCGAGCCCGGCAGGAATTTGGTGCCGTCGAGCAGCGGGTTGACGATCGTCTGGCAGTCGCCGTCGACAAAGGCGTCAAAATCGCCGCTGCGCGTGGCCTCGTCGAAAGGCCCCGTCTGCAGCACCCGCTGGGTCACCTTGACGCCGATCTTGCTCCATTGGTCGATGACCCACAGCCCGTTGAACTTGTAGGGCTGGTCGACATTGCGGTTGAGCAGCTCAAAGCTCAGGTTCTCCTGGCCCGCCTCCTTGAGCAGCCGGCGCGCCTCGGCGCGCGACTTCTCGATATCCGGCCACCAGCCGGCGACCTGCTGCAATTCCTCCTTGGTCGCGGCGAGCGGCGAGCCGGGAAACGCGACGCCGCCGACCGTGTGCATCACCGAGATTTTCGCCATCGCCGGCGCGCCACCCCAACGGTCGATCGCCAGGCTCAGCGCGCGGCGCACCCGCACGTCATCAAACGGCTTCCTCTGATGGTTGGGGGTGATCGGGTTGCCGCAATTCCAGTCGCTTTCCTGGACGGTGATCTGGTCGCCGAGATCGGCCTTCAATTCGTCGCGGGTCGCCGGCGGAAAGCCGCGGAACTCGATCGCCGCGCGGTCGCCGCGGATCGCCGCGACTCGTGTCGCCTGTTTGTCGGCGAAAATGCCGACAAACCCGTCGAGATAGGGCAGCGGCGCGCGGTAATAGTCCGGGTTGCGCTCGCCGGAGATCGACTGGCCGGTCAGGTATTCCTTAAAGCGGAAGGGACCGGAGCCGAGGATGTTCTTCTCGTACCAGTGCGGGTCCTGGTCGAGTTTGGCCTTCTCGTAGAGAAACGCGTAGGGGTCGGCGAGCGCCGGCAAAAACGCGCTGGTCGCGTATTTGAGGCGGAAGACGACGGT
>Ga0335075_10008053_pt1 | contig 16194 bp, 14 predicted proteins | sample Lox_Sample_24_FD_206723 | JGI IMG/M metagenome (GOLD analysis project Ga0335075, IMG submission 206723) | Soil microbial communities from Loxahatchee National Wildlife Refuge, Florida, United States - Lox_Sample_2.4 | ecosystem: Environmental > Terrestrial > Soil > Wetlands | place: USA... | reverse complement strand
GCGCGCCTGCCGGCGGCCGGCGTCAGCCACCGGCGGCCTGGTCTTCCCCGAGGCCGGCCGCGCAGGTCTTCCACGCGCGCTCGAACTCCTTGATGACCTCGTCCGGCTGGCCGGCGAGGAAAGCGAACGGACGGGGCCCGTCCGTGGGCGCCGGGCGGCTGAGGCCGCCGATGATCGGCAGGTACACGCCCCGGTTCGCCGCCGGATCGCGGATCGTGCCCTTGGGGTCGCGCCCCGCAGCCACCGCCTCCACGTCCTCGAGCAGGCGCTTGCGCATGAGGATGACGCCGCGGTCGCTCTCGCCCAGGTGCTCAAGCGAGCGGTCCGCGATGACGCCCTGGCCGACCCAGGCGATGAAGTCCTGGTTCATGACGTGGCTGTCGATAAAGCGACCCGTGCGCTCGTCCTTCACCGGGGCGTACCAGCAGGGGATCTCCTCCTGCTCGAACGGCATGTCGCCGGGCAGTTCGTCGATGAACCAGCCGACGCTCAGCGTGCGCTCGTCATCGATGGGGACCCGCCACTCGAAGTGCCCCACGTACAGGCAGTTCGGCCACAGGCAGACCCGGCCGGTGGCCCAGAGCTCGTCGTTCTCCGTCGTGTCCTCGCGGACCCGGCGGTAGACGAAGCCGTGGTCGAACTCGTCGAAGCCGAGCCGCCGGTGGGTGGGCGCGGGCGGGCCGCCGGTGCCGCGCAGCACCCGCGACCAGTTGTCGTGCAGCCACTCGAAGTGGACGGGATCGATCGAGTTCTCCTGGCACTGGAACCAGTTGCACGGCACCTCGGAGATGGCCACCTGCTTGAAGCCGCGCGAGTGGAACCGGTCCCAGTCGGGCAGCAGCGGCGCGGGCCGCGGCCCCAGGTAGGCCCAGATGAGCCCGGCCTTCTCCTGCACCTCGTACGCCTTGATCCGCACCTTGTCCTTGAAGCGGCCCTCCGGGTGCAGCGTCTCCTCGAACGGCTGGTGCAGGCACTGCCCGGTATGGTCGTACAGCCAGCCGTGGTAGTTGCAGCGCAGGCCGCGTTCCTCGACGAATCCGTAGGACATGTCCGCGCGGCGGTGCGGGCAGTGCCGGTCGACGAGCCCGTAGTTGCCGCTCTTGTCCCGGTAGAGGGTCAGGTCCTCGCCCAGGATGCGCACCGCCTTGACGGTCTGCTGTGCGAACTCCGCCGCACCCGCGATCGGATGCCAGTAACGCCGCAGCAACTCTCCCATCGGGGTTCCCCGGCCGGTCTCGCACAGCAGCCGGTTCCGCTCTTCGCTCAGCAAGGCAGTCCTCCTCTGGGTCCCCGCTGTTTATCTTCACCCCGTTCTGCGTGGCGGGAAAGCCGCTATTCGAAGTAGGCGATCGTGCGGAACTCGATGCTGTGCCGTGGCTCGGTCGCCCGCGCGGTCGTGTCGTGGAACGCGCTGTGCGGAACGCGCCAGGCCCGCGCGTGGTCGCTGTCGTTGAGCGCGAAGAAAAGGATCTCGTCGCGCGTCATGCCCGGGAAGTACCACCACTGGTGGCCGGGGTTGTGGTGGAACTCGAAGCCGCTGGTCCCCGGCGCGTCCTCGGGCATCTCCGCGTACAGGTCGGCGGGGATCTTGTCCACGAAGTACAGCCGGTTGTCCAGCCCCTCCCCGGGCCCGACGCTCGTGTAGTCGCAGATGGCCAGCGGCCAGTCCTGCGGCGGGGGGCTGAACACGCGCCACAGGCTGGTGATCAGCGCCCGGCGGAAGCCGGGACCGTCGGGGAAGTGGGCGGCGTAGGCGGCCTCGGACCGGCCGCGGGCGCCGGCGACGGAGAAGTCGTCGTGCACCAGGGCCGCCTGCGGCTGCGAGGCGTTCTCGCCGGGTGCCGCGGAGCGGCGCAGCGTCCAGCCGAGCGTCGCCACCCGGTCGGCCCCGGTGGAGGACTTCACGAACTCGGCGACCTCGCCGACGTAGACCCGGTCCACTTCCTCCCGGTCGGTGAAGTCCCGCACCGCCGAGGCGTGCCCGATGATCGCGAAGCCGTTGCGCTCGAGCGTGAACTGGTCCGCGACGCTCCGCCCGTCGCGGACCGGCATCTCGTACGCGCGGTAGGTGCCGGTGTTGACGCTCGCCCCGGGCGCGGTGAACCGGCGGAGCACCGTTGACTCGGGCGCCAGGTAGCTGAACTCGCCCGTGACGACCCGAGCGGGCGCTCCGCCGGTGTGAATCCCCATCGCTGTCCTTACTGCTTGTGGATGGTCTTTGCCGTGATGGCGGTGTCTGCCGGGATGGCGGTCTTTGCCATCGGCCCGCGAGATCAGTGTTCGTGGATGATGACGCCGCGGATGTTCTTGCCGTCGTTCATGTCCTGGTAGGCCTGGTTCACCTGGTCGAGCGTGTACTTCCTGGTGACCAGTTCGTCCAGCTTGAGCTGCCCCGACTTGTAGAGGCCAAGGAGCATCGGGATGTCGTACAGCGGGTTGCTGTCGCCGAACAGCGCGCCACGGACCTGGCGCATGTAGCCGATCAGCGGGCCCGCGTGCAGGTGGACGGCGCGCTCGTTGATGTGGCCGACCGCGGTGATCGTCACCTTGCCGCCCTTGCCGGTCATCTGCACCGCGGCGTTCACCATCTCCTCGGTGACCGCGTTGGGCGTCATGATCGCGTGGTCGGCGAGCTGGCCCCAGGTGGTCTCCCGGACGAACTCGTGCGCTTCCTTGGCGGTGGCGAACGCGTGGGTGGCGCCGAACACGCTCGTGGCCATGTCGCGCTTGAACTCAACCGGGTCCACGACGACCACGTTCTTCGCCCCGGCGAACCGCGCGCCCTGCACCGCGTTGCTGCCGACGCCGCCGGCCCCGAAGATCACCACGGTGTCGCCGGCCTGCACCCCGGCGGCGTGCACGGCAGATCCCCAGCCCGTCGGGACGCCGCACCCGACCAGGCACAGGATCTCCCACGGGATGTCCTGGAAGTCCTCGCGCAGCGGCACCGTGGCCCACTCCGACACGACCGCGTACTGGGAGAACGTGCCGAGCGTGCAGAAGCCGCCGATGTCGGTCTCGCCCTCGTGGAAACGCCACGTGCCGTCCTCGAACATGCCGGTGCCGGCGTTCAGGCCCTTCACGCACATGTTCTGGTGCCCGGTCGAGCACGGCCGGCACGCGCCGCAGGCCGGGATGTAGGAGCAGACGATCTTGTCGCCCGGCTTCACGCGCTGCACGTCGGGGCCGACCGACTCCACGATGCCCGCGCCCTCGTGCCCGCCGACGACCGGCAGGCGGATCGGGGCGTCACCGGTGGTGATGTGGTCGTCGGAGTGGCACAGTCCGGCGGCCATGAGCTTGACCCGGACCTCGTGCGCCTTCGGCGGGTCAAGCTTCAGGTCAACGATCTCCCAGCCGACGTGCGGCGCACGGGCGATAGCGGCGCGGGTGGTGATGGTGCTCATTCGTGCGTTTACCTTTCCTTCCTTGCTCGCCCGCCCCAGCCGGGCTGCGCGGCCGAAGGCCGCATGCGGGGGGTACGGGGGGTCGCCCCCCGGGAGATATCGCTGATCTTGCGGGCCGATAAGATGGCGGTTTTTGCCATCGGCCCGCAAGATCAGTGCTCGTGCATGATCACGCCGCGGATGTTCTTGCCGTCGAGCATGTCCTGGTAGCCCTCGTTGACCTCGTCGAGCTTGTACCGGCGGGTGATCAGCTCGTCCAGCTTGAGCTTGCCCGCCTTGTACAGGCCGATGAGCTGCGGCACGTCGACCAGCGGGCTGCAGCCGCCGTAGATCGACCCCTGGATGCGGCGCTGGTAGCCGATCAGCATGCCGGGGTTCTCGTTGATCCAGCCGTTTCCGACGGCGGTGATCGTGACCTGGCCGGACTTGCCCACGACCTTGATCGCGTTCGCGATCACCTCGTCGTGCAGCCTGCCGACGGTGATGATCGCGACGTCCGCGAGTTCGCCCCAGGTGGTCTCGACCACGAAGTCATGCGCTTCCTTGGCGGTGGCGAACGCGTGGGTGGCACCGAACACGCTCGTGGCCATGTCGCGCTTGAACTCAACCGGGTCCACCACGACCACGTTCTTCGCCCCGGCGAGGGCGGCACCCTGGACGGCGTTCATGCCGACGCCGCCCGTGCCGTAGATCACCACGGTGTTGCCGGCCCGCACGCCGCCCGCGCGGACCGCCGAGCCCCAGCCCGTCGGAACGCCGCAGGCGACCAGCGCGGCGACGTCGAACGGGATCTCCTCGGGGATCTTGATGACGGAGTACTCGTGCACCACCGCGTACTGGGAAAACGTGCCGAGCACGCACAGCCCGCCGAAGTCCTCGCCGCCCTGGTGGAAACGGAACGTCCCGTCAAGGAAGCATCCCACGGCGGCGTTCAGGCCGGCGTCGCACAGCTGCTGGCGGCCCGTTGAGCAGTACCGGCACTTGCCGCAGGCGGGAATGAACGAGCAGGTCACGTGGTCGCCGACGTTGACCCGGGTCACGGACGGGCCCACGGCGTCCACGATGCCCGCGCCCTCGTGCCCGCCGACCACGGGCATGCGCATCGGCGCGTCGCCCTTCTGGATGTGGTCATCGGAGTGGCACAGGCCGGCCGCGTAGAACTTGATCCGGATCTCGTTAGCCTTCGGGTCATCCAGTTCGAGCTCGGTGATCTCCCACGGCTGGCCAGGCACGCGGCAAACTGCTGCTCGCGTGGTGATGCTCATGTGAACCCCTTTCCCGGGTGTTAGCGATGGCCGACAGCACGCGGCAGCAATGGCCAGCAGACCTGCGGCTGGTCCAATAATCCAGCACCGGCCGCAGGCGCGCTACAGGACTTTTTAGGGTCTTGACACGAAAATCCGGCCTCCCATGCCAAGCCCGGCTAAGCCTTCGCAGGTCAGAGCCCTGACGACCGTCCCGGAAAAAACATGACAATTTCGGCGTCGTCCGTGATCGGCGATGCGTTTAGTCGTCGCCCGCCGTGTCGGCCCGGCTGCGCGTCGTGACTTCCCGTGAGCCGCTTAAAAATGCCGCCAGGGACCTGCTAGCCGGCGAGCATCTTCTGTATGGCCTGGCGGGTGACCCCAAGCTCCCTGGCGATCTCCGCTTGCGAGAACCCGTCCCCGATGAGTGCCCGCAGCAGGTCACGGCGCTCGGCGTGGAACTGCTGGGCAAGGCGCATGTGCCGTAGTGCCTCGTCCCTGACCTCGCGCAGCCGCTGGAACGTCTCCTGGTGCGCCGCGATGTCAGGCCTTTTCTCTTCTGTCATGCGCTCAAGTATGACAACTAGGGGTTGTCGTGTCAAGTGGGGGTTGTCATGAAGGTCAGGTGTCGGAGCGGATGGGGACGGCCCGGGGCGCGGTGCTGCCGAGTGCCGCGGGCAGCGTCTGACGGTTCATGGTCGGTTCTCCCGCGCCGCTAGGCGGTCTCGCCCACGGAGTACAAGGCGCGCGGTCGCGGCGACTGCGCGTCCTCCTGCTCCGCCATGGTGAGCCGCCGCCAGGCCGTGGTGAACATCTGCTGGTGCGCCTCGCTCCCGCCGCAGGCGGTGATGACCGCCTGGACCTTCTGCAAGCTCGGCAGGTCCTGCCCCTTGAGCGCGGCGTGGATGGTGGAGGCGGCGAAGTGCTGGCCGCGCTGCTTCCTGATGACGTGCTCCATGGCGCGGAAGGACGGGTCGCCGGCCCACTTCCGGTACTTCCTGAGCGTCTCCATGAACTCAGCCGGCGTCCGCACCCCGCCTGGATCCGGGCAGAGGTTCAGGTCCGGCGGGTCGGGGACCACGGGGGCGGCCGCCTCGGGGTAGTGGCCAGGGTTTTGCAGCCTGCGGTTCAACTGCTCCCACTCGTTAAGTACCAGGGCGAGTTCTCGCCTGGCCTCGCGGACGGTCTCCCGTGCCTCATTCAGTGAGTCGCGCACGACGGCGAACGCGCCGTTGACCGCGTCGGAGTCGGCGCCCGCGCCGCGCAGGCGGGCCTGCGCCTCGGCGATCGCCCGGTCGGCGGCCCGTATCCGCTCGAAGCTGCGGTCGCGGAGAACATCCGCGAGCGCGTCGGCCGGCGGGCTGACCGGCCGCGCGTGACGCCCCGTGCGCGCGGGGCCAGGCAAGGCTTTGTCGCGCAAGCCGTTGCGCAAAGACGGGTTAAGACTCACGTTCATCACCCGAGCCTGTTCTGATTACATAGATGATGGTGGAATGAATGGGCTGGAAAATAGATAGCGATGCAACACCAGCGAGGTGGAACGGCTGGTGGCATCTGATGCCGGACACTACTCCCGCAGACACCCACGAACCGGGACATCTGCGAAACTTGCCGCAGGGCGGCTAGGTCGCCCGAATACGGGCGTCTCGCATTCGGCGGGCATTGAGCACTTATTCCCGGGCGCCCGGGACCGTGCGGTGGCGTTCGCTCGCGTTCAGCATCGTTCAGGGCCGTTCATGGTCAATTCCATATCTTGCCATCCGCGTCTTTCTAGGGAAAAATTCTGAAGCGCGCCTGGCCGCCGAGGAGTACCGCTGAGATCGGCCGTGCTGCCGAGAGCTTGTTTGGTGGAACGAATGGGCTGGAAAGCGGGCAGGCGGCAAGGCTGGGGGCCGCTCAGTGGAACGGGCGGCCCCCACATTGACCTGCGGCGACATGGTGCTGTCGCGAGCGTGCGGTGCTTGTCGGCACGCGGCCGTGCGGTGCGTTTGGTAATTGCCTGCCTGGTCGGGCATTAAATGGATTAAGCCAACGCTTTTTATTTATGTGCGGAACGAAACATGGAAATAACGATCACATAACGGACCATGGGCGCCGGCGAGTGAAACCCCCGGAAAAGAGGATTCGGCGCACATGGAACCGGCCTCCGTGCCGCGCGGGTATTCCGGGCATAACGGGCGCCGTGGAGGCGGAGCCCCAAAGTCAACGGCATTGCGCCCGGGGACCGCATATGGCACCGCGTGCCGAACTCGGAATGGTCAAGAGCGCGCGGGCGCGAGGTCGCGCTCGATCTCTTGCAGGGTCCGGCCCTTGGTCTCCGGCACCTTCCGCCAGAAGTACGCGAGCGCCACCAGGGTGAGGAAGCCGATAGATAACCGTCAGGACGCGGTCAGTTCGGCCGACAGGTCCCACAGGCGCCAGGCCCTGTCCGGGTCGAGGACGCGCGGCAGGTAGTACCCGTTGGGCGGGTCGCCCTCGCCCGTCCACGGGCTGGCCACCGCGCAGTTGTCCAGGTACTCCCCGCCCGCGAGCCCGGGCGCGACGGCGGCGTAGAGCGTGGTCGCGGCCCCCTGCTCCACGGTCTTCCAGGCCGGCGGCGCGACCAGCCTGCCACTCCGCTGGTCCGCGACCCAGCCGAGCGCGCGCAGCGCGTCGTCGTCGAGGTCGTCCTGCAAGCCGGTGTTGATCGCCCCGGGCATGACGGAACACGCGATGATGCCGTGCTCCTTCCAGCGCTGGGTCAGGCCGACCGCGAACAGCGCGTCCGCGGACTTGGACTGGCCGTAGGCTTCCCACGGGTCATAGGGCCGGCGCCGGTAGTTGGGGTCATCGAAGTTGACGTCGCTGCGCCGGTGCGCCCGCGAGGACAGCGCGACGACCCGAGCGGTGCCCGCGGCCCGCAACGCCGGGAACAGCCCGACCGCGAGCGCGAAGTGCCCGAGGTGGTTGACGCCGAACTGCGTCTCGAACCCGTCGGCGGTGTAAGACAGCGGGGTCGCCATGACCCCGGCGTTGTTGATCAGCAGGTGCAGCGGGCCGTCGTACGACCGGCAGAACTCGCGCACGGACGCGAGCCGGCCGAGATCGAGCGGCGCGAAGTCGATCTTGTCGCTGCCGGTGGCCGCGCGCAGCCTGGCGACCGAGCCGTTCTGGTTGCGGCCGGCCAGCAGCACGCTGGCGCCGGCGCTCGCGAGCGCACGGGCGGTCTCGTAGCCGAGCCCGGCCGTGCCGCCGGTGACGACCGCGTTGTGGCCGGACAGGTCGCGCCCGGCGATGACATCGTTGGTGGTGGAGGTGGCGTCAAGCACGCTCCGAGGTTACCGGCTGGCGCCCAGGTCGCGCCCGCGCAAGGCGGGCGCGCTAAGCCGGGGAGGCGCGCACGGCGGAGAAGATCTCCGGGCCGCGCGCCTCGAGCCTGCGCACCGCCGCCGCGCCGCAGTACCAGGCCAGGGCCGCGGACCAGGCGAGGGCGGCGGGCACCGCCAGCCAGCGCAGCAGCAGGCTGTGGCCGATCGCGCCGGTGACGAGGAGGACGGCGGCGGGGAAGAGCACGAGGACGGGGATGGCGATGAGCGCCACGTGCGTCTTCAGCACGCGGGCCGGCGAGGGGCCGCCGTCCGCGGCCGGGGCGTTCACCGACCAGGTGCCGACCAGGACGAGCAGGCCGGCGCAGCCGATCACCAGGGCAGGCTCGGTCGCCAGCACCCACGGCCAGGCCCAGGTCTGCCCGCTGACCGCGGTGAGCACGAGGGTGAGCAGCAGGCCGACCGGGCCCACGACGAGCAGCCACGCCCAGACCCGGCCACGGACGTCCGCGCGGGCGGCGCCGGGCACGGTCAGGGTGAGCCAGAGCGAGGTGCCGTCGTCGCCGTAGCAGTTGGTGAAGCAGGCCGCGGCGATCAGCGTGAACAGCACGCCGGCGAACGGCAGGCTGGTGGTCGAGCCGCTGAGCGCGCCGATGACGCCGACGAGGACGCCGACGAGGAACGAGATCACCAGCAGCATGCTGCGCAGCACCGAGCGCGCGTACAGGCGAAGTTCCCGGCCGATCACGGCGCCGAGCGGCGTGACGGGCAGGAGGCTCTTGCCCGCCCGGCGGGGCCGCCGGGTCCTGGCGCGGCGGGCGCCGCCCGGTGACATCGTCAGGCGGCGGGCGAGCAGCGGGGGCCAGGCGAGCGCGAGCGCCGCGATGAGCGCGACCAGGCCGCCGAGCGAGGCCGCGGTCAGGGCCCAGTCGGACCGGCCCGCGGCGTCCACGGCCACCGCTCCCCAGCCCGAGGGCAAGATCCGCACCACGGCCGACAAGACGGGGGAGTGCCCGTTGGTCAGCCGCGCCGCCACGAACGGGACCAGGCCCGAGGCCAGCGAGAGCAACGTGATGACCAGCGCGAGCAGCATCGCGGTGAAGTCCCGGCCCCGCCGCGAGCTGATCACCGGGCCGAACACGGCGGTCGCGACCTTGGCGGCGACGACGGCGAGCACGAGGTCGAGCAGGGTCGCGGCCACGCCCGTCAGCGCGGCCGCGGCGCCGGCCTGCGCGCCGAGCGCGATGAGGGCGGCGAACGCGATCAGGCCGAACGCGAGGGACAGGTCGGCGAACGCGGCGCCGAGCATGGCGTAGGCGAGCGTGCGGGCCGGAATGGGCAGCAGCTTGAAGTAGTCCATCCGCAGCGCGGCATCGTCGCCGATCAGCAGCGGTCCGCTCACCCAGCCGAGCAGCCAGCCAAAGCAGAGGGTCGCGACGACGTTGGCGCCCGCGCCGTCGTAGCGGTAGTGCTTAAGGCCCGCGGCCAGGGTGCCCAGGGCGAGCACGAGCACGAGCAGCACGAGCAGCAGGGCGCCGGCCGCGCGCTTGCCTGTCGCCTGCCGCCGCGTGACGGCGGCGCGCATCTCGATCAGGACACCAACCACGACAGCCCCTCCGTGCTGCCCGCGCGCGCGCCGACGAGGTGGACGAAGGCGTCTTCGAGCGGCTGACCGCCGCGCACCTCATCCAGCGACCCGGACGCCACCACCGTGCCCGCGGCCAGCACCGCCAGGTGGTCACACAGCCGCTCGACCAGGGCCATCACGTGACTGGAGAAGATGACAGAGCCGCCCGCCGCGACGAAGCCCCGCAGGATCGCGCGGATGGTGGCGGCCGACACCGGGTCGACCGCCTCGAACGGCTCGTCGAGCAGCAGCAGCCGCGGGCTGTGCAGCAGCGCCGTGGCCAGCGTGATCTTCTTCCTCATGCCCGTTGAGTAGTCGACGACCGCCGTGGTCTCCGCGTGATCGAGTTCAAGTACCGTCAGCAGTTCGGCCGCGCGCTGCTCGACCACGTCCCGCGGCAGGCCGCGCAGCAGGCCGAGGTAGCGGAGGATCTCGCGGCCGGTCAGCCGGTCCGGCAGGGCCATGCCGTCGGGTAGCACGCCGATCAGCGCCTTGGCGGCCACCGGGTCGGCCCAGACGTCGCGGCCGAAGACCCGCACCGTGCCGCCGTCGGGGCGCAGCAGGCCCACGGCCATGGACAGGGAGGTGGTCTTGCCGGCGCCGTTGGGGCCGACAAGGCCGAAGAACGAGCCGGCGGGGACCACGAGGTCGATGTGGTCGACGGCGACGTGGTCACCGAAGCGCTTGAACAGCCCGGCGAACTCCAGCGCCGCCATGTCGTTACCGCCCATGCCGTGACGCTACAGTACGCGCGTACTAATATCAAGGTATGCGTACTGGCGAGGATGGCGGAGCGACACCGGACAAGGGGACCTTCACCCAGGCGGCCCGGCGGGCGCAGCTGGTCGGCTGTGCCGTCGACGCCCTGTCCGAGGTCGGCTACCAGCAGACGACCGTGGCCGAGGTGGCCCGGCGGGCCGGGGTGAGCAAGGGCGTGGTGACCTACTACTTCCCGGCCCGCGACGAGCTTGTCTGGGCGGTCGTGGCCGCGGTCTTCGGCTCGGTCGGCGAGCACGTGGGCAGCCGCCTGGAGAACGTACCGCCCGGCCGGTTCGTGGCGACCTACCTGGATGCGTGGGTCGACTACTTCCGCGGCTACCGCAGGGAGATGATGGCGATCGCCGAGATCTGGACCAGCTTCCGCGACGCCGACGGGCGCCCGCACCTCGACGCCCGCACCCTCGGCCGGGAGCGGGCCCTGGTCGAGGCGGCCCTGGCGGCCGGCCAGGCCGAGGGGACGCTCGGCGATTTCTCCCCCCGGGTGATGGCCGTCACGCTGAAGGCCGCCCTGGACGGGCTGCTCGCCCAGTTGGCCATCGACCCCGACCTCGACCTCGACGCGTACCGTGACGAACTGGCCGGACTTTTCGACCGCGCGACCCGCGCGACCCGCGCCACCCGCGCGGACGGCTAGCCGGCCTGTTCCGGCGGCCCCCACGGGACGGGCGGCTCCAGGTAGGGGAAGTCGCTCAGCAGGCCGTCGTGCGGCTTCAGGCCGCTGTCGCCGGCGCGGCCGTTGGACAGGAAGTTCATCCGCGCCACGAACGCGTCGTCGGCCAGGTGGCGGCCGTTGGGGTAGGCGGCCGGCCGGCCGCGGTCGTAGCGCAGGATGTCCGGGAGCACGGTCAGCGCCGCCGCCGTCGCCTTCTCGGCGGTGTAGCCGTTCCGCTGGAGCATGGCCGACCAGGCCGCGAGGTAATTCGCCACGTCGTCGGCCGGGTGCCGGGTGTTGAAGGCGTCCTTGGCGTCTTCCGGGTTGATGAACGGGTTGATCGTCGGGTGACCGCCCCGGTCAACCTGGGCGAGCGCGCCGTCGCGGCGCACGCTCACCGTGGCCCACACCCCGATCACCGGGCCGGGGCCGAGCATGTCGTCCGGTACCTCCAGGGCGATGCACTGGACGTTCTTGTCGGCGAACGCGTCATGGCCGGTCCACGCGAAGTCATGGAAGGCGCCCTCGGCGTCGGCGAAGAACGGGTCCCTGCGCACGCCGATGAACAGCCGCGCCCGGCCGGCCTCGACCGGCCTGGCGGCGGCGGAGAACCCGACCGGGACGTCCCTGGCCAGCACCTCGCCCACGGGGCCGTCCGCGCGGGCCTGGTCGCCGGCGGCGTAGTAGGCGGTGCCGGTCTGCCCGTCGTCCTCGAGTTCGGAGAACGTGAACGTGAACGCGACGTCCTCCCTGGCGTCGCCGTCGTTGTCGACGTTGACCCGGTAGACGGCGTCGGGGTGGAACTCGGCCTTCATCAGGAACGGCGTGACCGCGCCAAGCCCTGCCATGAACGGGTTCACGTCCATCACCAGCACCGTCCGGCCCGGGCCGGCCGACGAGGCGAACACGAACAGGTCGGTCAGGTCAAGCCGCGCGTCGTCGCCAGGGAACTTGAGGTAGGCGGCGCTGAAGTGATTCGACATCGTGGCTCCTTCGCTGAGCTTGCTTCGCTGAGCTTGCTTCACTGGGCTTGCTTCGCTGGCTTGCCCGTCCCCGTGAAGCCTTCATGCTCGCGCCCGTCCCACCTCAATCACGGGGCCCCGCGGTGAGGCCGCGAATGCGTGGCGCGATAGTTGAATGACGAGAAGTGAGGAGCCGAGATGGCGGAATCACCCAAGGAAAGCCGCGTGGTGATCGTCGGTGCGGGTTTCGCGGGCTTCAACGCCGCGCGGGGTCTTGCCCGGCTCATCGGGGACACGACCGAGGTCGTCCTGGTCAACTCGACGGACTATTTCTTGTACCTGCCGCTGTTGCCGCAGGTGGCCGGCGGCCTCGTGGAGTCGGCGCACGTCCGCGTCTCGCTGCTCAGCCGGATGCGCAGGACCCGGTTCGTGCTCGGCACGGCGCAGCACGTCGATCCGAAGCGGAAGGTGGTGAGCTGGGCGGGCCCGGAGGGCGCGGCCGGCGAGCTCGGCTACGATCGCCTCATCCTGTCCGCCGGCAGCGTCAACAAGCTGCTGCCCATCCCGGGCATCGCCGACTACGCGCACGGGTTCCGCAGCGTCGCCGAGGCAACCTACCTGCGGGACCACATCATCCGCCAGCTCGAACTCGCCGCCGTCGCCGCCGATCCCGCGGAGCGGGCCGCGCGGTGCACGTTCGTGGTGGTGGGCGCGGGCTATACCGGCACCGAGCTCACGGCGCAGGGCCAGTTGCTGACGGCGCGGGTCGCCCGGAGGCTCCCGGGCCTGGCCGGGCAGAAGATCCGGTGGCTGCTGCTCGACCTCGCGCCGCGGGTGCTTGCCGAACTCGACCCGCGGTTGTCCAAGACCGCCGAGCGGGTGCTGCGGCGGCGCGGCGTCGAGGTGCGCACCGGCGAGTCCATCGCCGAGGCCGGCGACGGCTACGTGAAGCTGACCAGCGGGGGCAAGCTCGACACCCGGTCGCTGATCTGGTGCGTGGGCGTCCGGGCCGAGCCGCTGGTCGACGGCCTGGAACTGGCCACCAACCGGGGGAGGCTGGTGGTCGACGAGTACATGGCGGTGCCGGGCGCCGAGGACATCTACGCCTGCGGCGACTGCGCCGCCGTACCCGACCTGACCATGCCCGGCCACGTCTGCGGCATGACGGCGCAGCACGCCGAGCGGCAGGGCAAGCTGCTGGCAAGGAACGTCGCCGCGTCCTTCGGCAAGGGCACCGCGCAGCCCTATAAGCACCACGACCTGGGGTTCCTGGTTGACCTCGGCCGGCTCGCGGCCGCCGCCAACCCGTTGCACGTCCCGCTGTCCGGTCCGGCCGCCAACGCGGTCACCCGGGGCTACCACCTGTCCGCCATGTCGGGTAACCGGCTGCGGGTCGCGACCGACTGGCTGCTGAACGGCATCACGTCGCCGGAATCGACGTCCCTGTCGTCGATCAGCGAGAAGCCCGTACCGCTCGACGTGGACCAGCCCCGGCGCTGACGAAATGTCAACGCTTGTTGGCCAATGCTTGTTGGCATAGAAGGGCGCCCGGGGTTAGGCTAGTCGGATGGCAGGCAACGCAGGCGGCGCCGCCGCGACGGCGGAAGCCGTTCCCGGCCACGGCGGGCCACGGTCGGCCGGCACCCGGCTGGCCATACTCGAAGCCGCGCGGTCGGCGTTCGCGGCCCGTGGTTACGACAGGACCACGATCCGCGCCGTGGCGGCGGCGGCCGGGGTCGACCCCTCGATGGTCATGCGGTACTTCGGCTCCAAGGCCGGGCTGTTCACCGTCGCCGCCACGACCCACCTCCAGGTGCCCGACCTGTCCGCGGTCCCCGCCGCCCGGCGGGGCGAGGCGCTGGCCAGGCACCTCGTCGAGCGGTGGGAGGACACCGCCAGCCGCGACGAGCTCATGCTCCTCATGCGCACCGCCGTTACCAGCGACGCGGTCGCCGAACAGCTGCAGACCGTGCTCGGCGCGATGATCCAGGGGCCCGTCGCCGCCCTCGGCGCGAGCGACGCCGACGAGCGCGGCGCGTTCATCGCGACCCAGTTGCTCGGCCTGGCCCTGTGCCGGTACATCCTGCGCCAGGAGCCGCTGGCGTCCCTGCCCGTCGGGCGCGTGGTCGCCACCATCGCGCCGTCCGTGCAGCATTACCTGACGGCGCCCATTGAGGGTAACCGGGCACCCGTTCGGAATAAAATCTAAAAGGATTATCCCGAACGGATTCCCCGTGACCCGGTCAACGCCGGCCGCTCGCCGGGGCGGGGTTAGGGTACTCGTGGGAGGTCCGGCCGGGGTGGAGGTAAACCGTGACCTATTCCGCGCCAGGAAATGACGCAGCCGCGCCCAGCCTCGAATCGCTCAGGATGGAGGCGCGTTTCACGTACGGGGCCGACGCCGCGCATTACGGCGCGGGCCGCCCCGATTATCCCGGCGCCGTCTACGCCATTCTCGGGGAGCGGTGCGGGCTGGGCCAGGCGACCCGCGTGCTGGAGATCGGCCCGGGCCACGGAGTCGCGTCGCGGCACTTCACCGCGGTCGGCGCGGAGGTCACGGCGATCGAGCCTGACGAGGGCTTCGTGGCCTACCTCGGCCGGACCCAGCCGTCGCTCAGCGTTATCAATAAGACGTTCGAGGACGCTGATCTCGCGCCGTCGTCATTTGACCTCGTCGCCGCCGCCACTTCCTTTCACTGGCTCGACCAGGCCGGGGCCTTGCGCAAGGTCGGCCGGGTTTTGCGCCCGGCCGGATGGCTCGCCGTGTGGTGGACTGTCTTTTCCGATCCGACCCGCCCCGACCCGCTGATCGAGGAAGCGAGCGGCCTGCTCGGCTTCGAGCCGGGGAACCAGCGGGCGGGGTCGGCTTTTCAGCTCGACGAAACGGCCCGGGTCCGGGATTTCCGCGAACTCGGCGGGCTCAGGAACGTCCGCGCCGATCGCGTCCACTGGGAACTCGGCCTCAACGCCAGGCAGACCCGCGACCTGTTCTCGACGCAGATCGCTATCCGCCGCCTCGACGACCCGGCCAGGGAACGCGTGCTCGGCCTGCTCGCGGGGCTGGTCGGCGCGCGCCGGAACGGCACGGACCGTCGGCCATTGATCACTGCCCTGTACACCGGGCAAAAATAATACTGGCATTCGATTTTTTGGTCGGCGGCTATGTCCACGCCCGTCTAACCTGGGGGTAGGCCGAGACGACGACGGGAAAGGGTGCCGCGATGGACGGAACGCTCGCTGCTGCTGATTTGGAACGACTGCGGAAGGATTTCTCGGCCAACCCGACGTACCGGCTCGCCCAGAACGCGGTGACCCGGGTGACCGTCGACGACGTCGCCATCAACCGGGAGATCGTCAGCAGCATCGACCATTCGGTGTCGACGACGCTGGACGACTGGAAGGTCACGAACCAGGAGCGGAGCGGCCGTTGCTGGCTTTTCGCCGGGCTGAACCTGCTGCGCGCCGGGGTGATGCGCAAGACCGGGCTCGAGGACTTCGAGTTCTCGCAGAACTACGCGACGTTCTGGGACAAGCTCGAGCGCGCCAACTACTTCCTCGAGGCGGTCATCGAGACCGCGGACCGCGACCTCGACGACCGCACCGTCGCCTACCTGCTTGAGTCGGTGGCCAACGACGGCGGCCAGTGGAACATGTTCGCCGCTCTCGTGGCCAAGCACGGCCTGGTACCCAAGGGATACATGCCGGAGACGCAGAGCTCGTCGAACACCGGCCGGCTGAACTCGGTGCTCCGCTATCAGTTGCGCCAGGGTGCGCGGACGGTGCGCGCGGCCGCGGCGCAGGACCTTGACGCCGCCCGCGCGGCCAAGGCGGAGATCATGGAGGTCGTTTACCGCATCTTGTGCATCCACCTGGGCACGCCGCCTGAGCGCTTCGACTGGCAGTGGACGGACAAGGACAAGAAGTTCCACCGGGACGGCGTCCTGTCACCGCGGGAATTCGCCGCCAGGTACGTGGACCTGCCGGTCAGCGACTACGTCTGCCTGGTCAACGACCCACGGCCGTCCAGCCCGGTCGGCCGGACGTTCACCGTCGAGTACCTCGGCAGCGTCGTCGGCGGACCGCCGGTCACCTACCTCAACGTCGACATGCAGGTGATCAAGGACCTCGCCGCGGCCACGATCCAGGGCGGCGAGCCGGTCTGGTTCGGCTGCGACGTCGGCAAGATGATGAGCAACGACTACGCGTTCTGGGACGCC
>Ga0335075_10008052_pt1 | contig 16194 bp, 2 predicted proteins | sample Lox_Sample_24_FD_206723 | JGI IMG/M metagenome (GOLD analysis project Ga0335075, IMG submission 206723) | Soil microbial communities from Loxahatchee National Wildlife Refuge, Florida, United States - Lox_Sample_2.4 | ecosystem: Environmental > Terrestrial > Soil > Wetlands | place: USA: Florida... | reverse complement strand
CCGGGTCGCACGGTGACGCGTTCTGGACAGAAGAGTTCCCGCTGATGGTTGCGTGGGCGTTTGAACGCTGAGCATCGCATGCTGAAGGCGGCCTTGACGTTGCTGGGGCGACACACGGCCTGGCAGCTAGCGGCGACTTGCGTGCGTGCCGTAGTGAGACTGGCTGGGGAGGGATAGCGGCCAGAGGCCGACGTGACTCTGTATCTGCATGTATCTGGGTGCCGCTTCCGCGCTCTCTACGGGCACCGGACTTCTTGGTGGGGGCGGAGTGATGTTTTCTACGGATGCAGGGGAATCACTTGAGCGGCAGACAGGCTCACGGCACTCACCTGTCCCCGCATACAGCGAGGCCAGCGGCCAGAGCGATGCCTGGCAGCCAGCTTCGGGCGCCCCGCCCGGGCCGCCCTCTGTGTCGCTGCCCAAGGGCGGTGGCGCAATCCGCGATATCGGGGAGAAGTTCACGGTCAGCGCGGCCACCGGCACGGCCAGCCTCACTGTGCCGGTGGCGACCAGCCAGGGGCGGGCTGGCTTCGGACCTTCGCTGAGCCTGGCCTACGACTCGGGCGCGGGCAACGGCCCGTTCGGGCTGGGCTGGAAGATCTCTCTGCCCGCGATCACCCGCAAGACCGATAAGGGGCTGCCGCGCTACCAGGACGACCCGGATCAGGACACCTTCCTCCTGAGCGGCGCCGAAGACCTGGTTCCCGTCCGCGAGGAATGCGACGGCCGCTGGGAGCAGCGGGCAGCCCGGCGGGTAATGGGCGGCCGCCAGTACGCGATCCAGCGCTACCGGCCCCGGGTCGAGGGACTGTTCGCGCGGATCGAGCGCTGGCGAGACCTTGATTCCGGCCAGACGCACTGGCGGACGATTACCTCGGCCAACGTCACCTCGGTCTACGGCGCGACCGAGGCCAGCCGGATCGCCGATCCCGCCGACCCGTCCCGGGTGTTCAGCTGGCTGATCTGCGCGACCTACGACGATACGGGCAACGCCGTAGTGTACGAGTACCTGGCCGAGGACAGTTCGGGCGTAGACACCGGCCTGGCCAGCGAGCGGAACCGCACCGAGCGGTCCAGGTCCGCGGGCCGCTACCCGAAGCGGATCAGGTACGGCAACCGGGTGCCCCTGGCCGGCAATGGCGAACGGGAACCGGTCGGCAATAACGAACACGCATCAGTCGGCGACTGGATGTTCGAGGTCGTCTTCGACTACGGCGATCACGACGAGCGTCTCCCGCTGCCCGAACCCGGCCGGCCGTGGCCGTGCCGTCCCGACCCGTTCTCCACCTACCGGCCGGGCTTCGAGGTCCGCACCTACCGGCGCTGCCATCGCATCCTGATGTTCCACCATTTCCCGGACGAGCCGGACGTCGGAGTCGGCTGCCTGGTGAGCTCGACCGACCTGGCCTATGAATCCACCGGTGGCAGCGGCATGACCACCGTGGCGTCGGTGGTGCACACCGGATACCGGCGCGGTCATGGCGGCTATCGCGCCGAATCGCTGCCTCCGCTGGAGCTGCGCTACAGCCGGGCTGTCATCGGCCGCGACTGCCGCGATGTCGGCACCGAGGCATTGCGGAACCTGCCCGTCGGTATCGACCCGGCCGCCTACCAGTGGGTCGACCTCGACGGCGAGGGCCTGTCCGGCATCTTGGCCCGGCAAGGTGGCGCATGGTTCTACAAGGCCAATCTCGGTGACGGGCGGTTCGCCCCGTCGCGCATGCTCGCCACCCAGCCAGCCATGGCCGGCGCGGGCGCGGTCGGCGGGGCGGGCGCGGCGGGTGCCAGACACCGGCAGCAACTGCTTGACCTGGCCAGCGACGGCCACCTCGATCTGGCCGAGCTCGGCGGCCCGATGCCCGGCTACTACCGCAGGACGCAGGAGCGCGGCTGGCAGTCCTTCCGGCCGTTCCTGTCCCAGCCGGACATCTCCTGGGACGACCCGGATCTGCGCATGGTCGACCTCGACGGGGACGGCCTCGCCGACGTCCTGATCACCGGCGACGACGCGTTCACCTGGCATCCCTCGCTCGGTTACGAGGGTTTCGGCGGCGGACGGCGGACCTATCAGCCGTGGGATGAGGAGCGCGGCCCGAGGCTGATGTTCGCCGACCCCGAGCAGACCATCTACCTGGCGGACATGTCTGGCGACGGACTGTCTGACCTGGTCCGGGTGCGGGTCAGCGAGATCTGCTACTGGCCGAACACCGGTTTCGGCCGGTTCGGCACGAAGGTAACCATGGATAGCTGCCCGTGGCTGGACGAGCCCGATCACTTCGATCAGCGGCGCGTGCGGCTCGCCGACGTAGACGGATCGGGCACCGCGGACCTGGTCTACCTGCATGCCGACAGCACCCGGCTGTACCTCAACCAGTCGGGCAACGGCTTCGGCGAGCCGCACGTCGTGCCGCGGGGCTTCCCGCGGCTGGACAGCCTGGCCCAGGTCATGGTGGCGGATCTGCTCGGCCGGGGCACCGCCTGCCTCGTCTGGTCCTCGCCGCTGCCCGGTGACGCCGGCCGGCAGCTACGTTACGTCGACCTGATGGCGGCGGGCAAGCCGTACCTGCTGACCGAGGTGATCAACAACCTGGGCGCGGAAACCAGGATCAGTTACGCGCCCTCCACCCAGTTCTATCTCGCCGACCGGGCCGCCGGACGGCCGTGGATCACCCGGCTGCCGTTTCCCGTCCAGGTGGTCGAGCGGGTGGAAACCATCGACCGGATCAACCGCAACCGCTTCGTCGCCCGCCACGCTTACCACCACGGCTACTTCGACGGCTTCGAGCGCGAGTTCCGCGGCTTCGGCATGGTCGAGCAGTGGGATACCGAGGACCTCGCGGTGCTCGAGGCCACCCAGGGTGACTTCGCCAACCTGGACCTGGTGTCCGACCTGCCCCCGGTGCTGACCCGGACCTGGCTGCACACAGGCGTCTTCCCCGATGCCGACCGGGTCACCCGGCTGTACGCCGATGAGTACTACCGCCCGCCGGGCGGCGGGGACCCCGAGCTGCCCGACCCCGAGCTGCCCGATACCGCCCTGCCCGATACCGCCCTGCCCGGCACGCTGCGCCCGGCCGGCGAGCGGCCCCGGCCCTGGCAGCTGTCCCGGATCGAGGCCCGTGAGGCCTGCCGGGCGCTGAAGGGCTCGCCGCTGCGCGAGGAGGTCTACGCGCTCGACGGGAGCGAGGCGCAGGACCGTCCCTACGCCGTCACCGAGCACAACTACACGATCGAGCTGCTCCAGCCCGCCACCGAGTGGCGGCCGGATGGCCCGCAGAACTACCACGCCGTCTTCCTCACCCACGCCCGCGAGAGCATCACCGCGCACTACGAACGCACGCTGTACCCGGTAGGCGGCGAACTGCGGGCGGACCCCCGGATCAGCCACGACCTGGTACTCGCCGCCGACGACTACGGCAACCCGCTGCGCTCGGCGTCGGTCGGCTACGGCCGCCGGTTCGCCGACCGGGCACTCGATAAGGAAGATCAGGACGCGCAGCGACGGCTCCGGCTGACCCTGACCGACAACGGCTACACGAACCCGGTCGACTTGCCCGACGCCCACCGGACGCCGATGCCCGCCGAGACACGCACGTTCGAGATCGTCGGCCTGCTCCCGGCCGGCCGGCTCTTCGGCTTCGCGGAACTGCGCGATGGCCTGGCCGCGGTCACCGCTGAGCTGCTGTTCCAGGACTGGGACGCCGACCCGGCCGGGGCCGGCTTGTCCGTGCCGGCCCGGCGGCTGATCACCCGGACCAGGGTCAGGTACCGGCGTGACGACCTGTCGGCGCCGCTGCCGTTCGGCGTCCTTGAGCCGCTCGGGCTGCCGTACCGCAGCTACCGCCAGGCGTTCACCGGCGGCCTGATCACCAGCCTGTACGGGGACCGGGTGAGCCCAGCGATGCTCACCGCGGCCGGTTACGTGCGGGACGGCGAGACGTGGTGGCTGCCGTCCGGGCGGGTCTTCTACTCGCCCGGTGACGGCGACTCGCCCGGTGACGGCGATGACCCGGCCGCCGAGCTCCGCTATGCCCGACGGCATTTCTTCCTGCCGCGCCGGTTCCGCGACCCGTTCGGCAACACGACGGCTGTCACCCTCGATCGGTATGACCTGCTGGTGTCGCAGACCCGCGATCCGCTCGGCAACCTGGTCACCGTCGGCGAGCGGGATCGCGAAGGCCAGGTAACCACCAACGGCAACGACTACCGCGTGCTCGCGCCGCGCCTGGTCAGCGACGCGAACAGGAACCGGGCGCAGGTAGCCTTCGACACCCTGGGCCGGGTCTGCGGCACCGCCGAGATGGGCAAGCCGGAACAGCGGCTCGGCGACTCGCTGAGCGGCTTCGACCCCGATCCTGATCCGGCCGCGGTCGCCGCGTACTTCGTCGGCCCTTACGCCCATTCGCACCAGCTCCTCGGCCAGGCGACCACCCGGGTCCTTTATGACCTGAACGCCTACCGGCGCACCCGCCACGAGCCGCGGCCACGGCCGGCTGGAGTGGCGGTCCTGGCCCGTGAGACGCACGTCAGTGACCTCGCGCCCGGACAGAGCACGAAGATCCAGCGTTCGTTCATCTACTCGGATGGCTTTGGCCGGGAGGTCCAGCACAAGGGTCAGGCTGGCGCCGGGCCGGTCACCGACGGCGGCCCGGAGGTGGAGCACCGCTGGATCGGCAGCGGCTGGACGATCTTCAACAACAAGGGCAAGCCGGTCCGCAAGTACGAGCCGTTCTTCACCGCGACGCCGGAGTTCGAGTTCGCCCGCGCCGTCGGCGTCAGCGCGGTGCTGTTCTACGACCCGGTCGGCCGGGTCGTGGCCACCTTGCACCCGGACGACAGCTACGACAAGGTCACGTTCGACCCCTGGTACCACGACACCTGGGACACCGGCGACACCGTGCTGCTCGACCCGCGCGAGGACCCGGACGTGGCGGGTTTCATGGGCCGGTATCTCGCCGGGCTCGGCGAGCAGCCGGGTGGCTGGGCGACCTGGTACGAGCAGCGCATCGGCGGTGCGCTCGGCCAGGCGGATCAGCGGGCCGCCGAGCAGGCGGCGCTGTACGCGGGTACCCCGGCGCGCGCCTGGTTCGACACCCTCGGCCGGACCTTCCTGACCGTCGCGCACAACCGCGCGCCGGGTGCGGACGGTCCGGCCGACCAGTACTGCCGGACCCGCAGCCTGCTGGACATCCAGGGCAACGAGCACGAGGTACGCGACGCGCTCGGCCGGGCGGTCATGCGCTACGGCTACGCCATGCTGGGCGGGAAGCTGACCCACGCGGGCATGGACACCGGCGGTGGTGGTCTGGCTTCGGACGTCACCGGCAAGACCATATATTTCTGGAACTCCCGTGGTTTCACCTTCCGTACTGACTACGACGCACTCCGCCGACCGGTCCGGACCTACGTGGCGGGACCCGGTATCTCCGGCCAGGCGCTGCAGACGCGCACCGAGTACGGCGAGGGTCTGCCCGACGCCGAGGCCAGGAACCTGCGCACCAGGGTCGCCCGGCAGTACGACGGCGCGGGCATCATGACGAACGACGCGTACGACTTCAAGGGCAACCTGCTCAGTTCGCGACGCCAGCTCGCGGCCGAGTACCCCCGGCGTGAAGGGGGGTACCCCCGGCGTGAAGGGGGGTACCCCCGGCGGGAAGGGGGGTACATCGATGTCGTCGACTGGTCGTCGGACGTCCCGCTGGAGGAGCGCCTGTACATCGCGCGCACCAGCTATGACGCGCTGAACCGTCCGACGAGCATGACCACCCCGGACAACTCGGTAATGCTGCCGTCCTACAACCCGGCTAGCCTGCTCGATCGTCTCGACGGCCGCCTGCGCGGCGCCGGGGAGGCCACCACGTTCGTCGCGCATCTCGACTACAACGCGCGGGGCCAGCGGACGCTGATCCGCTACGGCAACGGCAGTTCGTCGGAGTATGCCTATGATCCGCTGACGTTCCGGCTGGTCACCCTGGCGACCCTGCGCGAAGGGCAGCGACTGCAGGATCTGTGTTACACCTACGATCCGGTCGGCAACCCCACGCTGGTACGTGACCACGCCCAGCAGCGGGTGTTCTTCCGCAACCGGGTCGTGGACCCGTCGGCTTCTTATGCGTACGACGCGTTTTACCGGCTGATCGAGGCGGTCGGCCGCGAGCACCTCGGGCAGGCCGGGGGAGGGACGCTTGGCCCGGTCCCGCCAAGCGCGACCGACGCGCCGCGGGTGGACCTGCCCCAGCCGGGTGACGGCGCCGCGATGGCACGGTACGCAGAGCGGTACGACTATGACCAGGTCGGCAACCTGCTGCGAATGGCGCACCGGTCCGCGGATAACGCGGAAGGCGGCTGGACCCGCGACTACCGCTATGACGAGCCGAGCCTGCTCGATCCCCGTCGGCACAGCAACCGTCTCACCGGATTCGGGCCGGCCCGCGCGGTTACCGATCCGCAGCGGTTCCGCTACGACGAGCAGGGCAACATCACGGCCATGCCGGAAATCCCGGAACTCCAGTGGGATCAGAACGACCGGCTGCACGCGACCTCCCGCCAGGCCGACCAGGGCAGCGGGGTTCCCGAGACCACGTACTGCGTTTACGACGCGGCCGGACAGCGGGTCCGCAAGGTGACCGAGCGCGCCGCTACGAGCGGGAGGACCCCCACGCGCAAGTCCGAGCGGATATATCTCGGCACCTTCGAGGTTTACCGCGAATACGACACCGACGGCACGGTCAGCCTGGAACGCGAGACGCTGCATGTCTTTGACGACAAGCACCGCGTGGCCCTAGTCGAGACCCGCACCACCGGTTCGGATCGCGGCCCGGAACAGCTCATCCGCTACCAGCTCACCAACCACCTCGACTCGTCTGTGCTCGAACTCGACCAGGACGCCCAGGTGATCAGCTACGAGGAGTACTACCCGTACGGCAGCACGTCCTATCAGGCGGTCCGGTCCCGCACCGAGACACCCAAGCGCTATCGCTTCACCGGCAAGGAACGCGACACAGAAACCGGCCTCTACTACCACGGCGCCCGTTACTACGCTCCCTGGATCGGCCGCTGGACCAGCTGCGACCCGATCGGCCTAGCCGACGGCCCGAATCTGTATGCATATGCCAGCGAAAATCCCATTCACCTTAATGATCCCACCGGCACGCAAGCCACGGATCCAGATAAGCCCAAGAAATTCACCCCGCCGGCTATCCCCAGCTTCACCGGAGACAAGGCATTCAGTACGACGATCACGTCGGGCGGCCGATCAGTTGAGGTTCATTATTTTCCAGGAACCAGCGGTAAGACCGTCCTCATCCTAGGCGGTGTGCACCAGGACGAGCGGAAAGCATTGGCGCTGTCAGGCGAGCTGCTTAAGCAGCTTCAGTCCGCTAAGGACAAGCCTTACTACAACATTGTATTCATCCCGAATCTATTCGGCGACCGCAACACCACAGCCCAAAAGATCGATAACACCCCGACCAATAGGAACGCGCCAGGCCAGAATGAGAGTCTCGCAGACGCGGCTAAACGAGGGAAAGGTACCGCCAGAGATACTGCTAACCGAGCGATACTGCCGGAGAATGTAATCTTGTTCGCCCTGGTTGAGCAGGTAAAGCCGACCGCCTCGCTGTCCATACACAGCCATAGTGTGGTCACTGACCCGGACAAGATCGCAAAATCAGGTGCAGCTAGTGTGACTGTAGATCCCAAGCCTGGGGGAGAGCAAGAGGGCGATTTCTTCGCAAAAGAGATGGCGCTGGCGGCAAGCAAAGCAAATGTCCCGGTGCCGGGCAACCAGGTAGCAGGTGACACCGCTAGGACCCGCTATCCAACGGAATCGGCCGCACATGACCCCGGCGTGACGTTCGGCCAGTGGGGATCGCATCAAGGCGGGATGAACCAGTACCTTGTCGAAACGCAGAACAAACCTTGGCCACGCCAACCTAGCCCTACGCAGCAGGCTGAAATTTCGGGCTGGGCGCAGGTTATACAGTCCAAGTTCTTGGCAGACCCGCAGGATGTCGCGGCATTTGCGGTCGCTCGCGACCTGGCGAAGGTGTGGAATGTCATCCAGCGGACGCTGAAGTGAAATTCTCTAATTGCAGCCTTAACCTGAAAGAGGATATGGCAATGACACTAAAGATTGGCCAGTTTCTGGGCCGGACTGTCCTTGTGTCGATCCCGACGCTGTTCGACGATGGGGCTTGCAGGCCTTATACGCTGGTGGGGGCCGAGTTGCAGGGTCTGTGGCTGCAGTCGGACGACCTGAACGGGCGGCTGCTTTCTGACGAAATGCGCGAGTTCGCGGAACAGGCGGCCCCGGTGGTCTTCGTTCCGTTTGCCCACATCGCTGGCGTGATGGTTCCGTCGGCCCTGTTCGCACCTCAATCCCCGGGCGCACCCCAAGCACCCGCGGCGGACACTGCCTCGCCCGCCGAGGCCAAACCCGTGCGCTCCAGGCGCCGTACCACACAACCTAAGGAGCAGGGATAATGGCCGGCCTGATTGTTATCCAGATCGTTCCCGAGTCTCCGGTCGATGCCATGGTATTCCGGAAATACCTTGACGACCTGCAGATCCAGGTGTTCGATCTGTCGTTCGCGACGGTGGGCACTAACCCGCCGGGTGGCCAGAGCGTCGGAAGCGCCTCGTTTATCCCGGATTCGGGCGGCTGGGTGCAGACGCCGTTCCAGGGCTGGATGCTGACGGTTCCCCCTGCCTATCCCGCCGGTATCACCAGCGGCATTATTCAGCAGGTCGATCAGGTCGGGATCGACTACCAACTGGAGTCGGTCGCCACCGCGGTCATCGAGGTGGATTCTTCCGCCGCTTCCGGGAACTACAGGGTGGTGGTCACGCAGAGCGGCCAGACCCTCTCCGCGATCCCGTACCAGTACGATCGCTCCCTCGACCAAGTGGCCACGCCCGATCCCGCTACGTGGTCGCAGCCGAATTCGGACGGCAACATACTGTCGTCCTGGGCGGCCCTGTCGGCGGACTTCTATGTCTCGGTGCCCGCATCAGCGACTACACCTCTGCTGCAACTGCCCGCCAACGGCACCCCGCCGGCGTTCGATGAGCTGCTGCCGGTGGTGAAACAGATGCTGGCGAGCGACCCGGGGACGCTCGCGCCGATCCCTATTGCCGGCAGCGCGCCGGCTGGCAGCACGACCCTGACCCTGACGTCGGTCACCGGCATCACCGCCGGCATGACCGCGACGGGTACCGCCATCCCGCCGGGCACGACGGTCGTCGCCGTCGGCCCCGGTAACACGGTGACGCTGAGCCAGGAACTGACGGGCGCGAGCGGCGCCGACGTCACCTTCGCGGTCAACCTGGCGGCACTGAGCTTCGCTCAGTGCCAGAACATCGCCTACGAGATCATCTGGGGTCAGCAGGGGCCGCTGCCGTCCCCGCCCGATCCGGTGGAGGACCTGTACACCAACCCGCCGAACAACGGCGAGATGATTTCCGGCTCCACCCCGAACCCCTATGAGGGCGGTCGCCAGCAGTTTGAAGGCCAGCTGCAGAGCTATTACGCGGTCGCCGACACCAACGCCGACCGGCTGACGAGCTTCGTCTACGCGCTGTCGGCCGCCATCGCTAACGAGCAGCAGAGCCTCGCGGCGACGCAGGCGACGCTGCAGTTCCCGGTCGATCCGGGCACGAGCGCCGGTACGCCAGGCGCCGGTACGTCAGGCACCGGTACGCCGAGCGACGTCGCGGTGATCTTGACCGGCGTGGCCAATGCGGGGGTAACGGGAAACTTCGGGGTGCCGGCGGCCTACTTCTACGCGCTGGCCGCCACCATGCCGGCCCAGATCACGGCGGCCCAGCGGTATCAGCAGGCGACGGGCGATCAGCTTTCCCGGCTGCTCACCGACCTGACGACGGCATTCAACACCGGGACGATCACAGACTCCGAATCGTGCGTCACCGAGCCGGCCGTGACGATCAGCGCCGCGCAGGCGGCGCGCCGGATCGCCGCCCTCGGCGTCCCCGCGGGGTCGGCGACGCCACAGGCACCGCTAGGCGGCGCCTACACGGCGGACCTGCGGGCGCTGGTGGCGAGCTGGCTGGCTTTCCCGCCGCCACCGCCGGCGACGTCGGGCATGGCGAGCAGCGCGATCTATCAGCCGTCTGACGATGACGGTACCTTCTGGCCCGGCGCCGCCACCGCTCACCCGGCCGCTTTCCTTAACCTGGTCCTGGCGGTCGTGACGCAGGACTACGTAATCCCGGCGCCGTTCAATGTCGCCCTGGGCACGCAGATCATGACGTTCCTCGCTGCCCTTCCCGGGGCGCCTAGCCCGCTCACGGTGACATGGCTGGCGTCGGTCACGGCCGAGCAATGGACCGGCTTCTTCCAGCAGAATCCGACCTGGCTGCCGCCGTTCACCCAGCCGGGTAACACCGCCGCGCGCATCGCCGCGTTCATCGGCGCCCTGCAGAACCTGTTCCCCGTCGGCACCTCGGGTCCGTCCAGCGAGATCGTGCTCGCCACCACGGCGGCTACGGCGTCCGGGGACACGCTGCCGTTCGCATCGACGACCGGGATCGTGCAGGGCATGACCGTGACCGGGCCCGGATCGGCCATCAGCGCCGGGACGACGGTGCAGGCCGTGACCGCCACAGGCGTGCAACTGAGCCAGGACATCGCCGCAGCCATACCGGACCAAGCCAACATCACGTTCACGCCGAGTGTCACTACTTCCGCCGGGTCCGGGCTGCCGTTGCTGCAGGCACCGCCGACCGACTGGCTCGCGAACTGCCTGTCCTACTACGTGGCCCACTTCGGGGCCTTCGCGTTCGGCGATGGGTTCGACCTGGCCAACCTGCGCGCCTCGGCCGCCACCGTCTTCGGCGGGGATCCGGTCGCGCAAGCCTGGCTGGTCGACGCGCTGGTCGCGATCGATGCGCTGTACCAGGTGATGAAGCCGGTGCCGGTGACGACGCCCGGGCTGGGGTTCTCGATGGTGGAGGCGCTGTACGCGCGGGGGTTCCGCGCCGCGGCGGATATCACCGAACTGGACACCGCGCATTTTCAGGAGGCGCTGACCGGCACAGTCGCCTATGACTCGGCGTCGGCGATCTACGCCGCCGCGGTCGCCCTCGCCGCCCCCGTACCGCACACGCCGGGTCCCGGGGGTTTCAAGCCCGTCAACCCCGACGGCGCGCTGACAGATTGCATCCCCGCTCCCTGCGCCTCGCCACTCGGCCCGGTCGCGTACCTGCACGAACTGCTGAACGTTTCCGACCCGTCTAACCAGTCTTCGCCGACGCTGGGCACGGTCCTGAGCCAGCGGGGCCGACCAGTCGGAGCGCTGCTGGCCAGCAGCGCGAACCTGGAAACCCCGCTGCCGCTCATCGATATCGTCAACGAGTACCTCGAATACCTGGGCGCGCCGGCCGCGCCGCCGGGTGGCCCGGTCTATCACACCAGCGGGCATGACCTGGGCGCGCTGCCGGAGTATTCCACGCCAGCCACCCCGGTAGCCGCCAACGCCGCGGTCGAGCCGGCTGTGTTCGACGAGCTCAGGGCGGATTTCTCGTCCTGCCTGCTGCCGTACTCGCAGGCCCTCGACGTTTCCCGGACCTATCTGCGTCATCTCGGCAGTTGCCGTTTCGAGGAAATGCGGACCTTCCGCAAATGCATCACCGAATTCATGCTTGACCCAACCCAGGAACCGGCGGGATTCCAGGACTGGCTGTGGCGTTATCCGGTGCGCATCGACATAGCCATCGAGTACCTCGGTATCACGCCCGAGGAATACACGATGGTGTTCAACGGAGCGGCAGCACCACCGACGCTGCGCGGGACCATCACGCTGCCCGCGTTCCTGGCCGAAACCTGCCTCAGCTACTGCGAGTTCTACGAGCTGTGGCAGTCGGGCTTCGTGGAGTTCCGCAACGGCGCCGGCGAGCCAGCCGACGCGAACGACCCCGTTGACGGGAACGAGCCAGCCGACGCGAATGACCTCGTTGCCGTCAACGATCCCGGTGGCGCGTTCCCGCGGTGCGAGCCGTGCTGCCTGGACGATCTGTGGCTGCTGTTCCCCGACGGGCAGCAGGACCAGGACGTGGCGAAACTGCTGGTGTTCGTCCGGCTCTGGCGCAAGCTGCGGGACTCGTGCTGCTTCTGCTATTCCTTCGCCCAGCTGCGCGATATCTGCGACGTGCTTCAGCTGTACATCGGCGGCCAGCTCAACCCCGACTTCATCCGCCAGCTCGCCGCCTTCCAGCTGCTGCGCGACCACTTCGAGATGGAACTCGCCGATCCCGCGGAGCCGATCCTGCCGACCGCGATCGATGCCGACCGCACCCAACTGCTGGCGCTGTGGGCCGTCCCTACTCCGGCGGCGTGGCCTTGGGCGGTGCGGCAGCTGATAGCTCGCGTGGAAGGGTACGCACGGCGGCGGCATGCCTGCGAACGCCGGTCGGCGGAGTTCGTCAAGCTGCTGACGGCGAATCTCGATCCGCTGTCCCGGCTGGCCGGGTTCGATCCGGCCTCCGCCACCGACTCCTGGCATGCGCGGCCGACGCACACCCTGCGGTTCGCCGAAGTCCTGGCGAAGATCTACGCGTCCGACTTCAGCGTCGGCGAGCTGATCTACCTGTTCACCGCCGGCGCGCACTTGGACGGCGATGACCCGTTCCCGCTACAGGAACCGAACGATGCGCTGGATTCTCCGCTCGAGCTCCCCGATGAAGAACGGGAACATTCGCTCTGGCGGCTACGCCAGGAGCTCCTCTCGGTACAAGTGGCCGAGGATGAGGATGAGTACTGGTCATGGCGGCGGATCGAAGCCGCCCTGCACACCGAGTTCGGGTTCGCCCCCGCCGACATCGCGGCGCTCGGCCAGCATTTCTTCCCCGGCGTGCTCGCCCGGTCGGGCTACCAGGTCAGCCCGGCGGCGGCCCGCTTTGTGACCGGCCCCGTCGCGGGCACCTCGGCTCCGATGTGGAACATCCCGCCGGACGGGCCGTTCCAGTGCGATCCCTCGACGCTGGAACTGTCCGCGCACGTCCCGCTGCCGGACCGGGCGGTGCTGGCCAAACTGACGCAGGTACACGACTTGAGCGCGGCGGAACAGCAGGCCGTGCAGGACCTGTTCTTCCAGCCGCGCGCCCTGCTCGCCGGTTTCGCGCTGCTGTTCACCGATTTCGCCACCGCGCAGCGCCGGCTGATCGAAGAGGAGGACGAGGCCGAGCGCTTCGCGTATTTCCGGCGCGAGTTCCTGCTCTGCCATCGCCGCTGCCGCATCATCGCGCGGCACCTGTCGAATCATGTCGCGGCCGCGACGGGACAGGAGGCACCCGAGGACGACGAGGCGGCGGCGCTGATCGTGCGCACGCTGGCCGCGGACGAGAACAAGGCCGTCACCAGCTGGGAAGACGATTCCGGCGCGATGCCGGCGCTGACCTGGACGCCGCCACCGAACGGCAGTGCGCTCGCCGCGCTGCTGGGCCTCACCGGTACCGGCCTGATCGGCGAATACAGCTCCATGGGCGAAAACGGGCCGGTCGGCGGCGCGGTCGTGTGGCGAGACGGGACGGGCCCGCTGTCCGCCTTCGGCACCGAGCGGGACCGCGAGAACTGCCCGGTACCGACGGTGCTGCCGAGCTTCGGCGCCACCTTGACACCGGAGCAACTGCAATTCGCCAGCGTTCACAACGGCTTCCTGATGAAGGACTCGACCGGCACGTGGCTCGGCGGTGCGCAGGGCTTCACGGTCACCTGGTCCGGTGCCCTGCTGGTGGAGCGGGACGGCACGTACGAATTCTGGGCCGGCGCACCGACTCCGGCCGATGACCGGCCGGATGCCGACGCGGCCGGGCACCTCCAGTGGCGGGTGGAACTCCGCCGCGGTCAGCGCAGCTGGGTGGCCCTGAGCCATCACTGGACTGGAGAGGAGGAACTTCGCTCCTCGGCGCTGCCACTCAGACGGGGGGCCTACGAGCTGACGGCCGAGCTGATACAGCCTGCCCCCGGATTCGGCGATGAGGAGCAGTTGCGTCCGCAGCACACCGGCTTCCAGGTGAAGTACAGCGGGCCGGACACCGAGGCGCGACGCACCGAGATCCCGCACAGCCGGCTGTTCGTGGTGCGGAAAGATCAGCCGCTCGCCGACGGCATCGCGGACCTCAGTGCGGGCGCGGCGGAGTATCTGAACGGGCTGTATGTCGGCTCGCTGCGCGATATCCGCCGGACTTACCAGCGTGCCTTCAAGGCGCTGCTGTTCACGCACCGGTTCGGGTTGTCGGCACGGCGCCAGCAGCACGGCACCTCCGAACTCGGCTATATGCTCGCGCAGACAGCGCAATTCGCGGGTGCCGGCTATTACCGCACCGCTGGCGGATTCACTCAGCACCTCGCGGATTTCGACTTCAATTTCCTGCCGCTGCTAGATGACTATCACCCGCCAGTCGGCGATGCGCGCACCGATCCCTCGCCGCAGCGCATCCAGGCGATGTTTGACTGGTGGGAGCGGATGTTTGACTATACGGCGGCCCGCGCGGAAGTCCGGCGGCGCTGCGAGCGTGAACTGTGGCACCTGTTCGAGGAAGCGCAGGAAAAGCAGCCCGCGCATCCGGGCTACCTGCTCCGCCACATCGGTGCCGACGCCCGCCACTGGGAACTCGACCTGCGCTACTTCCAGGGCCAGAACGTCCCGGCTTACCCCGTGACCAGTACGGACCTGGAGGACGACCGCTGGACGCTCCGAGCCTGGCATGCGGATCGCTGGCTGCGGTCGATGCAGTGCTGTTTCGCGGCCAAGGACATCGCCGTGGCCCGGCCGGACCTGTGGGCGTCGGACGATCCCGGCGCCGCGCTTCCCGGCGAAACCCAGACCGGTAAGGCCAACCTGTCGGCGTTCCTGTGCGATGGCTGCCTGGAGAACGGCGAGCCGCGCCGCTACGAGGATCTCAAGCGGCTCAATGACGGGCTGCGCGAGCGCGGACGCGACGCGCTGGTGGCCTACCTGTGTCACATGAACCGCGTCGCGCTGCCCTGGGCACCGGGACAGTTTGCCACAAGCGCGGGCGATCTCAGCGACCTGCTGCTGCTCGATGTCGAGGCCGGCCTGCGCGAGAAGGCCAGCCGGATCGAAGAAGCGATCACGGCCGCGCAGAGTTTCGTGCGCCGCGCGCGGCTTGGACTGGAGCCAGGCTGGATGGTCGGTCCGGCCTTCGCGCGGCTGTGGGATCGAGAGTTCGCCACCTTCCACGTCTGGCAAGCATGCAAGCGTCGGCGGATCTACAAGGAGAACTGGGTCGAATGGGACGCGCTTGCGGAGGCGCGCGGCATCGAGGCGTTCCGTTTCCTCGACGAAAGGCTGCGTGACGCGCAGCTCACCGTCGCCGTGCCCGGCGGGCTCGACTGGTGGGCGGACCAGCGGCCGCGCGAGCATGACAGCCTGCGCGTACTGCAGCGGGCGGAAGCCTCGGATCTGCGGCAGCTAGCCGAGCCGCGAGAAGGGCTGAGCCTGCTCGGCACCCCGCAGCGTGACGCGCGGCCGTCCTGGCTTGCCCCGCTAACGCCGGGTGACACGGAATTGCCATACTGGCTTCAGACGGCGATCAGGCTCGGCACGCGCTTTTGCCGCATCGACGCGGCAGGCGCGCCGCCGGCCGGGAACGCCTTCGTGCCGCACCCGCGTCCGGGCGCAGAGGACTGCGTGACCTGCTGCGAGGAGTGCGGTTGCGCGCATCCGCCGGCGCTGGACGAGTACTACTTCTGGCTGGTCGACGGCACGTTCTACCAGCCGCCGGCGACGCCCACGCCAACGGGGTTCAACCCGCCGCCACCCGTCAACCCGTACCAGGACGGGTATCAGGTGGACTACTACGACCCCGCGCAGCAGGAAGCGGCGCTGTGGCAAGATCCCGAGCAACTGCCCGCACTGCTGCAATGGCAGGGCTCGCCGCTGGTGGGCCTGGCCTGGTCCCGTGTGCACAACGGCGTATTCCAGCAGCCGCGGCGCTCGGTCTTCGGCGTCGCGATCACGCCCGGCCAGGACGCCGATCTGAGCTTCCTCGGCAGGACAGCCGATTCGCTGACCTTCTCGGTGAACAATGGGGTCACACCTGACGGCTACCCCGACCCGCCAGCGCCCGGTTTTCGCTATGACCTGGCCGCGGACGAGGCGATCGTGCTGCCGCAGTTGGCGGCCACCTCCGCCGCCCCGGTTTTCCTCGGCA
>Ga0335075_10008051_pt1 | contig 16195 bp, 12 predicted proteins | sample Lox_Sample_24_FD_206723 | JGI IMG/M metagenome (GOLD analysis project Ga0335075, IMG submission 206723) | Soil microbial communities from Loxahatchee National Wildlife Refuge, Florida, United States - Lox_Sample_2.4 | ecosystem: Environmental > Terrestrial > Soil > Wetlands | place: USA... | reverse complement strand
CGGCAACCGTTCACGAGAGGTGTCGACCAGTAGCGGAGCGCCTAGTTCGGCATCGAGGGGTCCGGGTCGGTGATCGTCAGCTGGTTCGAAGGCGTGCCGTAGCACTTCGATGAACGCGTCTGGCCGGTCGATCTGGAGATAGTGATTCGCTTCCGGGATGAAGTACAAGCTGTTCGTGCCGGGCTTCAGCATCAGGTATTCGTTCCACACGTAGCTCGCCACCCGGGGCGGCGCAATCCTGTCGTCCAGGCCCCAGATGACCGTCACGGGGAACGAAGCCTGACCGAGCGCCGCCAGCCATGCTTGCTCGCCCTTGGACCGCTCGATGAGATACTGGAACGTCTCGTGCAGGACCTTAATGCCGTCGTCGTGGGCGAACGTAGCCGTAAGAGCCTCGACCTGCGGATCACCAGCCTTGCGCGGCGGGGTGAACGTGCTGGCGCCCATTGCCTCGGCCAGCCGCGGGGCAGTCAGCGCGGCGGCGATCTGGGGCCACGACTGCCGGTCGAGTACCTGCCGCTGCCATCGGGTCAGGTTCGACAGCGGCAGGAAGATGTTGCCGTTCGACAAGACCAGATGCTCCAGCAGCACCGCTGACCGGCCCTCAGCGCAGCGGGCAGCATGCATGAGCGCCACGCTGTCACCGCGGTCGTGTGCGACGATCACACCAGCCGTGGCGCCGATCACCTGCGATAGGTAGAACTCGATGAGTTCTTCGTCTCGCGTGAGGCTGTAGCCCCAACCCTGTGGCTTGTCCGAGAACCCGAAGCCAGGGAAGTCCAGCGCGCATACTCGGAATCGCGTGCTCAGCTCGCTGGCGACCTCGAACCAGTCGATGCTGCTGGTTGGGGCACCGTGAATGAGCAGCAGCACCGGATCGCCGGGGTCGCCCATCTCAACGTGGAATATCTTCACCGAAGGGGCGTCCTCCTCGGCCGGCCGCCATGAGAAGTAGCTACCACGACTTCGCCAGTCATCGGCTCGCGACGCGTTCATAACTCCGACCCTTCGGATGGCTCCCAGACCCGGCGTCGAATTCCCCGGGCTGACGTGAATTTTTCCCGATTCAGGACCCGCCTGGAGCTAGATACCCGATCCCAGGTGAAGCCGCACTGCCAACGGCTGCCAGGCGTGCCGCTGCAGCTGGCACGCCCCAACTGTCCGGCGAGCGATTGCTGATCGCCCGCGACTACTGGCGAGATAAGGAACCATCTGGACGTTGCGGTCGCTATGGTCAGGCGGGGGCACGCTGTCGGTACTAGGCCTCGGCAGCCTGGGCCAGGCGCTGCAGGGCTAGCTCGGCATACAGCGCCGTGCCGTCTGGCAGTATGGCGTCGTCGAACACGGCTTCAGCCGAGTGATTGAACGGGGCAGCGAAGGGGTCGGTGCCGGGAGTGCACGCGCCGAGCATGAGGAAGGCGCCCGGCACTTCCTCCAGGACGTAGGAGAAGTCCTCCGAACCGGTTAGCGGGTCCGGCGCTGTGAGATACCGGCCGTCGCCGAGCAGGTCAGTCACGGTCTGCTCGGCGAATGCGAGCTCAGCAGCGTCGTTGATGGTGACCGGGTAGCCGTCCCGGAATTCGGCCGTCGCGGTCAGGCCGTGTGCGGCAGCGATCTGCTGAGCCACTCTCGGCGCGGCTTCCTGCACGGCCGCTCGGGCCGACGGCGAGAACGAGCGGACCGTGGCCACGAAGTTCGCCTCGTCCGGTATCACGTTGTCGGCCGTGCCAGCGTGGAAGGTTCCGACGGTCAGCACGACGGGATCGAATACGTCGAATCGCCGGGTCACCATCGTCTGCAGAGCCAGCACGATCTCGCACGCAGCCGGCACCGGGTCGGCCGCGCGATGCGGCTGGGAGCCGTGTCCGCCGCGACCGCGCACGGTGACGTGGAGGGTGTCTGCGGCCGCCATGATCGTGCCGGGGCGGCTGGCCAGAAGTCCGTACGGCAGCAGCGCGGACGCGACGTGCAGGGCATATGCAGCGACCGGCCGGTCTCCGGTAGCGTCCAGCACGCCTTCGGAGACCATGATCCGGCCACCGCCGGGTCCCTCTTCGCCCGGCTGGAACATGAAGATCACGTTCCCGGCCAGATCGTCGGCGTGCGCTGACAGCAGCGTCGCCGCGCCGCACAGCATCGCGGTGTGCAGGTCGTGTCCGCAAGCGTGCATTGCACCGTCAATCCCCGACGCGAACGGTAGTCCGGTCCGCTCGGTGACGGGAAGAGCGTCCATATCAGCACGGAGTAAGACGGTTTTGCCGGGTTTGGCGCCGCGCAGCACTGCGGTGACCGAGCTCAGGCTCGTGCCCAGGCTGATCTCCAGCGGCAGCCCGGCTAGCGCGTCGAGCACCCTGCGCTGGGTGCGCGGCAAGTCGAGGCCGATTTCCGGCTCGGCGTGGATTGCCCTGCGGAGATCCGTCAGCTCAGCCGCCATCGCCGCTGCCTCGTCGTGTACGCCTGCCACCTGCCCACCTGTCCTTCCACGCAATATGCGGTCACAAGCGACGATACTTCTATAGACCGAAAAGTCTCTGTAATTGCTGCAGTTAAGAAGTGCCGTCCGGACAGGCTAGGCGAGTACGGTCCGCCGCAGCGGGCAGACTGCATAGACTATTGCAAACTACCGCGCGGCCGAGTTCCGGCTGCTGCCAGGAGCGGGGGACAGCAGCCTCGCGCAAATCACATCGACGAGGGTCGGGGATCCGGACGTGAATGGCGTCGGCTGGGATATTCTCCTCGTCCTCGCCGTGATCTTGATCGGCGGGTTCTTCGCAGCTGCCGAGATGGCTTTGGTGTCGCTGCGGGAAGGGCAAGTCCGCGCGCTCGGCAGGCACGGCAAGCGGGGCCAGCGTACGGCGAAGCTTGCTCAGGATCCGAATAGGTTCCTGGCCTCCGTCCAGATTGGCGTCACTGTAGCGACGCTGCTGTCCGGCGCGTTCGGCGCAGCCTTGCTGTCGGACCGGCTGGCTGGCAAGCTCAGCAAGCTGATGCCCAGGGATGTAGCCAATCCAGTCGCCCTGATCGCGGTGACTCTGGTCATCTCATTTTTCACGCTGGTCTTCGGCGAGCTGGCGCCGAAGCGCCTGGCCCTGCAGCGGAACGAGCGAGTGGCTCTGGTGGCAGGGCCGGTAGTCGACCGGCTGGCGATGCTGGCCAGACCGCTCGTCTGGCTGCTGTCGAAGTCGACGAACCTGGCTGTGCGCCTGCTGGGCGGCAACCCGGCTGAGGCCCGCGGGGTGATGACCGACGAGGAACTTCGTGACCTGGTGGCTGGCCACCAGGCGCTCAGCCCGGACGAGCGGCACATCGTTGGTGAGGTCTTCGACGCGGGTAAGCGCCAGATCCGCGAAGTGCTTGTGCCGCGTACTGAGGTGGAGTTCCTGCCCGCGACCATGCTGTTGTCGGCGGCGATTCCAGCCACTGAGCACTCCCGGTACTCGAGATTCCCGGTTTATCAGGAGTCCTACGACGACGTGATCGGCTTCGTCCACATCCGTGACCTGCTGGATAACCGGGCCGATCTTGGCTCCCGGAAGGTTGGCGAGGTCTGCCGGCCGGTCAAGTTCCTGCCGATCAGCAAGACGGTGCTGTCCGCGCTCTCGGAGATGCGCAGAGACCGCGCCCACCTGGCGATCGTGGTGGACGAGTACGGCGGCACCGCCGGGATCGTGACGCTGGAAGACCTGGTTGAGGAGCTGATTGGCGAGATCCAGGACGAATACGACGAGGACGTTAGCCATCCGCGCCAGCTTCATGGCGGCGAGCTCGAGGTCGACGGCTTGCTGAACCTGGACGAGTTCGCCGAGCAGACCGGCCTGGAGTTGCCGGAAGGGCCGTACGAGACGGTGGCCGGCTACCTGCTCGCCGCGCTCGGGCACCTGCCGGAAAACGGCGAATCGGCCGAAGTGGCCGGCCGGAAGCTGACAGTGACCCAGCTCGACGGCCGCAGGATCTCCAGGGTCCTCGTCAGCCCGGCAGGACCAGCCGAGGTCGAGGAGCCGGGCGCTGCTGCCAGTGCCAACTAAACTCGTCGCATGTCTGATCGAGATCAGGGCGGTGCAGCCATCCCCGAGTCCGCCCGTGGCGAATCGGCCCGGCTCGAATCTGGTCCTGTCCTGGTGGTGGACTTCGGCGCTCAGTACGCCCAGCTAATCGCCCGCCGGGTGCGCGAGTGCCACGTCTACTCGCGGGTGGTGCCACATTCGATGAGTGCCGAGGAGATCCTGGCGCTCCGCCCGTCTGCGATCATCCTGTCCGGCGGCCCGTCCTCGGTCTATGCTCCCGGCGCGCCGCCCGCCCCGGCTGGCCTGCTCAGCGCCGGGGTCCCGATCCTCGGCATCTGCTATGGATTCCAGCTCATGGTCCGCGACCTCGGCGGGAAGGTCATTCACACGGGAACGGGGGAGTACGGGGCAACCGATCTCCGCGCCGCCGATGCCGCTGGGGTACTGCTGGGCGGCCTGCCTAGCGACCAGCGCGTCTGGATGTCCCACGGTGACACCTGCGCCGCCGCGCCGCCGGGATTCACGATCACTGGCACCACCGCGGGCACCCCGGTGGCGGCGGCCGAGGCGCCGGACCGGCAGCTGTACGGAATGCAGTTCCATCCTGAGGTCCTGCATACCGAGCACGGCATGACGATGCTCCGCAGTTTTCTTTTTGCAGCTGGCTGCGAGCCGACCTGGACCATGCGCGGCGTCATCGGGGAGCAAACCGAGCGGATCGCCGCCCAGGTGGGCGGCGGCCGGGCGATCTGCGGGCTGTCTGGCGGCGTGGACTCCGCGGTCGCCGCCGCCCTCGTGCAGCGTGCCATCGGTTCGAGGCTGACCTGCGTGTTCGTCGACCATGGGCTGCTGCGGTCAGGCGAGGCCGAGCAGGTTGAGAAGGACTTCGTCGCGGCCACTGGCGTCGAGCTCAAGGTCGTCGACGCGGCCGGCGCCTTCCTGGCCGCGCTGGCCGGGGTGGCTGATCCCGAGCAGAAACGCAAGATCATTGGCCGCGAGTTCATCCGGGCGTTCGAGCAGGCCGCGCGCGAGATAGCAGGCGCGAGCGATGCTGCCACGTTCCTGGTCCAGGGAACGCTCTACCCGGACGTAGTGGAATCTGGCGGCGGTACCGGCGCCGCCAACATCAAGTCGCACCATAACGTCGGCGGTCTGCCGGATGACCTGAAGTTCGAGCTGGTGGAGCCGCTCCGCGACCTGTTCAAGGACGAAGTACGCCAGGTCGGCACCGAGCTCGGGCTGCCCGACGAGATCGTCTGGCGGCAGCCGTTCCCCGGCCCTGGCCTGGCGATCAGGATCGTCGGCGAGGTGACGGCTGATCGCCTGGCGATTGTGTCCGCAGCGGACGCGATCGCTCGTGCCGAGCTGTCCGCGGCAGGCCTGGACCGGCAGATCTGGCAGTGCCCGGTGGTCCTGCTGGCCGATATCCGGTCCGTCGGCGTCCAGGGCGACGGCAGAAGCTACGGCTATCCCATCGTGCTCAGGCCGGTGACCAGCGAGGACGCGATGACGGCGGACTGGGCCCGGCTGCCAGATCAGGTGCTGGCCACGATCTCGACCCGGATCACGAACGAGGTACCGCAGATCAACCGGGTTGTGCTCGACATCACTAGCAAGCCGCCGGCCACGATCGAATGGGAGTAGCGGGGATCTCTCGGTCCGGGCCGGCGGACGCACCAACCGCGGCGGGGCAGATGGCGCTCGCGGACTCGTCGGCGGTTGCGGCCCCGCTTCCGCACGCCCAGCCGCCTGCGTCAGGGGTGAGCTCTGGCCGCAGCTATGCAGCCCAGCCGACGGCCGGACAATGCCCCGCGGGGGTTAGGCGCTGGCGGGCTGGTCGGCCAGGTCGTCGGTCCCGGTCTGGATGGCACCGAGGGTGCTCGCCGGGCGCCGGTAGCGCTGGCTCAGCCAGTAGCCGCCGGCCGCGGCTGCCAGGCAGGAGATTCCCCCGACTGCCAGGCCGACACGAGGGTCAGTCTGGTCGATGATCCAGCCGATCAGCGGGCCGCCGATCGGCGTCGTGCCCTGAAAAGCGACTTGCCAGAGTGCGATCGCCCGGCCGCGCATGTTCGGGTCGGAGGCAAGCTGGATCGTCGAGTTGCCGATCGCGATAAACGAGACGCTAGCCCAGCCGACGAACAGCATGGCGGCGTACGCAAGCCCGATCACCGGCGAGAAGGCGCAGACGATGATGGCCACACCGAATCCGCTGCCGGCGATGATCATCGAACGCAGTCCGGTTCGTCCCCGCGCGGCGGTGAACAGGCCGCCGACAACCGCGCCGATCCCCATCGCGGCGGTGAGGAAACCGTAGGCTTCGGAACCGCCGTGGAAGGTCTGCCGGGCCAGCACCGGGATCGACACCTGGAACTCGTACGCGAGCATTCCGACGAGTCCCATCATGGCGAGCGGGACAGCGATATTCGGAGTCCGGGCGGCATAGCGCAGGCCTTCACGAAACTGGCCGCGGGCGCGTGGCGCGGGCGCGCTTGGCTGCAGCGCGCCGGTATTCATGATGAGCAGCGAGGTGACAACGGCCACGAAACTGGCTGCGTTGGCCAGGAAGCATACGCCGACCCCGACCGTAGCGATCAGCACGCCCCCGATAGCCGGTCCGACCGCACGAGCCGCGTTGACAGTGACCGAGTTCAGCGTGATGGCGTTGCGCAGCTCGTCTTTGCCCACCATCTCGCGCACGAATGCCTGCCGCGCCGAGTTCTCGAAGGCGTTGTTCAGCCCGAGTATCACTGCGAGGAGACAGACCTGCCAGAACTTCACCGCGCCGAGCACGGTCAGGAGGCCGAGGATCAGAGCCTGGCAGCCCATCGCCGTCTGCAGCGCCATCATGAGCTTGCGCTTGTCGACGCGGTCGGCGACGACGCCCCCGTAGGGACCGAGCAGCAACACTGGCAGCGTCTGGAGCGCTACCACCAGGCCAAGGTCGGTACTTGACCGGGTCAGCACCAGGACCAGCCAGGACTGGGCAGTCATCTGCATCCAGGTGCCAGCCAGTGAGATCGACTGGCCGGTGAAGTACAGCCGGTAGTTCGGGACCTTCAGTGACGAGAAGGTAGACCGCCAGAAACCGCGATCGGACCCGCCGCTACTGATCGGTCGCGCCACGCTGTCGGTCCCTCCTCGCGTTACGTAGATCAACGGCGGCGGCCGCGAGCGAAGTGCTACTGGCACAGCCCCAGCACGTCCGTGATTTGCTTGCTTCTCGGCAACTAAGTTTACCCCGGTTGCCCCGCGGCGTATGCGTCGCGTATGGATCGGGCACGGCCGCGCCGCCCATCAGCGCAGCGGGCAGCACCGCGTTCCAGCCCGGCTGGCGGGACCGCACCGTCACGGCACCGGCGGCGATCATGGTGATTAGCGTCGCCAGCGGGCGGGACAGCCACGTCGTCGTGTCGTTGGCCCGCCGTGACCCTGGCGAACTCGACTCCGTTTCCTGCGCAAGGGGCATGAGGTGTCGATCGAGGCCCCAAGAAGGGCCTCAGTCGGTACTCACGCCCCGTGAAAGCCGGCCGGCTGTGCCTGGCGGACGGGACGGGAAGCCAGTCAGTCAGATGGTGAACCGCAGATTGCGGGCAGCCAGGTTGCCTAGCTCGTGGTCGCCAGTCCAGCTCACCTTGCCGGCGTCGATCTGCGCCTGCGGGTCGATCCGGCCAGCGGCTAGCTGGATGAAAGTCACGGTATCCGTGGTCAACTGAACAGTCGGGTCGGGTATGTGGTCCACCGCCTTGGCCCGGCCATCGACAGCGACTGCGATGTCGCGCTCAATCGGGCCGGTCAGGTGAAACACGATGCTAGACCCGTCCGGCATGCCGACCCTCTTCCCGACGATATAGCCGATCGAGCTCTCGACCTGGCCGAGTGCGATCTCTGCGCGCGCTCCGGCGTCGTCCGACGGCCAGCCAAGCGGTGTGGTGATGTCACGCTCGTGCACCCAGAAGTCGAAGATCCGTATCTCGAGGAAGCCGCCGTAACTCCGCGGGCCGATCGGCGTCCACGACGGCCGGTCCAGGTCCTGCTCTCGCAAGCCAGACAGATCGGCGCGCCGGGCGGCGAAAATATCGGCGATGCGAGCGGCAAAGGCCTTGTCATCGAGCGCCGCGGCTTCATCAAAGTACGGCTCGATCCGGTCCAGCGGCGGGGTTTCTTCGACGCTGCCAGGCAGCCAGCCGGTCATGACCCGCTCCATCATGCCCAGGTGCGTGACGACTCCGCGCATGTCCCAGTCCGGGCAGAGTGACTGCGCCCGCCATTGATCGCCGTTCAGGCGCGATGACAGCGTCTCGACCGCCGTATAGCACTGCTCAAGCGCAGTCCGGGTGGTGGCCAGGTCGGTCACGGTGTCTCCTTTTGAACAGTGATCCAGTCCCGCGCCTCAAGGTAGGGCCGGAACGTGGCGGCGATCGCTGCCAGGTCGCGGCGGCCCTTGGGCCGCTGCACTTCGTAGAGGTTCGGGAATTCGAGCCAGCCAGTCATCAGCTGCCAGAGCCGGACCGCGGCGGCGCCAGCCGGCGGCCCGATGAGGACCGGCCCGAACAGCGCACGGTCGCCGCTGAACACCAGCGTGGGGACACCCCACCCGCCGAGGCTGGTAACCCGGTCATGATCGGCCCGGACGTCCTGCGTCGTGACCGGGTCCTCGATGGCCTGTCCCGCCAGTGCCGGATCGAGGCCGAGCTCGGTGAGCAGTTCCTCGGCCACTGCACGGCGATGCGGCTTGCGCCCGTCGACATGCAACGCCGTGCCCGCCGCGAGGTACCACTTGTCCAGCAGGTCAGGATCCATGCGGCGAAGCAGGGCGCCGATCCGCATCATCGACCAGCCGTAAGACCACTCCCGCTCCCACGGGTGCTTCTTGTCCGGTGCGCGGTTGATCTCTTCGAGGCTGAAGAACCGCCAGCCGACTTTGAGCCCGAGCTGATCGCGTACGTCCCGGATCCATCGCGAGGCCTGATAGGCCCACGGGCACATGATGTCGAAGTGAAAGTCGACGGACGTCAAGTCGACGGACGTCAAGTCGACGGACGTCAAGTCGACGGACGTCAAGTCGACGGACGTCAAGTCGATGGACGTCAAGTCGACGGACGTCAAGTCGACGGACGGGTCTGGCTCTGCGCCAGTATCAGCTGACATCAGGATCTCCGTTGAGCAACGCGGCCAGGGTTGCAACCAGCGTGGCGGCCACAGCTTCCGGCGACAAGCCTGCTTCACGACGAAGCCGATCGTAGGTCCGATACGAGCACATCACCTCGATTGCGGGAAGCACGACCGCCCTGCGGCCGGCCAGCTCGGGGGCGAACAGCTCGCTCAGCTGGCCCTGCTGGGCCTGGCGAGCCCGGTCGAGCTTGGCAGCTACGAGTTCACTGCGGGCCGCGCCGGCTCGCAACGCGCCGGCGGCCGGAGCGAGCCGCTCGTACGCCTGTACCCGCGAGTACGCGACGGCCCCGATCTTGTCGGCAAGGTGGTCTGCCGGGCTGTTCGATAGCCGGAGAAGCGGCTCCATGGCCAGGAGCTGCCGGTCCGCTGCCGCGCAGTACAAGTCCTCGACGCTGTCGAAGTAACGGAACAGCGACCGCGCGGACAGGCCAGCTCTGGCGGCGATCTCGGCGCAGCTCGGCTCGTAGCGGCCAGCGGCAAACAGTTCGATCAGCGCGTCGATAACGGCCTCTCGGTTCTGCGCACGCCGAAGCCGCCGTCCGTCCGCCTCCGCTTCGATGCCAGCTGCGGAAACGGCCCGTTCTGCGGTTGCCAGCCCGGATCCCGCTCGCCCGGACATCACTGGCCGGGACATTGCGCGCTTGGCCAGCGCCAGCGCTCGATCGTCGGCTCGAGCAGTAGCGCCTGATAGCCGGGTGTGGCGGACCGAAGCGGAAGCGAGGTACCAGCCTCGATTGGCGTGTACCTGATCCCGCTCCACTGACGGCCGTCACCGATGACCGTGCCTTCGACGTCGAATATGGAAGCGGGACCCTCGGCAAGCAGGGCCGGCGTCGGCCCTGCCCAGGCCTCTAGCAAGATCCGGCCCGAGCTGGCCGGGGCGGGCAGGTTCCCGGCCGGGAGCATGGCCATCACTGTCGAGCGCTCCAGCCGGACTTCCTTGGCGCTGTGCCAGTTCAGGAACTGGGGCTCGTAGGCGAGTTCCACGAACGATCGCCTGGTCGGGTAGCCGATCACAGCAACACGATCCCAGCCGCCGGAGCTTGCGACAACATCGGCAGCGAAACATAGTGCCGCCCCGGCGGCAGTAAGCAGCGGTATCGGGGCGTAGGAATGATCAGCGCGGCGATGCGTGCCAGCACGCGCGGCGCCTTGATTGACGTCGGGCCGGAACTTCTCCAAGCCCAGCATGTAAATCGGCCCGTCGGCCTGAGCCGATCTGAGCTGTACAGCGTAGTCGGCGTCGATCTGCCCGTAGCTAGGCACCTTCCGGAGCCTAAAGATCTGACACAGCATGCGTCAATTTGCCGCGCGGCAGCATCCGCGAAGCCAGGCAGCGGCCGCGCAGGCTCAGGTGACCCTGGATTGATCCAGCGGGATGTCGGCATAGGACTTGGTCGCCGTGATCTCGCGCAACCGGTCCATCGCGTCGAATACTTCGGTAAAGCTCGTAATGAGGGGAACGGGCCCGAGCCGGAGGCGGTCCGGCGTCCGGTAGTCGCCAATCACCTCAGCGCTGATCAGTGCCTGGCTGATCGGCCATGCATCGCTATGCCGCAGGGTGACATGCGCGCCGCGGCGCGCCGGGTCGCGTGGCGAAGCGATCGTGAAGCCAAGCGGCACCAGCCACTCGTCAGCGAGTGCAATCAGGTAGTCGGTCAGGTCGATGCTTTTGGCGCGCAGGCCGGACAGGCCGGCTTCGCCGAGTAGCCGCGCGCCTTCCTCGACCGCGATGGTGCCGATGATGTTCGGCGTACCGGTGAGGAACGAGTCGATGCCGGGCGCCGGATCGTAGCGCGGGCCCATGGCGAACTGGTCGTGCTGGCTGAACCACCCCCAGATCGGCTGCCTGAGCAGCGACTGCATGTCCTCACGCACGTACAGGAAGCCGGGCGCGCCCGGCCCGGAGTTGACATATTTGTAGGTGCAGCCAACTGCCAGATCGGCGCCGGAGGCATCGAGCTCGACCGGCACCGCGCCGACGGAGTGGCACAGGTCCCAGAGAACCAGGGCGCCAGCTCGGTGCACCAGGTCAGTGAGCCTGGTCATGTCAGCGAGCGCGCCACTGCGGTAGGCGACGTGCGACAGTTCGACGAGGGCGACGCGGTCGTCCAGCGCTTCGGCCAGTGCCTCCGCACTGATGCCCTCGTCCATGTCACTGTGGATCACGCGCAGCTCGCAGCCGCGCTGTGCGGCGATGCCCTGGAGCACGTACCTGTCGGTCGGGAAGTTGTCGTCGTCGGTGATGATGACGTCACGGCCGGGCCGGGCATCCAGCGCTGCCCATGCCAGCTTGTACACATTGACTGTCACGGAATCGCAGACAATGACCTGGCCGGGCGCCGCGCCGATCAAGTGCTCGCCGATCATGTCGCCGGCCTGCCGTGGCAGCTCGATCCACTTGCCCCAGGACCGGACCAGGCCAACGCCCCACTCCTGGTCGACGACCTCGGCGATCCGCGCCTGAGTGCGCACTGGCAGCGGGCCCAGGGAGTTGCCGTCCAGGTAGATCAGCTCGCGGTCCTGCCGCACCAGCCTGTCGCGGAACGACGCGAGCTGGTCTGCCGCGTCCAGTGTCTGTGCATATGACCGATCTGCCGAGAAAGTCGTCACGGCTTCCACCCTAACTGAGTGCCTGACAGATCACCCGGTACCCGGCCCAGCCTTCGGTAACACCGCAGGTGCTGCCCGGGCCTCCGCCATCGGCCGGTAGCCAGCCTTAGGATCGGACCGTGCCTGACGAGCAGACAGTGACTGAGGAACAGAAGGTTGCCCGCGTACTGGTAATCGCGGCGCACCCGGACGACGCCGACTTCGGCGCGGCCGGCACGATCGCGCAGTGGACCGACGCCGGCCTTGACGTGAACTATTGCATCGTCACCAACGGTGAGGCCGGCGGCAGCGACCGGTCAGTGTCGCGCACCGAGATGGCCGCGATCAGGCAGGCGGAGCAGACTGCGGCTGCCAAGCAGGTGGGCGTCCACGACCTGCACTTCCTCGGGTACCCGGATGGTCGCGTCGAAGCCACGATCGCACTGCGCCGCGACCTCGCGCGAGTGATCAGGCTGCTTCGCCCGGACCGGGTCGTGTGCCAGTCACCAGACCGGAACTACGCTCGCATGGGCGCGAGTCACCCTGACCACCGCGCCGTCGGCGCGGCCGCGCTGGACGCCGTCTACCCCGACTCGCGTAATCCGTTCGCGTTCCCCGAACTGCTGGCTGACGAGAAGCTCGAGCCGTGGACCGTCCGCGAGGTCTGGATTACCGCCAGCCCTGTGCCCACCACTTATGTGGATATCACCGACACTTTCGCGCGAAAGGTCGCCGCGCTGCGCTCCCATGTCAGCCAGATGAGCGACCCGGACGGGCTGGAGGAGCTCCTGCGCGGCTGGCTGAGCCGGGCCGCTGCGCAGGGCGGCTTGCCTGAGGGCCGGCTTGCCGAGGCATTCCAGGTCTTGCAGACCGGGTGATGGCCGCGCACGGCGGTAGTCGGCCGGCCCGGTAAAACCCGTTCCCGGTACGAAGTTCTTTTACCTGCTAAGCCCGACACGGCTGCGATGGGACCAATCTGGCTGCTTGGCGCTACTGGCTGCAGCTAATTGCGACACGAGGGACTGGTGCGCCGGGCCCGGTCGACCTAGGTTTGGCTAAGGCGCTTGTGCTATGTCCCCGGAGGTGTCAGCGAATGACGCATATCACCGTCACGGTTGACGGCGTTAAGTACGCAGACCAAGTCGAGCCTCGCCTGCTGCTCGTCCATTATCTCAGGGAAGTTGTCGGTAAGACTGGTACGCCAGTCGGGTGCGACACTTCGAACTGCGGCGCATGCACAGTCCTGATGGACGGGCAGTCGGTAAAGAGCTGCTCAGTTCTCGCAGTGCAGGCCGACGGGTCCGACGTGACGACCATTGAAGGCCTGGCGAACGGCGAACTGCACCCGGTGCAGCGGGCTTTCCACGAGGAGCACGCGCTGCAGTGCGGATATTGCACGCCCGGCATGATCATGGCGGCGACCGACCTGCTGCGCGACAACCCGCATCCCACTGAGGAAGAGATCCGGGATGGCCTTGAGGGCAACCTTTGCCGGTGCACCGGCTACGAGAACATCGTCCGCGCGGTGAAGCGCGCGGCGGAGGCGGGAGTGGCTCAGTGACCGCGACAATCGACGCCCCGGCTTCTCCGGCTGCCGAGCTTGGCCGGGCCAGGCTGCGCAAGGAAGACGCCAAGCTGATCACCGGCCAGACCAACTGGACGGACAACATCAAGCTGACCGGCATGCTGCACCTGGCGTTCCTGCGCAGCCCGTACGCGCACGCCAAGATCACCAGGGTGGACGTCAGCGGCGCGCTCAGCCAGCCCGGCGTGATAGCCGCCTTCTCCGGCGCCGACTTCGCCGGTGAGCAGGGCAGCCTGCCGTGCGCCTGGCCGGTGACGCCGGACATTGTCATCCCGCCGCACCCGCCGATGGCCGTCGACGAGGTCCGTTACGTGGGCGAAGCGGTAGCCGTTGTCGTCGCGCGCGACCGGTACGCCGCGGCGGACGCGCTGGCCTCAATCGACGTGGACTACGAGCCGCTGCCCCCGGTGCTGGACATCCGCACCGCGCTTGACCAGGACTCGCCAAAGGTCCACGACGCAGGCAACAAGAGCTACGAGTGGGTGTTCGCCAACGGCGACGTCGACACGGCATTCTCGGGCGCCCCGGTCGTGCTGGAGCGGAACTACCGGCAGCAACGGCTGATCCCGTGCGCGATGGAGCCGCGCGCGGTAGTCGCGCAGTGGATCGGCGACGAGGTCACGCTCTGGTCGGCCACTCAGATCCCGCATGTGCTGCGGTTCGCGTTGTCGGCTTTCTTCGGCATTCCTGAGCAGAACGTCCGGGTTATCGCCCCTGACGTAGGCGGAGGTTTCGGCTCGAAGCTGCAGGTCACCGCTGAGGAAGTGCTCGCCGTGCTGATCGGCCGCAAGGTCGGCAAGCCGGTCAAGTGGACCGAGTCTCGCACCGAGGGCAACCTGACCGTGCATCACGGCCGGGACCAGTGGCAGCGGATCAAGATCGCCGCCGACACCGATGGCCGGATCCGCGGCCTGGAGGTCGACCTGCTGGCCGACATGGGTGCCTACCTGATGCTGGTCACTCCGGGTGTGCCGCTGCTGGGTGCGTTCATGTTCCCGGCCATCTACAAGATGGACGCGTACTCCTTTAAGTGCACCGGCGTATTCACGACCAAGATGCCGACCGATGCCTATCGCGGCGCCGGGCGGCCGGAGGCGACGTTCGCGATCGAGCGGATCATGGACGAGCTCGCGGTCGAGCTCGGCATGGAGCCGCTGGAGTTGCGGGAGCGGAACTGGATCAAGCACGAAGAGTTTCCGTACACCACCATCTGCGGCCTTACCTACGACTCGGGTAACTACGAGGCGGCGACGGCGAAGGCGAAGGAGCTGTTCGACTACGACGGCCTGCGCGAGGAGCAGCGGCTGCGCAACGAGCGCGGCGACAAGGTACGGCTCGGCATCGGCATCTCGACCTTTACCGAGATGTGCGGACTGGCGCCCTCCAGGGTGCTCGGCTCGCTCTCCTACGGCGCGGGCGGCTGGGAATCCGCATCGATCCGGATGCTGCCCACCGGCAAGGTCGAGGTAGTGACCGGTTCCAGCGCCCACGGTCAGGGGCACGAGACCGCCTGGAGCCAGATCGTGGCCGACCAGCTCGGCGTGCCGTTCGAGGACATCAGGGTGCTGCATGGCGACACGCAGGTCTCGCCCAAGGGCATGGACACCTATGGCTCGCGCTCGCTCGCAGTGGGTGGCATGGCCCTGGTTGGCGCCTGCGACAAGGTGGTCGCCAAGGCCAAGTTCATCGCCGCGGCGATGCTGGAGGCCTCGGAGGACGACCTGGAGTTCTCGGCCGGGCGCTTCTCGGTCAAGGGCGACCCGGAGGCCAGCAAGACGATTCAGGAGGTGGCGCTGGCAACGTTCGCGGCACACGCGCTGCCCGACGGCGTTGAGCCCTCGCTGGACTCCGACGCTACCTATGACCCGGACAACTTCTCCTTCCCTCATGGCACGCACCTGTGCGCGACCGAGGTGGACACGGAGACCGGGTTCGTGAAGATCCGCAGCTATGTCGCGGTCGACGACGTCGGCGTCGTGGTCAACCCGCTGATCGTGGAAGGCCAGGTGCACGGCGGCATCGCGCAGGGCATCGCGCAGGCGCTGTACGAGGAGGGCGTCTACGACGACGCAGGCAACCTGATCACCACGACGCTCGCCGACTATCTGGTCCCGTCGGCGGCCGACCTCCCGTCGTACAAGACCGAACGCACCGCGACACCCGCCAGCAACCGCCTTGGCGTGAAGGGCGTGGGCGAGGCAGGCACGATCGCCTCCACGCCGGCCGTCGTCAACGCGATCGTGGACGCCCTGCGGCCGTTCGGCATCCGCGATGTCACCATGCCGTGCACGCCGGAACGAGTCTGGCGTGCGATCGAGGCGGCCCAGACTCGGCCAGCACAGAGTCAGCCAACACGCAGCAGCGAGCAGAGCGGGGGCGCGGCATGATCCCGGCCAAATTCGACTACGTCCGGCCGTCGTCTGTCGGTGACGCGGTGAGCGCTCTGGCCGGTGGCGGTGAGGACGCCAAGGTGATCGCGGGCGGGCAGAGCCTGCTGCCGCTGTTGCGGCTGCGGCTTGCCTACCCGGAGCTGCTGGTGGATATCGGCGGCCTGGACGAACTGAACGGCGTCATCGACGCTGGCGACCATCTGCTGATCGGCGGCCGGACGACGCACTACCAGGTCGTTAACGATCCGCTGATCGCTGAGCATTGCGGGCTGCTCGCACAGGCAGCCGGCACCGTCGCCGACCCGGCTGTCCGGCATCGTGGCACGATCGGCGGCTCGCTCGCGCACGCTGACCCGGCCGGCGACCTGCCAGCCGTCATCCTGGCGCTGGATGCGACCTTGATCGCCGCTGGCCCCGCCGGAAGCCGGGAGATCCCGGCCGGCGAGTTCTTC
>Ga0335075_10008049_pt1 | contig 16199 bp, 10 predicted proteins | sample Lox_Sample_24_FD_206723 | JGI IMG/M metagenome (GOLD analysis project Ga0335075, IMG submission 206723) | Soil microbial communities from Loxahatchee National Wildlife Refuge, Florida, United States - Lox_Sample_2.4 | ecosystem: Environmental > Terrestrial > Soil > Wetlands | place: USA... | reverse complement strand
CCAGGCCCCGGGCGTCGGTGAAGTTCCCGAGGCCCTTCGTCCCGGCGAACGCGGCAGCCGCCGCGCCCATCAGCGCGGCGGCGCCGGCGATAACGACCACGATGCCGATCCACAGGTCGGCCCTCTCATACCGGATGAACCGCGGGGTGATCCGCTTGTCGATCACGTACGACTGCTGGAAGAACAGCTGCCACGGCGCGACCGTGGTCCCAACGATCCCGATCACCAGCAGCATCACCGTCGCCAGCTGCCCGGACCCGCCCGGCAGGCCCGGCACCGCGAACCCGCGCGCCATCTGCGCAGCCGGCGGGTGCACCAGCACGTACAGCGGGATCAGCAGCAGCGACCCGGCGCAGAACGCGACCGCAACCCGCTCGAACCGGCGGAAACTGCCGGTGGACGCCGCCGCGATGATCACCGCCGCCGCCAGCACCACCGACGGCACCTTGGGCAGGCCCAGGTACCCGGCGGCCAGCGTGATGCCGATGAACTCGGTCACGATGGTCAGCGCGTTGAGGATGAAGAGGTCGATCACGCTGAACGCGCCCCAGAACTTCCCGAAGCGCTCCAGGATCAGCCGGGCGTGGCCGACCCCCGTGACCGCGCCGAGCCGCAGCACCATCTCCTGGTTGACGTACAGCACCGGGACCAGCAGCAGCAGCGTCCACAGCAGCCGGGTGCCGTAGTCCTGCCCGGCCTGCCCGTAGGTGGCGAACGCGCCGGCGTCGTTGTCGCCCACCATCACGATCAGCCCCGGCCCGACGATCGCCAGCAGCGTCTTCAGCTTCGACGGCAGGCCCAGCCGGGGCGCGGTGTCATCCGCGCGGATGGTGCCGAGCGCGCCGCGGATGTCCCCGGCGTGCATCTCATCCAGGACCGCCGGGCGGTCGTTCGTTGCGGTCATGATCGGTTCCTCCCTCGCCCCGGGACAGGGCAGCGCTTGACGGTTCAGGGAGGCGCGCAGCATTCACCGTGCCCGCGAGGGCAGCCCGGCCGTAAGGCCGGGCCGCGGGGCAGGAGGGAACGGGCTAGTGCGCGCCGGAGGCGGATGGCGAACACAAACGGATGCGGGGCCGTGGCCGGCCCGGACTACTACTGGAACCGGAATCCACCGTGTGTCGCCTCCCTCCGGTCATGGCACGCGCGGGCGCCGGGGCAGCCGCGCAGAGTGCCTGCGCGGCGCTGGACATGCGCAACCTCAGGGGATGCCAGGCGCACCGCGCCGTGGCAGGACACCCCTGACTCGTCAGAGCTTTGGCACTCCACGGCGTAGCGCGGTGCCCCGTCAACGGCGGGACCCGTCTGCGCAGCCACCTGGCCTTTCCCCTTAACCCGGGGAAAGGTGTCCTGATCCGGAGGGTCTCTCGACCGGTGGGATCAGTGGCCTGTGTCCGTGGAGACGCCTCACCGAACGAGGTGTCACATGAACAACGCTTCATATGATGCGCCAGCGGCGGACGGCCTGTCAAACCCGTCTCAACACCGGGGGTCCCTCCGCCCGGGAAGCCGACGGCCCTAGAGGCGGCCGAAGGCGAGGCTGCCGGGTGCATCCGGGTCCAGGCTGGTGAAGAACTGAGTAATGGACTGAGTGAGCTCGGCGGCGTCCAGGACGCCGTTGCGGTCAAGGTCGAGCCGGTCGAAGGCCTGGCGGCCTGCCCGGCGCTGGCGCCGTACGCGGCAGCGAGGCGGGCGTACCCGGGCGGGTCCAGCACTCCCGTGCGGCGGCGGTCGGCCGCCTGGATGAGCGACCGGGCAGCCGCGGTGACGGCGGCGTCGAAGCGGGGCCGGTCAACGACGGGGCGGCCGACCGCGGCGGCGAACTCCTCCGGGGAGATCTGCTGGTCGCCGTCGGCGTCCATGTGCGCCAGCAGGGCGCTGCACGAGGGCCAGCGGCGCCAGCCGCAGCGCCGCCACGTACATCAGCCAGCCCGCCGTCTCCACGCCGAACGCGGCAAGCCACCGCCGGTCACCCAGCAGCATCCTCGCCGACTCCAGCGGGCGGCGCGGCGACAGCGGCGACAGCGCCGCCACCGCGTTGCGCTCAAGCGAATAGGCCGTGTTGGTAACCAGAGCCGAGCCGAACGCCAGGAGCAAGCCCGTCCATGTCAGCGGCACCCTGCGCACGGTAGCAGACCAGTTCCCCTGCTATGCGCGGCGTTGGCGACGGGTGCCCCGGCGGCAGGTTGGCCCGTGCCCGCCGGATCAGGCGGCGCAATGCGACAATGACCCCGGCGATACCCGCGAAAGGCTGTGCTCCAACGGCTCGTCCCTGCTCTCGCGGCGTCTGCCCTGACGCGCGATTCAGGCTGGCTGCCCGCCGCCGCCGTCTGCACCGCCAGGGGGACCGGGATCGGCGTCCGCCTGGCCGCCGGCGGGCTGTTTCGCCGTGGCGGCGGGAGCGTCCCCGGCCTGGCTGGCGCGGTCTGCGGTGCCGAGGACGGCACCGGGGTGGGCTCGGGCGGCGGGGTCGCGGCGGGACTTGACGAGGCTCGCCGCGGTGGTGACGGCAAGTACGCCGCCGATGACGGCCAGCGAGAGCGCCGTGCTGATCTCGGGGGCCGCGTGCCACAGCCCGTGCGCCCAGTGGAGGATGAGCTTGGCGCCGATGAAGGCCAGGATGACCGACAGCCCGGCCGAGAGGTAGACGAGCCGGTCGAGCAGGCCGGTGACGAGGAAGTACAGGGCGCGCAGGCCGAGCAGGGCGAACGCGTTGGCGGCGAAGACGATGTAGGCCTCGCTGGTGACGCCGAACACGGCCGGGATGGAGTCGAGGGCGAACAGCATGTCGGTGCCGCCGATGGCGGTGAACACGATGAACAGCGGCGTGACCACCCGCCGCCCGTGCTCGCGGGTGATCAGCCGGCCGCCGTCGTAGGAGTCGGTGACCGGCAGGAGCCGGCGGGCGGCGCGGACGAGCGGGCCTCCGGCGACGTCAGGGTCGGCGTCGCGGTGGGTGAACAGCCGGAACGCGGTCCAGACCAGGGCGAGGCCGAAGACCAGGAACATGAACGACAGCGCCGACAGCAGCGCGGCGCCGACCGCGATGAACGCGGCACGCAGGCACAGGGAGGCGATGATCCCGAAGATGAGGACCCGCTGCTGGTGCTCGCGCGGCACCGCGAAGGAGGACATGATGATGACGAACACGAACAGGTTGTCAACGGACAGGCTCTTCTCGACGATGTAGCCGGCGAAGAACTGGCCGGCGTAGTCCCAGCCTTCAAGTGCGGCGAGGGCCACGCCGAACCCCGCGGCGGCGGCTACGAAGAACGCCGACCAGAGCGCCGCCTCGCGGAACCCGACGGCGTGCGGGCGCAGCGTCGCCACCAGCAGGTCGAGCGCGAACAGCCCGGCCACGATGGCGAGCAGGACCGCCCAGTCGGCTCCCGTGACGTTCATCCGTCCCCCGTTCAGCCGCCGACTGCGAGCATCGTGCTCCCCAGCATGCCCGACAGCCCTTGCCCGCCAGGCGCCAGGGTCCGGCAGCCGGGCGGATACGATGTGGCGACCAGCCGGGTCTGAGGCACTCCAGGGAGCGTGCGCTGATCATGACGGTACCGCGTCGCGTGGCCCGCTCCCGGCTGCTCCGCGGTGAACGGCCCCCGCCCGGCCGGCAGCCGGGGCCGCACGGGCGGCCCGGGGAAGGGCAGGCGGGGCACCGGTGGTGGCAGGTGGTCTGCCTGACCGGGGTGGACTACTTCTCCACGATCGGCTACCAGCCCGCCATCGCGTTCCTGGCCGCCGGGCTGGTGTCCCCGCTCGCGACGGTCGTCCTGGTGGCGGTCACCCTGGCCGGGGCTCTGCCGGTCTACCGGCAGGTCGCGCGGGAGAGCCCGAACGGCGAGGGGTCGCTCGCCATGCTGGAGAAGATCCTGCCCGCCTGGGGCGGCAAGCTCCTCGTGCTGGTCCTTCTCGGTTTCGCCGCCACCGACTTCCTCATCACGATGACCCTGTCGGCCGCCGACGCCACCACCCACCTCATCGAGAACCAGTACGCCCCGCACGCCCTGCACGGCCACCAGCTCGCCGTGACCCTGGTACTGCTGGCCTTGCTCGGCGCCGTGTTCCTGCGCGGCTTCCGCGAGGCCATCGGCATCGCCGTCGTCCTGGTCGCCGCCTACCTGCTGCTCAACACGGTGGTCATCGCGGTCGCGGCCGCCCACCTCGCGGCGTCCCCCGTGCACGTAACCAGCTGGTGGCACGCCCTGACTGCTGCCCACCCCGGCGGCCTCGCGGTCGCCGCGGTGGCCCTGGCCAGCTTCCCGAAGCTGGCGCTCGGCCTGTCCGGCTTCGAGACCGGGGTGCTGGTCATGCCCCAGGTAAGCGGAGGGGAAGGCACGCCCGGGCAGCAGCTCGCGGCCCGCGTCGCCGGCACCCGCAAGCTCCTTGCCGCCGCCGCGCTGGTCATGGCCGCGCTGCTGCTGGCCTCCAGCTTCGTCACCGCCGTGCTGATCCCCGCCGCGCAGTTCCAGCCCGGCGGCGAGGCCAGCGGCCGGGCCCTCGCCTACCTCGCCCACGCCTACCTCGGCGGCGGCTTCGGCACCGCCTACGACGTGTCCACGATCGCCATCTTGTGGTTCGCCGGCGCCTCGGCGATGGCCGGGCTGCTGAACCTGGTCCCCCGCTACCTGCCCCGCTACGGCATGTCGCCGTCCTGGGCGCAGGCCACCAGGCCGCTCGTGCTGCTCCTGTCCGCCGTCGCGTTCGGCGTCACCTGGATCTTCGACGCCGACGTCGACACCCAGGCCGGCGCCTACGCCACCGGGGTGCTCGTCCTGATCACCTCAGCCGCCGCCGCGGTCACCCTGTCCGCCTACCGCCGGCGGCAACGCTCCGCCTGGGCCTACGCGGCGATCGCCGCCGTATTCGCCGCCACCACCGTCGCGAACATTATCGAGCGGCCGGACGGCATTAAGATCGCCGGCTGCTTCATCGCCGCCATCCTCGCCACCTCGGTCATCTCGCGCGTGACCCGCGCCTACGAGCTGCGGGCCATCAGCGTCAGCACCGGCCAGGCAGCGGCCCGCTTCCTGGCCCAGGCACGCGCCGGGGACGCCACCGTGCACATCATCGCCAACGAGCCCGACGCCAGGGACAGGGAAGAATACGAGCGCAAGTGGTCGGACGCGCAGTCCGCCAACCGGCTGCCCGCCGGCATGACCCCGCTGTTCCTCGAGGTCACCGTGCCCGACGCCTCCGAATTCGCCTCCCGCCTGGAACTGGCCGGCGAGGAACGCCACGGCTACCGCATCCTCACCGTGACCAGCCCCGCCGTGCCCAACGCCATCGCCGCCACCTGCCTGCACCTGCGCGACAAGCACGGCCTCCTGCCGCACGTCTACTTCGAGTGGGCCGAGGGCAGCCCGCTGACCCAGTTCCTCCGCTACATCCTCCTCGGCTCCGGTCAGGTCGCCCCCGTCACCCGCGAAGTCCTCCGCCGCGCCGAGCCCGACCCCGCCCGCCGCCCCCGCATCCACGTCACCTGACCGCCCGCCGCCGGGGCCGCTCTGCGGCGGGACGGGTCAGCTATCAGGGAACCCGGGCGCGACCATGACGCGCAGCGCATTGGGCGCCAGCGTGACCCGGGCCGGGGTCAGGCCGCAGAGCTCCCCGTCGACTACCAGCGGCAGCGGCGGGTCAGTGTCCACATGCAAGTCGCTGCTCACCAGGAACGCCGGCTCGGCCTGGCTGCGGCGCGCCCCGGCCAGCGCGTGGCGGACCGTCGCCCCGACCAGCCCGGCCCGGCTGGCGCCGCCGAGGCTGTAGGCCAGCAGCAGCCGGTCGTCGGCACTGGCGTCGGCGGTGATCGGCCGGCCCGCGTGGAAGCTCCCGTTCGCGATGTTGAGCTGGTGCGTCGTCACGATCCGGCGCTCTTCCCCGGCAGTAATCACCGCACGGAACGGGCGGTGACCGGGCAGGCGGGCCAGCGCGGCGAGCGGGTAGGCGGCGCTGCCGAGCAGGCGCTTGAGGCCGTGCGGGACGGCAGCGGCGACCTGGCCGGACAGCCCGACACTAACCAGGTTGGCGAAGAACGTGCCGTTGGCCTCCCCCAGGTCCACGTCGGCGACCTTCCCGCCGGCCAGCACGCCGACCGCGCCCGCCACGTCCAGCGGGACGCCCAGCGACCGGGCGAAATTGTTCGTCGTGCCCAGCGGCAGCACGCCCAGCGCGATGTCACGGAAGGCAAGGTACCGCGCCGCCAGGCTCAAGGTGCCGTCACCACCGCCGGCGACCAGCAAGTCCGGCCCCAGGCCAACCGCCGCCGCCAGGCTCGCCTCAAGCTCGCCCGCCCCGGCCACCGGAAACGCGCCGAGCAGGTCAAACCCGGCGGCTTCCAGACGACCGCACGCGGCCCGGTACAAGCCCAGCCCGCGCCGGGAACGGGTGTTCACCACCAGCACCGCGCGCCGCCGCCGCCTGATCGCGGACAGGTGCCCGGGCTTGCCCCGCAACCCGCCGCCGGTAGCGGGCCTGCCCGGCTCCCCTTCAGCGCCTGCGCCGCCATGACAGCCGGACAGCGCCGGACCAGGGCCGGAAGCAGCCCCCTGAGGCCTGCGCACCATCGCCTGCCCCCGTTCCCGCTGCCATCGCCCCCCGCGCGCCTCATCCCAGAGTAGGTCCCCGAAGCGGCCACGTAGCCGCCGCCCGACACCCAGGCAGAAACGTCCCCTTCACCACCTTCTCCAGACGCGCCGTCGCCGGCCAGGCCACCCTGGCACGGCTACGGATACCTTCGGCTTCCTCGCCAGCTGAGCCGAGCACCCTCACGCACCCAGGGGCGGACAGCCTGTGCTGCCCGCCCTCCGGGGACGCTCTCACGGCCCGCACGCCTCAGTTTGCTTGCTCGCTGCCGCCGTCTGCCTCGTCCCCCGGTTCTGGCCCGGTGCCCTGGGCACCGAGGGCGTCGGTGATGCGCTGGTTCGCGGCATCAGCCTGCCCGTCGACGCAGTGCGCGTAGATCTTCAGCAGGACCGCGACGCCGTGCCCGGCCCGGCGGGCGACCTCGGTCGGGGGCACCCCCGAGTTCAGCCACAGCGACACCGCCGCGTGCCGCAGGTCGTACGGGCGGCGGCCCAGCGGGGAGCGGAACTGCGCCTCGGACAGGGCCACCTGGCGGGCCTCGGCCCACACGGCGCTGTAGGCCGAGTCCTGGATGATGCCGCCCCGGCTGGTCTGGAAGACCCGCCCGTCCGGGGTCGTGCCGTACCGCTTGATGTGTGCGCGCAGCAGCTTCACGAGTTCGGGCGGGATGGGGATGGTCCTTGTCTCGTTGTCGGCGCGGTGCTTCAGGCCGCGTTCCTGGCGGGAGGTGCCGTGGTCGGTCCAGGCTGTGCCGGCCCGGGAGGCGGAGGCGGCCAGCACGATCCTCCCCCATCCCTTGCCCGGCAGGTACAGGTCCAGCTCGCGGAGCATGACCGCCTCCGACGGGCGCAGCGCGGCGTAGTACAGGCAGCCGTAGAACGCCTCCAGGTGCGCGCCCCGGTCAGACAGGCCGCGGACGGCGGCCAGGAGCTTCCTGGCCTGGGCGGGGCTGACGACCACCCGCCGGTCGACGGTCGCCGCGACGGCGGGGGCGGTCCACTGGATGCGGTCGATGGGGTTGGAGGGCAGGCGGCCGAGTTCGACGGCGTAGCCGAGGGCGTTGTAGAACACCGACCGCTTGCGCCGCTGCGTCGACCCGGCGGCGGGCTTTCCGGTCAGGGTCTTGGCGCACGCGCCGAGCGCGGCCCGCACGGTGGCCGGGTCGTCCAGCGCGCTGAGCGGCAGCGAGGCGCGCGCGGCCCAGCCCAGGGCGAGGGCGATCTCGCGCGGCGGGTCGCTCTCGCGGGTGGCGGGGTTGAACGCCCAGGCGAACAGCGCCCGGCGCAGCACCCTCGGCTCGGGCGCGCCCTTCTCCTTCGCCGTGAGGACGACGGTGACGGTGACCAGCGACTCGGCGATCGAGCGGCGGGAGACCGGGGCGAGGTTCGGCCACTTGGCCTCGGCGTAGCTGCGGGCGTGCTCGTACCAGGTGACCTGCTCCTCCTCGGTGGTCTCGGCGGCGGGCAGGCCGGTGCGGGGGCTGAAGGGCCGCCGGTCGCGGGCGGCGTCCTTGAGGTTGTCGAGGAACCCGTCGGCGAGGGTCTTGTTCTGGAACGACTTGCAGTGCTCCTGCCCGTTGACGGCCCACCGGACCCGGTACCGCCCGCCGCTGGCGTTGTCGGCGATCTTCTTGGTGTCCCAGAACCTGACGTCGTAACTGTCCATCTGCTCCTTGCTCCTTCGCGGTCGTCTCTTCTTCCAGGCGGCGCAGCCACTGGCTGAGCGCGCTGCGCCGGACCCGCACCCCGCCGCCCGGCAGCCGCACCGCTGGCGGCCCGGCTCCCTGCCGGCGCCAGCGGTAGAAGGCCGCCCGGGATACCCGCAGCTCGGCGGTCACCTCCTCGATCGTCAGCAGCGGGTCGCCCGGGGTTCCTGGTTCGTTCGCCGGGGTGGCGGGGGGCCGTCCGGGAGCGGTCACCGTTCCCGGGGGCGGCCCGTCCGTGGGTCCGCGACGACGGACGCTCCGCTCCGCCCGCCGCGTCAAGTCCGGCCCCCGCCGGGCCGACGGCAGGCGGCTGCTCTCGACGGCTGGCCTGGGGACCAGGAGAAAGAGGTAAGGCCCCGCGGTCGCAATGGGCGGCAGGGCGAGGGCCGGCGGGCGGCCCGGCCCTGCCGGAGGGGAAGGCCAGCAGGACCGGACGCGGGGTCCCGGGCGGTGACCTCGTGCGCGCCCTCGCCGTTGCCGGGGGTGGAGGCGGCCGGCCCTGATGCCGGCCGGCGGGGCGGGCTGGCCTGCCGCCCGGGACCGCAGGCATCCAGTCTCGACTCCGCCCGCCCCGTCAAGTCGGCGCGGCCCGGCGCGGGGGCGGGCTTGACACCCGGCCCGCAGCCACGCGTCGATGCGGGTCGGTGCCCGCCCGGCCAGGAGGGGGAAGCCCGGCGGCGGGCCGGCCCCGGGCTGGGCCCCGCGAGGGGGGCACGGGGGCGCGCACCGCGACGGTGCGCGCCCCCGTCGTACCCGCGCCCGCCCCCGGGCGGCGGCCCGGTGCGGGCTCGCACGGCACCGCGCAGCGCGTTATCCCGACCGAAGGATTCGTCATAGGCCGCTCCCGTGCGCCTCCCGGTTTTCCGTCTCACTACAGAAATCGGGTTTTTGGGGCCTTTTTTCGCCGGCGCCCCTGAAATTGGTGCTGGTGAGGCAAAAAAGCGCGGTTGTTGCGGGAGGTGCGTTTACTTCCGGTGGCCCTTCATGTACCTCGCGCGGGCCGGCGGTGTACCCGGCGGGAAACGACGCCGGTCAGCGCCCTGATGTACCCGGCCGGGAGCGGCTAGCGGCCGGCGCGGCGGGAAGGGGTAAACGCCCGGCCGCGACCGCAGGCCGGCCGTGCAGGGACAACGCGAAGACGGCGCGGCCGGGGCGGCATCGGCTGCCGTCCCGGCCGCGCCGTCCGCGCGCTACGCCGCGCTGGGCGCGGCCTCCCCGCTGGCGGCGGGGTCGCCGGCCGCGTCCGGGGCGGCGGGGGCAGCCTCCGGGGCGGGGACGGAGGCGGCGAGCCGGTAGGTGCGCGGCTTGTCGGTGACCATCTCGGCGGTGCCGAGGCTGACCAGCTTGTCGAGGGCGTTGGCGACCGCCCCGGCCGACCGGGTGAGCACCTTGCCGACCTGGTGCGGGGTGAAGGCGGTTTCGGGGAACTTGCGCAGGTGCTCCTCGACCAGGTCGCGCAGCGCCCCGGGTCGGGTGGCGGGGGCACGCCGGCCCGATGCGGCGGCCCTGACCGCGCGCCGCCCCTGGGCGGCCAGGTCCCGGGCGGTGTCCAGGGCGGCCAGGGCGACGTCCAGGTTCCCGGCCGCGAGGGCCTTTTCGGCCTCGTCGGCCGCCTGGGCGATAGCGGCGACGGTCCCGGCGGCCTCGGCTGTGACGGCCGGGTCCGGCCCCGGCTCGGGGCCGGCGTCCACCTGCTGGCCCTCGGCGGTGGCGTCCTCGTCGGCCGGGGCTGCGGGCGTCCAGGTGTCGGCGATGCCGGGCCGGCTGCCCTTGACCCGGGTCGCGGTGCCGTTCTTCTCGCAGGCGAGCAGGGCCTGCCGGGCGGCGGCGGTGCTGATCCCGGCGCGGGCGGCGATCACCGCGACCGCCGCGCCGGCGGGGTCGGCCGACAGCGCGGCCAGGACGGCCGCTGCGGGGCTGTCGCCCGCCGCCGGGGCGGTGGGCGCGGGGGACGCGGTCGTCGCCGTGTCGGCGGCGCTGCGGGCCGCGTGCGGGGCGGGAGCGGGGGCGGGGGTGCGTGCCATGATGGTGACTCCGTTCCTGTTCTCCGGCGCTATTCCGGTTTCCGTTTTGACTGCGCCGGTGTTTTCTGGACGACAATTGCTCTGGTCCGGACGTGAAGTCAAGCGGCTCCGCGACAATTCCAGACGCCGTTTTCGGCCCGGCCCGGCGGGCACGTAAATACGACGGCCCGCTGTCCTCACCTGGCATGACGACTCGTGCCAGTGACCTGGACGACGGTTTCCCGGAAAGAAGCAGAGCCGAATTCCGGCTTTCGGACTTGGATGCCAAGGCTTTTCCGCGCCCGCCGCCTTTTCTTTTCCGCTGTTTTTATCCCGGTGCCGCGATCTGGCGCGCGTGGCCTTTCCCGGCGGGAGGCGCTCGCGCCCGGGAGGCGGGCTGGGCCGCCTCCCGGGGCGGCGGTCAGGCGGTGCGGGCGCTGGCGGTGACCGCGCGGGCGACCGCCGCGCTGGTGGCGGCGGGGTCATCGAGGATGACCACCTTCGCGCCGGCCATGGTGTTCGCGGTGTCGCTGGGGGCGATCCAGATGACCAGGCAGCCCGAGGCTGCCAGGCGGGTGATGAGCTTTTGCCCGTCGGCGTGCTGGGTGCCCTTGTACCGGCCGTCGGAGACGATCACCAGGATGCGCGTGGCACCGGGCCGGGCGAGGCCGAGCGCGCCGTCCAGGGCATTGACCGCGCGGGTGAAGTCCTCGTACTTGCCCGCCGCGCTGAACTCGGCGACCTGGGCGGGGACCGCGCCGGGGTAGGTGACCGGGCGGACGTGCCGCCCGTAGGTGACGGTGGCGGTGCGGGCGGCGGGCAGGCTCGCGGTCGCGCGGGCCAGTATCCAGGCGGTCGAGGCGACCGGCCCGGTGAAGCCGCTCATGGAGCCGGACACGTCGCAGGCGACCCCGACGACGAGGGGCGGGGCGGGTACCCGGCGGCGCTCGACTCTCGTGAACGGCCTCGCGGTTGGCATGGCCCCGGCGGCGCGCTGGGCGTCGGCCGTCACGGCGTGCCGCATCCGCAGCCGGCCCGGCGGGGTGGCCGAGCTGATCTTGGTCTCGGCGCGGCCCCCGGCGCTGGCCTCGCGCAGCGCGCGGGCCAGCCGCCTCGCGGCGGCCTGCTCCTCGGCGGTCGGCTCGCGGCTGGTGCCCGTGGTGCCGCCGGACTCGTTACCGGGGTCACGGGCGAAGACCCGCGCCGAGGCGTCGCCCGCAGCGCGGCGGGCCTTGCTCTCGGCCTCGCGGGCCTCCGCCGCCCCGGGCGGGAACGCCGGCGGCGGCGCGAACTCGGCCCTGGAGGCGTCCTCGACCCGGGCGGTGGCCTCGCCGACCGCCGAGGCGACCGGCGAGGGCGTGCCCTGGCCGGGCTGGGACGGGTCCGCCTTGGGGGCGGGCTGGTCAGGCTGGACGCCGAGGATGCGGCACCAGCGGCGGCCGAGCCGCACCATGGTCTTCGCGTCGTCGTCGCGGGTGCGGTGGGCCTCGCGCCACACCTGGCGGAGCTGCCCCAGCTTCTCCTCCCCGATGACGCCGGCGACCGCCCTGGCGACCGGCTCGGCCTCGGCGCTCTCGAGGATGCCCGCGTCCTCGCGGGCGAGGATCAGCGCGGCGGCCGACCCGGCCTCGGCCGCGCTCGCGGGCGGGGCAGCGGCGGCGGCGAAGTCGCCGACCACGATCTGGCAGGTGCAGGCCCGCAGCCAGGCCCGGTCGGCCGGGCGACGGGCGACCTGGCGGGCCTCGATCCGGGACTCCTCCAGCGCGAGGGCGGCGGACAGCCAGGCGGCACTGGTGTCCTTCGGGGCGCGCCAGCGGGAGTGGGCGGCGTGCGCGCACTCGTGCACCGTCGCGCCCCACAGGGCCGGGTAGCGCTCGCGGTCGGCCGGGTTAGCCGGGTCGGCGGTGACGGGGTCGACGCCTAGGTGGTCGGCGTTGACCTCGATCTCGGCGCTGGCCGGCACGAAGCACGCCGGGGCACCCCGGCCCGCGCCGGGGGCGACGGTCACGGTCAGGTCGGCGCGGCCGGCGACCGGGGCGACCTGGGCGGTCATCGTGGCGGAGAAGGCCAGCCAGGCGGCCGAGGGGCGGGGGCGGGAAGCGGGGGCGGGGGCGGGAGGGGTCGCGCTCATCACGGCGCTCCTTTCCAGGGCAGGCGAGGGGCGGGTCAGATCTGGCGGCCGAGCTTGAGGGGGGTGACCGTCTTGCCGAAGGTCTTGGCGAGGGTGTCAGCGACCACGTCGCGGTCCTCGGCCGGGGCGACCCCGGCCAGGTTGGCCAGCGCGGTGTCGAGGCCGAAGATTTTCGTGATCTTGGCGAAGGCGAGCAGCTCGCGGAGCTGCGGTGCCCAGCCCGTCTCGCCGCTGGCCTGCCGGGTCGCCAGGTTGCGGGCGGCGGTGATCGCGCGGGAGTCGATGCCCAGCGACCGGGCCAGGTCGTAATCGGTCGCGACCTCGAACTGGAAGGTGAAGCGGCTGGACAGGGCCTCGGTCAGGACCGCGCCGTGCACTCCCGGGTTGTGGCCGGCTACGACGTAGAAGCCGTCGGCCGCCGTGATCGTCTCGCCCTTGTGCGCCTTGACGGTCACCTCGCGGCGGCCGTCCATCGCCGGGTAGCAGACCGCCAGCACCGCCGGGCTGATCAAGGTCGCGTCATCGATGAACAGGACCCGGCCTTCCTTCATGGCCCTGATCAGCGGCCCGTAGATGAACTCGTACGTGCCGTCGGGCTTCTGGGTGTACTCGCCGACGAAGTCGCCCACCGTGGTGTCGCCGTCCCCGGCCACGGTGATCAGGTCGGGGAAGGCCGCCTCGACCAGGCTCGTCTTGCCCGTGCCGGGCGGCCCGGCCAGCAGGGAGGGCACTCCCTCGGCGCGCAGCGTGCGCAGCGCCTCGACATCGGCCATCCCCGCCAGCACGCGGGGCCGGTAGACCTGCCCGCCCGGGCGGGTGACCGGGCCAGGCTTGGCCGGCGGGGCGGGGGCCTTCGGCGCGGCCGGCGGCGCTGGCGAGGCGGGCGGGGCGGCCGGCTTCGGCGCGGCCGGCGGGGTCGGCGAGGCGGCCGGCTTGGGGGCGGCGGGGGCGGGCTTGGGCGGGGCGGGGGCCTTGGGGGTGATGGCGGCGGCTGCGGCGGCGGTCGCGGCGTTGGCCTCGTAGCGCATGGGCTTGCCGGCGAGGCGGCTGGCCTCGGCCCGGCCGGCCAGGGTGGTCAGCGCGTTGCCGACTGCGCCGGCCGAGCGGCCCAGGTCTTTGGCGATCTCGCCGACCGTGTGCGGGCCTGGGCGGGCGGCCAGCCACTCGGCAACCTGGCGGCGAAGCTGGCCGTTGCCGAGCCGGCCCTTCGGGGCCGGGGCGGGAATAGCGGGGGCGGTCATCGGGAATACCTCCGGGAAAACGCGAGTGCGGAGATTACGGGCGGGCGCGCGCTTCGCCATGACCCAGGCTATTAATTACCGGGGAATTCCCCCGGAATTTCCCGGGCACAACACGACGCTATCTCGCCTTTTCCGAGGCAGTCAACGCCTTTCCGCCTCGAAATAGCCGATTTCCGCGCCAATTTCCGCGCTATTCGTCACTCACCGCGCCTGAATTGATTACCGTCCGCCCTCTCGCCTTTCCGCCGCCGTCGGCCGCCTTTCCCGCGCCTGCCCTCACCTGGCCGCATGCCCTCGCGGGGCCGGGCGGGCGCGGGCCTGGGGGCACGGACCAGGGGGTGAGAGTAGCTGACACTGAACGGATACATTGCCACGGACAGGAGGCCGGGAATTAACGTACGTCACGCATCTGCGGCCCGCCACGGATGATTGTTTTATAAGCTTTACGCTTATATCAGTCTGGGAGTCCACCGGAAGGTTTATTACCGCCGTGTCCAGCACGTCCGCCACTGAAATAGGGCTCCGGTGTCGGCAGGAGTACGTATTAGCAAGCAGGTTAGCTGGCGACATGGAGGGGGCACAGGTTCGCGAATCCCGGTAAACGGTGTGCCATTTCCGCCGACCGTCCCGTGCCCCCAGGGAAGCGGCCGGAGGCGCTCCGCGCCGGCGGCGGGCGGGCTGCGGGCCGGCCGGCAGTCAGCGTGCCCGTCCCCGGTAGGTTGCCATGCCTTCGCGGTGCCTGTCGAGCCGCGCTGCGCCGGGCAGCCGGCCCGCGCTCCGCGGACCGGGTGCCGCCGGCCGGCGCGGGGAAGAGAGCCGGTCAGGCGGCGCGGGAGGTTCCCGGCGGCTGGCCCTCGCCAGCGCGGAGCTGGCGCAGCAGCTCGGAGGCGGCCTGGTTCGAGACGCCGAGGCGAGCACGGAGCTGGTCGCGGGTGATCGGCTGGCCGTGGGCGCCCTGGTGCTCGGCGGCGGCCCGGCGGGCGAGCGCGAGCACCGCCTCGTCCTCCTCGTCCCGGGCCTCGTCCCCGGCACCGGGCACCGGGGACGGCCGTCCCGGCGCGGACACCTCCCCGGCCGCGCCGTCCCGGGCGGCGGCGAGGCGCGGACGGCGGGCGGCACGGCGCTCGATCATCGAGACCGCGACCAGGAACGCGGCGGGCGGGACGGCGGCCACGATGCGGCCCCAGGCGGTCGGCTGGGCCTGGGCGAGGTTCGCGGCCAGGCTGAGCAGTATCCCGCCCGCGAGCACCGCGGTGGGCCACGACAGCCGCCGGGTGACCAGGCCCTGCTGCTTGTCGCGCTGGCGCTCGCGGGCGGCCATCACGCAGGTCAGGTCGATGCACACCGCCACGGCCCAGGACATCGGGCCGGACTGGCCGTGCTCGGCGGCGGTGTCGCGGATGTGGGTGAACGAGCCCGCCCCGGCGATGGCCGCGAGCACGGTGACGGGCAGCGCGTCCGCGGCCGCGAGCAGGCGGCGGCCCGCGCTCACCAGCCGTCCCGCCGTCCGGCCCGTCCCGGACGGCCCGGCGGGCCGTCCCCGCCCCGTCCCGGCCTTGAGCGGTTGCGGTTGCGCCCGAGCGGGGCTGTCCCGGTGAACGCTGAGTTCCTCACGCCTGGTTGCCTCCTGAACACGCGGTCGGCCCTGGCCCCGCCGGCGGCTGCCGTGCCGCCGGCATCGAGGGAGGCCCCCGGGCGGGCCGGGACAGAACTCCCTCCATCTACAGAAATCGGGTTTTTGAGGCCCTTTTTGGCGTCCGGTCCCGAAATCAGTTGCCGGAGGGGCAAAATTTGTCGGCTGTTACGGGAGGGTCATGTACCTGGCGTATACCTGGCGTGTACCTGCGATATACCCGGGGCCGCCTTTCCGCCGGTCCCGGCCCTCGCACGGCGGTGGTCCGCTGACCGTCGCCTTGCACGCGCTGGGCGGGCCGGGAAGGCCGCCGGCGCCCGGTCCTCTGCGCTCGGGCGCGGTTCCCGCCCTCGCCGGGAGACCGCGCCGACGCCCGGCGGGCGTCAGGTCCCGCTGGTGTTCAGCGCCTGCGACTCCGCCACCCGGAACGCCGCCACGGCGGTCGTGAACAACGGCGCCAGCGCCCCGCCCGCACCGCCTGGCCCCTGCCAGGTGACGTCCCAGGTGATCGTGGCCGTCGCCTGGAAAGCGCCGCCCGGCTGACCGGCGCTGGAACTGGTGTAGGTGTGCCCGCAGTCCGGCGACGCCGCCGCCGGGTTGTCCGCGCTTGTGTACGGGGTGCCCGCCCCCTGGCAGGTCACCGTGCTCCCGTCGCCCGGGTGCCAGGTGACCGAGACGGGGGTGGCGGTCGCGGTCACGCTCTCCCCCGGCACCGTGGCCGTCTTCGACTCCGGCACCCACTCCGCCGGGTTGATCCACAGCCAGGTCGGCAAGTTGGTGAGCTGCAAGGCGTTCTGGGCGGGGCTGGAGCGGATCACCGGGCTGGGCAGCCCCAGGGTCTGGCGGGCCAGCGCGGCCAGCACCCCGGGGGCCGGGAGCACCGGGGCCGGGTTGTTGCCCGGCG
>Ga0335075_10008047_pt1 | contig 16201 bp, 7 predicted proteins | sample Lox_Sample_24_FD_206723 | JGI IMG/M metagenome (GOLD analysis project Ga0335075, IMG submission 206723) | Soil microbial communities from Loxahatchee National Wildlife Refuge, Florida, United States - Lox_Sample_2.4 | ecosystem: Environmental > Terrestrial > Soil > Wetlands | place: USA: Florida... | reverse complement strand
CAACACGGTCACCATCCAGCTCCCTGCGGGCACCAGTGACCAGTACGTGGAACTCAGCTACACCGCCAACAGCGTGCAGAACGGCGCCCAGGCCTCTGAGATCCTGATCTACTCGTAACCCCGCAAGACGGCGGCGGGGAGGGATGCACATCCCTCCCCGCCGTTTGCGACCGCGTCGACCCGATAGAGCGATCATGTGATCACTATGAGCGTATGCTCATGCGCGTTCCGTAGTCATCCGTGGAAGGACAGAAGTTCTAGTGGCGAGGATCCTGGTGGTGGACGATGAGCCGGCCCAGCGGTTCTTGCTTCGGAGGATCTTCGAGCGGGCGGGGCATGAGGTGACCGATGCCGGGGACGGTGCGGCGGCGCTGCGGGCTGTGCGCGAGTCGCCGCCCGCTCTGGTGGTGACCGACATGATGATGCCGGTGATGGGCGGCGATGAGCTCATCCGGCGGCTGCGCGCCGAGGCCGCCACGGCCGGCATCCCGATCTTGGCGGCGAGCGGCGACCCCCATCTCGCCGTCGGCGCGGACGCGGTCATAACCAAGCCGTACAAGTGGGAGGACCTGACCAAAGTAGCTGATGGCCTGCTGAGAGAGAGACGTGGTGCGCAGTGACGCGGATAGTTACCGGAGTTCGCGGTCTTGACCTGATCCTCGGCGGCGGCCTGCAGCCAGGTGCGGTCGTCGTGGTGGCGGGCGCGCCGGGGACCGGCAAGACGATCCTCGCGCAGGAGATCTGCTTCGCGGTCGGGACCACCGGGCATAAGGGCGTCTACTACACGACCGTGTCCGAGCCCGATACCAAGCTCGTCAGGCACCTGGAGCAGTTTTCCTTCTTCGACAAGGGCTCGCTCGGCTCACGGGTCGAGCACATTCACCTGGGCGATTTCCTGCGGCCCGCGCGGCCAGAAGGGCTAGCGCCGCTGGTCTCGGAGATTGTCAGGAAGACGGTGGACGAGGAGCCTGCGGTCGTGGTGGTCGACAGCGCCAAGATGCTGCGCGATTTCGCCGACGAGCGCGAACTGCGGGCCGCGCTTTACGACCTGACCGGCCGTTTCGCCGATACCCGCACAGTGCTGCTGCTGGTGGGCGAGTACATCGCCGAGGAGCTGGGCAGCGGTGTCGAGTTCGCCCTGGCCGACGGGATTATCCAGCTGGAGTACGAGGCCCGGGAGCCGGTCGACCGGCGGACGGTGCGCGTCGTCAAGATGCGCGGCGGGAGCAGCGTGCCAGGCAGGCACACCTTCCAGATCGACTCGGACGGCGTCCAGGTCTTTCCCCGGATAGAAACACTCGTCCCGCCCGACGTGGCACCGGTCGCCGGCCGGATCAGCAGCGGTGTCCCGGGCCTGGAGCGGTTGATGCCCGGCGGGATGAGACAGGGTGATGCCAGCCTCGTCATGGGGCCGTCGGGCGTTGGAAAGACGACGCTCGCGTTGCGCTGGGTCACCCAGGGACTTGAAGACGGCGAAACCTGCCTCTTCGTCACGTTCCAGGACACCGCCGAGCATCTCACCGAGATGGGCGGGACCTTCGGCTGGGACCTCATCGCCGCCCAAGCCGACGGGCGTCTGGTCATCTCCTACGTCGCCATGGGAGACCTGGATCTGGACGTCCTGGCAAACTCCGTGCGCATGAACCTCGACCAGCGCCCGATCCGCCGAATCGCCATCGACAGTCTGGCCGAACTGGTCCTCGCGGACCGTGAATGGGACCGCTTCCCCGCCTACATGCGCAGCCTCGTGGGGCTGGTCCGCGCGGCCGGGGTCTCGTTCCTGGCCACCAGCGAAACGGCCGGCGGCGCGATTACCTCGCAGTCGCTTGAAGGGCTGATGTTCCTGTTCGACAACGTCTTCGACCTGCGGTACATCGAGGAATCGTCCGGGCTCGGCCGTGCGCTCAACGTGGTCAAGATGCGGAACCGCGCGCACGCGATGACCCTGAACCAGGTCACCATCACCGACGCCGGGCTTACCGTCGGCGACAGGCTCGAAGGAGTGACAGGACGACTCGGGTGGAGCGCGCTGCGAACCCAGGATCCGCACTACCGGACCGACTCCGCCCCCGCCTCCTGAACTCCAGCCGGACCATTCCTGAATCCCTCGGCGCGGTTCATCAACTGGCGTGACCGATGGGCGCGCTTTCGTGGCCGGTTGGACCTCTACGGCCTCCGCGACGCCAGCAATCGTCTAAAGCCCGCCACTTCCCCGTGAATCGACACCCTGCATGGCGTCGCGCAGAAGGCCGCGATTCGTTCAAAAGGCGAATTTTAGATCTTTCCTTGATCGGACCATTGCTTTCCCAATGGCGGAAATTGCCTTCGACGCATTCATGTCTACGCAGGTAGACAGGCTGGCAAGCGCACCGCTCCCCACCAGCAGCTCTGTGTCGACGCGCTCGACACCAGGTGAGCGATTGATTGCGGAACATTCTTGCGATAACTCATAGCCATGGTGTAAACACTAACTGCCATGTAAACGCTCGGTTCGCTGGAGCGTATCTATAGGGGGAACCAAAATGCTTAAATCCGCATTCTCCATCCTGGCCGTGGCGGCCATCGGAGGCATCGTGCTGGCTCCGATGGCCGCGTCGGCCGCGACGGCCGCGCCGGCCGTGCTCGCGTATTCGTCCAGTCCGAGTCAGGACACGCCCACCTCGGCGGACACGACGGTGACCTTCACGGTGAGCTCGGGAGCACTGACGATGACCGCACCGGACACCGTCGACCTGGGCACCAACGGGCCGGGCACCACCATCTCCGGCCTCCTCGGACCGGTGACCGTGACCGACAACCGGGCCCTGCTGGCGGCGACCTGGACCGTGAGCGCATCCTCGACCGACTGGACCACGGGCGGCGGCTCGGCGGCCGAGACCATCCCGGCCACGGACGTCGGGTACGACCCCGGCACCGTCACCACGACGCCGACCGACGGCCTCGCGACCGGGACGGCCATCACGCTGGCGAATACGCCAGCGCCGGTGGTCAGCCTGGCCGCAGTCGGCGACAACGCCGCCGCATGGAATCCGACCATCTCGGTCGCGGTTCCCTCGACCGCCGTCACCGGCGCCTACACGGCGACGCTGACCCAGTCCGTGCTGTAGTCCCTCCGTCGTAAGCGGTCCGGGCTGCGGCGCGGCCCGGACCAGTAACCAAGGGGAGAACGTGCGCCGCTCGATTAACTTCATGATGTTCGCTCTGGCCGCCGGGATCATGTGCGGCTTGAGCCCGGTGGCCAGCGCGGCCACCTCATCCAGCCCTTCCGTCCCGCCGCCGCATGGGTCGTTCGGCGTCAGGCTCGTGGACGTGCCCGTGTCGGAGGCAGAGAACCCGCGGGCGCTGCGGTACATCATCGACTACCTGCCAACCGGTTCCGTCATCCACCGCAGGATCCTCGTCCAGAACAATGAGGCCGGGACGGCGCGTTTCACCGTCTACGCCGATGCCGCCTTCATTTCCGGCGGTCAGTTCGTCGGCTACGCCGGGGCGACACGCAGCGAGCTGACCCGCTGGGTCAGCGTGCAGCATCCGACGGTCACGCTGGCGGCGGGGGCATCCGTCATGGACATGATCACGATCAGGGTGCCGCCCGACGCGACCCGGGGTGAGCACTACGGCGTCATCTGGGTACAGCAGGCGGCCAAGGTCCGCAGGCGCGACAGCGCATTCGGCGTCACCGAGGTGGACCGTGTCGGTGTCCGCCTGTACGTGGCGGTCGGCCGCGGGGGCGCCCCGCCGACCAGCTTCGACATCACCTCTGTGAGCGGGCATCGAACGGCCTCGGGTCAGCCCGTCATCGTCGCCCACGTGAACAACACCGGCGGCCGGGCAGTCGACGTGTCGGGCACCGTCCGCCTGGCCGACGGCCCCGGGAACACGGCTGCCGGGCCGTTCCCTGGCCAGCAGGTCGTCACCCTCGCTCCCGGTCAGTCGTGGAACATGACCTTCGCCGGGCCGAGAAGCCTGCCCGAGGGTTCCTGGCGGGCCACGATCATGCTGGCGAGCGGGCTGACCACAGCCAAGGTCACCGCCACCGTCCAGCTGGGCGGGCTGGTGGCCAGCCAGGGCCTGTCCGGGGTGCAGTGGATCGGGCTGTCGATTGGCAGCCTGATCCTCGTCCTGGTGATCGTCATGGTGGGGTACGCGCTCCAGAACCGGCGCCGTCAGGTTCCCGCCTGATCGTCCGGGCAAGGCCGGCCTGGCAGCTCTGGCAGGCCGGCCTTGCGGGTGGATCGGCGTTTGCCGGTCAGGCCGGCTGCCGCCGCAGACGCCCCCGGCGGCGGGCGACGATGGCAGTGAGCAGGCCGAGCGCCAGAACGGCCAGACCTGCGGTGTACGCCAGGACACGAGCGGCGGAATCACCTGATCGAGATGTCGATGAGGTCGCCGCGGCAGCTGCGGGCAGCCGGTCAAGGTGAGCCGCGCAGACGATGGGGCTGCTGCTCCGGGGCAACGTGACACAGGCGACAGCCGCCAGGCGCAGCAGCGTCGGCGGCGTCCTGGTGACCCGGGTGACGTCGACGAAGGTTCGCTCGCCGCCCACCGGGAGCCCGGCCGTCCAGGACACGCGCCCGCTGGCGGCCTTGCCATGATCGCGGGCGGAGAGGAAGTCCAGGCCGGGGGGGAGAGTCTGGGTGACGTCGAGGCGCGGCACGGCGACCGCGCCGCTGTTGCGGACGCTCACCGTGTAGGTGAGCTCGTCCCCCGCCCGGGCCGCGACGTGGCCGTCGCTGATGCTGATGGTGAGCCCCGGCGCGCGGGGCACCCGGGCGGCCGAGGCCGTGTGCGGCGGGTTCGGATGACTCGCCGTCGGGTGGCTCGCGGCCATCGCGGCGGGCATCGCTATCAGCCCGACCGCGAACGCCGCGGTGGTCGCAGTGGGCATGGTGCGCTGCGTGATCTTCATTGCCATCCGCCTTTCCATGAAGACACGAAAAGTAATCAAGTGGAATCGGTGAGTAATCAATCTAGCAGGCGCGAGTCGCGCTAGGCTGCCACTCAAGCCGGCGCCGTGCGATTGCAGTTCGGTTAGGGCAGGTTTACCGCCATGGTTCCAAATTGATTCGACTTTGTCGTCGGCTCGAATGCAGATAGTGGCTTGAATTTATCCGGGGGGATCGGTTCTGAGCATGATTGCGGCATTTGCTGTAGCGTTGATCTCGGCTGCGCTGCTGGTAGCAGCCTGGTTCTTGCGTGCGCGTTCCGGCTTGCGGGTGGCTTTGGCCGTCATTCTCGCGCTGGCCTGGCTGACTGTGTGGGCGCCTGCGTGGGTCGCTGCGGCGACTGGATCGACGCTATTTGCCCAGTCGTTCGCCAATAACACGGTGGATACCACCTATCCGGTTTCGGTACCGACAAGCCCGTCCGGGAGTAATTACGCCTGCCTGACCGCCTCCGGCAATAGCAGCAGTGGCGTCCTGCATAGCTGCCCCACCAGTAACGATGCGCAGGGTTCCGGCAAACTCCGGCTGACGTCCGCCGCCAACGGCCTGACGGGCGGTGTCTTCGCCGCGACGAGCGTGCCGACGTCCCAGGGCATCGACGCGACGTTCAACACCTACCAGTACGGCGGCAACGGGGCCGACGGCATCACGTTCGTGCTGGCCGCGGTCAACCCGGCCGACCCGCTGTCGCCGGCCACCATCGGCCCGTCCGGCGGATCGCTTGGCTACTCGTCCTACGGAGGCATCAACGGCCTAGCAGACGCTTACATGGGCATAGGCCTCGACGTTTACGGCAACTTCAGCAACAGCGCGTACGAGGGGAGTGGCTGCACCAACCCCGCGTACATCAACACGAGCGGCGGCCAGGTGCCCGGGCAGGTCGTGGTCCGGGGGCCGGGCAACGGCACGGTGGGCTACTGCGCGATCAACAGCACCGCGACGAAAACCACATCGCCCGCGCTGGCGCTTCGCTCGAGCACCCGCGCCGCGTCGGAGGTGCCGGTCGAGGTCGCGATTAATCCCACCTCCGCGTCGTTCACGACGGCGTCGGGCATCACGGTGGCGGCCGGCACCTACAAGGTGGTGTTCACCCCGGTGGGCGGGTCGGCGACCACGTTGTCGGGCACGCTGCCGACGGTGGCCTCGGGCCTGTACCCGTCCTCGTGGCTGACGTCGAGCGGGATCCCGCAGCAGCTCGCGTTCGGCTGGGTGGCCTCCACCGGCGGTTCCAACGACTTCCACGAGGTGGACGCGGTCAACGTGGCCAGCTTCTCCCCGGTCCCGCAGCTCGCGGTGACGCAGACTGCCTACAGCGCCGCGTCGCCCGCGCTCGGGGCCCCGGTGACGTACACGGTCAACCCCAGCATCGCCTCCTCGGGCGCGAGCGAGGGCTCTCCGGTGTCGGTGAGCGAGACGCTCCCGGCCGGGGTGACGCCGGTCGGCGCGTACGGGTCGGGCTGGACCTGCGGGGCGCCGTCCGGGCAGGTGATCACCTGCACCGACAGCGCCACCCCGTTCGCGGCCGGGGCGTCGCTGCCCGCGATCACGGTGGAGGGGATCGTGACCGCGTCGGGGGTGACCTCCTCGACGATCCAGTCCGGCTCTAAGGCGACGGCGTCCTCCTCCGACGGCAATCCCGGGCTCGCCACCACAGCGGCGGCGGGCACGGTGCCGACCGGCCCGTCGGGCGTTACCGTCAGTCCGGTCTCGGGGACGATTGCGGGCGGGAACGACGTGACGGTCTCCGGCACTAACATCTCGGGTGCGACCGCGATCGAGATCGGCACCACGGCGCAGCAGCAGGCGGGGACCCCGGTGGTGCTGCTGCCGTGCCCGGGCGCGGCAGCGGCAGGCTGTTTCACCGTGAACGCCAACGGCAGCCTCAATATCTCCTCGATGCCCGGCGTGGCGGCGTCGGCCACGGTGAACGTCACCGTGGTCACGCTCGGCATCGCCGGCGCCGCCAGCTACGCCTACACCGCCGTGCCGGGCACGCCGGCGGCGCCGACGGCCACGGCCGGGATCACCAGCGCGACCGTGACCTGGACGGCGCCCGCCAGTAACAACAGCCCGATCACGAGCTATATCGTGACGCCTTACCTGAACGGCGTCGCCCAGACGCCGGTGTCCTACGGTCCCTCCGCCACCACCCAGACGCTGACCGGACTGACCGCGGGAGGGTCCTACACGTTCACCGTGACCGCGGTCAACGCCGTCGGCACCGGCGCGGCCAGCCCGCAGTCGGCCGCGGTGGTCCCCTATGTGCTGCCGGGCGCGCCGACCATCGGGTCGGTCAGCGCGGGGGACTCGGCCGCCACGGTGAACTGGACCGCCCCGGCCAGCAACGGCTTCAGCGCGATCACCGGGTATGTCGTCACGCCCTACATCGCGGGGGTGGCCCAGGCCACGCAGACGTTCTCAAGCACGGCGACGAGCGAGTCGGTGACGGGGCTGACGCCGGGGACGAGTTACACGTTCAAGGTCGCGGCGGTGAACGCGGCGGGCACCGGGCCGGCGTCGGCGGCGTCGGCGTCGGTGACGGTCAACGCGGGCCCGAGCCTGACGTTCGGCGCGCCGCCGGCGGGCGAGGTCAGCATCGGCTACAGCGACCAGCTGACCGCGTCGGGCGGGACGGGGGCGCTGACCTGGTCGGTCAGCACCGGCAGCCTGCCCGCCGGGCTATCGCTGAACGCCTCGACCGGGCTGCTGTCGGGTACGCCGACGACCGCCGGCAGTTACGCCTTCACCGTCAAGATCACCGATACCGCCGGGGGGAGCGCCACGCAGGCCGTCACGCTGGTGGTCGCGGCCGTTCCGTCGCTGGCGAACGCGGCGCCGCCGTCCGGCCAGGCCGCGGTGGCCTACAGCGACCCGCTGGCCGTCACCGGCGGCACCGGGCCGTTCGCCTGGGCGGTGAGCGGCGGCAGCCTGCCGCCCGGGGTGACGCTGAGCGCCTCGACCGGGGTGCTGTCGGGCACCCCGACGAGCTCGGGCGTCTACACGTTCACGGTGAAGGTGACGGACTCGTTCGGGCTGTCGGCGACGCAGAGCCTCAGCGTGACGGTCGGGGTCGGCCCGCTGGTCATCAACGCGACCGCGAACTCCTCCACGGTGGTGCAGGGCGGGACGGTCGGCTACACGGTCACGGTCACCAACACCGCCGCGAGCGCGTACTCCGGCGTCGCGTTCTCGGTCCCGCTGTCGAACGTGGAAGACGACGCGACCTACAACAACGACGCGGCCGCCACGGCTGGCGCGGTGGCGGTGTCGGGTCAGACGCTGACCTGGACCGGCAGCCTCGCAGCGGGCGCGGTGGCCACCATCACGTTCTCGGTCACCGTCAACAACCCCTACACAGGCAACGGCACCCTTGCCTTCACCGCGACCTCGCCCACGACGGGCACCAACTGCCCGACATCCAGCACCGACCCGCGCTGCAGCGTGTCGGTTTCCGTGTCGGCGCTGACCATCACCCAGGCGGCCTCGACGGCGGCGGCGGCGCCGGGCGCGGTGGTCGGGTACACGATCACGGTGACCAACTCCGGGCTGACCTCCTACACCGGGGCCACGCTGACCGACCCGCTCTCGGGGGTGCTCGACGACGCGGCCTACAACGGCAACGCCGGCGCCACGGCCGGAACGGTGTCCTATGCGAGCCCGAACCTGACCTGGACCGGGAACCTGGCGGCGGGCGCCACCGCCACCATCACCTTCTCAGTCACCGTCAACAACCCCGACACGGGCAACAAGACCCTTACTAGCACGATCACATCGGCCACGGCCGGCACTAACTGCCCGGTCGGCGGCACCGACGCGCGCTGCTCCGCCATGGTCACGGTGCAGGGCCTGACCATCACCAGTACCGCCAGCACGTCCTCGGCCACCCCGGGGACGACCGTGGCATACACGATCACGGTGACCAACAGCGGCCAGGCCGCCTATACCGGCGCGAGCATCAGCGACTCGCTGGCCGGCCTGCTCGACGACGCCGCCTACAACGGCGACGCCGCCGCCACCGCCGGCAGCCTCTCCTACACCAGCCCCAGCCTGACCTGGACCGGCAACCTCGCGCCTGGCGCCACCGCCACCATCACCTTCTCCGCCACCGTCAGCAACCCCGACACCGGCAACAAGACGCTGGCCACCACGATCACCTCCCCGACGCCTGCGAGCAACTGCCCGTCCGGGGGAACGAACCCGGCCTGCAGCACCAGCGTCACCGTCCTGGTCCCGTCCCTGACCATCGTGAACACGGCCGGGGCGCCCTCGGCCACGCCTGGCTCGGTGGTGCACTACACGGTCACGATCACCAATGCCGGCCAGACCCCGTACACCGGCATCAGCGTCGCCGACTCGCTGGCCGGTGTGGTCGACGACGCATCCTACGACGGCGACGCGACCACGAGCGTCGGCTCGGTCGCGTATGCCAGCCCGAATCTGACCTGGACTGGCAGCCTGGCGGTGGGGGCGGTTGCGACGGTCACGTTCTCGGTGACGGTGAACGCGGTCGATACCGGGGACAAGGTCCTGGCCACCACCGTGACGTCGGCCGCGGCTGGCAGCAACTGCCCGGCCGGGGGCACGGACGCGCGGTGCTCGAGCAGCGTGCCGGTGCTGATCCCGGGTCTGACCCTGGCCGTGACGGCGAACACCACCAGCGCCACGGCCGGGTCCACCGTGCAGTACACGGTCACCGCGGACAACACCGGCCAGACCACCGACACCGGGGTGAGCTTCACCGATTCGCTGGCGGGGGTGCTCGGCAACGCCGTCTACAACGGCGACGCCACCGCCACCGTCGGCTCGGTCTCCTACGCCAGCCCGAGCCTGACCTGGACGGGGACGCTGGCGCCGGGGGCCACGGCGACGGTCACGTTCTCGGTGACCGTGAACAGCCCCGACACGGGGAACGGGATCTTGTCCAGCGCGGTCACCTCCGCCGCGGTCGGGAGCAACTGCCCGGCGGGCGGGACCGCGCCGGCCTGCTCCTCGACGGTGACGGTGGCGTCGCTGGTGATCAGCAACACCTCGAGCGTGGCCTCGACCACGCCGGGGAGCGTGGTGCGGTTCACCGCCACCTTCGCCAACACCGGGCAGACGCCGTACAACGGGATCACGATCAGCACCAACGCCGCGGACGTGTTCGACGACGCGACCCCGAACGGGGACCAGACCGCCACCTCCGGGACGCTGACGATCACCGGGGCCGCCGTGGTGTGGACGGGGAGCATCCCGGTCGGCGGCACCGTCACCGTCACCGGGACCGTCACCGTGAACAACCCCGACGGCGGCAACCACCTGCTGGCCAGCACCATCACCACCGCCGCCCCCGGCAGCAACTGCCCGTCCGCCGGCCCCGCCGCGGCGTGCTCGGTGAGCGTCCCGGTCCTGACCCCGGGCCTGACCATCAGCAACACCCCGAGCGCGACGGCGGTCACGCCGGGGTCGGTGATCGGCTACACGCTGGCCATCACCGACTCCGGCCAGACGCCCTACACCGGCATCACCGTCACCGACAACCTGGCCGGGCTGACCGACGACGCCGCCTACGACGGCGACGCCGCGACGAGCACGGGAACGGTCGGCTACGCGGCCCCGGTGCTGACCTGGACGGGCAGCCTCGCGCCCGGCGCCACCGCCACCGTCACGTTCTCGGTCACGGTGAGCAACCCCGACACCGGCGACAAGCTCCTCATCAGCACCGTGTCGTCGGCGGCGACCGGGTCGTCGTGCCCGCCGGGCACGACCAGCGCGCCGTGCCAGGTCACGGTTCTGGTGCTGACGCCGGCGCTGACGATCGTCAAGACCGCCAGCACCCCGACGGCGGTGCCGGGGCAGGTCGTGACGTACACGGTGACGGTGACGGACTCCGGGCAGACCCCCTACACCGGGGCGGTCGTGACCGACGACCTGTCCGGCGTCGTCGACGACGCCGCCTACGACGGCGACGCGGCCGCCACCACGGGAACGGTCGGCTACGCGGCCCCGGTCCTGACCTGGACCGGGAACCTGGCCGTGGGCGCGTCCGCGACCATCACCTACTCCGCCACCGTCGACAACCCCGACACCGGCGACACCCAGCTCACCAACACCGTCACCTCCCCCACGACCGGCAGCAACTGCCCGTCCGGCGGGACCGACCCCCGCTGCGCGGTCACCGTCAAGCTCGTCGGCGTCAACACCCTGACGTTCACGATGACGCCGGGCGCGCCGTCGGCCGCCCCCGGCCAGGTCGTGACCTACACGGTCACGATCGCGAACTCGGGCCTGATCCCCTACCCGGGGGCGACGTTCACCGCCCCGCTGGCCGGCGTCCTCGACGACGCCTCCTACGACAACGACGCCGCCGCCACCGCCGGCCTGGTGACCTACACGGCCCCGAACCTGACCTGGATAGGAAACGTCCCCGCGGGCGGCGCGGTCACCGTCACCTACTCCGTCACCATCGACAACCCCGACACCGGCGGCCACATCCTCACCAGCACGCTCACCTCGGTCTCGCCCAACAGCGACTGCCCGGCCGGCAGCGCCGACCCCCGATGCTCGGCCACCGTTACCGTCTCGCAGCTGGCCATCACCAACACCGCCAACGTGGTCTCGACCACGCCGGGGAGCGTGGTGCGGTTCACCGCCACCTTCGCCAACACCGGGCAGACGCCGTACACCGGGATCACGATCAGCACCAACGCGGCCGACGTGTTCGACGACGCGGTGCCCGACGGCGACCAGACCGCCACCTCCGGGACGCTGACGATCACCGGGACCGCCGTGGTGTGGACCGGGAGCATCCCGATCGGCGGCACCGTCACCGTCACCGGGACCGTCACCGTCGACAACCCCGACACCGGCAACCACCTGCTCGCCAGCACCATCACCACCGCCGCCCCCGGCAGCAACTGCCCGTCCGCCGCACCCGCGGCGGCGTGCACCGTGAGCGTCCCGGTCCTCACCCCCGGCCTGACCATCAGCAACACGCCGAGCACGACCGCGACCACGCCGGGAGCGGTGGTCGGGTACACCCTCGCCATCACCGACTCCGGGCAGACCCCCTACACCGGCATCACCGTCGCCGACGACCTGTCGGGGCTGGACGACGACGCGGTCTACGACGGCGACGCCGCCGCCACCACCGGCGCGGTGTCCTACACCGCCCCCGCCCTGACCTGGACCGGCAGCCTCGCGCCGGGCGCCACCGTCACGGTCACGTTCTCCGTCACGGTCAACGACCCCGACACCGGGGACAAGCTGCTGGTGATCACCGCGTCCTCGGCCGCCACCGGGTCGACCTGCCCGGCCGGCACCACCGCGGCGCCGTGCCGCAGCACCGTCGTCGTCCTCACCCCGGGGCTGCAGGTCACCGCGACCGCCGGCTCGGCGACGACGGTGCCCGGCGCGACCGTCGGCTACACGGTCACGATCGCCGACACCGGCCAGACCCCCTACGCGGGCATCACCGTCACCGACTCGCTGGCCGGGCTGCTCGACGACGCCGCCTACGACGGCGACGCCGCCGCCACCGCCGGCGCCGTCTCCTACGCCGCCCCGGCGCTGACCTGGACCGGCAGCCTGGCCCCGGGCGGATCGGCGGCCGTCACGTTCTCGGTCACCGTGAACAACCCCGACACCGGCAACGATCTCCTGGCCACCCTCGCCACCACGGCCGCGGCCGGGAGCAACTGCGCCGCCGGCAGCGGCGACCCCGACTGCGCCACCAGCGTCCCGGTCGCGGTGCTGACCATGACGAACACCGCCAGCGCGAGCACGACCACGCCCGGCGGCGTGGTCGGCTACACGGTCACCGTCGCCAACACCGGCCAGGTCCCGGCCGCCGGCGCGACGCTCGCAATTCCCCTTGGCGACGTCCTCGACGACGCCGCCTACGACGGCGACGCGGCCGCGTCCGAGGGCGTGGTCTCGTTCGCCGCCCCGGACCTGTCCTGGACCGGCGACCTGGCGCCCGGCGCCACCGCCACCATCACCTTCTCCGTCACCGTGGACAACCCCGACACCGGCAACAAGACCCTGACCGACACGATCGCCTCCACCACCCCCGGCGCCACCTGCCCCGCCACGGGCACCGCCCCGGCCGCCTGCACCGCCGCCGTCACCGTCCTGGTCCCCGCCCTGACCATCACCCAGACCGCCAGCGCCGCCACCACCACACCCGGGTCGGTGGTGGAGTACACGATTACCGTGGCCGACACCGGCCAGACGAGCTACACGGGCGCGACCGTCACGGTCGACCTCACCAGCGTCCTGGGCGACGCCGCCTACGACGGCGACGCCGCCGCCACCCTCGGCGCCGTCTCCTACGCCGCCCCGGTGCTGACCTGGACCGGCGACCTGAACCCGGGCGACACCGCCACCGTCACGTTCTCCGTCACCGTCGACAACCCCGACACCGGCGACAAGCACCTGACCAGTACGGTCGTCTCGACCGCCCCGGGCAGCAGCTGCCCGCCCGGCGGAACCAACCCGGCCTGCTCCACCGCCGTGACCGACCTCATCCCCGGCCTCACCATCATCAAGACCGCCAACGCGGCCAGCGCCACCCCAGGCTCCGCGGTGGATTACACGATCACCGTGAATGACACCGGTCAGACCACCTACGCCGCCGCCACGGTCACCGACGACCTGTCCGGCGTGCTAGGCGCGGCCACCTATGACGGAGACGCCGCCGCGACCACCGGCGCCGTCTCCTACGCGGCCCCGACCCTCACCTGGACGGGCGACCTCGCGCCGGGCGACACCGCCGTCATCACGTACTCGGTCACCGTCGACAACCCCGAGACCGGTGGCACCACCCTGACGAACACGGTGGCCTCGGCCGCGCCCGGCAGCAGCTGCCCGCCCGGGGGCGGCGGCGGCCAGTGCGCCGTGACCACCGGCGTGATCGCCGGCCCGCTGTCGATGACCGCCCCGGCCAGCGCGTTCCTCGGCGCCGGGCCGCCGGGCTCGACCGTCGCCGCGAACCTGGGAACCGTCCAGGTCACCGACGGCCGCGGCTTCGGCGCCGACTGGAACGCCGCCGTGTCCGCCAGCGACTTCACCACCGGCGCCGGCACCCCGGCCGAGACCATCCCCGTCAGCGACGCCCGCTACGACATCAGCGGCCTCGCCACCGCCACCGGCCCCGCCACCTTCGGCTACACCCCCCAACTCGACCTGTCGGCGAACCCGCAAAACGTCGTCAACGCCACCGCCGTCGACGGCAACACCACCGTCACCTGGAACCCCACCATCCAGATCACCGTCCCCGGCGGCGCCATCGGCGGCACCTACACCGCCACCATCGTCCACTCCGTCTCCTGAGCGCTGCAGAGATCGTAGGAGTCCGCAGGCAATTCCGAATCAAACCCTGTGACCAACTGCGTCGGCTCCGAGTCGCTGCGCTGTGGGCTGCGGCTCGTAAGGCGACTGGAGTGTGTGCAGGGCCGGGATCATGATCTCGGGCGGCAGCGGGTACACGTCGCGGCTGTCTCTGGCACGCCGGGGCTCTCGGTGGCCCTAGTCGACGAGGACCAGAAGATCATTTCCTGGAATGCCACGGCAGCCGATCTTTTCGGCGTGCCGGCTGCGCAGGCGCTAGGGCGGCCGGTCGCCGACATCACGGGCCAGCCGCGTACCGCGACCGGCCTGGGCCGGGATGACCTCGCGGAGGCCATCGCCGACGGGGGAGGGTGGTCGGGCTCGCTGCTCTGTCAGCGGCGGGACGGCTCGGACGTTCGAGCCGTTCTTCACCACCAAGGAGCAGGGCAAAGGCACCGGACTCGGCCCGGCGACGTTCTACGGCATCATCACCGGAGCCGGCGGCCACGCCCAGAATTTCATTACGCGGCGGCCAGTCGCCACGACGACCCGTTCCACAGCCCGCCAAGCGGGGTGGCGGTCGCCGGGTCCGAGGATACGGTTTCGCCAAAGGCCACGCACTCGCTGGCCCGCAGGCAGTTCACGCCGAACAAGTCGGACGACGTGCCCTTGCCGGGAGCCGGTACGGTCTGCGCCGTCCACTTCTTCCCGTTGTAGTACAACGCCGTCGCCTTGGCGGCCGCCGACGGGCCCGCGCTGCCCACCGCCTCGCAGGTCCCGTCCGCCCGGCAGGAGACGCCGTACAATTCGGCCGCCCCCTTCGGGGCCGCTGCCTTGTCGGCCGTCCAGGACTTGCCGTTCCACATCTCGGCAAACCCGAAATCGCTCGTGCCCGAGGGGTTCGTGCTAAAGCCGGCCACGGCGCAGAGCGTGGTCGAGGGGCACGAGATGTCGTTGAGCGTGACGTTCCCGGCGCCGGCCGGCACCGCCGCCTTCATCGCGGTCAAGACCTTGCCATTCCATTTAGCCAGGAGCATCGCAGGCGCGCCCGGGACCGAGTGGTAAGACTCGCCCACGACGATGCAGAACGCGAGGAAGTGACAGGAGACGGCGCCGGGATACGCGGAGCGCGCGCCGCCCGGGATGGTCGCCGTCTGCAGCGTCCACTTCGCGCCGTTCCAGGTCTCCATCATCAGCGGGCCGGCACCCCCCCGCGAGTCGCCGACCGCGACACAGCTTCTGACGGTTATGCAGGACACGCCGGTCAGGGAAGCCAGGCCGCCGTTCTTGGGCACCGGCGGCGCGGCGGTCGGGGTCAGCGATTTCCCGTTCCAGGCCAGGGCGTACGGCCGCTCGGCGCCGGACCCGGCCAGGGTCAGGTAGCCTCCGACGACCATGCAACCGGTGGCCGACTTGCAGGAAACAGCGGCGAGGTTGACGAGGGCGACGGTCGGCTTCGGCGTCGGCACGGCGACGGAGCGCCAGGCCGTCCCGTTCCATGCCTCGACGACCTGGGCCAGATGGCCCGACTTGCCGAGGCTCGCCCCGACCGCCAGACAGGAATTCGGCGTCCCGCACGAGATCCTCCCGCTGACGACGAATGCGGTAGCGGAAGTCCCCTGAGGCCGCGGCGCCAAGGGCGAGGCTGATGCGGCGGTGGTTGGCAGAGCAATAGCGCCTGCGACAGCAAGCGCGACAATCGCCAACAACACGGATATGACTATTTTGCGCACTGAACGCCTTTCGCTAAGACCCCTTACGGCAGTACACCACAATGCCACTAGTACCCAGGTCACGGCGTTCAATGACGGATAAACGGGTGGCCCGGCGAGTCGGTTATTAAATACCGGCGACTTCGGCGGGCCTGAATGCGATCACTCCGGTTCATTCCATATGATTGACTTTGAATTTGGGTTTTTGCCGCGCGTCGGCCAGGGCGGCCGTCC
>Ga0335075_10008046_pt1 | contig 16201 bp, 14 predicted proteins | sample Lox_Sample_24_FD_206723 | JGI IMG/M metagenome (GOLD analysis project Ga0335075, IMG submission 206723) | Soil microbial communities from Loxahatchee National Wildlife Refuge, Florida, United States - Lox_Sample_2.4 | ecosystem: Environmental > Terrestrial > Soil > Wetlands | place: USA... | reverse complement strand
ATCAGCCGCCGCCAGGCCCAGCCGGTCAAGCACGGCAGCGGCCATGTGCCTGCTCGGCTTGCCGACGACAGCCTCCGCGGTGGCGCCGGTGCAGGCCTGGACGGCGGCCAGCATGGCCGCGCAGTCAGGCAGCCCGCCGTCGGGTGTGGGGCAATACGGGTCGGGATTGGTCGCCACCAGCCGGGCACCACCCAGCCGGACCGCCCGGTAGGCGGCCAGCAGCTTGTCGTAGTCGAACGTCCGGTCAAACGACACGACGACCACGTCCGCGGCAGCGGGCTCCCCAGTCAGGGCGAACCCGGCGGCCGACAAGGTGCCGGTGAGCAGCTTCTCGCCGAGCACCAGCAACCGGGCCTGGGAGCAGGCTGACCTCAGGTACGACACCAGCGCGTCGGTCGCGGTCACCACGTCGGCGGTGGCCGCGTCGACGCCCAGGCCGCGCAGCTTGCCCGCGTAGTCCTCCCCGCTGTGCAGCGGGTTGTTGGTCACGAACACGACCGGGCGGCCGGCCCGGCGGATGCGCCCGATCGTCTCGATCGCGCCAGGCAGCGGCGCGTCGCCCAGGTAGACCGTGCCGTCCAGGTCGAATGCGTAGCCGTCGAACAGCGCCGGCGGCGGTCCGCGATGCTCTCCGGTCACAGCCCCGGCCCCGCGATCCCCGCCGCGGCCAGCACGGCGTCAACGTCAGCCGGCTCCCAGACCCCGAGCAGGCAGGCAAGATCAACGACAGTGAACCGGTCGCGCATCAGGTGGCAGTTGGCCAGCGCCCATCTCGCCGTCTGCGCGTCGACGGGTGGGTCGAGCTGAGCCATCCGGGCCGGCGCTCCGCTCCGGCGCAGCGCGGCCCGCAGCACGGCCGGTTCCTCGAGCAGGCGGGCCGCATCATCCAGGTGCGCCGGGTCGAGCTGGTCGGCGTCACCATGCCGCTCCCGCCACCTGGCCAGCTTGCGCTGGTATCCACGCCAGCACTCTTCGGCCATGGCTCCGGAAGGGTCGAGGGAGCTGAACGCTTGCCGGACCGCGGGCCGCATCTGGTCCTCTGACGGGCACCGCATGAGCCGCACGCCGGCCCGGACCCGCTGCCTGACGTGCCGCCAGACCAGGGCGGCCAATACCGCGGCCGCCCCGACCTGGGCACCGTGATAGGCGCTCCGCCGGCCCTGGCGGGCGGCCGCCATCTCCAGCAGATGGCTGACCGTGTGCTCGGCTCCGGATGCCGGGGCGGTGGTTCCGGCCAGGCCCATGCCGACGCCGCTGAGCGTGAGGGTCTTGGCCATGAGCTCGATCGCCCCGGCATCGGCCTCCCGCAGCAGCGGCGCGGCGCGCAGCACGGCCGGCCCGTGCTCTCTCACCATGGCCACGACGTCCTCGGCGTACCGGTCGTCCATGCCGAGCAGCCAGGCGATCCGCCAGTCCGCCGGTGCGGTGAACATGGCCAGGAGATCGCCCACGCCGGCCAGATTGAGCGGCAGCGGCGCCTCGGCCAGCAGCTGGGTGTCGGCGATGAGCCCGTCCGGCCAGCGCGTCGGCGTGGTCCGCTTGACCCCGTCGATCAGCAGCACCGACTGGTCGTCGGCGTACCCGTTCACGCTCAGCGCGGTCTGCACGACGACGTGCGCGGGCTCGCGCAGCCGGGAGGTGACCGCCTTGCCGATGTCGGCCACCGTCCCCGATCCCACCGTGACGATGACCGATGCGCCCGTGGCGGCGGCCGCTGCTGCCGCCACCGTGCGCTCGTCAGCATGGACGCCACCGGCACCCTCGGCCACCGTGACGCGGTGCACGTCGCCAGCCCCGGAGGCCCCGGAGAGCAGCGACGTGACCAGCGCGGCCGCTTCCTCGCCCAGGCGCTTCTTCGGCACCGCGTCCGACAGCACGACGGTGCGGCCGGCCGGGGCGGTTGCGATCGCCCGGATCATGGCGGGCAGCCGCAGCACCGCGTCGGCCCCGATATCCACCGCCCGCAGGCCGACCGGGCGGCCGGGGGTCGCGTAGCGCTGGACGTCGAATGCCGGGCCGGGAACGTCAGCCATCAGGTGATCGCCTCCACCGCGTCGAAAAGCTGACGGTAGCGCTGGTAGCCGTCGTCATAGCAGGCCCGTCTGGCTGGTTCGGGCTCGTATCGTTCCTCACCGAGCCGCGCCATCTGCCGGGCGGCCGCGCCCGCGTCGGGAAACCGGCCCGCTCCGACGGCAGCCAGCATGGCGGCGCCCAGCGCGGTGGGCTGCGGTCCGAGCACCGGACGCACCGGCAGCCCGCACGCATCCGCCTTGGTCTGCAGCCACAGGGCGCTGCGCGCCCCGCCACCGACCACCCGGATCTCGGAGCCGGGCAGGCCCATGTCATGCATCCGCGTGGTGATGTCGCGCAGCGCGTAGACGCAGCCCTCGATGACGGAACGGCTGAGATGGCGGCGGTCGTGGTTCACCGAGAGGCCATGGAAGGTCCCGCGCATCCGGTGGTTCCAGCGCGGAGCCGTCGCGCCGGACAGGGTGGGCAGGAACGTGACCCCGTCGGAACCGGCCGGAGCCTGCGCCGCCCAGGAGATGACGTCGGGTTGCTGGGCGCCGAGCATCTTGGCCAGCCACAGGATGCTGCCGCCGGAGACAAAGCCGGGGTTCTCCACCAGGATGGTCCCGTCGAGCGCGTGCGCGTGCGTCTCCAGCAGCCGCTCACTGTCCAGGATCAGCTCCGCCGCCACCGTCCCCACCGGCTCGGCGGTCCCGGTCACGTCGGCGATCAGGCCCGGCTCGACCACGCCGGCGCCCAGGGCCGCTCCGTGATCGTCTCCGGTGCCCACCACGGCCAGGCACCGGGTGGTGAGCCCCGTCTCGGCCGCCGCTTCGGCCAGCAGCGGCCCGGCGATCTCGTGCGAGGCGGCGATGGGCGCGAGCAGCCCGGTGTCCAGGCCGGCCGCCTCGAGCAGCGGCTCGGACCAGCCTCGCCTGGCCACGTCGTAGACCAGGCTCGAGGACGCGTTGGCGTGATCTTGCAGCGGCCGCCCGGTCAGCCAGCCGAGCAGGTAGGCGGCCGGAGCCAGCAGCAGCGCCGACTCGCGGAAGACATCGGGCTCCTCATCCCGCAGCCACATCATCTTGGGAGCGGTGTGGGAGGCGTCGGCCACCAGCCCGGTGGTCTGGAACACCGCATCAGCGCCGAGCGCGCTCACCAGGCGGCCCGCCTGGGCGACGGCCCGCTTGTCCAGCCAGATGATCGCCGGCCGCAGCGGCCTCAGCTCGCGGTCCACCGGTACCACGCCGTCCACCTGACACGCCAGGCCGATGCACGCCACCTCCGGCGGGGCGATCGCCGTGGTCGCGAGCAGGCTGCGGATCACGGCACAGATCCCGGCCTGCCATTCGGCCGGGTCCTGCTCGGCCCAGCCACTGGCCGGGTGCGTCATGCCGCACGGGTGCGCGGCGCTCGCGCGCGGGCTCCCGTCCGAGTCGCACAGCACGCCCTTGACGCTCTGCGACCCCACGTCGATCCCGATGAGGTGCGTCAAGGCATATCCCGGTCATACATGACAGAGAAGCCCGCCGTCGACCACCAGTGTCTGCCCCGTGATGTAGGACGCGTCCGCGGAAGCCAGGAACGCCACCGTGGCCGCTATTTCTGCTGGCTCGCCTTGCCGGCGCATCGGCACCGTGCGATCGATCAGCGCGGTGATGTCATCGGCGGTCATCTGGTCGTGCTCGAACTGCGGGTCGTTGAAGCCCGTATCGACCCACCCCGGGCACACGCAGTTCACCCGGATGCCCGCGCCGGCCAGGTCGATCGCCAGCGACCGCGTCATGTTCACCACCGCCGCCTTGGACGCGGTGTAGGCGGTGAGCGCCGGCTCGCCAAACAGCCCGCTGATCGAGCCCGTGGTCACGATGGCGCCCCCGCCGAGCCGCATGACCGGCACTACGGCCCGGATGACCAGGTACATCCCAGTGACATTGACCTCCAGGATGCGCGACCACTCTTCGAGGCCGGTTTCGAGCACGGAGCCGGCCCGCAGCCGCCCGGCGTTCGCGTGCAGCACATCGATCGTTCCCAGGTCCGTGGTCACGCGCTGAACGACATCGGCCACGCCCGCCGGATCGGTCACGTCACAGTGGTAGTAGCGGCTCTCGCGGCCGGCGTTGCTGCACTCGAGGGCGACCTGCTCTCCCTCTTCGTCGCGCACGTCGATGACGGCGACCTGCGCGCCCTCGGAGGCGAACCGCAGCGCCGTCGCGCGGCCGATGCCGTGCGCGCTGCCGGTGACCACCACCACCTTTTCCTGGAACCTGTTCACCATTCTCCTCGGGGCGGCATGTCGGCAGATCATTTGACTTCTAGTCGTCTGACCACCATACTCTGAAAATGCTGTAAAGACGCACCGAAAGGCGCCGTCACGTGAGCAGCTCCGAATTCCTGGACGCGCTGTCAGACGTGAAGAGCGGCCGCGTCTCGCTCACCCAGTCCTGCGCGGACGCGATAGCCGCGGCGATCACCGCCGGGGAGTACGCGGCCGGAGCGCAGCTGCCGGCCGAGGCGCAGATGGCCCGCAACCTCGGCGTGTCGCGCGCCACGCTGCGGGATGCGCTGCGCCAGCTTCAGGATCGCGGGCAGATAATCCGGCGCCACGGCAGCGGCACGTTCGTGGCCAAGCGCCCGATCCGCAAGGACCTCAACCGCAACTTCGGCATCACGGCCATGATCCGCTCGGGCGGATACCGGCCGGGGACCCGCGGGCTCGAGCTTCGCACCGAGGCCGCCGACCGGGAACTCGCCCAAAGCCTCGGGCTGGCGCCGGGCGACGAGGTGACCGTCCTGGAACGGGTCCGGCTGGCCGACGACCGGCCGGTGGTGTGGTCGAGGGATGCGGTGCCGCGCCGGATCCTTGACGTGGCCGACGCCGAGGCGATGTCGGGCGACGACGTCTCGCTCTACGGGCTGCTCTACAAGCTGCATCAGGTGACGGTGTACCGCGGCGTCGCCGAGCTCAGCCCGAAATCCGCCACCGCATCCCTGGCCGACCGGCTGCAGGTCAGGCGCGGTGCCCCCCTTCTCTGGATCAAGCAGGTGGACTTCGACGGCAGCGGGACGCCGGTCCTTTGCTCGGTCGAGTACCACGTATCCGACTGGATCTCATTCACGCTCGAACGGGTCGGGCCAGGTGCCGCCGTGGAGCAGTGACCCACAACCGGCGCACAGCCCTGAACGCAGGTACAGAGAGGGTGGTTCCGTTGGCCACAGGCGCTCCGAGCCCGCAGCATGTCGGCCTGAGGGAGAACGCGGTCAGCTTGTGGGGTGACTTCGTCGTCTCGATCGCGAACGTCGCGCCGTCCAGCAGCGTCGCCTACACACTGGCGTTGCTGGTCGGGTTCGCGGGCCACGTCGCGCCGCTCGCCGTGCTCGTGACCGGCATCGCGATGTTCCTCTGCGCGATGGGTTACGCCAGCCTCAACCGGTGGCGGGCCCACGCCGGCGCGCCATACGTCTGGGTGAGCGAGGCGATCTCGCCGGTGGTCGGCGCGGGCACAGGATTCCTCAACATATTCGTCTCGACGTTCGCCAACGTCGGCAACATCACCCTGGCCGGCGCGTACCTGCTATTCGTCCTGTTCCCGACGCGCACGTTCTCCAGCCCGGTTACCTGGGTGGTGGCCGCGGCCATCATGGCCGTCCTGGTCTGGCTCGCGATCCGCGGCATCAAGCCGTCGGTATGGGTGCAGACCAGCCTGATCTTCGTCGAGTACTCGGCGATGATCTCCTTCGTCGTACTGGCCCTGATCCATGAGTCGTCCGGGGCCGGCGGCGCGACGCTCCCCTCGCTGTCGGACTTCACGGTCTCCCACGCGATCGCGGGCGTCGGCGGATTCAAGGGCCTGGCCGAGGCCGCGGTACCGTGCGGCTTCCTGTATCTCGGCTGGGAAGCGACCGCGGTGCTCGGGGAGGAGTCGACGCACCGGAACATCCATCCAGGCCGGGCCATGCTCATGGGAACCGGGTTCCTGACCATCTGGTACACGTTCCTCATCGTGATCTTCGAAGGCGTGTCCAGCCAGGGCCAGGTGCTGGCACACGGCGCCGACGTCCTCGCCTACGCGGGCACGCTGCTGGTTCCCGGCTTCCTCGGGCGAGCGCTCCCGCTGGCCGTGCTGATCGCCGTAATCGGCACCTGCCAGATCCAGATGATCGAGCCAAGCCGGATCCTGTACGCGCTGGCCAGGGACCGGATCATCCCGCGCGTGTTCGGCTTCATCAACCGGGCGCACCAGACACCGTGGGCCGGGCTGCTGATCCTGGCCGCGGTACCGCCGATCCTGCTCATCCCCTACCTGGCCAGTACCTCGGCCAGCCACGCCATCGGCTACATCATCAGCGCGGACGGCATGTTCGGGCTGTTCATGTACTTCGTGATCGCCCTGTCCAGCGTCTGGTTCTACCGCGCGTACCTGCGCCGGAGCGTCCTGACCTTCCTCGCCATGGGCGTCCTCCCACTGGCCGGCGGCCTCTACATGGGTGTGATCTTCTTCTACGGCCTGACGACGCAGACCGCGATCGTAGCCTGGGTGTCAGTCATCGGCGTCGCGCTGGCCTTCACGATCGGCGCGCTCGTCGTGTGGCGGGCGGCACCGACATCGCCGTTCTTCGCCGGCATCGAGGAGCGGCGCAAGACTGGCCGGATGGCAGGGCCGGAGGCCGAGCCCGACCTGGCGGAGGAGAAGGCCTAGGCAACCCGGCATCCGTTCAGGAGGCGAACCCGCCATAGCAACCAACCGACTCGGCCCGGCCGAGCGAGCCGCCGCACTCGGCGCACTCGCCGACAGCGAGTTGCAGGTCCTCGTGGTCGGCGGCGGAGTTGTCGGGGCCGGCGTGGCCCTGGATGCGGTCACCCGCGGACTGTCCGTCGGCCTGGTCGAGGCCAGGGACTTCGGCTCGGGCACCTCGTCGCGGTCCAGCAAGCTGATCCACGGCGGGCTGCGCTACCTGGAGCAGCTCAACGTCGGCCTGGTCCGCGAGGCTCTCACCGAGCGCTCGCTGCTGCTGCAGCGGCTGGCCCCGCACCTGGTCCAGCCGGTGTCGTTCCTGTGCCCGCTCACCCATCATGTCTGGGAACGGGCCTACGTCGGCCTCGGCGTCACCGCGTACGACCTCCTCGGCTTTTCCATGAGCCAGACCAGGGGGCTGCCCGGGCATCGTCAGCTGACCAGGCAGAGCGCACTGCGGCTCGCCCCGGGCCTGAAGCGGTCGGCGCTTACCGGAGCGCTCCAGTACTGGGATGCCCAGGTCGACGACGCCCGGTACGTGGTCACGCTGTTGCGCACGGCGGCCGGGTTCGGCGCGCACGTCGCCTCCCGAACCCAGGTCACCGGGTTCCTGCGGGAGGGCGCGCGGGTCACCGGGGTGCGCGCTACCGACCTCGAGACCGGAACCGAAACAGAGATCAGGGCGCAGCAGGTGGTCAACGCCACGGGCGTCTGGACCGGCGAGATCCAGGCCATGGTCGGCGGACGCGGGACCATCAACGTTCGCGCGTCCAAGGGCGTGCACCTGGTCGTGCCGAGGGACCGGATCCAGTCGGACACCGGGATCATCCTGCGCACGCCGGTCAGCGTGCTGTTCGTCATCCCGTGGGGCCGGCACTGGATCATCGGCACGACCGACACCGACTGGTCGCTGGACAAGGCGCACCCGGCCGCCAGCCGGCCCGACATCGATTACGTGCTCGGCCAGCTCAACCGGATCCTCACGGTCCCGCTGACCAGAGACGACGTGGAGGGTGTCTACGCCGGACTTCGTCCGCTGCTGGCGGGCGAGTCCGAGCAGACCACCAAGCTCTCCCGCGAGCACACCGTGGCCCACTCGGTTCCCGGCCTGGTGATGATCGCGGGCGGCAAGTACACCACCTACCGGACCATGGCCAAGGACGCGGTGGACGCCGCGGTGCTCGGGCTGGACGGCAAGATCGCGCCGTCGTGTACCAACGCGGTGCCGCTGGCCGGTGCCGACGGCTTTGTCGCGCTGTGGAACTCCCGGTACAGCCTGGCCCGCTCGTCCGGCCTGCACGTGGCCAGGATCGAGCACCTGCTCCACCGGTACGGCTCCATGATCAGCGAGGTGCTCGAGCTGATCACCGCCGACCCGGCACTGGGCCAGCCGCTGGCTGGCGCCGACGACTACCTGCGCGCGGAGATCGTCTACGCGGCTTCGCACGAGGGCGCCAGGCATCTGGACGACGTGCTGGCCCGCCGCACTCACGCCGCCATCGAGACCTGGGACCGCGGCCTGTCGGCGGCGCAGGAAGCCGCCACGCTGATGGCCGGCCCGATGCAGTGGGGGTCCCGGCAGGTCGCCCGGGAGCTGGAGAACTACCGGCTGCGGGTAGCCGCCGAGCGCGCCTCGGAGGAGGCCGACACCGATACCGATGCCGACGCCATCAGCCTCGGTGCTCCCGACATCGTCCCGGTCGTCGGCGTCAGCTGATCAGGCGGCCATCGCGGATGGCGATCTCGCGGGTGCATCGCTGTGCCACGGCTTGGTCGTGGGTGGCGACCACGATGGTGGTCCCGGCCCGTTCATGCAAGTCGTCGAGCAGGTCGAGAATAGATGCGCCGCCGGACAACTCGGCTGGCAGGGCATCGGTACGGTCGCCCAGGCCAACCGCGCCGAGAAGGGCGCGGGCGCGGTCGAGTAGCTTCCTTCCCCGCTGATACCCGCGGCGGCCTGGGCGCCGAATACCTCGCTGCCGGGCAGCGCCACGAACGGTGCCGTGGGGGTGTAGTAAACGTAGTAAGTACCGCCTGGGTAGGCCGACAATCCGTTGTCAGCGCGCCATCCCGCCCGCACCCGGAACAATTGATATGGCGCCGAAGTCAGGGCACCGGTCACCGGCACTATGACGTAGCCCCGCCGGGCGGAGCGGGCAAGGCAGATCGGCCAGCGGTTTCACCCTCAGCTCGCGGGCTTACTGTGGCCAGGGCCTCGAGCACCGCGGCGATGTGCGGCGCGTGCTGCGATCCGCTGCGGGCCGCGGCGTAGATGCTGCGGGCCGGCGCACCGGGCTGCAGGGCGAAGACAGCGATCCCGGTGTGCTGAGGCCCGAGTGCCAGGGCCGGTATCAGCGCCACCCCCGCGCCGCACGCGACGAGGGCGATAGCGGCGTCCCAGCTGTCGACGTGGTGCACGATCCGGGGTGTCACCCCCGCCGCGGTGCAGGCAGCCAGGGTGATATCGAAGCACGGGTGCCCGACCGCCCCGGCGATCCACGGTTCGCCGGCCAGGTCGCTGATGCTCAGGCCTTCGTCTCCGGCGCGGGCGCCCGTGCCCGGCACGATGGCCAGCAGTGGGTCAACCCGCAGCGCGGCCCGGAAGTAGCGGGGGTCTTCTCGCCTCGGGCCCAGGGCGTAATCCACGCTCACGGCGATGTCGAGTGCGCCGGTGTCGAGGCGGCTGAAGCATTCCGGCGGTTCGGTCTCCTCGACCTCCAGCGATATCCCCGGGCGCTCGCGGGCCAGCAGTTCCAGCGCCGGAACGACCAGTCCGGTGATCGCGGTGGCGAACCCGCCGACTCTCACCGTCCCGGCCCGGCCGGCCTCGAAAGCGGCCAGGTCGGCGCGGGCGGCTTCGAGCTCGGCGTGCACCCGGTCGGCGTGGTCCAGCAGGATGACGGCTTGCGGGGTGAGCCGGACCCGGCGCCCGTGGCGGATGAGCAGCGGCGCGCCGACCGACCGGGACAGCGCGGCCACCTGCTGCGACACCGCGGATGGGGTCAGGTGCAGCGCGGCGGCGGTCGCGGTTACCGTTCCGCGTTCGCGCAATTCCCGGAGCGTGCGAAGGTGACCAACATCGATTGTGTAGCTCATCTGCATGATTCACTCTAAAACCATTAGATGGACAGCTAGAGCCGCGGTCCACCAGCATGGCCGGGTACGGACTTCGATGGACAGCAGGGAGGACGGGCAGATGACCATCGGGATCGTCGGCGACCGCATTACCGGGAATGTCACGCACGTAGCGACGGATTCGGCCTTCGCCCGGCTCGGGGCACGGACGCGATGGATACCAACCCCGGACATCACGGCGGACCCGTCGGTGCTGGCCGGCTGCGACGGGCTCATGATCTCGCCGGGCAGCCCGTACCGGAGCATGGACGGTGCGCTGACCGCCATCCGCTACGCACGCGAGCAGGACATCCCGCTGCTCGGCACGTGCGCCGGATTCCAGCACGTCCTCGTGGAGTACGCACGCAACGTCCTGGGCATCGCCGGCGCCGATCACGCCGAGGTGAACCCGGAAGCCGCCGACCTGGTGTGCATCCCGCTTACCTGCTCCGTGGCCGGCCAGCAGCATCCCGTGCTGGTGGAGCCGGGCACGCTGGCCGCCAGCCTGTATCAGGCGGCCGAGTCCGTCGAGCCGTTCTACTGCACCTTCGGGCTCAATCCGGATTACCGGGGGCCGCTGGAGCGCGCGGGCTTGCGGTTCACCGGCTTCGACAACGACGGTGAGCCGCGGATCGTGGAGCTGCCCGGGCATCGGTTCTTCCTGGCCACGCTCTATGTGCCGCAGGCCGCTCCGGCCAGCCGCGATCCGCACCCAGTCCTGGCCGGTTTCCTCGGTGCACTGGCGAATCACCCAAAGGAGTGACGCGGACCGCGGCGCCATGCGGCTACCTTCGCTACCATGGACACGCTAGTTCAGCTCGAGAACGTCACGAAGCGGTACGAGGGCGCATCTGTGGCCGCTGTCGACGACATATCCCTGCGAATAGCCGCCGGCGAGGCGGTCGCCATTATGGGGCCATCTGGGTCGGGAAAGTCGACACTGCTCAACCTCATCGCGGGCACCGACCGGCCGACGGCCGGCACCGTCCTGGTGGGCGGTGACCGGGTCGACCAGCTGTCCGAGGCGGGCGCCGCGAGGTTCCGCCGCAAGCAGGTCGGCATGATCTTCCAGTTCTTCAACCTGCTCGATGACATGACGGTGATCGACAACGTGCTGCTCCCCGCGCAACTCGCCGGGGCGAAGGCCAGGGACGCGCGGCAGCGTGCCGCCGAGCTCATCGACACGCTGCAGATCGGGCACCGGCGCGACGCCTACCCGGCCCGGCTGTCCGGTGGTGAGCGGCAGCGCGTCGCGATCGCCCGCGCGCTGATTAACAAGCCGTCGCTGCTGCTGGCGGATGAGCCGACCGGCGCGGTCGACACCGCCACCGGCGAGGAGATCGGCCGGCTGCTCCTCGACCTCAACGCCCGGGGCCAGACGCTGATCCTCGTCACGCACAGCCCCGACCTCGCGCACCGGTACGCGCGGCGGGTCATTCACATCGCCGACGGCCGGATCGCCTCCGACGCGCCCGTGGCCAGCGGCCCCGTGGCTCACAGCAAGGGGCGGGCGGGGCGGGAAGGGGTAAGACCGTGAGCGCCGTCTTCCGCGCCGCGCGCGGCGGCCTTGGCGGGCGGAAGCTGCAGGCCGTCATCATCGGCCTCGTGGTGCTCGTCGCGACCGCCGCCTCCACCCTGGCCCTGGGCATGCTGGCCGACGCGCACTCCCCCTTTGACCACGCGTTCGCGTCACAACGGGGCGCGGACCTCGCGGTCACCGTGGACACGTCGGTCGCGTCCGCGGCCCAGATCACGGCCGCGACCAAGGTCAACGGCGTCACCGCCGTCGCCGGGCCATTCACCTCGGAGCAGAACGCCGACGCGCAGGTGTCGATACCTGGCGTCAGTGGCTCGGTCACCAACCCCATGAACTTCGTCGGCCGGCCGTCGCCCGGCGGCCCGGTCGACGACCTCACTCTGCAGCAAGGCCACTGGGCGGCCAGCGACAACCAGGTCGTGATCTCGCCGAACGCGCCTGGCGTCATGGGTTCGACAGTCACCGTAGGCAAGCGGGTGATGACCGTCGTCGGCGTGGCCAACTCGGTCACCAACACCGCCGACGCCTGGGTGCTGCCCGCCGAGATGAACGCGATCGCCGGGTCCGCCGGCACCGGCCAGGCCCAGTTGCTCTACCGGTTCTCATCCAGCGCGACCAGCACCGACATCACGAGCGACATCAACGAGATCAAGGCCGCGCTGCCGCCGGGCACGGTGCTCGGCGCCCCGGTCTCCTACCTCGACGTCCGCCAGTCCGAACAGTCGGGCATCGCCCCCTGGGTGCCGTTCATCATCGCGTTTGGCGTGATCGCCTTGGTCATTTCGGTGCTGATCGTCGTCAACGTGGTCGGTGGTGCGGTCGTCGCGGGCACCACCCGGATCGGGGTGCTCAAGTCCATCGGCTTCACGCCGTTGCAGGTCGTGGCGAGTTACGTGCTGCTCGTCGCGGTCCCCGCGGTGACCGGCGCGATCATCGGCGTGGCCGGCGGCAACCTGCTGGCGGCTCCCCTCTACCGGCAGAACGCGCAGGTCTACCAGATCGGGGTGCTCGGCGTACCGTTCTGGGTGGACCTGTCCGTACCTCTGGTGGTGATCGCGCTCACGATCGCGGCCGCGGCCGGCCCGGCGTCGCGGGCCGGAGCGATGTCCCCGGTGCAGGCGATAGCCACCGGCCGGGCCCCGAGGCCGAAGCATGGGTTCTTCGCCCAGCGGCTCCTGGCCCGGCTGACCGGCGTACCCCGCCCGGTCACGCTCGGCTTCGCCTCGCCCGCTGCCCGGCCAGCCCGCACGTTCGTCACGGTGGTGGCGGTGCTGTTCGGCGCGGCGGCGGTGACGTTCGGGGTGGGCCTGGCGACCTCGCTGAACCACACTTACGACGACATCTCCGGCGGGGCGCGGCTGCCGGTGCAAGTCTTGCCGCTGCCGCCGGGGGCGCAGGCTAATCCCGGTCCGGTCTCCGTCGGCGGCCCCGGCAAGGGGGGGAGAAAGCTCCGGAGAATCCTCAGCGTCGGTCCCGGCGGGCAGTCGCTGACCGCGGCGCAGGAGCACGCGATCACCACGGCCATCGCGGCCACACCGGGCACGCTGCACTACCTGTCCGAGGCTGACGACAACCTCGCGCTGCCCGGCCTCGGCGACACCGACGGCGGCGCGCAGGTCACCGCCTACGGTGACGGCGACCCGGCCTGGTCCGGCCTGGTGCTGATCTCCGGGGGCTGGTACTCCCAGTCCGCGAGGACCCCCGAGATCGATGTCAACACCCTGTTCCTCAACGACACCAGCACGGCGGTCGGCGACACGTACACGCTGTTCAACGGCGGCCGCAAGGTCGCGGTGAAGATTGTCGGCCAGGTCTTCGCGCCCGGCGACGACGTCGACATCTACTCCTCGCCCGCCACGCTCACCGCGATCGACCCGACGGTCACCGGCCCCGGTTCCTATGCCGTCTCCCTCAAGCCCGGCGTGAACGCCGACGCCTACGCCAGCACGCTGCAAGCCGCGCTCGGAAACAACTACAACATCAACACCGACCGCGGCGGCGCCAAGGTGCTGCTCGCGGTGGTCACCCTGGTCACGATGCTCACCCTGCTGATCATCGCGGTGGCCGGCCTCGGCGTGCTGAACACGGTCGCCCTCCAGATCCGCGAGCGCGCCCACGACATCGGCATCTTCAAGGCCCTCGGGATGACCCCCAGGCAGACCCTGGCCATGGTCATCTGCTCGGTCGGCCTCACCGGGCTGGTCGCGGGCATCATCGCGGTCCCGGCCGGCATCCTGCTGCACCACGGCGTGCTCCCGGCCATGGCCCACGCGGCCAATTCCGGCTTGCCGGCCTCGCTGCTGTCCGTCTATTCGGCTCCGGAAATGGTGATCCTCGCCCTGGCCGGCCTGGTCATCGCCATCGCCGGCGCCCTGGCCCCGGCGGGCTGGGCAGCGAATTCCCGCACCGCCACAGCTCTGCGCACGGAATAAGCCAGGCCAGCGTTTACGCCTCAGGCGCGGGTTCGGTGCGCGGGCTGAGGTCGCGCTGGTGATAGCCGGCGGTCATGCCGCCGTCGACCAGCAGCGTCGTCCCGGTGATGAAGTCCGCCTCGTCGCTCGCATAGAAGACCGCCGCGGCGGCAACGTCGCGGGCCTGGCCGATCCTGCCGATCGGCGGGAGCGGCCAGTCACCGCTCTCGGGCCGGTCCTCCTGCCCCGGCGGGGCCATGTGGCGCATCCCCGGCCAGGTATCCCCCGGGCACAGCACATTCGAGCGCACGCCATCCGGGCCCGCGTCCAGCGCGAGCATCTTGCCGAGCATCACCACCGCCGCCTTCGACACCGAGTACAGCCCGATGGACTGCTCGCCCCAGATACCCGCGTCGGACGCAATGTGGATCATGCAACCGCGACGGCGGGCCAGGTGCGGATGGGCGGCCTGCGCGTAGAGGAAATAGCCCCGCAGGTTCACGTTCATCACCCGGTCGTAGTCGGCCAGGGGCGTGTCAAGCAGGCTCGCCTCAGTCCCGATCCCGGCGTTGTTGACCAGCACGTCAAGCCCCCCGAGCTGCCCGGTCGCCAGGTCAACCGAACGGGCCACCGCGTCAGGATCGCCGGCGTCGGCTGGCACGAACCCGGCCTGGCCGCCCGCACGCAGTGCTGCCTCCGCGCGAAGGCCCAGCTCCTGGTCCCGCCCCGTGATCACCACGGCCGCGCCCTCGCGCAGGAACCGGTCCGCGATCGCATAGCCGATGCCGCTCGTGCCACCAGTGACCAGCGCGCGCTTGCCCTCCAGCCGACCCATGGCACCGTAGTCTGCCCGACGGCCTCCCCGGCTATGGTTGGCACCCACCAGCTAAACGCCCGGCTGTCGGCCAGCCGGCCGAGCGAAAAGTGGGAGGCCGCACATGGCTGTTGTCGCGCTGCGCCCGGTAGCGGACGGGGATCTGGACGCCTTCTTCGAGCAGATGCGTGACCCACAGGGCATCTGGATGGCTGCGTTCACCGCTAAGGACCCTGACGACCGGAACGCCTTCGACGCGCACATGGCCAGGGTGAGAAGTTCACCGGACGTCACCATGAGGACGGTGATCTCCGACGGCCGCCTCGCCGGGAGCATCGCCAGCTTCGACGCCGAGGGCCAGACCGAGGTCACCTACTGGATCGATCGCGCGCTGTGGGGAAGGGGCATCGCGACCCAGGCCCTGGCGCTGCTCCTGGAACTGGTGCCGGCCCGGCCGCTGTACGCCCGTGCGGCGAGCGACAACGCCGGCTCACTGCGGGTCCTTCAAAAGTGTGGCTTCAGGGCGATCGGGACCGAGAACTCATTCGCCACGGGACGGAACGAGGAGATCGAGGAAACCATCCTCCGGCTGGACGCCTGACGATGATCTCACCGACGGCAGGAGGAGCGAGGTGAGCGTCGGCTTTGCGGCAGGCGAAGAAAAGTGGCGGGCCGGGCTGGGCACGCTGCGGCAGGTGGTGCGCCAGGAACTGGTGGCGCGGCAGCTCGCGGCGCACCTGCCAGACCTGCCCCCGCGGCGGGTGCTGGACGTCGGGTGCGGTCAGGGGACGCAGGCACTGCTGCTGGCCCGGCGCGGGCACGTCGTCACCGGGCTGGATTCCTCCGCCCAGCTTCTCGATGAGTTTCGTGCCTCGCTGGCCGCGGAGGCCACCGAGGTCGGTGACCGGGTGCAGCTGGTTCAAGGCGAGGCCGAGTCGATCGCCAGCCTGTTCGCGCCGTCCAGTTTCGACGCTGTCCTGTGCCACGGCGTGCTGATGTACTTTGCCGACCCTGACCCGCTGCTGGACGCCATCGCTCAGGCCGTGGCCCCGGGCGGGCTGGTGTCCCTGTTGGTCCGCAACGGTGACGCCCTGGCCATGCGCCCCGGGCTGCTGGGCGACTGGGACAGCGTCGGCCAGGCGTTCGACGGGGGCGGCTACCGGAACCGGATCGGGGTGGACGCCCGCGCCGACCGGCTGGACGATCTGACCTCCGCGCTGACCCGGCGGCAGATGCCGGTGTCCCAGTGGTACGGGGTACGGGTGTTCACCGACACGGCCGCATCGGACGCGCCGCTTCCCGATCAGGCGACGCTCGATGCCATCATGCGCTTCGAGGAGCGGGCCGGCCGGACCGACCCGTATCGGCATGTCGCCGCGCTGTTGCACGTTATCGCCGTCCGCGGGGACGAGGTCTGATTCCTGGAGCAGGCGCACCGGGCACGACCAGTGGCTTGCGGGCGCGCAGGGCGAGGATGGTTGGGACCGGCCGCTCGCCCAGCTCGGCGACATGCTCGATCATCAGGCCGCTCGGGTCCTCTGCGCGCGTGCTATTCCGTGCCGCCCTACTGGCTCTGGAA
>Ga0335075_10008045_pt1 | contig 16202 bp, 12 predicted proteins | sample Lox_Sample_24_FD_206723 | JGI IMG/M metagenome (GOLD analysis project Ga0335075, IMG submission 206723) | Soil microbial communities from Loxahatchee National Wildlife Refuge, Florida, United States - Lox_Sample_2.4 | ecosystem: Environmental > Terrestrial > Soil > Wetlands | place: USA... | reverse complement strand
GGGTGCAGGTGGCGCAGGCTATCGATCCAGCCCTGGGCCAGCAGCTGTTCGTAGGCAGCGCGCGTTTCGGGCCGAAACAGGGCATCGTCGACCCAGCGCTCCGGCTTGTACACGTCCAGCCCGGTCGGGATCACGTTGTAGTCGCCCGCCAGAACCACGGGCGCGCGGCCGGCGATGAGCTCGGCAGCCCGCGCCCTCAGCCGCTCGAACCAGCGCAGCTTGTAATCGAATTTCGGCCCGGGCGCCGGATTGCCGTTGGGCAGGTACAGACAGCCGACGATCAGCTCACCGATGCAGGCCTCCAGATAGCGGCTGTGCAGGTCCTCCGGGTCGCCGGGCAAGCCGCGCAGGGTTTCCACCGCTGTCCCGGTGCGCGTGAGAATCGCCACGCCGTTCCAGCTCTTCTGTCCATGCCAGAGGGCCTGATAGCCGGCCATGGCGATGGCCGCCTGCGGAAACTTTTCCTGCGGCGCCTTCAGCTCCTGCAGACAGACGACGTCGGGCCGCGACTGCTCGAGCCAGCGCAGCAGCACCGGCAGGCGGCTGGTGATGCCGTTCACGTTATAGGTCGCGATGCGCACGGCGCGAAGGATAGAAAGTTTCGCGCAGATCTGCCATCCGCAGTTGGTTCGCGCCGGCGTCTCTGACACCATCAGCGCATGCAGCCGCCGCCACTGCCCCCCTGGCACGATGACCTGCCGGACGTGCGCGATGGCCTGACGCGTCGCGAGCGCATCGTCCTGCATGTGTTGCATCAGACGCAGCGCGAGCGCGGCGATCGCAACGTACCCACGGCGATGCTCTGGGGACGCGTGTGCGAATACTTTTACATCAGTCCCGAGGCACTGTCGGCGATGCTGGCACGACTCGGGGCGCGGCGCTGAGCGCGGCGCGCCGCCTCACAGCTGTCACATCCATCCGCGCAGCGTGCGCTGCCATACCGGCCAGTCCGTGAGCGCCACGAATGCCAGCCCCGCCAGCGCCCCGTCCAGGTGCGCCTCGTGATTCACCCGACCGATGGGATGACGCGAGGCGTAGAAGCTGTAGGCCAGGAACAGCAGCGCGAACAGCGGCGCCGGGATGGGGATCGGCAGTGGCAGGATGTAGAGCGAGTTGTTCGGAAAATAGATGATGGCCGCGAACAGCACGGCCAGTACGGCGCCCGAGGAGCCGAGACAGGCGTACTCGGGATCCCCGCGGTGCTTGAAGTACGTGCCGCCGTTGCTGGCGAGCAGGCCGACGAAGTACAGCTCGCTGAAGCGGGCAGCGCCGATGACCCGCTGCAGCGGAAAGGCGAAGAACCAATAAGACAGGCAGTTGAGCAGCAGATGCCCGACGCTGGCGTGCACGAAGCCGTTGCTGATCGGCGTCCAGTACTGGCGCTTGCGCAGCAACCAGTAGGGCCGGAACATGCTCAGCGCAATCAACGGCGGCCAGGCGAGACCGACCAGACTGATGAGGACGGTGAGCCCGAGGATGATCCATGCCGCCATCGTCGTGCGCCGCCGCTCAGACCGCGCTCTCGGCGCTGTAGCGGGCCAGCAGACCGGTGCGTACGGCGCTGCGATGCACGCGGCTGAAGAGCCAGCAGGCCAGCAGCAGATCCAGCAGCGCCACCGCGATACCGATGATCAGACCCCCGGTACGTGCCGGGCGATGCGCGAGCACGGCGCGCATGCTCTCGAAGAGGTATGCCGGCGGCAGCGCATAGCTCAAGACGCGCATCCAGGCTGGCAGGGTCGAGAGCGGGTAGAACACACCCACGAACGGCGCCAGCAGCGCCGGTATCGGCCAGACGAGCCACTCGGACACCGGTCCCAGACGCAGCACCATCGCGCAGGCGAGCACGCCCAGTGCGATTCCGAACAGGAACAGCAGCAGCAGATAGGGCAGCAGCAACAGCCCGAGCGACAGGTACGACAGACCAAATGCCATCGTTGCCAGCAGCAGCATGACCGCCAGGCCCACGAGGCTCGTGAGGATCGCAGTGATGACCAGGCCACACAGATACTCGGAGATCAGCAGCGGCGTGGCAAAAACGTTCACGAAGTTACGCGACCAGACGTCCTCGAAAAATGCCAGTGTCACGCCCTGCATGATGCGCGTGAACAGGTCCCAGAACAGCACCGCGCCGAGCAGGCTGCCGATAAAGTTGATGCGCTGGCCGTTGACGCTGTCCAGATAGCGCGCGAGAAACCCCCAGAGCACCATGTCGATCGCCACCCAGGCGACGGTGGGCAGGATGCGCGTGGGATTGCCGCGCATGAGGTAATACTGACGCAGCACGATGGCCGCCACCGGCCGCGCCTTGAGCAATCTCACGAAACGCGTTCCAGGCCAGGCGCGCTTGTGCGTGCATCGAGAGTGCCGACGCCGTCGGTTGCGAGCGGCTCGCGCGTCAGGCGGATGAACAGTTCTTCCAGCGTCGCGGCGCCATGCTCGGCCGGCAGCCGTCGCGGGTCTCCTTCCAGCAGCACACGCCCGTGCGAGAGAAACAGCACCCGATCGCAGGTGCTTTGCACCTCATACATATTGTGCGAGGTCCAGAGTATCCCGCAGTGCCGCTCGCTTGCCATGGCGCGGATGCGCCGGCGGATCAGGTCGGCCGCCGACGGATCGAGCGAGGCCGTGGGCTCATCCAGCAGCAGCAGCCGCGGCTCGTTGAGCAGCGCCTTGGCCAGTGCCAGCCGGGTCTGCTCTCCCGAGGACAGCAGCCCGCAGCGCGTGTCGGCCAGCTGGCGCAGCTCGAACTCCTCGAGCAGCTGCTCGATGCGCCTGGCGCTGTCTGCCACATCGTAGAGCAGTGCGAAGAAACGCAGGTTCTGCCGCACGCTCAAGTTGCCGGGCAGCGAGGCATACACGGCGGCGAAGTTGGTATGGGCAAGGGCCGCGGAGCGCTGCGTAGCCAGGTCGACTCCCTCGATGTGGATGCTGCCGGCGCTGGGCTGCAGAATGCCCAGGATCATGTTGATGGTGCTGGTCTTGCCAGCGCCATTGGGGCCGAGCAGACCGACGATCTGACCGCGTGGCACCTCGAAGCAGATCTCATCGACTGCCAGCAGCGCACCGTAGCGTTTGCGCAGTCCCTGCACCGACAGGGCGGCTGGGGCCCTTGCAGCGGCCGGGGGGCTGGCCGGGGCGGGCGTGGCGGTGCGAAGCATGGCGGGGCTATTGTGCCTGCCCGAGGCCGGCCTTGTCCTGCGGCTGCAATTTTTTCAAGCACACGCCGGCGCGAGGCTGTAGGAATACACCGTGCCGGGCGCGGCGCTGCAAGAATTCAAACTGCTCTCCCAGCTCGCTATCCTGGGGCGTGAATCGCACCCGGCGCCATTCGCGCGAAGAGCTCGCTACCACGCTGCGCTATCACAGTGAGGAGCGCTTCCGGCTGCTGGTCGAGTCTGTCAAGGACTATGCGATCTTCATGCTCGACACCGACGGGCTGGTGGTCAGCTGGAATGCCGGTGCCGAGCGCATCACCGGCTACACCGCCAGCGAGGCGGTGGGCGCGCATTTCTCGCAGTTTTACACCACCGAGGCGCGCGAGACCCATCGTCCCGAGCACGAGCTCGCACTTGCCGGTCGCGACGGGCGCGCCGAGGACGAGGGCTGGCGTGTCGGCAGGGGCGGTGAGCGGTTCTGGTCGCATACCGTCATCAGCGCGCTGCGCGACACGCAGGGAGCCCTGCGAGGCTATGCCGCCACCTTCCGTGATCTGTCCGACCGCCGCCGCCAGGAAGAGCAGATGGCGCATAACGAGGAGCGGCTGCGTGCTCTGCTTTCTAGCGTGCGCGACTACGCCATCATCATGCTCGACCCGAGCGGCATCGTGGTCAGCTGGAGCGAGGGCGCCGAGCAGATCGAGGGCTATCGCGCCGAGGAGATCATCGGCGCGCACTTCTCGCGTTTTTTTCCTCCCGAGGCGATCGAGCGCGGCTGGCCCGAGCACGAGCTGCGCGTTGCGTCCACCGAGGGACGTTTCGAGGACGAGAACTGGCGCGTGCGCAAGGATGGCAGCCGCTACTGGGCGAACGTGGTGGTGACGGCCTTGCGGGATCGCAATTCGCGCCTGATCGGCTTCTGCAAGATCAGCCGTGACCTGACCGAGCGGCGCCATCAGGAGGAGGCGCTGCGCGAGAGCCAGGAGCGCTTTCGCCTGTTGATCGAGAGCGTGCAGGAGTACGCCATCTTCATGCTGGACCACGCAGGTCACGTCATGAGCTGGAATGCCGGGGCGCAGACCATCCTTGGCTTTGCGGGCGACGAGATCATCGGCAAGCATTTTTCGCGCTTCTACCTGCCGGAGGAAATCCATGGCGGCAAGCCCTGGCAGCAGCTCGAGGCCGCGCGTGAGCAGGGCAGGCTCGAAAGCGAGGGCTTGCGCGTGCGCAAGGACGGCACGGTCTTCAACGCGCACGTGCTGCTCGCACCGGTACACGATCCGGAAGGCAGGCTGCGCGGCTATTCCCAGGTGACGCACGACCTCACGCGTCTGCGGCATATGCGCGCGCTGGAGGATTCGGGGCGACGCATGAACGAGTTCCTCGCCGTGCTGAGCCACGAGCTGCGCAATCCGCTCGCGCCGGTGCGTCATGCGGTCGCGCTGCTGCAGCGTGGGGCTGCAAGCTCGGAAACCCGCCAGTCGCTCACCTCGATCATCGATCACCAGGTCACGCACCTGACGCGCGTCATCGATGATCTGCTGGACGTCAGCCGCATCGTGCACGGACGCATCACCATCGAGCGGCAGCGCGTGGAGATCTCGACACTGGTGGAGCGTGCGCTGGAGATCGCGCTGCCGCTCATTCAGCAACGCGCCCAGAGCCTGCACGTTGCGCCCTTCGACGCTGATCTGAGTGTCGAGGGGGATCTGGTGCGACTGACGCAGGTGCTCTCGAATCTGCTCGACAATGCCGCGAAGTTCACGCCCAATCATGGCGAGATCTGGCTCAGCGTGCGGCGCGAGGGGCCGGACGTGCAGATCATCGTGCAGGATAACGGTCGCGGCATCGCCCCCGAGGCGCTGCTGCACGTGTTCGATTTCTTTGCGCCGGCCGACCGCGCCGCTCTGCACGGTGACAGTGGCCTCGGAGTCGGCCTCGGCCTGGTGCGCCGGCTGGTGGAACTGCACGGCGGTCACATCGAGGCGGCCAGCGCGGGGCTTGGGTGCGGCGCACGGTTCCTGCTGACGCTGCCGCTCGCGAGCAGCACCGCGGCGGAGCAGACCCAGGCAGCGTCCGCAGCCGAGGGCGCCGGAGCGGGGCACACGGCGACCCGGGCGGCCCCGCCGCAGCGGGTGCTGGTGGTCGACGACAACGTGGATTCTGCCACCAGTCTGACGCTGCTGCTGCAGACCATGGGATTCGAAGCCGATAGCGCCCACGATGGCGTGGAGGCGCTGGAGGCCGTCGAGCGCCTGGCGCCCGATACCGTGCTGCTGGATATCGGCCTGCCGCGCCTGAACGGTTACGAGGTCGCGCGTCGAGTGCGCGAGCGCGGCGGACGGCAGCTGCTGATCGCGCTGACCGGCTGGGGGCAGGAGGAAGACCGCGAGCGGGCGCGTGCAGCCGGCTTCGATCACCACCTGGTCAAGCCGGTGGATCTGGAACAGCTCTCACGCATCCTGCAGGCCAACCCCCAGGCTGCAGCCCAGCCGGCCGCGCCCGCGTAACCCGCGCGCCGCCGCCGCCCAGCGGTCAGGGCTGCGGCTCGGCACCCGGACGGTTGTCCTGCAGCGGGTACGTGTGCGTGGCGTTACTGGCCGGGGCGGCAGGAGCAGGTGCTGCGGGCGGCGGGGGCGCAGCCCCTGAGGCCTGAGTCGGTCCTGGGGCCGTGGGACCTCCCGTATCAGCCACGACGACGGCGAGAAAGCGCCGTGCGGATTCGTCGCTGGTGCTGACCTGGCCGCTGGTGATCATGTCGCTGGTCACGGCGCGGTCGCCATAGAAGGCGCGATTTGCGCCGCGATCGAACGCGAGCACGGTGCCATCGAGGGCGACGCCGGCGAATAGCCCGCGCGAGCGCGAATAAGAGTAGATTTCGGCATTCACGCCCGCGGCGGCCTCGCCCTGACGGCCCAGCGGTCCGGCCGCGACGGAGGCGTCGACTCCGAGGGTAAACTTGCCGCGCGCGAAGTCCTGCACGCTGCGTTGGGTCACGAACACCAGCACCACGTCGGTGGACGTTGCGCCAATCTGCCAGCCGACGCTGCCTCCGGCCAGCGTGATGAAGATCGGGTCACTGAAGCGGCCCTGTGCACTGCGCACGGTGAGCACGCCGTTGCCATAGCGTCCACCGAACAGGAACGCACCCTTGAGCACGTCGGGGATGACCGCAACGCCGTAGGCGCGTTGCATCAGCCAGTCCGGAATATTCTGGTCCGGAGTGGCCCGCAGCATGTCGAGCACTTCGGTCGCCGTGACCAGGCGCGCGTCCTCGCGCGTGGGAGCATCCTGCGCAGGCACAGGCAGGGCAGGCAGGGACAGGGCTGCCAGACACAGCAGTGTCGGGAGCCAGGCGGTTCGCTTCATGTATTCCTCCGGCCGGCGGGGCCAGAGGAGATGATCCTTCAGTACCAGAAGGAAATAAAGAACTGTCCGACCGTCGCTTCCAGGGTGTAGAGCGGCTCCTGACCGGCCTTGTACTGGGTATCGAGCACGTCGCGGAAGTCCTCGTAGTCGATGAACATGCGCTCGACGTCCAGGTTCAGCGAGCCTTTCTCGATGAAGTGCGGCCAGCCCGGGTGAAACTCGTAGCTTGCACCGACCTCGAAGGTGCGGCTGTGGAATTGGGCGAGCTCGCGATCGCGCGCCAGGAAATTCTGCGCATTGGCATAGGGAAACAGATCGCTGTAGAAGTCGGCGTGCGTCTGGGTGTAGTAGCGCACGCTGCCGTCGAGAGTCCAGTGGTTCCACAGACTCTGCGTGTAGCCGACCTGATAGGTGCTGGCGCGGATGCCCCAGGTGTCGCCGAAAAAGCGATAGCTGCCGTCCAGCGCGGAGTGCAGCGGCAGGTAATATTTCAGCTGCAGCGAGGCGGCATTGCTGGTGCGCGTGTCCGGATAGCGCTCCGGCTGGTAGCTGTAGCCGCGCAGCACGGTCGGGTCGACATAGCGCACCGAGCGGTAAGGGCTGTGCAGGTAGCCGGCGCTCGAGTCGACTTCGAAGTTCAGGCCCAACAGCATGTTGCGTGTGAGTACCTGGGAGAGGCCGACGGCATAGTTCTTACGGTCTGCGTCGGCGCGGAAGGGCTGCACGACCCCCTTGTCGACCCGCCCGACCGCATCCGATCCCTGCGTATAGCCGAAATTGATCGTCGTCAGGTCCCCGAACAGGCTCTGACTGATGTTCAGAAATGCGGTCTTGGAATTGTAGTCGGGTTCGATACTGCTGATGTAGCCGGCACTGTAGAGCGTATTGTTGTGCAGGAAATCGACACCGACATTCTGCTGCGTGCGATGTTCCTTGTAGGGGCTGGCCTGCGAGACGACGTCAATCGAAGCGCTGGAGATCATGTCCAGGTAGTACTGGTACGAGAAGGACACGGCATCGCCGACCTTCTTTCTGATCAGGACCGAGGGACCCTGCACCGTGATGCCGCCACCCTCGAAATGATGGTAGAGCACGTCGGAGCGGTCATCGGGCAGCACGTCGGCCTGCACCACTGCGATGAGTGCAAAGGCGATCGCCGGGATCCAGCGCATCCGCCAGGAGCTTTGCCGCATGCTGCGATCCCTTGAGCCGTCGGCGCTAGTTGCAGCCGCAACCGCCGCCGACGCTGCCGCTGGCGCCACGCGAGCCCTCGCGAACCTCGAAGACGTGCTCCAGGTAGCTGCTGGAGATGGGGTTGCGATCGAACGACATGATGGGGTCGGCGAGGTGTTCGCGCTCATAGGGCTTGACCCACGGCTGCACCTGGCAGCCAGCGAGCAGCACGCCGCCGACGAGGGCGGCGGCCGCCAGCCGTAAGCGCAATCGATGTCTCATGGGACGCAGCGCAGGCATGCGATCACTCCTGCGTCAGCGCGCGGATCTGGTTCAGATACTCTCCCTCGTCACCGGGCTTGTAGCCGTGGTGCACGTAGCGGATCTTGCCGGTGCGATCGACGATGACAGTGCTCGGCATACCCGATACCTGGTACAGCATACTCACGGCGCTGGTGGGGTCGAACAGTATCGGAAAGGAGACAGGAGTCGCCTTGAGGAACTTCTGCGCATCGGCGGCGTTGGGCTCGACGTTGACGCCGATCAGCGTGAAGCCGGCCGCCTGATAGGACTGGTAGAGCTGATTGAGGATGGGCATCTCCTGCCGGCACGGCCCGCACCAGCTCGCCCAGAAGTTGATCAGCACCACCTGGCCCTTCAGGTCACTGAGCGACACCGGCTTGCCGAGCGAGGAGTTGAGCTGGAAAGTCGGCGCATCCGCGCCCGGCGCGATGTCGGCAGCCAGCGCGGCGGCCGGCAAGCCCGCGAAACCGAAGCCGATGAGGGCGCCCATCAGCGTGACCAGTCGGGAAGTGGATCTCATGATTGCCTCCGTTCGCTGCGCGGGTCCGCGCGTCTAGAAAAACACGCTCAGGCCGACCGTTGCCTGCAGGTTGTTGGTGAGCTTGTAAACGCTGAAGATGTTGGTGCGAAAGACGATGTCCTGCATGTCGACATGAAATGCGAGCCAGTCAACGGGCAGCACGCGAAAACCCGCGCCGAAATTCACGGCGAAGTTCTGATCCCCGGCAAAATCGACACTGCCGATACCACCTAGCATGTACAGCGCGCTCGTCATGGCGACACGATGGCCGATGAAGATCTCGCCGGGCAATAAGTTGTAACCCAGCGACAGGTCGTAATACGTGAAGCGCCTCTCAGCGCTGGAAAGAAGCTGAATGCCCCCGCTCAGCAGCTCGTAGCTGGTCTCCCCCGCGCGCGCCTGGCCATAGGCCCCCTGGAAGAAGAAGTCCTCGGTGACGTGGTAGTCGAGCTTCACGCCCTGTACCGGCTGCGCGCCGAAATTCTCGATCGACAGGATGCCGTAATAGGCTCCGAGCTCGACGTTGCGGGCGCCAATGTGCGGCACCGTGACGGTGCGCCGCTGCACCTGCGGCTGCACGACCACGGGCGGAGGCGTGTTGTCCGCGGAGGCGTCCTCGTCGCTACCGGGCTGCGGCGCGGTCACGGTGGCCGGCACGCGGCCGGCTTTCCTGGCCTGGCGTGCCCGGTGTCCGGCGCAGCCGGCGCATGCGAGCACCGCGCAGGCGCTCAGAAGAAGAAGGCGAATCCGACTCTCCATTCCGGGTTGACCTCGTTGTTGTTGGTCCGCGTGAAGACCACGTCGCTGCGGTATTCGCCGCGGATGAAGAAGCGCCGCGTCAGATAAATGCGCAATCCCGCCCCGGCATAGGCCAGCTGATCGTCATGATCGATGGCCTGAGCATAGGTCGCCTTGGGCTGAACACGTGTGATGCCCGTCCCCATGGTGACGAATGGGGAGATGCGCCACTCGGGCACGAAGACGTGGGCCAGACCGATGTCGGCGAGATAGCCGTTGGAGACATTACCGAGAAATTGCGACAGGTCCGCTTCGACCTTGAGGTTGTCCGTCAGCGACAGGGCGCCATAGGCGGACACGAGCGTGGCGCCCGCGTATGCGCCGGCGAAGGCGCCGGCCTCCCAGCGATGCGAGCGAAAGCCGGCGAGATTGCCCATGTCCACGGCGAAAGGACCACCGTCGGCGAGCACCGTCTGCGCCAGATCGCGCACGGACGCCCAGCCCTCGATGCCGTGCTCGGTGCGCACCTTGAACCAGTCGGTGCGCCGGTAAAGCACGTCCAGGGACTCGCCACGGCCTACGACCTGGGTGACAGGGTAGCCGCGGCCGGGCCCGGTGTGCAGCTCCAGGTAGGGTTGGACGACGAACAGCTGCAGTGGCGCGCGCGCGGCCCGGGCTGGCATCGGCAGGAGCGATGCCAGACCGACGAGCAGCAGCAGCGCGAGCTCACTTAAGCGGTGCGTTAAACGGATTGTTGAAGTACTGGGCGCCAATGTCTACCCATTCTGACAGCAGTCGCATCTCCGCGGGTGAGAGCAGTCCCGCATGTGTGGCGTCTGGGGTCTCGAAGAATTGGAAGAAATGTGAAGCGGCTGCGCTTCCTGAGGCGAACTCGGCACCTCTGACCTGCGTCGTGACGGTCTGGCCCGTGACCGGATCGACACTCGTGACGCTGAACGGATTCATCAGCTGCTCGTAGGAATTCTCCACGTTGTTGTTGTTCGCGGAGGCGCCATCTGCCAGATCCAGATAGCCGGTGGCCGCCGTGCTGGCGTTGTGACAGGCCGAGCAGGTGGCAGGACCCACGGTCGTCGGGGTGGGGCAGACGGTCGCGTCGGCGGCCGGGCGGCACTTATCCCAGATCGGTTCGATGTTGCCGGCCACGGCCACAGTGGCAGTCATCGGCGGGGCGGTCGGGTAGTTGATGATCACACGGCACTCGTCGTTCCAGCCACCGGGCAGAGCGCAGGCCTGCGAGGTGGGCAGTGGGGTAGTGAAGCTCGGATCATCGTAGGAGAGACTAAGCGACTCGTTACCCGTGCTGCCGCTGAACCAGCAGTCGGTGAAGCTGACATTGACGCTGGGCGTCGCCGCATTGGGCGTCGGCGGTTTGCCCGAGACGCTCACACATGGGGGTTGCAGCGTGGGCAGTGTGGTCGGCTGCGTGCACTCATACAGTGCCTCGGCCATGGTCTGGCCGGGCTGACAGGCCACGGCGCCGCTGGTGGTGCCGGGGAAGGCGCCGGCGCCGCTCGAGCCGCCCCAGATTGTGGCGAACAGCGTGCTGTTGCCGTGTGAATAGAAACTCGTCCCGGCCGTCGGCTGCTGATTGCCCGCCGGCAGGTGGCAGCCGTTGCAATCCATCTCCTCGCCCGGCAGCAGCTGCAGCCAGGAGCGGTGCAGCGGGAACACTCGTCGGACCCAGCCGGTGGTTGGATCCACGTTCACCACGTCCAGCTGAAAGGCGACATCAGCCGGTACGATGACGCGCACCGAGCCGTCCGGCTCGATGGGCACGTAGCCGAGGATCTCGCGCATGTAGTTGCCAGCCGAGCCGAATGCCGTTTGGGTGTCGAGCTTGAGGGCCAGCTGGCCCGTGGCCGCCTGCGTGGGCGGAATCGAGACGGCCTTCACCAAGCGCAGGAAGCGCACAGGCCGCTGGTCGGCGGCAGTCTGTGCCATCGCAGCGATGCCACCGCTGGCCGCGACATTGCACGACTCGCCATTTTGACCGTTGCACACAGCCCCATCCCAATCATAGACGCTGCGGATATCCACAATGCCGTCCGGACTGGTGGTGGAGCTGTAGCTGTCGGGGATATAGGCCGGCGCTGACGGGCGCGGCTCGAGCGAGACGATGTCGTTGACGAATACACCCTCCGTAGGAGTGGAGATTGGCAGGAATGTGTTGCTCGAAGGATCAAACATCCAGGCGCTGTAGAGCGGCGGGGCCGCCGTCAGTGTGTTGTCCGCCAAGTTCTCGCTGGAGCACGGCATGATCGTGCCGGTGGCATCCTGCAGGCGGCATTCGCTCCAGGTCACGAGAATGCGCCCGGTGCCGTCCCAAAGCGGGAAGGCGGAGGTGAAGCGGCCACCCGGCGAAACCAGCGGCAGGTTCGTGGTGCCGGTGGTCGAACAGGAATTTGCGCAGGCCGTGACGACGTCGTTGCTGGTGGCGGCCTGTTCGGCGACGCTGGTTGAGGAATAACCGGTATTGTTCGGCGTGTCGGGATTTGCCTGGTTGTTCTCGACGAATCCCTGCACGTTCAGGATCTCAAGATTGCCGCCCCAGTCGGAGTTGGTGAACGGGCGAACCAGCGCCAGCACCTGCCCGCTGGGCATCTCGCGCGCCCCGACGAACTGCACCGTGCAGTCATCGCCGGCGGGGCAGCTCGTCGCCCCGCCCGGATTGGTGCTGGCGGTGACGTGACTGCCGAAGCCGTAGAGCAGCTGCACATTGGTGCCGTCGGGGTTGGCCGTGTACAGATGTATGGCGGTATTGCCGTTGGCGTGATCCCAGCGGCTGAACATGATGCGACCGTTCGACAGGACCGTGGCGTCAAAATCGTGGCTCTGGTTGTAGGTGATCTGGTGCAGCCCGGTGCCGTCGGCATTCATGACGTGCAGTACGAAGGCTGAGGTCTCCTGGTCATCGGTCTGGGCCTCGAACTCCGGCTTGCCCTCATTCAGCAGCACCGCCCCCGAGCCGTACTGGCGCGTGGTCGCGAACAGGATGCGGCCGTCGGGCAGATAGTGCGGCGACACATATTCGTACTTGCTGCAGGTCGGATCCTCGGTGGGGCAGATCTGATGCAGATAGTTGGAAGCGACGACGTATTCCCAGATACCCCAGTTGGGTGGGTTGAAGTCCTTCTGGTTCTTGGCCAACGGTCCGCGCATCGCAAACACGATGCTCGAGCCGTCGTAGTTGACGTCGACGTCCTTTATATCGAACGAGCCGGCCTTGGTGATGCTTGCCGTGACGTTGATCTCGGCCCCGCCGGAGCTGGTAGGGTTCAGCACGTAGAGATTGGCGCTGGTGCTGCCGAAAAAAGCGCGCGGCGTGCGCAGATCATCCTGCGACATCGTTGCCGTGGCGCCCGTGCCGCTCATCGGCACGGTGCGTTTGATGAAGGCGATCGCATAATCGGTATTTTGCGAATCAGCCGTCTGAGAATCGGCGACGGTCACCGTTCCGCCGCTGCTGCAACCTGCCAGCAATACGGTGGCGAACACGGCGCTCGCCGTTATCACCTTGTTGCGGTTCAATCCATTGACTCCCATGCAGCTTCGTGACGAATTACGCACCCGTAACAATACGACGAGCGCAATCGCAGCGATATGAGAGCAGACGCACATTGCACAAACCGTGCGTTACGTCGTATTCGCATCAACATGCTTTGTTCCTGAGCGTGCGAGCAGAGAAAGGCAGCATATCGCGGTTGACGTAATAGTTCCGACCGTCTGTGACCAGCGACATTACGCACGGGATCAATCGTGCCTATGATAGGCACCCAGTCGTACTCGATGAGCGTTCAGGGAGCGATGCGATGTTCGACAGGCTAATCAGAATCGCCGAGCACAGAGCGGCAGCCCTGTTGGTGGTGGCAGCGCTGACGCTGCAACCGCTGACCGCGGCGCACGCGGGCCCGAACGAGCAGGCTACACGCCTGTTCGAGCGCCTCACCGGCACGCCGCCGAGCACCTCGGTGCTCACGCAGATGGCGAGCGACATCAGCAGCCACGATTACACGGACGCCGCCAACCTCGCGATCAACGATCCGGGGCACGCGTTCTACAACGTGACGATCAGAAACTTTGCGCAGCCGATGAGCAACAAGCCGCAGAGTCTGTTCGTGCCGCTGAACGACTACACAGCGACGATCATCGGTATGGTCCGTGACAACATGCCGTTCAACACGGTGCTGTCGCAGGACGTGATCTACGTGGGCGATCCTTCGAAAGTGTCGGGACTGCCCGCCTACGCCTACAACAACGACAACCAGTACGAGTACATGGACAACGCCAATGCGGATCTGGCGGCGGTCCTGATGGCCCAGACGCAGTCATCGGTGACAGGAATTCCTTCGGCCGCGACGGCCGGAGTGCTGACGACCTACGCCGGTGCCTCGGCCTACTTCTATGCCGGCACCAACCGCGCCATGGTGCGCTTCACAATGATGGATTACCTCTGCGATGACCTGCAGACGATCGAGGACACGTCCCGCCCGCCCGACCGCATCCGTCAGGACCCTTCGCGCTCTCCGGGCGGCGACAGCCGCACGTTCCTGACGCAGTGCATCGGCTGCCATTCCGGCATGGATGCGCTCGCCGGCGCGTTTGCCTATTACAACTTCGTACCCACGTGCGATCCGGCCACCGGCTGCCCGGCCTTCAATATCCCGGGGCAGATGGTCTACACGCCCGGCCAGGTGCAGCAGAAGTACGCCATCAACACCGGCAATTTCCCGCAGGGTTATGTCACCACCGACGACAGCTGGATCAACCACTGGCGTCAGGGTCCAAACTCTCTGCTCGGCTGGAGCTCCTCGCTACCGGGCAGCGGCAACGGCGCGAAGGCCTTCGGGCAGGAGCTGGAGAATACCCAGCAGTTCGCGACCTGCCAGGTGCAGAAGGCCTTCCAGGCGATGTGCCTGCGTCCGCCCAGCAACGCCGCCGATCGCGCCGAGGTCTCGCAGATCACGTCGGATTTCGTCTCCGGCAATTACAACCTGAAGACGGCCTTTGCCGAGAGCGCCGTCTACTGCATGGGCCAGTAGGGAGAATGTCGTGAGGCCCACATCCGTGCGTACCACCATGCATAGGACTGCCATGCGCATCACCACCACCTGTGGACTGGCTTTGTTGGCTGCAGCGCTGCTGTCGGCCTGCTCGGGGGGCGCGGCTACCACGGCCAACCCCAATACCTCGCAGCAGTCCACGCAGAACGTCTACACCGGACCGCCGCCGGCGACACCCGATGTCGAGGCGTTCGAGCAGAACCTGTGGGTCAATATAGAGGGAAGCAACCGTTGCGGTGCCTGCCACGGTGTCGGCGGCTCGGGCTCGCCGAGCTTCGCGCGCAGCGACGATATCAACCAGGCCTATCAGGCGGCATTGTCCGTCGTGAATCTGTCGCAGCCCTCGAACTCGACCATGGTCGCCCAGGAGAATGCTGGCCACAATTGCTGGCTCTCGAGCAATTCCGCCTGCGCGGACATCGTGACCACCTGGATCACCAACTGGGCCGGCGGCGCCAGCGGCTCCTCGGCCGGCACGCAGATCACGCTCACGGCTCCGCCGGACATCACGGTGGGTGCGACCAAGGTCTACCCGTCCGATCCGACACTGTTCGCGTCCACCGTCTACCCGGTGGTGCAGGCCTGGTGCTCGCGCTGCCATTCCGACACGGCCGCGAGCCCGCAGTCGCCGTACTTCGCCAGTGCGACGCTGGCAACGGCGTATGCCTATGCGCAGCCGTTGATGGATCTGAACACGCCGACGAACTCCATGTTCTATATCCGCCTGGCGCAGCAGTCGCACAACTGCTGGGGTAACCCGGTCAGCTGTCCGAACAGCGCCGCGACCATGCTCGCGGCGATCCAGGCGTTCGCCAATCAGGTCACCGTCACGCCAATCGATCCTTCACTCATCGTCTCCAAGGCGCTGTCGCTGACGCAGGGCACGGTTGCCTCGGGCGAGGGGCGCTACGACGCGCACGACATCGCCAAGTGGCAGTTCCAGGAAGGGCAGGGTCTCACCGCCTACGACACCAGTGGCGTGGATCCGGCCATGAACCTTTCACTCAATGGCAACATCTCGTGGGCGGGCGGCTGGGGTATCACACTCGGCACCGGCGGCGCCAGTGCCCAGGCCACTACGGCCACGAGCTCCAAGCTCGCGCAGAAGATCCAGGCGAGCGGCCAGTACAGCATCGAGATGTGGATCGACCCGGCCAACACCACGCAGACCAATGCCGATGTGGTGGCCTACGCGGACAGCGCGACCAGCAACAACTTCGCCTTCGCGCAGGATGCGGTGCAGTACCAGGGCTATGCGCTTTCTACGGTCAATCCGAGTGGCACGGCGCTGACGACCAATCCGGACGACAACGATGACAGTCTGGCCCAGGCAGCGCTACAGCACGTGGTCATGACGTACGACCCGACCAACGGTCGCAAGATCTATGTGGACGGACAGCTCAGCTGCGTACCGGCCACCGGCGGTCCATGCCCGGCAGGCGTCGACGTCGACAAGATGACCGGCGGCGCCCTGACCAACTGGGATCCGAGCTCGCTGTTCATTCTCGGCAGCGCACCGGGCGGCCAGCGCGCCTGGCAGGGGACCATCAAGTTCGTGGCGATCCACGACGTCGCGTTGACGCAGCAGCAGGTGCAGCAGAACTACGCCGCGGGCGTGGGCGCGACCTATTACCTGCTGTTCGATGTCAGCTCCCTGACCAACACGCCGCAGTCGTACGTAATGTTCCAGGCGAGCCAGTACGACAACTACAGTTACCTGTTCTTCCGGCCGACCTTCATCAGTCTGGATTCCTCCTGGACGCCGACTGCTCCGATTGCGATCCAGGGCATCCGGCTGGGTGAGAACGGCCAGGAATTGCCGGTTGATCAGGCTTACATTCCGCTCAACGTGACCATCGA
>Ga0335075_10008044_pt1 | contig 16202 bp, 11 predicted proteins | sample Lox_Sample_24_FD_206723 | JGI IMG/M metagenome (GOLD analysis project Ga0335075, IMG submission 206723) | Soil microbial communities from Loxahatchee National Wildlife Refuge, Florida, United States - Lox_Sample_2.4 | ecosystem: Environmental > Terrestrial > Soil > Wetlands | place: USA... | reverse complement strand
GGTATCACCCGAGACAGGAGCCCGGTGCGGGAAAGCCGCACGCCGGGATCTGTGCGGGGGGCGCGCAGCAATGCGCGTCCCTACCGCGACTGGTTCCACCATTTGCCTGCGGCCAGCACGCCAGGAGCAGGCCCGGGGAAGACCTTCTAGTTGCCGCCTCGCGCCGGATCCCACTGCGCGGGACCGCGGCAACCGCGTTGTCCTGCAACAGGGGCATCAGCTCGTGGTCTCTGTGTCGATTCCAAACCGACACCTAATGCCCTGCCGGCTAGCGCCCCGCCGTCATACGCTGCGGGGGCTGACTTCAGGGCCGCCTGCGACTAGAGGGACCGTCGGCCATTCGAACCATTTGCGACACAGTAGGACCAATGGCGGAAGGCCCGAGCACGCTGCTGACCATATTCGCCACCTTCGGCGTCGGCGGACCACAAGTACGTTTCGCCGCCATCGCCAATCGCTTCCCCGACCGTTACCGGCACCTGATCGTGGCGATGGACGGCGTGACTGCTGCCCGCGAACGGCTGGCACCCGAACTCCAAGTGACGTTCCCATCGATCGAGATCCGCAAGGGAGCCACGCTCACCAACCGCCGCACATTCCGCATCGCACTGCGAGAGTGGCGTCCTGATCTGCTCGTGACTTGCAACTGGGGCGCCATCGAGTGGGCGATGGCGAACCTGCCGCCGCTCTGCCGCCACCTGCACATCGAGGACGGCTTCGGCCCCGAGGAGCAGCAAATCCAGCTCCGTCGCCGCGTCCTGACCCGCCGTCTGGTCCTGGCCCGAAGCACCATCGTGGTGCCGTCGCGCAACCTGGAGCGCATCGCGACGCAAATCTGGCGGCTCTCGCCGCGCCGCGTGCGCTACATCCCTAACGGCATCGACATCGCCCGCTTCGCCGCCCCATCGGACACCTCGTTGCTGGCTCGCATCAAGGGCGACGGCCCGATCATCGGCACTGTCTCGGCCTTGCGGCCGGAGAAGAATTTCCAACGCCTGTTGCGCGCGTTCCGCATCGTGACCCAACAGCTCCCGGCGCGGCTAGCCCTGGTGGGTGACGGACCAGAACGGCCCAACCTGGAACGTCTGGCGGGCGAGCTCGGCATTGCCGATCGTGTGCATTTTGCCGGCCATGTCCCCGCGCCGTCACCGTTCTACGGCGCCTTCGACCTGTTCGCGGTTTCCTCCGATACCGAGCAGATGCCGATCGCCGTGATCGAGGCAATGGCCGCTGGGCTCCCCATCGCCGCCACGGATGTAGGCGATGTGCGCACGATGCTGGCGCCGGAGAACGCATCCTTCATCGGCCCACTGGACGACGCCGCGTTGGCCGCCTCCCTGCTGACACTGCTGCGCGATCCCGGCCTGCGGCAGAGCATCGGCGCGGCGAACCGCGCCAAGGCGGCCCGCGATTACGACCAGGAGACGATGTTCCAGGCTTACGCGGCGCTGTTCGATCGCCAGAGGTGATCCGCCAGCCAGTACCACGCCAGTCCGATCCACTCGTGCAGCGCGTAATAGCTCTGCAACCACGCGGTTGCCGCCGGCAACGCCCCGGCGTTTAGCTCGTCCAGTTGGACCGGCGCCGCGGTGGCCCGCAGGCCGGTACGCCGAAAGGCGATCATCGCCCGGTGCTCGTGCCAAGCGTGCGTAACGACATAAACGGAATGGATGCCGAGCGGTTCCAGGATCGCCGCGCTGTCGCTGGCGTTCTCCCAGGTGTTGCGCGAGCGGTCCTCGATCCATCGCACCGGCACGCCGAAATCGTTTCTCAGGCTGTCGGCCATCAGCTCGGCAATCGGCGGCTCGTCCCTCTCCAGCGTGCCGCCGGAGACGAGGATCGGCAGGTGCGTGCGACGCTCCAGCGCAGCCCCGGCGCTGAGGCGCTGCAAAGTCAACGGGCCCACCCGTACGTCAGGGCCAGGCCCGAGCGTGTGCTGCAGTTCGGCACTGAGGATGACGATCGCCTGGGGCGGATCGTTCCGGGGCGGCTCCAGGGGCAGCCCTTGCTCGATCGACACGATCAACGCCTGGCTGACGACCGGAAGCGACAGCACCAGCAGCAATCCCAGCGACGCCGCCACGACGATCGTCCCGGCGCGTCGGCGCCGGCGCATCAGCACCAGCCCGGCAATGGCCACCAACACGAGGTTCGGCGGCGGCACCACCAGGAAAGTGAGGAATTCTCGCAGAAAATGCGGCAGCGTCGTTCAGCCCGGTCGATCGAGCCAGCGCAGCACCTGCGCCAGTCCGTCGCTCAGCGCCACACTGGGCGCCAGCCCGAGCGCTGTCCGAGTCGCCGCTGTCGAACCGACCGAGGCGCGGACGTCGCCCGGACGCGCGGCCCGGTGGCGTAGCAGCGGCCGGCGATCGGTCAGCCCGGCGATCGTCCGCGCCAATTCTTGGACTTGCGTTGCCACGCCCGTGCACACATTGAAGACCGCCGCCGTGTCCGTCCGGCGCTGCATGGCCGCAAGCAGCGTCGCCACCACGTCGGCGACATAAATGAAGTCCCGGGTCTGCTGCCCGTCGCCGTAGATGTCGAACACCGCGCCGTTGCGCGCGCGCTCGCAGAAGATCGAAATCACCCCGGAATACGGCGATTCCGGGTCCTGCCGCGGTCCATACACATTGAAGAAACGCAGCCCGACGGTCGGAATGCCGTGCACATGCGCCGCCACCCGCGCATGCAACTCGCACCCCAGCTTATCCGCCCCATAGGCGGAGAGCGGCCGTGTCGCCGCTGCTTCCGTGATCGGCTGCGTCGGGCAGTCGCCATACACGGCCGCCGAGGAGGCATACACCACCTTCGCCTGCCGCCCCCGAAGCGCATCGAAGAGCGTGACGGTCCCGCTGAGATTGGCGCGGTGCGTGCCCAGCCAGTCGTCCACCCCGCGCGCGACCGAAGCGATGGCGGCAAGATGGAAGCACCCATCGATCCCGGCCACCACATCACGCACCACGGCCGGATCGGCGACGTCGCCCACGATCAGCTCAGCCCCTCGCGGCAGGTTGCCGCGCTTGCCGGTCGAAAGATCGTCCAGCACGCGAACGCGGTCGCCGCGTGCGATCAGCGCATCGCAGAGATGCGAACCGATGAAGCCCGCCCCACCGGTTACGAGATACGTCGCCATTCTAAAGATCCGTGCTGGAGATGAAGCGAACACCAAGTGCCGCGAGCCGGTCGTGTGCCTGATCGAGGGTGGTGTGGCCGCCAGCAGCCGGCAGACCGATGCCGCGGCAGGCATCTTCGATGACGACGACTTCGAACCCCAGGCGCACGGCATCCTCGGCCGACCAGGCCACACAGAAATCAGTCGCCAGACCGGTGAGGAAAATGCGTGTCATCCCGCGGCCGCGCAGCCAGCCATCGAGCCCGGTCGAGGTCCGATGGTCGTTCTCGAAGAAGGCCGAATAGCTGTCGATGTCGCGGTCGTATCCCTTGCGGATGATCACCTCGATCCGTGACGTATCAAGCCCCGGATGGAGCGCGGCATTGGCGGTGCCTTGCACGGCGTGGTCCGGCCACAGGACTTGGGGACCGTAGGGCAGCTCGATCGACTCATAGGGCTGCCGGCCGGGATGCGCGCTGGCGAACGACAGGTGGCCGGGCGGATGCCAGTCCTGGGTTGCGAAGGCGTGGGCGAACGGCCCGGCAAGCAGACGGTTGATCACCGGAACAACCGCTGCGCCCTCGGCGACCGGCAGCTCCCCGTCTGGCATGAAGGTGGGCTGCACATCGACCACCCCGAGAATGTCCGTTCGCGCGTTCGGCACCGCTGCCCCAGGTTTTGAGACGCTGGAAACTCCCCTGATTCTCTGGACCGTTCAAGCTAACACTCGGTAACCGAATTGCGACGACTTTCACCTCTCCCGCTCTGTGGGAGAGGCCTGTCCTCGGACTCCGACCCGAGGGTCGGTTCGCGCAGCGAACCGGCTGAGGATGCCGGGAGCGAGGGCCTCGCCCGTTCACCAGCCTCAGGCGCTCACTTGGTCCAACTGTACTTCCCACCCGGCGGCGGTCAGCGGGAAGCTCTTGATCACGTTTCGTGCGGCGAACTGGTAGATCGGCTGGAACAGGATGATCAGGTTTGCCTGGTCGATCATGAACTTCGAATATTTCACATAGAGATCCGACCGCTTCCGCGGATCGGTCTCCTGCGCCGCCGCCAGCACCAGCTTCACCAGGTCGGCGGGCGGGGTCCAGTGAATGCGCTTGGCGACGCGCTGCACGGTGGCCGAGGCCCAGCCGTCCTCCTCCACCCCCGACGGGTTCCAGAACGTCAGCACCGCGGTCGATTTGCCGGTGGTGTACTGGGTGCGCAGGTTCACCTGATCCATCGGGTCGAGTACTACCTTGATCCCCACCCGCGCCAAGTCCGATTGCAGCTTTTGTCCGAGCACCGCGTAGGACAGGCCCGAGACAGCGGCGTCCCCATAGCTCAGCTTGTATTCGAAACCATCCGGGAATCCGGCCTGCTGCAACAACTGCTTGGATTTCTCCAGATCCTGGTGGTAGCCAATCTCCTTCGTCAGCTCGCGGGTCGAGCCATACAACCCGATCGGAATGAAGCTCGCGCAGCGGATCGCGTGGCCGCCGAGCAGATCGTTGATGATGCCGTCGTAATCGATGGCATACCAGACCGCTTGGCGCGCTGCTTTCACCGCCAGTGCCTTGTTGAACGCGGGCTCGCAGGTCAGCGCCATATACACGAAGTCGAGGCTCTCCAACCCCTCGATCCGCACGTCCGGATTACCCTTCAGCGTGGCGATTTGTTCGGGAATCAGGTTGAATGCCGCGTCGATGTCGCCGCGTTTGATCGCCAGAAGCTGAGTGGCGCTGTCGCCCATGTGGCGGATGATCACATGCTCAAAATGCACGGGGCCCCGCCAGTGGTGCGGATTGCGCGTGAGCAGGATCTGCGCGTTGCGGGTCCAGCCCGCCAGCGTGAACGGCCCGGCGCCGGCGGAGTGCTGGTTCAGCCATTGCGTTGCCGTGTCGGTCGAGTTCGCGCCCGGTGCGCTGGTGCCGCCGTGCGCTTCCGCCACCTTGCGCTCCAGGATGCCGAAATTCGGGCCACACAGCACAGTCAGCAGGGGCTGCGTCGGATCGGTCAGGATGACATCGACGTGTCCGGGATCGGGTACTTCCACCCGCGCCACATTCGCTACGTACTGCGATGGCTGGTCCTTGAGGTTGATCACCCGGTCTATCGTCCATTTCACATCGTCCGCGGTGACCGGATTGCCGCTGTTGAATTTCGCCCCTTGCCGCAGAGTGAACCGCCAGCCTTTTCCATCCGGCGTGCGCGCCCATGCAGTGGCGAGCGCCGGTTTGACGTTCAGATAGTCGCCCGGCGTCATCGTTATCAGCGCGTCGTAGGCGGCATTCAACGTCATCGGCGGCGTGTATTGCGCCTCGCGCGCCGGATCGAGCGTGATCGTGTCGCTGATGTCGAGGCCGAGTACCAGCGTGGTCTTGCTCGCCGCGGCATACACCCGCTCCGGCAATCCCGTCGCCAGCGCCGCGCTGCCAGCGCCGAGCAGCCGCAAAACCTCGCGCCGGCCGATCCAGCCGACCTCGCGCAAATCCGCTTCAGCCACGACGACCTCCCGTGTGTTCTTCTAAGTGCCCTCATCATAGCCGGAGGCCTCGCTGCGGCAAGTTGTTGACCGACGGCCGATCGGCGATAGTCGTGCAAGGGAGAGCAGACGGAAGGGAAAGGGGGCACGCATGCTGCGCTACATCGCCTCCCGCCTGCTGATTGCCGGGGTGATGGTGGTCCTCGCCACGCTGGTGATCTTCCTGATCGCCAATACGGTCCCAGGCGACCCGGTGCTGACCCAGCTCGGCGACATCGCCGCAAACAACCCTGTCATTGTCGCCGCGTATCGGCACAAGTGGGGGCTCGACCTGCCGATGTGGGATAGATACTGGATCTTTCTCGTCGGGCTGATCCACGGCGATCTGGGCATATCGATCTCGTCACAGAGGCCGGTGCTTGATGACATCGCGCAATATGCGCCTGCCACCGTCGAGCTATCGACGGTGGCGTTCCTGCTGTCGCTGCTGATCGGCTTGCCGCTCGGCGTGATCGCGGCGATCGAGCGGGACTCCTGGATCGACCATCTGGCCCGCGCCGTGTCGCTGATCGGCGTGTCGTCGCCCACCTTCTGGCTGGCTTTCATCATGCTGGCGGTGTTCTACGGTTGGCTCGGCTGGGCGCCGGGGCCTGGGCAGATCAGCGCCGACCAGTTCCCACCGCCGGTGGTCACCGGGATCATGCTGATCGACGCGCCGCTTGCCGGGCAGTGGGACACATTCTGGGACGCGGTAGCGCATTTGATTTTGCCATCGATCGTGCTGGCTTCCGCCACGCTCGGGTTGATCACGCGGACCACCCGCGCGGCGATGCTGGAGGCTCTGTCGCAGGACTATATTCGCGTCGCCCGCGCCAAGGGGCTGGTCCGCCGTGCCGTCATGCTGGGCCACGCGCTGCCCAACGCGATGCTGCCCGTGGTCACGCTGGGTGGGCTTGCCTATGCGCAGTTGCTGACCGGGACGGTATTGACCGAGACCATCTTCTCCTGGCCCGGGCTTGGCCGTTACACGTTTCAGAGCGCGGAGTTCCTCGACTTTCCGGCGATCATGGGGATCACCATCGTGGTCGCAGTGGTTTACGTGATCGTCAACCTGCTGGTCGATTTGTCTTACGCGCTGCTCGACCCGCGCGTGATGCGACGATGAGCCCCCGCGTTTCAGCCGGAACGACCTCCGGCATCGACCTCGCTCTGTTGGCTGCCGAGGCGGAACGCTCTGTTGCCGGGCGCCGCCGGCGGTGGTTGCGCCGCTATGGTCTGGCTGCTGCCGGGGGTGCGCTGATTGTGTTCTGGATGCTGGCGGCCGTGTTCGCGCCCAGCATCGCGCCGTATCCGCCGGACGTCGTGCATGTGGCCGGGCGACTCGCCCCGCCCTCACCCGCGCACTGGCTGGGTACCGACGAATTGGGACGCGACGTGTTTACGCGCGTCCTGTATGGCGCGCGGACCTCGCTGACAGTCGGCTTCGTGGTGGTTCTGGTTGGGGCCGCGTTCGGTTCGCTGCTTGGTGCGGTCGCGGCTTATATCCGCGGCTGGGCCGAGGAGGCGCTGATGCGCGCTACCGACCTGATGTTCTGCTTCCCGCCGATTATCCTGGCGATGGCTATCGCCGCGGCACTGGGGATCGGCACCCGCAACACGGTAATCGCGATGCTGGTGGTGTGGTGGCCGAAATTCGCCCGGCTCGCCCGTAGCGTGGTGATCGGCCAGCGCTCACAAGAATACGTTGCGGCGGCACAGGCCGTCGGGTTCGGTCCCGCGCATATCCTGCTGCGCCAGATCGTGCCGAACGCGGTGGGGCCGTTGATCGTGCTGGTCACGCTCGATTTGGGCAACGCGATCCTGGTGTTTGCTGGACTGTCGTTCCTGGGGCTTGGCGTGGTGCCCCCTACGCCGGAGTGGGGATCGATGGTGTCCGAGGGACGCGAGTTGGTGTCGCAATGGTGGGTCGCGACGTTTCCCGGGCTGGCGATCCTTTCGGTCGTAATGGGCTTCAACTTCGTGGGCGACGGCCTGCGCGACTGGCTCGACCCTCATGCCCGGCGCCGTTAATCCAAACGTCGTGCAGGCCGTTGATCCCGGCAGCTCGCGCGAGGAAGTCGCTGCGCCCATCCTCGACGTAAAGGACCTTCGCACCTGGTTCTTTACCGATGCGGGTGTGGTGCGCGCGGTGGACGGGGTCAGCTTCGACCTGCACCGCGGCGAGGCACTTGGGATCGTTGGTGAATCCGGATCAGGCAAGAGCGTTACCGCCAAATCGATTATGCGCCTGTTAGACGAGCCAGCCCGCATCGTGGCCGGCACGATCCGCTTTCGGGGACGCGAACTGACCGCGCTCTCTGAGGCGGAGATGCGCGAGATCCGTGGCGCCGAGATCGCGATGGTCTTTCAGGACCCGATGACCTCGCTGAATCCGGTGCTACGTATCGCCCGCCAGTTGATCGAGACGATGACCGCGCACCGCCGCTTCGGACGGGAGGCGGCGCGCCGTCGGGCGGCGTCGCTCCTCGGCCGAATGGGCATCGCCGGACCGGAGCGGGCGATGCGTTCGTGGCCACATCAGTTCTCCGGCGGCATGCGCCAGCGCGTGATGCTGGCGATGGGGTTTTCCAACGAACCGGCGCTGATCATTGCCGATGAGCCAACCACCGCGTTGGACGTCACTATCCAGGCACAGATCCTCGACTTGCTGCGCGGGCTGAACGCCGATCTCGGCACCGCGGTGATGCTGATCAGTCACGACCTCGGCGTGATCGCCAATCTCTGCTCTCGCGTCCTGGTCATGTATGCCGGCGAAGTCGTCGAGGAGGGCACGCCCGAGAAGCTGCTGTCGGACCCACGGCACCCCTACACTTGGGCGCTGCTGCACGCGGCACCGCGGCTGGATCAGGCCATGGCGGCCGAGCGCAGACTTGCGACTATCGAAGGGCAGCCGCCGGATGCACGCGACTGGCCTGAAGGATGCCGCTTCCGCGCGCGCTGCCCGTTCGCAGTAGAAGCGTGTGCGCAACACCCGGATCTGCTACCGGTGGGGCCGGATCGCAGCGCACGTTGTTGGGTGACGCAGGCCGGCACGCGCTTGGTCCCCCCGCGTCCGGCGACCGGCCGCTCTGCGGTCCGCGAGGCCGCCAACGGAACGCGGCCAATGCTGGAGGTGCGCGGTTTGCGCAAGCATTTCGTGCTGCCGCGCGACAGTTTTCTGGAGCCTCGACACGTGCTGCGCGCGGTCGACGGCGTCGATCTCACGGTGTTTCCGGGTGAAACCGTTGGCCTTGTCGGTGAATCCGGATGCGGCAAATCAACCCTCGCGCGCGTCGTGATGCGGCTCGACGACCCGACCGAGGGGAGCGTCGTATTCGACGGTACCGACATCTCGCACGAGTCGCAGGCGCGGATCCGGCCGCTTCGCCGGCGGATGCAGATGATTTTCCAGGACCCGTACGCCTCGCTCAATCCGCGTATGACCGTCGGTGAAATCCTTGCCGGGCCGCTCCGGCTGCACGGGTTGGCCGACAGCACGACGGCGACGCGGGCGCGCGTTAAGCAATTGCTGGACCTTGTGGGCCTGCCGCCGACCGCTGCAGCGCGCTTCCCGCACGAGTTCTCAGGCGGCCAGCGACAGCGGATCTCGATCGCGCGGGCGCTTGCGGTCGAGCCGGTATTTGTGCTCGGCGACGAGCCGATCTCGGCGCTGGATGTGAACATCCAGGCGCAGATCATTAACCTGATGATCGGGCTGCAGGAGCGGCTGGGACTGACTTACTTGTTCATCGCGCACGACCTTGCGGTGGTGCGGCATATCTCGGACCGGATCGTTGTGCTGTATATGGGCCGGGTGATGGAGACGGCACCGGCAGAGGTGTTGTTCGCCCGCAAGCTGCATCCTTATACAGCGACCCTGATTTCCGCTGTCCCCGTGCCGGACGCCGCGGTAGAACGTACGCGCCGGCGGATTATCCTGCAGGGCGAGCTACCGAGCGCGATCAACCCGCCCAGTGGGTGTCGTTTCCGCACCCGCTGCCCGGCGGCCGCGCCGTGCTGCGCGGCCGAGGCGCCGGTTCTCGCGGAGGCAGAGCCTGGGCACTTCGTTGCCTGCCACTTCCCGGGCGCGGTGCGGTGACGTCAAGTTCCCTTGACCGGGCGGGTGACGCAGGCCTGACCGCAACTGGCAGCGTCGTCTTTGCGAGACGCGCAGCGCCGTGGCAATCCAGGGCGGCGCGGCAGGCATCCGTTACGCGGCCTTTGGATTGATTCGCTCCGCTCGCAATAACGACGCTCGAACCTATCCAGCCGAAATACACTCTACCCGGCATAGATCGCCAGCTTGCGGGTGGCGAGGTCAACGGTGACAAAGTCGTCGGGCGTCTTAGCCTCGGCGCCGTCGCTCGCCGGATGGTATTCGATCCGAAGTTGCTTGGCGTTGGCGATGATGCGCAGATAGCCGAAGTCCTGGTCGTCGTAATTCTCCATCACAACCGGGTCCTGGTGCTTCTCCACCTGCAGGCTCATCGGCATGCGCAGCGTCGGCTGACCCTTCCTGGTCAGCCGGGCAAGCCCATGGCCGCCGTTGCCGGCGATGACATAGGGCACCTGAGCCTCGCCGCGCGCGCGTGTGAAGCGCTGGTAATTGTGAGCATGCCCCGACAGCACCGCATGCGGCCACACCCCGACCTCCTTGCAGATGCCGTCGATCTGCTTCTGCATCTCCGGGCTCCATCCGTGCCTGCTGCCGGCGGTATAGATCGGATGGTGGTGCGCAATGATCAGCGCGCCAGCATATTTCTCCGACTTCACCCGCTCCAGTGCGGCGCGCAGGTAATCCAGTTGCGCGTCCGGCACTTCCTTATACGTGCCGTCCTCCGAGCTCATGACACCGGGGTCTTCCAGCACGTTGCTGTACAGTGCCAGCACGCGCACGAACGGCGCCTCGAAGGTGAAGAACACGCCCGGCTGGATCTGCGCGGTGCGATCGAGCCCGCCGGCTTCCGGCGTGACGACGAATTCGGACTCGCAGAAGTTCTCCAGATACGCCTCGAGTGTCGGCACATTGACGCCGGGCGCCACCATCCCGTCGTGGTTGCCGGCGAGTGCGAGGATCGGCGCAGGATAGTCGCGATACGGCTCGTAGAACTGGTCGTAATAGTACGCCGCCTCGCCGAAGCTGTATATCACGTCGCCAAGGTGAAAGCAGAACTGTGGCACTTCGGCCGGGTCCTGGTCGGTGAAGTCCGCCACCATCTTGTCGGCAACCGCGTTCTGGTCCTCCGGCCCCCTGGTGTTGCCGGTATCGCCGACGGCGTGGAAGACGATCTGGCCGCGCTTGGTGATGTCCTGCTCGACCTCCGCCCCGGCGCTACCCAACAGGTCGGCGAACTTCAGCACCGGCTCGGTCCCGCCGCGCGGCAGCGGGAAGCCCATCGGCAGCAGCTTGTGCTCACGGGCGAGCTCATCGATTTTCTTATAGGCGGCGTTGTCCGACGGATGATGGATCTTAAACTTCGTCGGATCCGGTGTGGCTTCCGGCTGCCCGAATTGCGGCGCCTTGACGGGGTGCGGCTCTTGCCCGCCAGCCTGATCCGGACCGGCGTGCAGCGACTCGTCGCCGTTCTCGCCGCCGTTGCCGTGGTCTCCACTCGCGCGTTCCCGCTTGCGGTGATGGGGATGATGTGCGGCTTGCGCGCGTGAAGCGGCGTGCCCGCCGCCCTTTTGATGTGATGCCTTTTTGGCCATCGGTTTTGCGCTCCCCAGGGTCCACGAGCACCTAGACGACACAACGCTAGGTCGCATGACTTTGTGCTGTATGCTCGTGTCGTTTTTATGACACGACTTTGCCGCAGAGTTCGACCCTTGCAGGTCACATGCACCTGCTTCGGCTGACTACGCTGGAGCTGACAATCCCGGAAAACCCTTCGAGGCTCGGCAAGTGGGCGTGCGAGGGCAAGTGCACGGCGGGCCGGGAGAAGGGCGACGGCCGGGCCAAACCGACTTCACCTACGCCTCAGCGAATCCTGACCGACGCACCATTCCACCCACGCATGCCGAAGCGCCGCCCCCAGGTTACGGCCGAACCGCGGCCCATCGCACAGCGGACTCGCTTTCACCGCCGCGCGCAGCCCGGCACGCAGCGTCGCCAAAGAATCCAAATCGGCCGCCTTGGCGACAGCCAGCTTCACATAGCCCTCAAGATCGGCCGCGACCCACTCCCCCAGGCCCACATTGCACAAATGGCTCATCGAATGCCGCGAGGCAAATGTCTCCCCGGGCAGCGTAACGGTCGGCACGCCCATCCACAGCGCCTCGCACGTAGTAAGCCCTCCGGAATAAGGAAACGGGTCCAGCACGAGATCGATCTGGTTGTATTCCCCCATGAACTCCCGATGCGGCGAAGCCCCGCGCAGCTCGACGCGCTCCGCGCCGACACCATGCCGGGCGAACTCCTCCCGCACCCTCGCAACGCTCTCCGGTTCCGAGAACTGGTACGTCTTCAGCACCAGCCGCGCCGTCGGAACCAACCCAAGTATCCGGGCCCAGGTCGCAATCACCTCCGGCGTCACCTTGGCCAGGTTGTTGAAGCACCCAAAAGTAACGAACCCGTTCGCCGCAGCCGGCAATGGCCCCACATCCGGCGCATAGGCCGGCGGGCTGTAACAAACATACCCATCGGGAAGCCGCAGGATCCATTCGCTATAATACTGCTCCAGCTCCGGCGGCGTTTCCCACCGGTCCGATATGAACCAGTCGATCTCCGCCAGCCCCGTCGAGTGGTTCTGCATCCCCACCCATTTCACCTGCACCGGTGCCAGCCGATAGGCGCAGGCCGCCATCCGCCCGCACTCGCCATATCCCCCCATATCGATCAGCACGTCGATTCCCAGTTCGCGCCCCAGCTGCGCCAGCCCTGGATCATCCAGCAGATCGACCTCATGCCACCCCGCGGCAAGCGCCCGAAACCGCCGGGCAATCGTATCCGACGCAACGTTCTGTGCTAGGCAGACAATCTCGAACTCCCCCGCATCCAGCGCCTCGAATCCGGCGACCGTCAGCCACCCCACCGGATGTGCCCGCAACGAGCCCGACAGCAGCCCGATCCGCAGCCTCCGCTCCGGGTCGGGCACATTGCCGAACTCCCCCATCCCCGCGCGGGGCAGCCGATCCCCACAATCCCGCAGCGCACTCAGCAGCTCGGCCCCGCCCACGCCCGCCCGATACACCAGTGCATTCGCCAGCGTCCGCCGCGGCAGTGGCGCCGCCGGGTCGAGCGCGATCGCCTGCCGTGCTGCCTCTTCGCCTTCCACCTGCCGCCCCAACGAGACCAGCACGACCGTGAGATTGCACAGCGCCTTCTCTTCCAGCCCGCACTCCTGCAGGATCGTCTCCAGCATGCCCCGCGCTGCCGCGTGCCGCTGCATCCGCATCAGCACGGCCGCGTGGTCATGGCGCAGCGCATGGTCACCCGGTTCAAGCTCCGACGCCTGGCGCAGCATCGCCTCTGCCTCCCGCAGCCGGTTGGCGACGGCGAGCAGCCGACCTGCCATCATCGCCAGCTCCGCCGCATCAGGCGCGAGCGCCGATGCCGTTTCCAACGCATCGATCGCCTCGCCGCGCCGGCCGAGCAGCTCCAACGCCAGCCCCCGAGCGGCAAGCACGGCGGGCTTGAGCGGATCGGCCTCAGCACTCAGATCGAGCCGCGCCAGCTCCGCCTCCAGCGTGCCGGCAGCGTGCGCCGCATCGACCAGGTGCAACCCATAGCCAAGCACCGCGGGGGCCAGCCTCTGGGCTTCCCGGAACGCGTCCCGCGCCGACCCCCAATCGCCGGACAGCATCAGCGCGAGACCAAGCGCATCCCACGCCTCCGCCCGCTCCGGATTGATGCCGAGGCAGCGCAACAGCAGCGCCTGCGCCGCCGTCCCATCGCCCCGCTGGATCATCAGCGCGGCCAACGCGACCAGCGCTTCCTCGCGCCGCGGATTGATCTCCAGCACCGCGGCATAGGCCTGCTCGGCGCCCGTCGCGTCGCCCTCGCGCCGCAGGCTCTCGGCAAGCCGCAGATGTGGCTCATCCCAGTTGGGGAGCCGCGCCGCCAGCTCGCGCATCAGGCCGCGGGCGTGTTCGCCGTCGCCCGTCCGGTCCTCGGCAATCGCCAGGTTCAGCAACGTCACCGGCGACTGGTCGCCGCCGGCGCAGGCGGCGCGCAAGCTGGCCAGCGCCTCGGCATGGCTCAGCCCGTCCAGCTCAGCAAGCATCGGTCCCGCGCCGCAGCACAGCGAGCAGCCCCGCAACCGGCGCGCCCGCCTCGTTGCGCACAACCTGCGGCTCGAGCTCCAGCACTGACAGTCCGGCCGCCTCAGCCGCTGCCCTCAGATAGCCGCCACCATGGGCGTAGCGTCCCTGCGGCCCGAGCGCCCAGTCACCCATCGCATCGACCAGCTCCTCGATCGATGCCAGGAACAGCCCACCGGGCCGCAACCGTCGCGCCACGGCCACCATCAGCTCATCGAGCGTGCCGAAGTAGATCAGCACGTCGGCCGCCAGGATCAGGGCGAACGACGGACCGTCCTCGGCCAGAAATTCCATGATGTCCGCCTCACGCAACGCGGCGTACAGGCCCTTCGCCCCGGCCTTCGCCAGCATGCTGGCCGAGATGTCCACCCCGATCAGCGGGCCCAGCGGGAGATCCGACACCGCGACCGCCACCAGCCCCGTTCCGCAGCCAAGATCAAGCACCGGCCCCAGCCGGCCTTCCGCCGGCAATGCAGCATGGCGCACCACAGCAGCCCGGATCGCGCCTGGGATGCGGTAGCCCAACGAGATCAGATGCGCTTCGAACCGGTCGGCATAACCATCGAACACGGCCCTGAGGTAATCGGCAGACGCACGCCCCGGCCGCGGCAGAGAGGCCGATACCGCCCCGAGATGACGCACATACGGATCATCGGGGCCGAGCTTCAGCGCCTCCGCAATCGCCTCCGACGCCTCGTCGCCACGCCCGAGCTTGGCCAGCGCGTGGGCCTTCAGCGCGAACAGGCAGGCATCCGCGATCCCGTCCCGGCGCGCCGCCTCGGCCAGCGCAAGTGCATCCTCGAACTGCCGCCGCCGCACAGCGAGCAGCATCGCGGCATGCCGCAGCTCCGCCGAGCCCGGGGCAGCAGCGATGGCGGCGCCCAGCGTCGCCGCCGCCGCGTCCGGGTCGCCCGCCATTGCCTGCGCGGCAGCAAGTGCCCGGCAAAAAGCGGGATCGGCGGGCGAGGCTGCCACTGCCTCCTGCAGACAGCGCACCGCCTCGGCCGGCCGGCCCAGCTCGGTCAGCAGTGCGCCGAGCATCCCTTTGCCCGCGGGGTCCGCCGGATCCAGCACGACCGCCTCGGCAGCATCTCGCGCGGCGCCGGCAAGATCGCCCAGCCGATGCCGAAGCTGCGCGCGCCGACGGTACAGCGTGGCCTCGGACGGGTTCTCGGCGAGCCCGGCATCCAGCTCCGCCAACGCCGCATCGAGCCTGTCTTCGCGCATAGCCAACAGCGCCGCCAGCTCGAACAGCCGGGCAGATGGCGGTTCCAAACGGCGCAATGCAGCCAGCATCGGGCGGGCGGCATTGGTGCGTCCGGCGGCAATCAGCTCCGCAACACGCCGGGTCAGGGCGGCGGAATCAGGCGAGGCAAGTAGCGCTTCCATGCAGGCTCCTTTTGAGCCGGTAATCGGGATCTCAAACGACCAGCCCCTGCGACTGCACAGCGAGCGCTTCGAGGCTCGGCGTGGAGCTGCTGCTCGCGGTGCTGGACTGGGCGATCAGGTATTGCTCCGCGATTTGCTTGACGTAGCTCGGATCCTGCAGCTTGCTGATGTCGAGCTTCGCGGTGATCGCCTGCTCCTGCGCTTGCACCGACTGGAAGGCGATATCCTCGGGGATGCCAAGCGCGCCGTTCACCACCGTGTCGAGCACGGGGCTGGCGACGATCTGAGCGGCCGAGGTGATCGACGATGCCTGCTGAATGAAGGTCAGCGCGTTCGACAGTCCGGGGGTGGTTTCGTCCAGTGAATTCAGCCAGGTCACCTCGGCATAGCCGTTGGCGATCGTGCTGATCACCTTCGGGTTCTGGATGATGGAAAGTCCGGAATTGGCGAAATCGTAAGTCTGCGCCACCGACTTCCACTGCGTGTTGGACAGTTTGTTGACCAGCGAATTGGGGTCGTTGACGTTGGACAGCAGGGCCTGCTGCGCGAGTGCGGTTTCCGAGGTCTCGTCGCCCAGCCCGTTCGCCGTCAGCAGCACCTGCAGCACGGTAGGGTTCTTGAGCAATTGCTGCGGGCTGGTGGCGGTCTGCACCGCCTTGGTGAAGGCGGCAATTTCACGCTGGACCGCGGGCTGCTCAGACGTCGTCTTGATTTCCTGCGTCTCGTCCTTCTGCGCCAGCGTCAGGGCCTCGACCGGGTTGGTGCTGGACGCGCTGGTAGCCTGCGTACTGGTGCCATCGAGAATTGACAGCAGGCCACTCGCCGCACTCGTGGAACCCGAGACGATGCTGGAGAACAGCGACGGCAGATAACTGTTGATCGTGCCGCTCATGTGCCAACCCGCCGTCAGGCGTTGCCGGACAAGCCGGCGGC